>Ga0326730_1000028_pt1 | contig 43773 bp, 38 predicted proteins | sample MHFSIPfraction_3_FD_207740 | JGI IMG/M metagenome (GOLD analysis project Ga0326730, IMG submission 207740) | Lab enriched peat soil microbial communities from Michigan Hollow, Ithaca, NY, United States - MHF7AN SIP fraction | ecosystem: Environmental > Terrestrial > Soil > Wetlands > Peat...
ACCCGATGCACCCGGAGCGATTCGAGCTGCCGGCGGAGACCGCGGCGAGGATTGCGGATCTCAGGGCCAGAGGTGGAAAGCTGTGGGCGGTCGGAACCACCGTGGTAAGAGCCCTGGAGAGCGCCGTCCAGGCCGATGGAACGGTCGTACCGGGCCCGCACGAAACCAGCCTGCTGATTACTCCGGGCCACCACTTCCGCGCAGTTGACCGTCTGGTCACCAACTTCCACCTTCCCCGCTCCACCCTGCTGATGCTGGTGTCGGCCTTTGGCGGCCACGCCCGGATCATGGCGGCCTACCGGCATGCGGTGGCAGCACGGTATCGGTTCTATTCCTATGGGGATGCGATGGTGGTGATCTGAGGCGTCAGGCGCAAGGCGTCAGCATCCTGGGCGAGGGTTCCTGGGACCCGACCCCTGACGCCCGACGCCTCACGCCTCACGCCTGACGCCTGACGCCTGACGCCTGGTAGTTTACCCAATGTTCAACTTCACCCTCCACGCCACCTCCGGCCTCGCCCGCGCCGGCAGCCTCACCCTGCCCCATGGCACGGTGGAGACCCCGGCGTTCATGCCGGTCGGGACTCACGGAACGGTGCGCGGGCTGCACCCCGAGGAGGTGCGGCGCGCCGGGGCCCAGATCATCCTCGGCAATACCTACCATCTCCACCTGCGTCCCGGCGAGGCGGTGGTGCAGTCCCTCGGAGGACTGCATCGGTTCACCACGTGGGACCGTCCCATGCTCACCGATTCCGGCGGTTTCCAGGTTTTCTCACTCGAGGGGCTGCGCAAGATCGAGGAGCATGGGGTGGAATTCGTCAGTCATATCGACGGATCGACCCGCACCCTTACGCCCGAGTCCTCGATGGAAATCCAGTGGGCACTGGGTGCCGACGTGGCGATGGTGTTCGACCACGTGGTGCCTGGACAGGCCCCGTGGGCGCTGGCGGAAGAGGGCATGGAGCGGACGCTGCGCTGGCTCACGCGGTGTCGCGCCAGGCACGGTGAACTGGTTGAGAATCACAACGGGCGGGCCGACGGATCGGCAGACCAGCGCACCGAAGTAACCGTCCGCCCGTCCGCCCGTCCGCCGGTCCGCCAGACCCTCTGGCCCATCATCCAGGGTGGCACCCACGACGACCTGCGGATGCGCTCACTCGAAGGGACGCTGGCCCGCGGGCCGTGGACCGGCATTGCCATCGGCGGGCTGTCCGTGGGTGAGCCGAAGCCGGTGATGCATCGGGTGCTGGAAGCACTCTCCCCCGCGCTGCCCGCGGGGGTGCCCCGTTATCTTATGGGCGTGGGCTTCCCGGACGATCTGCTCGAGGGAATCTCCCGGGGGGTGGACCTGTTCGACTGCGTCGCGGCCACCCGGAACGGCCGCCATGGCAGCGCATGGACCAGTGTGGGCAAGGTAAACATCCGCGCCGCCGCGCTCCGGCTGAGCGAGGACCCGCTCGACCAGAACTGCGACTGCGAAACCTGCCGCCGGTTCTCCCGTGGCTATCTCAGGCATCTGTTCATGGCCGAGGAAATGCTCGGGCTCCGGCTGGTGTCGATCCACAACATCCGCTTCCTGGTCCGGCTGGGCGAACAGGCCCGGGTCGAGATCCTGAGGGGCACATTCGACCGCTGGAGCCACGACTGGCTCCAGCGGTACCACAATAGTCGAGGAGACACGTGACCCTGTCCCTGCTGGCCCTGATGGCGCCGTCCGACAACCCGTCGGCCGGGCTCTCCATGCTGCTGCTGCAGATCGGCGGCATCGCGCTGGTGTTCTTCTTCCTGATCCTCCGGCCGCAGCAGCAGGCCCGCAAGAAGCACGAGGAACTGCTCAAGAACCTCAAGAAGGGCGATGAGATCGTCACCGTCGGGGGCATCGTCGGCAAGGTGAAGGACATCAAGGAAGACCGGGTGACCATCGAGTCGGGCGGATCCACTCTCGTGGTTGAGCGGGCGCGGATCGTGAAGGTGGGCGACCAGGCGGCGCCGGGGGTGGCCGGATGAGTTTGCGCGACCTCCACCTGCTCGGCTCTCCGGTGCTCCGCGAGGCCAGCGCGCCCGTGGTGGCGGCGGACGACGAGGTGCGTCGCCTCATCTCGGACCTGTTCGAGACCATGTACGCCGCCAGGGGCGTGGGTCTGGCGGCGAATCAGATCGGAGTGGCACGCCGGGTAGCGGTGGTGGATGCCGAAGGCGAGAAGCTGGTCATGGTGAACCCGCGCATCGTGGAGGCTCTTGGAGAAGACAGTGCCGAGGAGGGCTGCCTTTCGATCCCCGATGTGTTCGCGGAGGTCACCCGCCCCGACCGGGTCGTGCTCGAGGCGCTGGACCAGGATGGCAAGCCATACCGGAAGGAGCTGGAGGGGCTGCCCGCGCGCGCGGTCCAGCACGAGATCGATCACCTGGACGGCATCCTGTTCATCGACCACCTGAGTCTGCTCAAGCGCAAGCGCATCGTCGCCAAGTGGAAGAAGGAACACGCCGACGATGATGGCTTCGTCCGGCCCGTGAAGCCGGCTCCCGCCGGCTCGTCCTGATGCGCGTCGCCTTCTTCGGCACCCCCGAGTTCGCGGTCCCGTCGCTGCGGGCCCTGCTCGAGGAAGGCTTCGATGTGGCCGCCGTGGTGACCCAGCCCGACCGGCCCCACGGCCGCTCCCGCAGCGCCCTCGTTCCTCCCCCGGTCAAGACCCTGGCGCTCGAGGAAGGCCTTCCGGTGCTGCAGCCCGAACGCCCGGTAGGCCCGTTCGTCGCTGAGCTGGCCGCCCTCCAGCCAGACATCGCCGCAGTCGTGGCCTACGGCCATGTGCTCAAACCGGAGCTGCTCGCGGTCCCGCGGCTCGGCATGCTGAACGTGCACGCCTCCCTGCTGCCTGCGCTCCGCGGAGCGGCCCCCATCCAGTGGGCGATCCTGAACGGCGCCGAGACCACCGGCGTCAGCATCATGCAGCTGGAGGAAGGACTGGACACCGGCCCGGTGCTCCACAGCATCGAGACCGAAGTCGCCGCCGACGAAACCGCGGGAGAGCTCACCCAGCGGCTGGCCGAGCTGGGCGCTGCCGCCCTCATTGAGGTGCTCACCCTGATCGAGGGGGGTGAGGGCCAACCGGTCGCCCAGGACCATGCCCGTGCCACCTACGCGCCGAAGGTGACCCGGGAGCACGCCCGGCTGGACTGGAACCGGGACGCGGCGTCGCTCGCCCGGGTGGTCCGCGCGTTCGACCCCGAGCCCGGCGCCTGGGCGCTGCTCGACGGGCAGGAGGTGAAGTTGTTCGGCGCCCGCGCGGGGAACGGGAGCGGCGCGCCTGGCGCGGTGCTGCAGGCGGGGAAGGTGCTCAGCATCGCGGCGCTGGTCGGCACCGTCGAGGTTGCCGAGATCCAGCCGGCCGGGAAGAAGCGGATGCCGGTCGCAGACTGGGTCCGCGGTCACGGCGCTTCAGCGCATCGTTTCTCATGAGACCCCTGCCCCGCCTCCACGCCGTGACCGACGCCGACATCATCGCCCTGCCGGACTTCCCGGTCCGGGCCGCCGCAATCGCCGCGGCCGGCTCTGCGGTTGCGCTCCACGCCCGCGACCGGACCGCCGGAGGTGCCGCCCTGGCACGGGTGACCACCCGGCTGCTCGCCCTCGCCCGGCCACCTGAAGCCTCGGTGTTCGTCAACGCCCGTCCGGACGTCGCCGCCGCCCTGGGGGCGCATGGTGTGCAGCTTGGCGTCGGAGACCTGGCCCCCGCCGAGGCACGCGCCGCCTTCCGGGCCTGCTGGACCGGATGGATTGGCGCCTCGGTCCACTCCGCCGGCGAGGCGGCGGCGGGTGCCGCGGCCGGGGCGGACTTTCTGCTTGTGGGCAGCGTATACCCGAGCGCGTCCCATCCCGGACGACCGCCGGCCGGTCTCAGCCTGATCACCAGCGCCGCCGCGACCGGTCTCCCGGTTATCGCGATCGGGGGGATCACTCCGGAGCGGGCAAGGGAGGTCCGGGCGGCCGGCGGGTACGGAGTCGCCGCCATCTCCGCGGCCTGGCGCGCGGAGGACCCCGCCGCCGCCGCGCTTGCCCTGCTGTCGCCCTGGGTGGAGGACTCGTGAGTGAGTTGCGTCTGATGGTGAACGGAGACCCGCGCGCTCTCCCCGGCCCTGCGACGCTCACCGACCTGCTGGCGCACCTCCGGCTCGATGCCCGCATGGTCGTGGTGGAGCTGAACCGGGAGATCATCCGCCGGCAGTTTCTCTCCGACCGCCAGCTCAAGGATGGCGACGCGATCGAGCTGGTGCATTTCGTCGGCGGTGGGTGAAGCCGTTCCGAGTTCCGAGTTCCGACTCCTGCACGGGCAGGACGTGAAGAAGACGAGGCAGGCGCACGGGTCGAGGGAGTCCCGCAGCGGCGTTGGTTCGCCCATCCCTTCCGTGATCCATCCCTGAGCAGCGAATAAGGGCCGCGGAGGGACCCCCTCGACCCGCGCGCCCAGGATGAAGAGCAAGGGCGGAGAATTCAGGAACCTAGAAGCCCGTCACCGAGAACGAGAGACTGCGTATGAGCACCATCATCGAACCTGTTGTCACATTGGACCAGCCGCTCGTCATCGGCGGACGCACCTTCCGCTCGCGCCTCCTGGTCGGCACCGGCAAGTACCGGAGCAACATCGACATGGTCCGCGCCCTCGAGGCCTCCGGCGCCGAGGTGGTGACCGTGGCCGTCCGGCGGGTGGACCTGGACCGCACCCGCGAGCAGGGGATGCTCTATCATCTCGACCCCGCGCGGTTCTTTCTGCTCGCCAACACCGCCGGCTGCTACACCGCGGACGAGGCGATGCGCTACGCCCGCCTGGGGCGGGAGGCCGGCTTCAACGAGTTCGTCAAGCTGGAGGTCATTGGTGACCGGGAGACGCTGCTTCCCGATACCGACGGCCTCATCCGCGCCACCGAGACGCTCGCGCGCGAGGGCTTCATCGTCATGGCCTATACCAACGACGATTTGATCGCCGCGCTCCGGCTGGAACAGGCGGGCGCCGCCTGCGTGATGCCCCTGGCCTCGCCCATCGGCAGCGGTCTCGGGCTGCTCAATCCTTACAGCATCCGCACCATCAAGCAGCGGCTCCAGGTCCCGGTACTGGTCGATGCGGGAGTGGGCACTGCCTCCGACGCCTGCGTCACCATGGAGCAGGGCGTGGATGGCATCCTGATGAACACCGCCATCGCCGAGGCGAGGGATCCCGTGGCCATGGCCACGGCGATGCGGCATGCCGTCGAGGCCGGGCGGCTGGCGTATCTCGCGGGCCGTATGCCAAGGCGTGAAGTAGCTGTGCCATCGTCGCCCACCTCCGGGATGGTGGGGTGAGCCCACGAAAGAAGTTCCGAGAGCCGAGTTCCGAGTTCCGAGAGAGCGTACTCGAGACACGGACCTCGGAACTCGGAACTGGCGTCGCCCCTCGGCGGGCAGCACTGAGTGTACTGACGTCGGTGCGGAAGGGCGCGCCGTTTGACCAGGCCCTCGATGCCGCGCTGGACGGGCTGGCTGACGCCGACCGACGCCTGGCTCATGAGCTCGCCGCCGGCGTCTTCCGCCGCCAGCGTGATCTCGATGCGCGGCTGATGCCCCTCGCCCGGCACGGCTGGAGTTCCGTGGCCCTCGGTCTCCGGGATCTGCTCCGGCTTGGCGCCTACCAGCTTGTCGCGCTGGACCGGGTCCCAGTGCACGCCGCGGTTTCGACGGCGGTGCAGCTCGCCCGGGAGGAGTTCGGAGAAAAGGAGTCCCGCTTCGTGAACGCGGTGCTTCGGCAGATGGGCGGGCGCACTGCGGCACCGGCCTTTGAGGCAGACCCGTCGGCCAGCCTGGCCAACCGGCACTCGCATCCCGATTGGCTGGTGCGTCGATGGCTGGCACGGTTCGGCACGGAGGAGACCGAACGCCTGCTGGAGTGGAACAACACCCGGCCGCTGCTCGTCCTGCAGCCGGCCCGATGGACGCTGGAACAGCTGCAGCAGCGCTTCTGGGAATCGGGCGTGAGCGCCAGGCGCGCCCCGTTCGACGCCGGCCTCGTGGTGGACCACCACCGTCCGGCGGATCTCCCGGGGTTTGCCGAGGGCGCCTTCCAGGTGCAGGACCCGGCGCAGGCGCTGGTGGTGCGGTTCGCTGCATTCCCCAGGGGCGCGACGATCTACGATGCCTGCGCCGCGCCTGGCGGGAAGAGCATCGCCCTCGGCCTGACCGCCGGCCGGGTCATCGCCGGTGAGCTCAAGCGGGAGCGCCTTGACCGCCTGCGGCAGAACCTCGCGCGGGCCGGGAGCGGGCGCGAGTTCGTGGTCTGCGCATCTGGCCTGGCCCCGCCCTGCAGGGCGATCGACGGCGTGCTGCTCGACGCTCCCTGCCTGGGCACCGGCGCGCTCGGCCGGCACCCCGACGCCCGCTGGCGGGCCTCGCCCGAGTCGCTGGACCGGATCGCCCTTCAGCAGCGGGCCCTGCTGGAGGCGGCGGCAGGGGCGGTCCGACCCGGGGGGTGGTTAGTTTATGCCACGTGTTCGCTCGAGCCCGAGGAAAATGAGACCCAGGTGAGCCATCTGCTTGATCGCTTTCCCGCCTTTCGCCGCGATCCCGGTACGGCCATGCCGCCGGAGCTGCTGACCCCCGCAGGGGACCTGCTTCTCCTGCCGCAGCGGCACGGCACCGATGGGGGCTTCGCCGCGCGCCTCCGGCACGCCGGCTGATGCAGTTCCGCCGCCCCAGCGGGGCCACTCCGCAGCTGCCGTTCCTGCGCACCATGGCTGGACGGAGGTTTGTCAAGCAGGCCGCGATCGTGATCGCGGCCTTCGCGGTGGGGTATCTGATCACCGTGTTCTGGCTGTTTCCCGCGCCGTTCTTTTCCAGCCAGCACGCGGTCCCCCGGGTCGTCGACCTGGGCGTCACCGAGGCCAGGCAGAAGCTCGAGGCGCAGGGGATGCGCTTCCGAATCGAGGATCAGGAAACCGACCCCTCTGTCCCCAAGAACGCCGTGGTGCGACAGGATCCTCCCCCCGGGGTGGTGGTACCGCCCAATACCGTGGTCTCGCTGGTGCTGAGCGATGGCCCTCCCGATGTTGCCGTCCCCGACGTGGCCGGTTTCCCCCGCCCCCTCGCCGAGCGGGTGCTCAAGGCGGCCGGGTTTCAGCTGGGGCGTACCGACACCCTCCCTTCCGCCAATGATCGAGGGATCGTGGTGCAGACCCGCCCAGGACCGGGAGTGGGACGGCCGGCGGGCACGGCAATCGAGCTGGTGGTAAGTTCCGGAAAGGCGGATCTGACGGTTCCGAGCATGGTGGGACTCACCCTGGTGGAGGCGCGGGCCCGCCTGGCCGAGATTGGACTGGGGGTGGGAGTGGTGTCGACCCGGGCGGTGTCCGGGCGACCGGACGGCATCGTCCTGGAGCAGCGGCCCGCCGCAGGCACCCGGACGGGGCGGGGCACCAAGGTCGATCTGATCGTCGCCGGAAAGAGCTGATGGCCGTCCGCATCGCGCCCAGCCTGCTCTCGGCCGACCTCGGTCACCTGCGGGAGCAGGTTGAGGCGGCCCTGGCGGGCGGTGCGGAGTGGTTGCACGTCGACGTGATGGACGGGCGATTCGTGCCCAACCTCACGTTCGGGGCGCCCCTGATCCGGGCGCTGCGTCGGTTCACCGACGCGCCACTGGACGTGCATCTCATGGTGCTGGAGCCGGAGCGTTACATCGGTGAGTACGCCGATCTGGGTGTACGGGTCTTCAGCTTCCATCCCGAAGCCACGGTGCACGTCCAGCGGCACCTGGCGGCGATCCGGGAGCGGGGCATGCTGGCCGGGTTGTCGCTCAATCCGTCCAGCCCGCTGGCACTGGTCGAGGAAGTAGTGCCGGATATCGACCTCCTGCTGCTGATGAGTGTCAACCCGGGGTTCGGCGGGCAGTCGTACATCCCGGGGACGACCGACAAGATCCGCCGGGCGCGGGGGCTGCTGGACCGCCTGGGTTCACGCGCGGCGCTGGAAGTCGATGGCGGCATTACACAGGATACGATCGAAGCGGCTTGGCGCGCGGGCGCGGATACCTTCGTGGCCGGGACAGCGATCTTCGGAGCGCCGGACATCGCAGAGGCGGTTCGCGGGCTGCGGCGCCGCTGCACAGAGAGGGTTTAGTCATGTCCAAGCAATGGGTGTTTGTGGGCGCGGTGATGGGCGGCCTGCTGCTCGGCGGCGCCGCGCTGGTGTGGTACGGCCCCGACGTGGAGCAGATCGCGGCGGGCGCCCGGGCTCCCAACTACCACGCGATGGAGCTGGCCACCGGCGACACCGTCGCCATTCGCGACCACTACCGCGGCCACGTCACTCTGGTCAACATCTGGGCCACCTGGTGCGTCCCTTGCCGGGTGGAGATGCCGGCGATGCAGCGGCTGTACGACTCGCTCGGACCCAGAGGCTTCCGGATCGCAGCCGTCAGCATCGATCAGGAGGGGCCGGAGGTGGTCCGGGAGTTCGCCTCGAATCTCAAGCTCACCTTCGACATCCTGCAGGACCGCCAGGGCGGCATCCAGCAGGCCTACCAGACGACCGGCGTGCCCGAGAGCTTCCTGCTCGACACGACCGGCCTGATCATGAAGCGGGTGATCGGAGCTCACGACTGGTCCTCTCCGGTCAACACCGCCCTGATCCACCGCCTGCTGGGTGACTCCGCCTCCACTCCGGCCACAGCGGACACCCGACCGTCCGACAGTCTGACCGGGACCCGGTGAATTTCAACGCAGAGGCGCAGAGAACGCGGAGCGCAGAGCTATCCTCATGGTTCGTCTGCGACCGCCGTGCCCTCTCAGTCTCTGCGTTGAAATACCCACGCCGCCGTAGACCGGACCTGCGGTGAAGACGCTCCTGGCTATAGAGACGTCCTGCGACGAAACCTCCGCCGCGATTGTGCGCGGCGGGGAGAGTGGCCCTGCGCTCGCGAGTTGCGTCATCCTCTCGCAGGACATACACCGGGTGTTCGGCGGGGTGGTGCCCGAGCTTGCCAGCCGGGCCCATCTCACCACCCTCGGGAGCGTGGTAGACCAGGCACTGGCCGAGGCGGGGGTGACGCTGGAAGACCTGGATGGCATTGCGGTCACCGCCGGTCCCGGCCTGGTCGGGGCGCTGCTGGTGGGTGTGATGTATGGAAAGACCCTGGCGTACCGGCTCCGCCTGCCGCTCATCGGGGTGCATCACCTCGAAGGACACCTCTTCGCCCCAACGCTGGAACAGCCCGCATTCGCCCCCCCGTTCGTTGCCCTGCTGGTAAGCGGCGGCCACACCCTGCTGCTCGATGTCCCGGCCTGGGGTCAGTACCGGTTGCTCGGTACCACGCGCGACGACGCGGCGGGCGAAGCGTTCGACAAGGTCGGCACTCTGCTCGGGCTCGGCTACCCGGGTGGCCCCGAGATCGAGCGGCTGGCCGAGCGCGGCACCCCCGGCCGTTTTCGCTTTCCCCGCCCGATGCTCAACACCGTGGGAGACGAGGGACCGGACCGGTTCAGCTTCTCGTTCAGCGGGCTCAAGACCGCGGTGCTGCGCGCGGTCAAGGCCAGCCCGGACCTCCCCCGGGATCGGGCGGATCTTGCCCGGGGGTTCCAGGACGCCGTGTTGGCGGTACTGGTGGAAAAGGCCGCCGTGGCCGTGGAGACTCTGGGCTATCCCGCCCTGATGCTGGGCGGCGGTGTCGCCTGCAACCTGGCACTCCAGACGGCAGTCCGGCGCCGGCTGACGGCCGGCCGGGTGGTGGTGGCGTCCAACCGCCTCAATACCGATAACGCCGCGATGATCGGCGCCGCTGGGCTGTTCCGGCTGGCGCGGGGAGAACAGAGCGGCCTCGACCTGGAACCCCGGGCCGATCTACCTTTCCCCGGCCTCGAAACCGCATCTCCCATGCTCGGAAGCCCCCGATGACGATCTATCCCTTCATCCTCAAGATTGGCCCGCTGGAGATCACCGGCTACGGGATCATGATGATGGTGGGCTTCCTGATAGGCGGATGGCTCATCACCCTGGAGCTCCGCCGACGGGGATTGTACGAGGAGTACGCCGCCGACATTACCGTCGCCGCGGTGGTCGGAGGGATCATCGGGGCAAAGCTGTGGTACTGGGTGCTCAACGGGGGCAGTCTGTTCTCGCGAGGCGGGCTGGTATGGTACGGCGGGTTCATCGGCGGAGCGCTGGCCGTGGTCCTCAACGGCTGGCGGCTCAAGGTGCCGCTCCGGTGGACCCTCCATCTCACTGCGCCGGCGCTGGCGGCAGCCTATGGGCTGGGCCGGATCGGCTGCTTCATCGTGAACGACGACTATGGCCGGCCTACCGACCTGCCTTGGGGTGTGAAGTTCCCCCAGGGCCTGCCTCCGACCACCGCTCAGCAGATGGCGGAGACCTTTCATATCGCCGTGCCCCCGGGGACCGATCCCACGACGGTGCTCGCAGTACATCCGACCCAGCTGTACGAGGCGGCTCTGATGCTGGCCGCGTTCGCGGTACTGTGGCATTTTCGGAAAGCGAACCGGCCAACCGGCTGGTTGTTCGGTGTCTATCTTGTCTTTGCCGGGGTGGAACGGTTTCTGATCGAGATCGTCCGAGCGAAGGACGACCGGATCTTCGGAGCCATCACGATCGCCCAGGCCGTGAGCGTCCTGCTGGTCCTGGCCGGTGCTATGATCGTGGCCCAGTGGCGCCATGGCCAGTCAGTGGATCCAGGACCCTACCTGGAACGGAAGCCGGCTTAATAGCAGTACCGGCAGAATATACCGGCACTTATTTCCGTTACCGGCAATCATTTCCTACTAGCTTGATCGGGTCGATTCTCCCAAGCCATGTATTGACAATGGCTTGGGAGTTTTCATATGGCTGGCACATATCGTGATGATAAACCAAGTAGTGCGCTCGTGTGGCGCTCAGGAAAAGTGGTAGATCGAAGAAGAGTGGGGCGGGCATCTCGGTCCGTACCCGACAAAACTCAGGGGGCGATCTACCACCTCCCCTCGGTGGCCGGAGCAGGTGGCCGCCAGTCGAAGTGACGACAGATCGAAGAAGAGTGGAGCGAGCACTTCGGTTCGCTCCGTCAAAACTCAGGGGGCGATCCGTCGTGCTTAACAGCAACGCCTGCCGCAAGGCAGGCGTTGCTGTCTTCTGCAGTACCTCCGGCAACTCACCGCTCGCGATGGGCGGCTTTTCGGAGCAGTCCACGCAGCCGCTCCACCTCGGCCCGAAGTTCGGCCAGGTCCGCGTCCATCCGCTCCAGCGACCGCAGCATATCGGTCTCGACCCGGGGCACCCGCTCGGGCGAGACGGCGTCGGCGGACCGGGCTGCGGACGCATCGACGGCGGGGCCGGGCTCCGGCAGCATCACCCGCGTCACTGCCAGCCGCCGGGGTTCGATCACGAAGGTCCACAGCAGACCGATCAGCAGAAAGAGCAGCAGCACACCCTGCAGCGTGAGCGATTCCGCCGTCGGGTAGATGCCGAGCGCCGGAATCCGGGGTGCCCAGGGCAGCACGGTCGTTCCGATCAGCGCACCTTCCTGCAGTTCGGCCACACCCTTCCCGGCGAACACGAAGGCCATGTAATACAGGAAGGCGCTGGTAATCCCGAAGAACGGCTTGAGCGGAATCTTCACGCCGTAGCGGTTGATGGCGAAGTACACCAGCCCCAGGATCACTCCGCCCACCGCCATGCCCACGAAGACCGGGAGCGCGGTGCCTGCTCCGGCCAGAAACAGCGCCTTGTAGAACAGCACCGTCTCGAAGCCTTCGCGGTAAACGGCGAGGAACGCGACCGAGGCCAGGGCCAGGGCCGAGCCGCTGGAGACCGCGTCCTGCACCCGGCCTTTGACGAAGCGGTTCCACTTGGCCACTTCCATTTTCGACAGTAGCCAGTAGCTCACGTAGAACAGCACCGCCGTGGCCACCAGCATCACCGCGCCCTCCAGGGTCTCCTGCCGCGTGCGGCTGACCTGGAAGATGGTCTCGAGCAGCACCGCGGTGAGCAGGCTGGCTCCGATAGCTGCCCCTACCCCGACATGGATGTCGCGCCGGCGATGCCCCGCTCCCGTCCTGGCGAGAAACGCCATCAGCGCCCCGACCACCAGGATCGCCTCGAGTCCCTCGCGCAGGAGCAGAATGAAGGACTGCAGAAACAGGTTGATGGGCGACAGCCGGTCGCTGACGGTCCGCTCGCCGTTTTCCAGGTCGCTGAGCAGCCGGGTGTGGATGGCGCGGAGCTCGTCGGCCGTGGCCCCGCCCGCCGCCCGGGTCCGCAAATTGGCAAACCCCGCCTCCAGCGCGTCCGCCAGCTGGCCGTTCTTGGCGCGTATTCCCCGTTCCACCTGCTCGAAGGTCATGTAGGCATCAAAGGCGGTGGCACTGGCGTCCTCTCCCCGGCCGAGGCTGGCGAGCATCAGGACAGAATCGAGCTGACGGCGAACCTGGGTGAACAAGGGACCGGCCGCCGGGCCTGCCTGCTCACTCCCGCCGGCGGCACGCACCGCGGCAACCCGGGCCCGCACATCGGGGGCGGCGGGGTCCGCCCCGGGAGCCAGCGCCACTGCCAGGGCGCTATCGCTCAATCGCGCGGTAGTGGGAAACTCGGCAAGACCCGGGGGAACCTCGCCACGGGCGGCGGGAAGTCGCAGGGTCGAGGCGTAGCTGGCGACGGCCCAGCGTTCCTCGGCGGTGAGCCGGCTCTCGTAGGCCGGCATGGTGGTACCGGCCACACCGATCGTCACCCGGCGATAGAAATCGAGCGGGGTGGTGCCGGTGAGCTTCCGAAAATCGGTGAGGTCGGCAGGCGCCGGCGTAAGTCCCGCCGCGGCCGGGCCGTCGCCGCGGCCTGCGGGTCCGTGACAAGCGGCGCACTGCGCCTGGTACACCCGGGCACCCGCCCCAAGCTGCGGCGCGGTGGCGGGGATCTCCTCCAGCGCGACTCCGAATTTCGCCGCAAGGGCGGCGGAAAACGCCCGGGCCCGGGCAGCGACCGAGTCCGGCGGCGCGGTCCGGGAGACCATCGCAATAAGGGTATCGAGCTCATTCATCACACTGCGGCCGGCATCGGGCGGCAGCAGTCCGGCGCTCCGCCGGGCCTCCTGCAGGAACAGCTGTGCCTCCGCCACTTCCGCCGGAGCGACCACCTTCCCGCCAGCGATTCCAGCCGCGTACTCCTCAGCAGCGAGCGACGCTGAAGTTGCGATGCGACGGATGGTCGTGCCCTGTTGGGGCTCGGGTGTCGCAGCGGGCGCGAGAGAAAGGAGGGCGGCGCCCAGCCATACTGCAGAGATGAGAGGCATTCTCAACCGGAGTTTTGACTTGCGGTAAACTACGGTGCCAAGCTCGGGATTGGAAGTGACCGTTCCCCGTTCCGCGTTCCGTGTTCCGGGTTGACCGACGAGTCGAACTGCCTGGCTCCTAACACGATGCGCCGAGACTTCCAACGCGGAACTCGGAACGAGGAACGCGGAACTACCTTTCCCCAATGCCTTCCCAACCTCAGACCCTGCCCGCCGTTGATCCGGCCACCGGGGCCGTCTTCGCGGAGACGCCCGTGACTCCGGTGGAAACCGTTCCGAACATGGTCGAGCGCGCCCGGCTGGCGCAGCGCGAGTGGGCCGCCCGCCCCCTGGCCGACCGCCGCCGCATCATCGCCCGGTTCCAGAGGCTGTTCTTCGAGCGTCGTCGCGAGGCGGCGGAGCTAGTGGCACGGGAGAACGGCAAGCCGGTCGCCGAAGCGCTGCTGACGGATGTCGCGGTCACGCTCGACATGGCGAGGTATTACCTGGCGAACGCCGGGAGGATCCTCCGCCCGCGCCGCATCGCTCATGGCAACATCGCGTTCCTGGGGAAGCGGGGACGACTCTACTGGGAGCCACTCGGCGTAGTGGGGATCATCTCCCCCTGGAACTATCCCCTGCTGCTCCCGTTCGGCGAACTCATCCCCGCGCTGCTCGCAGGGAACGCCGTCGTGCTCAAGCCAAGCGAGTTCACCACCCGGACCGCCCTCCTCGGGGTGACGATCCTGCACGAGGCTGGGCTGCCGCCCGACTTGTGCCAGCTGGCGGTGGGAGGGGGCGAGGTGGGAGCCGCTCTGGTGGAGGCTCGCCCCGACAAGATCTTCTTCACCGGCAGCGCGCGGACCGGCCGCAAAGTGGCGCTTGCGGCGGCCGAACGGCTCATCCCGGTCAGCCTCGAACTGGGCGGAAGCGACCCGTGCATCGTGCTGGCCGATGCCGACATCGACCGGGCGGTAAGCGGAACCATCTGGGCGAGGTTCACCAACGGTGGCCAGACCTGTGTCGCGGCCAAGCGGGCGATCGTGGAGCACCCGGCCTACGAGCGGTTCGTCGACACTCTTGTGCGGAAGGTCCGCACCCTGCAGGTCGGCCCTGGGCTGGAGGCCGGGGTGGACATGGGTCCGATCATCCGGGAGTCACAGGTCAGGGAGCTGGAGCGCCAGCTGGCCGCCACTGTGGCGATGGGGGCCCGGGTGCTGACCGGAGGGCGGCGCCGGCCGGACCTCGGACCCACGTTCTTCGAGCCGACAGTGGTCACCGAAGTACCGCTGGACTCCCCGCTCTGGCGGGAAGAAGTCTTCGGTCCGATTCTCCCGGTCGTCGCGGCCGACGACGCGGAGCAGGCCATCCTGATGGCCAACGACTCGAGCTTCGGGCTCGCGGCGAGTCTGTGGACCCGGGATCGCGCGAGGGGAGAGAAGCTTGCCCGCAGGATCGAGTCCGGAGCGGTGCTGGTGAACGACGCGACCTATTACGTGGGCGCGGCCGAGGTGCCACACGGCGGAGAGAAGGAATCCGGCCTGGGAAGGAGCCACGGCGAGTTCGGCATGCTGGAAAGCTGTCGCCCGCGTTTCATTGGGAGCGACCGGCTGGACTGGATGCCGAAGCCATGGTGGTTCGGCTATCACGCCGAGAGCATGGCGGCGCGCGACGCCTTTCTTCGCTTCGCGTTCGCGCCAGGACTGTGGCAGCGGCTGCGGGCGGCGCCGGGAGCCCTCAGGCTCCTGTTCAATCGCCGGCCGGTGTAAGGGGCGGGAAGGCGGGAAGGCGGAATGGCCGTGCGTCCCGCCCTCCCGCCTTTCCGCCCTAAGCGCCTCGCAGCACAACTGCGACCGCCCCCGCCGTCGCGTCGGAGTGGGACAGCGAGAGCTCCAGCCGGAGCGGCCCATGCCGTTCGGCGAGCGCGCGGGCATGACCGCCGAGGACCAGGTAGGGGCGACCTTCGGTCTCACGCTCCACCTCGAGGTCATGCCATCCAACCGACCGCGCTCCCGGGAGGGCCTGCAATGCCTTGTATGCCGCCTCTTTCGCCGCGATGCGCGCGGCGACGTGCATCGCGGGACGCGCCTTTCCTTCCACGTACTGCCGTTCGCGAGGGGTGAGAAACCGCTGCAGCACCCGGTCTCCCAACCGGTCGATCATCCGTTCGACCCGGGCGATGTCGACCAGATCGATCCCCACACCGATCAGCTCCATCGGGCCCACAGCGCTTGCACCGGGCGCTGGAGCAGACCGGGCACCGGCAAGTAACCGCCCAGCAGGAGGCCGAGGTACAAGGCGATTCCGAACAGCGCGACGCCGGCGACCAGGAGAGGCCAGCGGGGCCGCCGCCAGCGGCGGAGATCCTCCACTTCGGCGTCCCAGGAGCGCCACTCGCGCTGCAGCCCATCCTCGAGGGCCAGCCACGCCGCCTCCAGCCGGCGAGCCGCGGCGGCGAGCGCCGCCTGCCACGCGCGTACCGCCTCCGCCGGGGCGCGCTCGCTGCGGGCGAAATGGGCGGCATGATCCAGCGTGGTCAGCGCCTGGTGTAGCGCGGCCGTGCCATGCGAGAGCCGCGCCGCCAGCGCGCGAATCTCCACCTCGTCGAGCGGCAGCCCCTTGCTCCGCCGCGGCGGGAGACGGACTTCCAGCGCCGCGGCGACCAGCCGGTCGCTGATCGCCGCCCCGGCGCGCTGGGCGACGTCGCGGACGGCCCTGGTCCAGGCACTCTCCCAGGCATCCCGGTTCACCGTGGCGAGCGCCAGCTCCCGGTCACCTTCGCGGGCCCAGCGGCGCGCATCGGCCAGATGCTCGAACAGCTGGGACACCAGCGCGACCCGGATGTCCTCCAGCCGGATCCAATGCGGCGGGGTCCCTGGCGGCGGCGGCGGAGGGGAGACCAGCCGGCCGAGCGCGGGGCCCAGCTCGGGGATGACGAGAACGGTGCCGGCGGTCACCGGGGTCACTGGTCCTTCCAGCCTGGCGCCTCGCCGCCCAGGGAGGCCTCGGCAAGAATCGCGGGTCGACCCGTCCGGGCGCTGTAGCGCTGGCTGAACGCCGCGAGCGAGTCGGGCAGACAACTCTCACGGGGGAGCCCGCTCAGCGCGATGACCTGCTCGATGCCGTCAGGGGCGCCCTCGATCTCCACCAGCACGTCCATGCGGGGGAACCATTCGATCCGGGCGACGGTCCCGTCGAGCTCGAACACCTCGACGTAGCGATCGATGGCCTCGACCACAACGTAGCCCAGCATTTCCAGCACCCTGAGCGCGGCGAAGCCATCGTCCAGGTTGAACTCGAGCTCCTCGCGATGCTTGTATCCCGCGGGACTCACGCTGGTGGGCCCCTTCCAGGCGACTTCGGCCAGGGGCTGACTGCCGTCCTCGTCGGCCCACAGCCGTACCCGCAACACCTGGTCCCGGCCGGTGAGCTCGCTGCCTTTGTCCAGCCGCCGGTCGCGCATCATGCCGTGAAAGCGGAGCACCCCGCCCGCCTCGTCCAGCTTCTGCCGCAGCGCGGCGGGGTCGGCAACTACGGCCTTGAGTTCCAGTTCAGTCGCCAAGGATGGCCTCGAGCACACGGGAGGTATCACTGAGATCGGGGAAGGTCGCGTGGGCCCCGGCCTCCGCGAGCAACTCCACCGAGTAGGCGCCAGTCGCCACTCCGATGGCGCGGGCCGCGATCGCCCGGCCACAGGTCACGTCGGCCGGCGTGTCGCCGATGATCACCACCTCCCGGCCGCGCGGCTCGCGCCCGAAATGGGCCTCGGCGCGGCGCGCGGCGATGGCCGGCAGATCGGGACGATGGGCGGAGTCGGAGCCGAAGGCACCGACCCGGAACCGGCCGGGCGCGATGCCGGCCGCGGCAAGCTTGAGCGTGGCACCCTCCATCACGTTCCCGGTGAGCAGGCCGAGCAGCACGCCCGAACGGGCCTCGAGCATGTCCAGCAGCGGCAGAATCCCGGGCATCACCGTGGTGGTCGTGCGGGGATGGCGCAGCTCATCCTCCAGGAGGTGAACGTACCGGCGGCAGAGGGTGTCGATGAAGACCAGGTCGTCGGATCCGGGATGTCCGGCCAGCTCGAGCAGCTCGCGCACGATCTGGGGGTCGGTCTTGCCGTCGAACCGAATCCGCTCGAAGGGTGCGGGGTCCGCCACCTCCTCGGCCAGGGCAGCGGTGATGGCCCGCCGGCCCGCGCCGGCGGTGAGGAGAATGGTGCCGTCGATGTCGAAGAGGACGAGAGTGGGACCAGCCATTAGCCGTTAGCCTCGGCCGTTGGCCATTGGCCGTTGGCAGCTGGTTGGACCAGCCGGTGCCACTCGAGGCGAAAAGAAAAGTCGCATCCTCCGTCAAAGCTAACGGCTAATGGCTAACGGCCAACGGCCAAAGGCCCTACTCCACTCTCCGAATCCCCACCAGCTGAGTCCTGAGCACCATCGCCCGGGTTCCCGGACCCCAGGATTCCATCACCAGGCCGCCGCAGGCGAGGGTGGAATGCACCAGGGTGTCCGAGGGACCCGCCAGCGCCACATGGCTGATGCGGTCGCCCCGCTCGGAAAAGAACAGCAGGTCACCCTGCCGCGCATCTCCTGGGGCCACCGCTTCACCGGCGGAGACCTGGTGCACCGCGTCGCGCGGGAGGGCAATGCCCCGGGCAAGGAAGGTGGTCTGCACCAGTCCCGAGCAGTCGACTCCCCACGGGGTAAGACCGCCCCACTGGTATGGTGTGCCGGCGTAGGTTCGGAGCGCCCAGATGTCGGGGGGCACCGCCCTGGCTCGGGCCACGACCCGGTCGTAGGGAGTGATGCTGCCGGCGATCACCGTGCCCTGCGACCCGTCCGGCAGGTCGATGCGGGGCGAGGCCAATCCCACCCGGGCCCGCACCGGCAGCCGCACCACGACGCCCAGGTCGGTGCGGACCACCGCTCCCTCACTCCACCCGACGGCGCTCTCCCGCCACCCGCGGGCGATTTCGTGATCGGTTTCGAGGGCATAGCCCAGATGCACCCAGCCCTCGTACCGGTCGACGTCCAGCCGGACGCGGCGCCAGTCCGCCTGCGACTCGAGCACTTTGGCGGTCTCGCCCAGCACGAACTGGGTGACCTGTTCGGCGCGCAGACTGGGCTCGCGCTGCACCGGCGCCACCCCGGCCCGGGCGATCAGTGAGGTCGTGGTCACTTCTCCTGGCACTCCCGGCAGCGGACGACGCCCTGGTTGGTGCACACGATGCAGATGAAGGTGCCGCAGATCTCGCACGGGTAGCCTTCGGACGCCCGCTCCTCACGACCGCAGGCGCGGCAGATCATGGCGTCATGCTCTTTCAGTTCAGGCTTCACGCAGCCTCCTGCGTTGAGGCGGACGGGCGGACCGGCGGACCGGCGGTCGGTCCACACCCGGCGCGAACGTGCCACAACCAGAATTCGGAATAGCGGCGACGGCCCGCCGGTCCGCCCGTCTGCCCGTCCGCCTACAGCAGTATCGCATACCGCTTGATCTTGTTGATCAACGTCGCTCGGGAGATGCCCAGCTCCTGCGCCGCCCGCGTCCGGTTGCCGGCATGGTGACGCAGGGTCCGCTCGATGTGCGCCCGTTCCAGCTCGTCGAGAGTCATCGGTGTATGGCGCCGGTCGCCCGGTCCGGGCCGGGCGCGGAACTCGCCCGGAAGGTGCTCGATGCCCACCACCGCCTGTCCCCGCGCCAGGATCAGCGCGCGCTCGAGCACGTTGCGCATCTCCCGGACGTTCCCCGGCCAGGAGTGCGACAGCAGTCGCTCGAGCGCCTCCGGCCCGACGGAGGCGGGCGCCCCGGAGACATGCCGTTGCAGCTCGTTGACCAGCGACAGCAGCGCCGAGAGACGGTCCTCGCGGGCCCGGTCGCGCAGGGGCGGGAGGGTGAGCGGGGTGACATTGAGCCGGTAGGCCAGATCCTCCCGGAAGCCGCCGGCATCGACCAGGGCACCGAGATCCCGTGCCGTGGCCGCGATGACGCGCACATCGCTGGTCAGCTCCTTCGTGCCACCCACGCGCCGGAAGGTCCGGGTCTCCAGCAACCGCAGCAGGCGGGGCTGCAGCTCGGCCGGGAGGTCGGCGACTTCCTCGATGAACAGGGTGCCGCCGGCGGCGATCTCCACCATCCCCGGCCGCCGTTCCCGCCCGTCCTGCTCCGAGGCACGCTCGAGGCCGAACAGATCGGAGTCCAGCGCGGCCGGGCTCAGGCCGTATCCGCTCACCTCTACGAAGGGACCGGCGGCGCGGGGGCTCAGCTGGTGCAGCATGCGCGCCAGCCACCCCTTCCCCACCCCGCTCTCGCCCCGGATGAGGACCGGCGTCCGCTCGGCCAGCGCCACCAGTCCCGCCTGCTTGACCAGCTCGCGCATGGCGGGAGAGTCGCCCAGCGACTCGAGACCCGCCTCTCCCGGCGCCATCCGCAGCAGCAGCAGCTCGTTGAGCCGCTTGAGCCGCACCTTGTCCGCCACCCGGGCCACCGCCGCCAGCAGGTGCTCGAGGTCCATCGGCTTGGTCAGGAAGTTCTCCGCGCCCAGCTGCATGGCCTGCACCGCGGTGGCTACATCGCCGTGGCCGGTCAGGAGGATGACCGCGGCATTCCGTTCCTTGAGCCGGGCCAGCGCCTGCAGCCCGTCCATGCCCGGGAGATGAAGGTCGAGGACCACCACTTCCGGACGCAGCCGGTCATAGGCCGCGAGGCCGGCTTCGGCATCGAGCTCACGGGCCACCTCGTAACCCGCCCGCTCGAAGACGGTGCCTACCGCCCTGAGAATGTTGACATCGTCGTCGATCAACAGAACCGAATCAGGCATCGCTGGTCCTCGCGATCCGGGTGGGGTCCCGGGGCAACTGGAAGATGAATCGGGCCCCGCCCTCCGGTCGGTTCTCACCCCGGATCTCCCCACCATGGGCGCGAATGATCCCGTGGGAGATGGACAGGCCCAGGCCGGTACCCTGGCGGTGGGCCCTGGTGGTGAAGAATGGTTCGAAGATGCGGGTGAGTACATCGGGCGCAATCCCGGGGCCGGTGTCGAGCACCTCCAGCCCGATCCAGTCGGCACTGGACCAGGTCCGCACCAGCCCGTCCCGGCGCTCCGCTTCCGCCATCGCCTGGGTCGCGTTGACCAGCAGGTTGGTGATGACCTGGCGCACCTGGTCGGGATCGGCGACGACGGGGGGAAGCGTGGGATCGAGCCCCAGGGTCCATACCACGCCGTGGGCCGCGAGGCCGGGCGTGGCGGCGAAGGTGTCGCGCACCAGCTGATTGAGGTTCACCTCACGCCGCTCCAGCGGCCGGAGCCGGGCGAAGGTGAGCAGGTCGGTCACGATCCGGGCGGCCCGCATCGCCTCGCGGCGGATGGTCTCGAGCGCCTGGGAGATGTCGGAGGGCACCCCGCGGTCGAGCAGGAGCGCCTGGGCCATCGCGGCGATGCCGGCGAGCGGGTTGTTCAGCTCGTGAGCGGTGCCCGACACCAGCGCGCCGAGGGCGGCCATCTTCTCGGAGTGGGTCAGCCGTTCGCGCAGCTCCACCTCGTCGGTCACGTCGCGGGCGATGGCCAGCACCGCGTGCCGCCCCCCGTGCTCCTCCACCGGCACGGTGACCGCCGCCGCCTGGCGCACCCCGCCGCCGAGGCGGCGGAACTGGAACAGGAAGTCGCGCGCCTCGCCCCGAAGGCTGTGCGCCAGCTCCGCCTCCACCCGCGGCCAGTCCGCCGGAATCACGAAGTCCTGCAGCCGCCCGGTCGGATCGGGCGAGGTCACTCCCGCGAGCCGGAACGCCGCCCGGTTGGCCGCGAGGAAGGCGCCATCCTTGTCCAGCGTGAAGATCGCGAGCGGCGCGCGATTGAAGAGGGCCCGGAAGCGCCGCTCCGAGCGGCGCAGCGCCTCGGCGGCGAGCCGTTCGCGGGTCACGTCGCGGGCGACGGCGACCAGGCCGGCGGGATTGCCGCGCTCCTCGAGCGGCGAGACCGACACATCCGCGATGCGCATGCCGCCGGGACGGCGGATGAGCGCCTCGTATCGTCGGGCGCCGGCGGGGGTCGTATCGGATGCGGACGCGCTGCGTTCATCCGGCAGCAGGGCTGACAGGCCCGCGCCCACCAGCTGGCCGGCCGGCACGCCAAACAGCTCGGCGGCCGCCGGATTGGCGAACAGCACCCGCCCGTCGGGACCCGCCAGCACGATCGCGTCGTGCGCCGTCTCCACCAGCCGGCTGTAGCGGCTCTCCAGCCGCACGTAATGGGTCAGGTCGTCCACCGCGACGACGAACCCACCGTCGGGCCGCGGGGTGGCCGTCAGCACCACGTGCTGCCCACGCCGGGTATCGAGGAAGAGGCTCATCCGCTGGCCCCTTCCGCCCGCCTGACGCAGCGGATCCCCCTCGCCCCGCGGCCAGTCCACGAACAGGGAATCGAGCCGGGATCCCGGCAGCTCGGTGACCGGGACGCCGCCGAGGTCGGCCAGGAAGCGGTTGGCCCGCTCGATCCGGCCGGAGGAATCCACCAGCGCCAGGCCGTTGCCGGTGCCGTCGAAGGCCGACTGCCACTCCCGCTTGATCCGCACCACCGTGTCGAGCAGACGGCGCATGCCGATGGCGAGAGCGGCCTGGTCGGCGAAGGCGCCGGCCAGGGTGCGCTCGTCCGGGAGGTAGTCGTGGGGCTCGTCATGATAGAAGGCCAGCCACCCGATCACCCGTCCGCCGTAGGCGAGCGGCAGGGCCGCCACCGCCGCGAACCCCTCACCCAGGACGGCGGCGTGGATCGGGCTGGTCACGTCCTCCCGCGCGTCACGGATGAAGTAGGCCTCGCCCCGGAGCACAGTGCTCGCCGCATGCGCTTCGCGGAAACGGGCGCGCACCGTGTCGACGTAGGCGCGGGAAAGCCCGAGCGCCACCACGTTCTCCACCTCCTCTTCCGCTTCGGAGAGGAGGAATGCTCCCGCCCGCTGCGCCCCGAACACCCGCATCCCCTCCTCGGCCACGGCCCGCACCGTGCCGGCGGTATCCTCGGTGTCGGCCAGCAGGTGGGCCACCCGGCCGAGCGCGCTGACGTGGGACGGCGTCATACCGGGCCGGGCCGGAGCACGTGGATGGCGCCGGGTACGACTTCGGCGGTGAAGGGCGTGAGTCCGAGGGGCTCACCGTCGAGTTGCACCGGTTGGCCGGAGGACGCCTCCACCGTGATGACACGCCCCCGGGCGTAGGCCACCCGGCCAGGAGCGCCCGCGCTGGTGCCGCCTTCCCGCAGCAGCTCCCACACGGCCCGCACGCTCTCGGTGAAGCTGTCGGCCCGGATGATCACCAGGTCCAGCAGCCCGTCGTCCGGGGCGATCCCGCTCCTGAGCTTGATCCACGGCGGAATGACCTCGCCGCAGTTGGCCACCAGGACCAGCGCGGCCAGCGCCTCGTACTCGACACCGTCCACCGTGATCACGTGGTCGATGCTCTTGAGCTGGGGCATCAGCCTGAGGGTGGTGGCGACGTACGCAGCGAAACGCCACCGGTGCTTCTCGGCCGTGCTGGTCTCGGCCATCACCCGGGCGTCGTAGCCGGCGCCGCAGGCCACCGCGAAGTAGTGCTCGCCGTCCGCCCGCTGGATCCGTCCCAGGTCGAGCGGCTTCGGCCGGCCGTGGAGCAGCGCCCGGGCGGCCCGCACCGGATGAGTGGGGATGCGCAGGTTACCGGCCAGCAGGTTGCCGGTGCCGCCGGGAATCACGCCCAGCGCCGTGCCGGTCCCGACCAGCGCCGCGGCCGCCTGCATGGTGGTGCCATCCCCGCCGAACACGCTCACCACCTCCACCCCGTTCGCCACGGCTTCCTCGGCAAACCGGCGCGCATCCCCCGGCCCGCCGGTGGCGCGGAGCTCCACCGTCCAGCCTCCGCGGCGGAAGGTTTCCTCCACGGCCCGGGCCGCCAGCATGTCGGTGCGGGCCGCCGCCGGGTTAGTGATGAGGACGGTGCGCGTCACGCTCAGTATTCCCGGTCCCACAGGAGGTCGAGACCGACCTGGTACTTGTTCACCGACAGGGCGGGCTGATTGAGCGCCACCTGGCAGGAGTACGCCGGCTCGACGCTGGTCTTGAGCCGGATCTGCCGGGACATGTGAAACTCGGCATTGGGATAGAACCGCTGGGTGTTGGTGCAGAGATCCGCCACCAGGGTCACGAACCAGCGCCGCCCGATCTGCCAGCCCGCCGCCACGGTGGCGACCTGGGCCGAACCACTCTGGCCGGAGAGCCCCGCGCCGGCGCCGCCGGTTCGGATGTCCAGGTAGTCGATGGGGACGCCGAGATCGCTGATCAGCGAGCGCTGGATTTCGCTGGACAGCGCACTGGAGAGATAGGAGAGGCCGGCCTGCACCGCGGCATACTGGCTGCCTTGTCCGTTGGTGCCCTGCAGGCTGAAGGTGGGGCGCCCGAACATCAGGTAACTCACCAGCTCGGTCTGCGAGAGCGCCGGTCGGCTGGTCGTCGGGGCGGTCTGCAGCTCCAACTTCGGCTGGATCAGCGTCCCGGTGATGCGCGCGGTGATCGGGATCTCCTCGCCCGTCTCGGCCGCGACCACCACGTGCTTTGCCTCGATGTCCAGATCGGCGTTCAGGTCCGGAGTGCCGAAATACCGGACCGTCCCGCGCTCCACGGTGAAGTCCTTGGTGACGAACCCGCCGATCCGCAGGGCGTAGTTCCCCCGCACGGCATTGAGGGTCCCGTCGTAGCGGTACTGGTTGCGGAACTTGTTGACGGTGAGATTGCCGTCCAGCTGGATGTTGGCCTCGCTGGACCGGAGCCAGAAGCTCTCACCCATCTCCAGCCGCAGGTTGTCGATCGTGAGGGAATCGAGGAACCGGTTCTGGAAGTTGGCGCCCAGCCGCTCGGTTCGCACCAGGTTGAGATCGATCAGACCCGAGTCGCCCGGGTTCTCCAGATCCACGATCCGCTTGGTGAGCAGGTCGGCGAAGTGGAGGGTTCCGGCGTCGGCGGTGATCCGCCCGGTGAGCCGTGGCTGCAGTACGGGGCCCGTCAGCACCGCGGTGCCGCTGGCATCGAGGGTGAGGAAGCGGCGGACATCGATGACCCGGAAGCGGCGGGCCACGAGGGTCAGGTCGAATACCGGACGGGTCAACTGCTCCAGCCGGAGCCCGCCGCTCGCCCGGAGTGTGCCCTCCCCGCTGCGGACGTAGAACGAATCGATGGCGATCGAGTCTCCCGACAGCCGGGCCTGGACGCTGGCGCGGTCATACTGGACCCCGAGACCGGGCACCTGGGCCGAGGCATCGCGCAGGTCCACGAAGCCCGCGAGCCGGGGCGCCTGCCAGCTGCCGCCGATCTCCACATCGGCCCGGAGGGTGCCGCGGACCCGCCGGAGGTTGCGGGTGAACGCCTCCAGGACCGCGAGATCGGTGCTGTCGGCAATGGCCCGCACCGACAAGGGTCCCTCCACCTGGCGGCGGCGGACCGTCTTGAGCGCCAGGTCGAGGGGCAGGAGCGCCTCCACCCGGAGCACAGTCTCCCCGGTCTTCCACAGCAGCAGGTTGGCCTCGAGCCGCTTGTCGGCATAGTTGACGATCCCCTGGACGAAGGGCGAGCCGAAGTCGCCGAACGAGAGGTCCGCCACCGAGCCGCTGCCCTGAAGGGTCGGCGCCGCGGCGGTGCCCCCCACCGCGAGATCGAGCTGAATCGTCCCGGCCACGCCGGTGGTATCGAGCTGGAGCATGGTGTAGATGTCCTTGAGCTCCAGACCGAGAACGCTCACCGCGAGGTTGCCCGCCTTCGTTCGGGGAATCGTGCCATCGACCTTCACGGAGCCCGATCCGTCGGTGGCCTCGAGGTGCGCTCCGGCGAGCTCGTACCGGCCCTCCCGCAACGTGACGGTCGCCGGCTGCCGCAGCCGCCAGCCACGCGACGGAAGCGACGCCAGCAGGCTGTCGAACCCGATCACCGGATCGGGGCCGGTAGTCCACCAGGTGCCCGAGCCCGAAATCCCTGTCGCCTGGCCGAGCTCTGCGGTACCCGACCAGTGGAGCGAGTCCTGGTAGCCGCCGGCGACGATGTCGAGCGCCGTGACCGGAATGGCGCCGAGGACAACCGTATCGGCGGTGACCCCCAGCCCGACCTCGGGCCGCTCCGAACCGTTCCAGCCGAATCCCACCGAGACTACCGGCGAATGGATGCCGCGCCACGCGATCTCGTGGCCGCGGGCCTGGAGCAGCACCCGGGGCTCGCGCACCGACCCGAGCAGGGTGATCTCCCCGGTGGCCGAACCGGAGAGTCGATCCTCCGGGGCGGTGCTGTCGCCGGGCGGTCCCGCGAACCGGGTGACCAGACTGTCGAACGGTCCCAGGCTGTCCGCCACGAACGTCAGCTGGACCTGGTCGTCGCCCCGGTCGGCCCAGCGGATGGCGCCGCGGCCATCGAGCGTTCCGGCCCGCCAGCGGGCCATGACCGTGTCGACCAGCACCCGCCCGGCATCGCCCCGGACCACGGTGTGCAGCGAGTCGAGTGACAGCTCAGCGGCCGAGCTCCTGGAGAGATCCAGGGCCAGGGTGCCGCTGGGGCCGGCAGCGCTGTCGAGCGCTCCCGTCGCGGCCAGCCGGCCGGTCAGGGCGGTGTGAGGCCCGGTGCCACGCAGCCGGGCGAGATCGAGCCCGGCGAACCGCGCCGTGAGGCTGTCGGCGGCAATCCTCCCCTCGCCCGGCTCGATCACCCCCTGCAGCGCGAGGGTGCCGATGTCGCCCTGCACCGCGGTCACCGTGCTGAACCGCGTGGCGCTGCCGGTCAGGGCCACCGTGCCCTCCACCGAGCCCTGCAGCGGGACACCGGGATAGCCGCGCCGGATCCCGTCGAACGCCAGCGGCGCCACTTGCATGCGGGTGTCGAACTTGACCACCTCACCCCGGGTATCGAGCCGCGCAAAGCCCTCGGCATGGCTCTCCGGGAGAGTGCTGTCGCGGTGCAGCACGGTGCCGGTGAAGCTGAGATTGTGCCATGGCCCGGTGAGATCGCCCTCGAGCTGCAGCCGCCCCTCCAGCCGCACCACCGGTGCCTGCAGCCGCACGGTCCGGAGGTCCAGATCGGCGTGGCGCAGGGTGAGGGTATCGAACAGCGTTCCCTCCGGCCCGCCGAAGACGAGGTGCCCCGCCGCCTGGAACAGGTTGTCGGCGCCGCCCGGCACCATGCTGTCGTGGAAGGTGAGATCGGCGCCCAGATCCAGTCCATCGAGGAAGCCGCTGCCCTCCACGGTGCCCGACAGGGTCCCGGCCAGCGGAATGGTGTCGAGGTAGGGGCGCGGCACGTCGAGATCGAGGTCGGTCAGCGCCAGGGCCATGCGCTCGACTCCGATGCCCCGGTGGAGGTCGGTCAGAACCGTGACATCCCCCTCGACCCGGCCCTTGGGCCCCACGGCCTGGAGATCGCGCAGAGTGTAGGCGTTGAGCTGCCGGGAGCGCGACTTTGCCGTCAGGATCGCGCTGCCGGTCATGTCCGGGAAATCGGGCGAGATCCAGTGCAGGTCGCGCAGATCGAAGCGGGTTGCCGTGAACGTGAAGTCGTACAGCACCGGTCCCTCGGGCCAGGTGAGGATGCCGCCACCGGCGACGTGGGTCCCCGGCAGGGCGGCCCGGTGCAGCGTGAAGGCCAGCGTGTCGCCCCGGGTCCACGCGTGGGCGGCGAGATCGACCACGGTGACGGCCGGGTCGCTCACCAGGGTGGAGAGGGAATCCACGTCGAAGGTGAGCGGGGCTCCGTCGGGTGAACTCACCCGGAAGAGCAGCAGGCGGGCGTCCAGCTGCCGCAGGGTCACCAGCCGGCGGAGCCCGTCGGTGGTCTGCAGCACCACCCGCCCCGGCCGGGCCCGGTCGGCGGCCAGCGCCGCGGCGATCTGCGCCGGCGTGGTCGCGGTGTCGGGCGGGTTCCAGGGGAGCCGGACCTCCAGCGTCGCGCCGCGCAGGCGGATGTTGCGAAACTCGATCAGCGGCGACACCCCGGTGCCGGGGGGGCCCTCGCCCAGCCGGAAGATCTCGTGCAGGTTCAACCGGCCGTCATTCCGCTTGACGAACCGGACCTGGGGATGATCGAGCTCCAGCTCGGTGAACACGAACCGCCCGGCCATCAGGGTGGGCAGGGTGAATCGGGCCGTGAGCCGGGGAACCTCGGCGAAGGGCTCGCCCAGGGTGTCCCGGATCACCAGACTGTCCAGCACCAGCGACCGCACGAACGACCCGCTCACCCGCTTGAGCTCGAACTGACCGCGGAACAGGCGGGACAGCTCCGTGCCGGCCAGCCGGCCCAGAAGCAGGGTGCCGTCGTTGCTGTACAACAGCGCCACCACAGTCCCCAGCGCCGCCGGGATCAGCGACAGGAGGAACGCGGCGATCAGACGGGGCAGGTGGCGGCGCATCAGAACGGCTGCCCGAAGCTGATGTGGTAGCTGAACCGGCTGGAGCGCCGCTGCACGAAGTCGGTCTGCAGCAGCGTGAGGGTACCGTCCGACTTCTGCAGGTAGAGCGCACCGGGCGGCTGATCATAGCCGTTGTAGCCCACGTCCAGCCGGGCGGGGCCGAGTGGCGTGGAGATCCGGAGACCCATACCCGGCGTGATACGCAGCTGCACCGGCGAGAGGTTGGTCTTGCCCCGCTCGTACAGCGTACCGGCGTCGACGAAGAAGGCGATCTTCAGCCGGTTCCCCCAGATCGGCGCGGGGACTCGCAGCTCGACCTGGCCGACCGCCAGGGTGTTGCCTCCGGTGGGCGAGAAGCGGGGCCGGAGCTTCCCGCTCTGCAGATCCAGCGTGTCCTGGTGCGACAGGGAATCGCGAGTGAGCACGTATACTACCGGTCCCAGCTCGTTGAGATCGTATCCGCGCACGTCGTTGGGCCCGCCGGCGTAGAAGCGCTGCTCCGGCGGGATGAAGTTGCCGCTGGCGCTGTCGAGCGACACCTTCGGCGCGAAGATCGTTCCGGCCCGCAGGTGCCAGCTCAACACCGCCCCCGAGGTGCTCAGCGTCCGGTACCAGGCGGCGTCACCGGACAGCCGGGTGAAGGTCTGCAGCCGCGCCGAGCCGGTGAAGCGCGAACTGTGGCTGACGTCGAAGCTGTAGATATGACCCCGGCTCGCATCGAGCGGGTTGTTCTGCCGGGGCCAGCTCACGCCGGCGGTGAGCACGCCGAGCAGCCGCTTTTCCCGGAGCCGGGTAGCGTCATCGGGGCTGCAGGCGTTGAAGAAGGCGCAGAAGGTCCCGGCCGAAGCCGAGGTCCCACCGAAGGAAAGTCGGTACCCCAGGGCGATCGGGATCCGCCGGGCCGTTTCCCTCAGCAGCACCAGGCTCACGCCGACCTCTTCCCGCCGATAGATGGCGAACTCGGAGCGCCGCTCGGCGTAGAGGCTGAAGGACCCGGTGACCTGGGGGGTGAAGAAGCGCGGCTGGCGGATCAGACCGGTAACGTTGTAATTGGCCTTTGACGAGCCGATCGTGTCGTCCGCCAGTCCTTTGCAGAGCGAGTTCTCCAGTCCGAAGCCGAAGGGCGTCCCCACTCCCACCTTGGAGACCCGGGCGGAGAGATCGAACAGCCGTCCGGTGCCGAACAGGTTGCGGCTGGTCCATCCTGCCCCGGTACGGAAGCAGTCGTTGGTGGCGAAGCCCACACTGCTGCGGATGCGGTGGGGTGGTCCCTCGGCTACCTCGACCTCGACCGGCACCGCCGAGCTGTCGACCTGATAGCGGCTGGAATCGATGGTCACCGTGGCCAGGCGGAACAACTCGGTCTGGTACAGCTTCCGCTGGCTCTGAAACAGGTCCTGCTGGGAGAACCGCTGCCCCTTCCGGGACGAGAGCAACTGGCGGATGAAGGTGGTGTCCACCTTCGTGGCGCCTTCGACCCGGGCGGTGCCGAAGACCGCCCGGCGGCCGGCCTCGACGTTGAGCGACACCTGGGCGACGCGGGCGTCCCGGTCGACGTTGTAGTTGCGGAACACCTCGGCCCCGGGGTAGCCCCGATTCCGGAGCCGGCCGATGATGCTGTCGGCGCTCGCCTGGAAGAGAAACCGGTTGAAGGGCTTCCCTTCCCTGAGCGGAAGATCGACCAGGATATCCTTCGCGGGGACCGCAATGGAGTCGAGCCCGGTCACGTCCATCCGGGTCACCACGGTAGGCGGCCCTTCGTGGATCTTGAAGGTGAGGCGGACATCGTGTGCCCCGCGCCGAACGAGGGTATCGACCGTGACATCCATGAAACCGCTCTGCCGATAGAACAGGATCAGCCGGAGCACGTCGCGACGGAACTCGACCGGGTCGAAGAAGCGCTTCTCGCCCAGCCCGAGCCAGCGGACCAGCGGGGACCGGGCGAACCAGCTGGAGTTGGTCGTGCCGATCGCGATGCTCAGGGTGTAATTGTCGATCGCATGGTTACCCTCGAACCTGAGTCCCCGCACCACCACCGTATCCTGCGCGGCGGCGGGGGCGGTGGCTCCGGCTCCAATCAGCGCAAGCCCAACCGCAACGGAACAACGCGTCACAAAATCAGACAGAGGTACCGGCCCTGAGGCTCCCGTGCGGGACATTTGACGACGAGGCGCAAGTTCTGTAGGATGGCGGAGTTACGGCGAGGAGTCAACATCAACTCTGAGGAGAGCCAGCGGATGTCTAATCAGCGGCGGACGGGCGGACCGGCGGACTGGCGGACCGGCAATGCGATCCGGCTCGGTTTGGTGGCTCTTGGCGTGGCCGTATTGGGCGCCAGTCCACCCGAGCGGCTGTCCGCCCAACTCTCAAAGAAGGCCGTCCGCCAGCTCGATTCCCTGCTGATCGCGCCCCCGTTCGACCGCAACCTCTGGGGCGTGGCCCTGGTGGATGACCGAGGGCGGCTGCTCTACGGCCAGAACGCCGACAAGCTTTTCATTCCCGCCAGCAATACCAAGCTAGTGGTAAGCAGCGTCGCCACCGCCCTGTTCGCCCCGGACTGGACGGTGCCTACGAGCGTGTACGCCGCCGGCCAGGTCGTCGATGGCGTGCTGCAGGGCGACCTGGTGCTCTACGGGCGGGGCGATCCCACCTTCGGCCGCCGGTGCTATGCCACCGACACGACCCAGGCCGGGGTGTGCGACCACGATCCGTTCGCCCGACTGCGCGACCTGGCCCGGAGCCTCAAGACCGGTGGCCTGCACGCGGTCCAGGGAGACCTGGTGGGCGACGGCAGCTGGTTCGACAGCGAGCTGGTCCATCCCGACTGGGGCAACTACGACCTCAACTGGTGGTACGCCGCCCCCGTCAGCGGGCTCGGCTTCAACGACAACAGCGTCGACATCACCTGGAGACCGGGTCCGGAGGTCGATGCGCCGGCCCAGCTCAGCATGGACCCCGATCTGGGCGACGTGGCGCTCGAGAACCGCACCCGTACCGTTCCGGCCGGGGGACCGAGCGATATCGGCGACCGGATGTATCGCGAGCCCGGCACCCTGTCGCTGTGGGCGGAGGGAACCGTCGCGCTCGATGGAAAGGGGGGCCTCGAGTCGTTTGCCCTGCCGGACCCGAACCTGTTCACCGCCCGTGCCTTCCGACAGGCGCTGGCCGAGGCGGGGATCGCGGTCCTGGGCACCACCCGCAGCACCACCGATTCGCTCAAGTACGCCGCCACCCGGACCGGAAGACCGCTGGCGGAGACCCGCGGCCGGCCGCTCAAGGACTGGATCTTTCCGATTCTCAATACCAGTCAGAACTGGTACGCCGACATGCTGGTGAAGCAGCTGGGGAGGCAGTTCGGCGCGGGCGGGTCATGGAGTGAAGGTCTGGCAGTGGAGCGGCGGTTTCTGGTCGATTCCATGGGCATCGATTCCACTCTGTTCGCGGTGGCGGATGGCTCCGGCCTCTCGGCTTCAAACCTGGTGTCACCGCTGGCGTTCACCCGCCTGCTGCAGTACATCCGGAAGCACCCGCACTACCCGACCCTCGGCGCCGGGCTGCCGCAGTCGGGTAACACCGGCTCGCTCCGCACCCGGTTCGTCGGCACCCCGCTCGAAGGCCGGGTATGGGCCAAGACCGGGAGCATCTCCCGGGTGAACACCCTGTCAGGCTTCTTCGATCTGCCGGACGGCCGGGAATTTGCCTTCTCGGTCCAGGCGAACCACAACACCCAGGGCGGCAGGCGGACCATTGCGCAGATCGACAGTGTCGTCGTTGCCCTGGCGAAGGCAGTGAGCCGCAAGAAATAGTTCCGAGTTCCGAGTTCCGAGTGCGGCGCGTGCCGTGCTCCTCACCCACGAACTCGACACTCGGAACTCGGTACTCGGAACTCGGAACTATCTGGAGGGCCATCCCGTGCAGTTACTGATCATTCGCCATGCCGACGCCGGCGACCGCGACCCTGCCATTTGGCCGGATGACAGCCTGCGGCCGCTGTCACCCCGGGGCCGCAAGCGCCATCGCAGGGTCGCGCGCCGGCTGCGGCGGCGGGGCCTGATTCCGGCGCTGCTGCTGTCGAGCCCCTGGCTCCGGGCCTGGGAGACCGCCGAGCTGACCGCGGCGGTCACCGGATGCCCGTCGCCGGTGGCCTGCGACGACCTGGTGGATACTCCGGACCTGACCCGAATAGCGGCGGCCATCGGTCAACCCGATGCCAGCGCGATCGTGGCGCTCGTGGGTCACGAACCGTGGACGGGTGAGCTGGCCTCGCTGCTGCTCGCCGGCGACGCGCATCGCCTGACCATCGACTTCCCCAAGTCCGGCGTCCTCGGGCTCGAGGTCGACGAGGTGGCCGCGGGAAGCGCGGTGCTGGAGTTCTTCCTCAGGCCGAAGGGGGAGTGAAGAAGCCTTCAGCCCTGGGCCGCCACCGATTCCCCGACCTTATGGCGGACGGCTGATGGCTTATCTTACGCCCCCATGCCCACACCGCTCCGAGTCGCCATCATCGGCACCGGTCCGTCCGGATTCTACGCGGCGGAGCACCTGCTCAAGCTGCATCCCGGCGTCGAGATTGACCTGTTCGACCGGCTGCCCACTCCGTTCGGGCTGGTCCGCGGCGGGGTTGCCCCCGATCACCAGAAGATCAAGTCAGTCACCCGGGTGTACGAGCGGATCGCGACCAATCCGGCGGTCCGGTTCTTCGGCAACGTCACCTTGGGAACGGACGTGAGCCGCGACGATCTGCTGCGACACTACCACGGGGTGATCTACGCCGTGGGCGCGGCCACGGACAGAAACCTCGGCATCCCCGGCGAGGAGCTGGCGGGGAGCCACGCCGCAACCGACTTCGTCGGCTGGTTCAACGGGCACCCCGACTATTGCGATCGGAGCTTCGACCTGTCGCAATCGAGTGTCGCGGTCATCGGCATGGGGAACGTGGCGGTGGACGTGGTCCGGGTCCTGGCCCGCACGCCGGAGGAGCTACAGACTACCGACATCGCCGATTACGCTCTGGAGGCACTCAGGGCGAGCCAGGTCCGGGACATCTACATGATCGGAAGGCGCGGCCCGGTCCAGGGCGCGTTCACCAACCCGGAGCTCAAGGAGCTGGGGGAGATGGCCGGGGCCGACATTCTGGTCCGGGCCGCCGACCTCGAGCTCGATCCGGGCAGCCAGGCAGCGCTCGCGAGCGGGGACGACAAGACGCCGGAGAAGAACCTCGCGACGCTCCGGCTCTTCGCTGCCAGGCCGCGGACGGGCAAGCCGCGGACGATCCATCTCCGGTTTCTGCTCTCGCCGATCGAGCTCAAGGGCGCCGGACGGGTCGAACAGATCGAGCTGGGACACAACCGGCTGGTCCAGAGCCCGAAGGGCGACCTCAAGGCGGAGTCCACCGGAGAGAGGGAGACCCTGCCGGCCGGGCTGGTGTTCCGCTCGGTGGGCTACCTCGGCGTGGCGTTGCCGGGCGTGGCGTTCGATCCGAAGCGTGGCGTGATTCCGAATGCGGAGGGCCGGGTGCTGGCCGCCGGCGGCACCCCGTCGCAGGGCGAGTACGTAGCCGGATGGATCAAGCGCGGCCCGAGCGGGGTCATCGGCACCAACAAGCCGGACGCGGTGGAGACCAGCGATGCCCTGCTGTCGGACTACGGCGAGGGGCGGCTCACCGCACCAGCGGCAGCAGACCGCGACGCAATCACGGGACTGCTCGCGGAGCGGGGAGTGCGGATGGTTTCGTGGCAGGACTGGCAGCGGCTGGACGCGCTGGAGCGGGCGCGAGGCGAGCCGATGGGACGACCACGGCTCAAGTTCACCCGGATCGAAGAGATGCTGGAGGCACTGGATGGCGGGACGCGGGTCAAGGGCTGAAGCCCTCGCTCGGCGTCCGCGTCCTTAAGGACGCGGACCACCTCGGTCCCCACCAGCAGATTCCCGCCACTCCGCAACCCCGGTGTCACCCTCCCAGTCGGGAATGGCTTCATTCGGGTGGTGGTCCGCTTGGTCGAGGACGTACTCCGTGGTTCGGGCGAGGAGGGAAAGGCTGACGGTTTGGATGTTGTACCCCTCCGCCCAGCGCAACGGTGAGCCTGGTTGTTGCGTGTCCCTCCCGATTCCCAATTCGTGCACTTGCGCCCTTCAGGCGTTGAATCAGCTTAGGCAGATTAGTGCTCGGGTGGGTGGCTAGGAGCAAATGAACATGCGTCGTGACGATTCCGACGGCCAGCACACGTGCTCTTTCCTCGGCCGTGATTGAGCGGAGGTACCGCGTCAGGAAACGAGCGCACCGTGCTGAGGGGGGCCCGGTCCAGGGTAGTCCACACCAGATGGAGGTACAGACGGTGTCGCATGGCTCACCCTATGCCTTCCAACCCGATTCTGCGGAACAAACAAACGCGATCCGGTCCGTTAAGGGACCGGACGCCGAGCAAGGGCTTCAGCCCTTGACCCCCGCGACATCCTCCACACCCCTACCTTCGCGAAGCCGCAGTCGTGTCTGGACCGTCGCCCTATCCGTCCTCATTCTCTCCGACTGCGCCAAGCTGGGCCGGCTGATCGACGAGGCGTCCCGCGAGCGGCCGCCGCTGCCGCTGGTCGAGGCCGGCGTCTCGAGCGATGCCCGGCTCGATTCCAGCGGTGCCATCGCCGGAAGCTTTGTGGGCGAAGGGACCAGCCGCCAGGTCAGTCTGCTCTCGAGCGACGCCGCCTTCGTCTCCGCCCTGGCGCGCCGCTGGCGGCCGGAGCGCGATCGCCGGATCGATCCGCTGGAGTGGCTGCAACGCCGGGGCACCTTCGCCGTCAATCCTGACCCCGGAATCGACTCGGCCCTCTTCACCCAGGTGATCCTGGCGGGCTCACCCGATGGCCATGTCCGGGTCCGGCTCCGGACCATCCTGCTGCACGGCGCCCGCTGCCGGCAGGGAGCGCCGCAGGCCGAGCTCATCGTCGAGCCGGCACGGTCGAGCGGGATTTCGCTGCGCGGTCCGGTCGTGGGCTCCCTGCGCGGGCCGGATGTACATTGGCCGGTGAACGCCAGCTACCGGCGGAACCCCCCGCCGGAGCCCGGACCGGGGCTCGTGGATTCCCTCATCAACCAGACCTCCGAGGTGATGGACTCGCTCCTGACGCTGCGGCTGCCTTCGCGGGACCTTCCGCTCAGCGGCCAGATTTTCCGGCCCGCCGTCAACACCCTGGCGGACGAGGACGCGGTCGACGTCGCGCCGATCCGGCTGGATGACGGCCGCATCCGCTATGCAGTAGCGTTGCGCGAGCGCCGCCGGACCGCGCGAGGAGCAGAGGGACTCGCCTCGATCGTGATGATCTGGGACGCAGGCCTGCTCTGGCGGCAGGTCGTGTTCCAACCCACACTCCTGGAATACGGCCGGCGAGGACCGGTGCGCGCCCTCGGCGGACGGACCCGGCCGATCTACTGGCGCCGGCTGCAGCCGGTGAGCGGGTTTGCCTTCGAGCGGGACTACCTGTGGATGGAGCAGGTGGACGTGGAGGCGGGGAGGGTCCGCTGGCTGATCCTCGAGACCCGCGGCAATATCGTGGTGGCTGCGGCGGATGTGGAGGATGGGTGTTGACCGTTCCGCGTTCCGCGTTCCGCGTACTCGGGCACGCGCCCGCCGCTTCGCTGGACCCGGGGGGGAGGGAACAGATGCTCGTCAACTCGGAACGGGGAACGCGGAACGCGGAACCGGCATGCTAGCGCTCTCAACCTCACGCCTGGATCTGGTGCCGTTCACCGCCGAGGGGATCGAAGCTCTGCTGGCCGGCGATGAGCCGCGGCTCCGCCAGGTCACCGGCTTCAGCTTTCCAGCGCCGCTGCGGCCGCCGCCGTTGCTGGAGGACGTGCTGCCGCTGGTGCAGGGCCGGTTGCGGGCGGAGCCCGCCAGCCTGGGCTGGTGGACCTGGCTCACCGTGGACCGCGCGGCTGGCCGGGTGACCGGCGCGATCGGATTCGGCGGACCGCCGGACGCCGATGGCGCGGTGATGATTGGATACGCCACCTACCCGGGAGCGGACCGGCGGGGCTATGCCACCGAGGCCACCCGTGCGCTGATCGACTGGGCCCTGGCGCAACCAGGGGTCACCCGGGTGTGTGCCAGCATTCCGCCGGACAACGTGGCGGCCCGTCGGGTAGCGGAGAAGGTCGGAATGCGGGTGGCAGGGACGGTATGGGAGGAAGAGATCGACGATGTGTTGCTGTATGAGATCGGGAGGCGATGAGTAGTTGGCCGATAGCCGTTAGCCATCAGCCGTCAGCCGTCAGCCGCAGACGGTCGGTGCCGCGCGGACGCGCGGATCTCGGTCCGATGTACCTCCGCTCCCCGTCCTGCCCCCCGAGGCCTATCTTCAACCCCATGCGCATCTACACCAAGACCGGCGACGCGGGGGAGACCGGCCTGTTCGGCGGCGGCCGGGTCCCCAAGGATCATGCCCGGGTCCAGGCCTACGGCGACGTCGACGAGCTCAACTCCGCCCTGGGCGTTGTCCGGGCTACCCAGCCGGTGCACTTCATGGATGAGCTGCTGGAGACCATCCAGCGCGACCTCTTCGCCCTGGGCGGCAACCTGGCGACGCCGGACCCCGACAAGGTGAAAGAGGCGCTGGAAAAGGCGGAGCTCTCCGCCGACCGGATCGCCGCGTTCGAACTGATCATGGACGAAGCCGACCACGAGCTGCCGGCTCTCCGGGCCTTCGTCCTGCCAGCCGGCACGCCCAAGGCGGCGGCGCTCCACCTGGCGCGGACGATCTGCCGGCGGGCGGAGCGCAGCGTGGTCCGGCTGACGCATGAGGCGGAAGTCCCCGACCTGTTCGTGGTCTACCTGAACCGCCTGTCCGACCTGCTGTTCACCCTCGCCCGGCTGGCGAATCACCGGGACGGTGCGGGAGATGTGACGTGGTGACGGGATACGCGTAGGCGCGCACAGCTGTGCGCGCCTACCGGACCCGTCACCACGTCACCAATCGAGACCGATCCATGCCAATCATCCCCGTCCACCACGCCCTGGGCATCTACGATGTCCACGTCACGCCGGGGGTGCTCCGGTCGCTGCCCGAGCTGCTGAGTCACGCGCTGGGGCATCGCAAGCTGGTGCTGATCAGTGACGACGTGGTGGGCCGCCACTACGACGAGTGGACCCGGGCGAGCGCCGCGGTTCCCGGCGCAGGACCCGCGATCGGATTCCGAGCGGAGGCGCGGCTCACTATCTCCGCCGGCGAGGCCTCCAAGACCCGAGAGAACTGGATTTGGCTGAGCGACGAGATGCTGGGGCTGGGGCTCGACCGCCAGACCGCCGTGGTGGCATTGGGAGGCGGAGTCGTGGGCGACCTGGCGGGCTTCGTGGCAGCCACCTTTCTCCGCGGGGTCCCCTACGCGCAGGTGCCGACCACGTTGCTGGCGATGCTCGATGCGTCGGTGGGCGGGAAGGTGGGAGTCGACACCCCGCTGGGCAAGAACCTGATCGGCGCCTTCCATCCGCCGGCTATCGTGGTGGCCGATCCGCTCACCCTGCTCACTCTGCCCGACCGGGTCTACCGCGCCGGCCTCGCGGAAGCGGTCAAGCACGGAGTCATCGCCGACGCGGGCTACTTCACCTGGATCGAAAGCAGCGCGCCCCGGCTCGTCGCGCGGGACATCGAGGCCCTGACCCACCTCGTGACGCGCAGCGTGGAAATCAAGGCGGCGGTGGTGAGCGAGGACGAACGCGAGGCCGGCCGCCGGGCGATCCTCAACGCCGGGCACACCATCGCGCACGGGCTGGAGCAGGAGTCGCACTTCCGCTTGCCGCACGGCGAGGCGGTGGCGCTGGGGTTGCTGGCCGAATGTCGCATCGCCGAGCGGATGGGGCTCGCTCCGCCGGGTCTGGGCGAACGGGTGCTGGGTGTGCTGCGCGCGCTGGGGCTGCCCACCCGCACCGCGAAGCGGCCGGAGATCGCGCGGGTTCTCGAGGCGATGCTGCACGACAAGAAGAACCGCGATGGCCAGGTCCGATTGGCGCTGCCCACAGGTCTCGGCGCAATGCACGAAGGAGAAGGCCGCTGGACCGTTCCGGTCACCCAGGACCTGCTAGCCTCGGCGGTGGGTGGACTAGCCTGATTTTCACATCCCCCGCCGGGTTTTCAACTCCAAGTCCACATCCCCACAGCAGGCAACATCTACTCCCACAGCGACTTACCCATCCGACCGAGGGTGGGAGCGGCGCCTCGCCGGGGCCCGACGTGGACAAACAGCGCAACCGGATGCCAATGAACGATTTGTGATGTGGAAAGTAGAAAATGCTTGACCACATTTTTGGCGGGTCCTATATTCGCACACCTTTTCGCGGTCACCCCCTCGACCGCCATTCCCAAAAAACTCGTCAGGTCTTCCGCGCGGAGCCGTCATGCCTTCGGTTCAGAGCCGGTCCAGAGCCTTTTTCCGTCCTACGGCGACCGGCGCGTTCGACCAATACCTGCAGGACATTCAGAAGCTCCCGATGATCACCGACCCGGCCGAGGAAAAGCGGTTGGCCCGGTTGGCGCAGAAGGGTGACGAGAAAGCGGCGGAGCGGCTGGTGACGGCCAACCTCCGCTTCGTTATTTCCTACGTCAAGAAGTACCAGGGGCACGGCCTGGACCTTTCCGAGCTGGTCGCCATAGGCAACGAGGGGTTGCTCAAGGCGGTGCGGAAGTTCGACCCCGATCACGGCGTCAAGTTCATCTCCTACGCCGTGTGGTGGGTGCGCCAGGCGGTACTCAAGGCGCTCGCCGAGCAGACCCGGAGCGTCCGCATCCCTCTCAACCAGAACTCCGCCCTGATCAAGATGTCCCGCGCGGAGACTTTTCTTTCCCAGGAGCTGGGCCGCGAGCCGACAGATCTCGAGATCGCCACCGCGCTCAACGACTCGGTCGACAACATCCGCTCGGCCCGCCGGATGACCTCGGCCGAGCTCTCGCTGGACGCGCCGGTGGAGCGCAGCGACAAGGCCAGCGGCACCCTGGGAGAGCGGTTCGCAGGCAGCGAGGGGGGCGACATCGAGGAGCACACCGACGCCCGGCTGATGCGCGAGTTCATCGACCGCATCTTCGAGCGCTATCTGACTCCCCGCGAACGCAAGATCCTCTACCTCTACTACGGACTCGAGGAAGGCAGCGAGGCGCTGACGCTGGAAAAGATCGGCGAGCTGCTCGGGGTCACCCGCGAGCGCATACGCCAGATCCGCGAGCGGGCCTTCGAGAAGCTGCGCGAGTCGCCCGACGTGAAGGGGCTCAAGGGATTCTGGGTGGCCGCGTAGGGCCGTTGGCCGTCGGCCGTTGGCCATTAGCGACTCTGTGTAAATCGACCCTCTTCGCGCTTCGCGGGGAGGGTCGTTCCGTAACCCACAGCCAAGGGCCAAAGGCCAACGGCCAGACACCCCCGCTAGCGGCTAACGACTAACGGCTAGTGGCTAACGGCTAACGGCTAACGGCTTTAGTATTCGCCCATGGCCTCCCGGCTCCCGCTTTTCCCGCTCAACCTGGTGCTGTTCCCCGGCGAGCCGCTTCCGCTGCACATCTTCGAGCCCCGTTACCGCCAGCTGCTGTCCGACTGCCTCGAAGGCGACCAGCGCTTTGGCATCACCGCGGTCATGCCACCGGGTCCGGGCGCGGTCGGCTCGGTGGCGCGGATCCGCGCGGCGCAGCCGCTGGCGGACGGCCGGTCGAATATCGTGGTCATGGGAGAGCGCCGCTTTGCGATCCGGGCGATGCTCACCGAGGAGACTCCGTATCCCGTCGCCACGGTCGAGGAGTTCGACGACCAGCCCGGGACCGCGCCGCTGCCGCAGGAGCGGGCTCAGCTGCTGGAGCTGGCGGAAGAGTATCGCAGCGCCATCGGCGTCCTGACCGACAATCCCGCGGACGATCCGGACTGGGCCGAGGGGACCGAAGCCTTCACTTTTCAGGTATCGGCCCTGGCGGACCTCGAGCTGGAGGCGAAGGCGGGGCTGCTCGCTACCCGTTCCACCCGCGAGCGTACCAGGACGCTGCTCGATCTGCTGCCGCCGCTGATCCGGCTCGCGCAGGGGCGGGCGGAGGTCCACTTGCGGGCCCGCACCAACGGCCAGGGCGGCCACGGGCACGACATCGTCACCGGCACATGAGGCCGGAACTGGTGGAGGCGTTGGGCCGCATCGTCGGCCAGCGCTGGGTGCGGCACCGCCCGGCCGAGCTGGCGACCTACGCGGCGGACGGATTGCCGACCCACGAGTCGATGCCGGGCATCGTAGTGCTCCCGGGCTCCAAGGCCGAAGTGGCCGCGGTGCTCCGGCTGTTGAGCCTCCTCAAGCTGCCGTTCGTCGCTCGCGGGGCTGGCACCGGCCTCTCCGGCGGCGCGCTCGCCGAGTCGGACGCGGTGCTGGTGACCCTGACCAGGATGAATCGGATACTGGCCCTGGACCCACGCCGGCGCCGGGCAGTGGTCGAGCCCGGAGTGATCAACGCCCGCCTCTCCGAGGCGGCCGCCCGGCACGGGCTGCACTACGTCCCGGATCCCTCCAGCCAGAGCGCCTGCACCATCGGCGGGAACGTGGCGGAGAACGCGGGCGGGCCGCATTGCCTCAAGTACGGGGTGACCACCAACCACGTCACCGCGCTCGAGGTCCTCGGGCCGGACGGCAACAGCATGCTCCTGGGCTCCGCCCAGGGCGAGCCGTGGGGACCGGATCTCGTCGGGCTGTTCGTAGGCAGCGAGGGGATGTTCGGCGTGGCGGTCGAGATCACCGTACGGCTGGAGCCGATCCCGCGCATGATCCTGACGGTATTCGCCGACTTCATGGAGCTCCGCGCCGCCAGCGAGGCGGTCTCGGCGATCATCGCCTCCGGGGTGGTTCCGGCGGCGCTGGAGATGATGGATCGATCATGCGTCCAGGCGGTGGAGGCGTCGATCTACGCTACCGGGGCGCGGACCGACGCCGCGGCGGTGCTGCTGCTCGAGCTGGATGGGTCGCCCGAGGCGGTCGCGGCCGACGGAGTGGTGGTCGAGGCCCTGCTCCGGAGCCACGGCGCCCGTGAATTGCGGAGCGCCGAGTCCGCTGCCGAGCGCGCCCGACTGTGGCAGGGACGGAAAAAGGCCTTTGGCGCGCTGGGACGTATCGCGCCCGACCTGGCGGTCCAGGACGCCGTGGTCCCCCGCTCGGCGCTGCCCGAGATCCTCGATCGCATCGCCGTCATCCGCGACCGGCTCTCGCTCAAGATCAGCAATGTGTTCCACGCCGGTGATGGGAACCTGCATCCATGCATCAGCTTCGACCGGCGCGACGCCGATCAGGCCCGCCGGGTCGGGCAGGCCAGCCGGGAGATCATGGAAGCCTGCCTGGCCGTGGGTGGGAGCGTGACGGGCGAGCACGGCGTCGGCTCGGACAAGATGGAATACATGCCCCTCGCGTTCAGCGCGCCGGCGCTCGATCTGATGTGTGAGGTTCGCCGGGCGTTCGACCCGGAGACCCGGGCCAATCCCGGGAAGGTGTTTCCGACCCACACCTGCCGCGAATGGCGGCTGGGAGGGGCGCGATGACTGACGCCGTTTTCCAGCGTTTGGCCCACCTGCTCGGTCCCGAAGGCGTGGAGCGCGATGCCCGCGGCCTGCCCCGCGCGGTACCGGAGAGCGACGACGCGCTTGCGCTGGTGTGCCAGGCCGCCCAGGACGAGGGCTGGCGCTTCCGGCTCGAGGGCAATGGCAGCTGGCTGCCACCCGATACTCCGGCAGACCTGGCGCTCTCCACCCGGGGTCTCTCCCGCCTCGTCTCGGTGAGCCCCGCGGACCTGGTGGCCACGGTCCAGGCGGGTATGACCATGGAAGCGCTCCGGGCCGCTCTCGAGCAGCACCAGCTGTGGCTGGCGCTCGACCCGCCGGGCCGGCCCGACCGCACCATCGGCTCGGTCGTCGCCACGGGCACGAGCGGCCCGCTGCGGCACGGCTTCGGACCGGTGCGTGATCACGTGCTCGGCTCGACGGTGGCTACCGGTGATGGCCGGCTGGTGGAGGCGGGAGGCCGGGTGGTGAAGAACGTGGCGGGCTACGACCTGACCAAGCTGCATGTCGGCAGCTTCGGCGGATTCGGGGTGATTACCGAGCTCAACCTGCGGCTGCGTGCCCGGCCCGCGGCGGACGTCACCCTGGTGGCGAGCGGTGGCCGGCACGCGCTCAGCGCGGCGGGACGCCAGCTGGTGGAGGCGCAGATCGGGGCGGTTTCCCTCGAACTGCTCACTCCGGCGTGGGCGGCGCTGCCGGAGTGGGCCCTGGCGGTCCGGCTCTCGGGCACCGAAGGCGGTGTCGCCGCCGAGGCGGACCGGGTCAGGACGGAGACGGAGCTCGACTGGGAGCGATTCACTCCCGAGCGGGCCGTGGCCTTCTGGAGCCTTGTGGCCCGGGCGCCGCTCGGCGCGGAGGTCGCCATCCGGCTTGGCGCGCTGCTCGATGGCATCGATGACACGATCGACCTCGTGGTAGAGACCCTGGGCGAGAGCATGCTCTCGGCGGGAGTCGGCAGTGGGATGCTGCGCTGGGCCGGCGAGGCCGAGGCGGATGCGCTGCGCGAGCTGCGCCGCCGCGCCGCCGCGCGGGAGATCCCGATGACCCTCGAGCGGGGCCCGTGGGACCTGCGCCGCGCGGTCGGGCACTTCGGCGCGTATCGCGAAGGCGTGGGGCAGCTGGTCGGCCGGCTGCGCGGGACGTTTGATCCAAAGGGCGTGATCGCGGTGGCGTTGGAAGGGTCGGAGTGAGCCTCGGAGAAGGCGGGACGGCGGGACGGCGGGAAGGCGGGACTCAAGCTCCCGCCCTCCCGCCCTCCCGCCCGTCCGCCTTCAGCGCGCTCGACCCCTGCGTCCATTGCGGCTTCTGCCTGCAGGCCTGCCCCACCTATCTCGCCACCGGCGATGAGGCTGACAGTCCCCGCGGCCGGATCGTCCTCATGCGCGCGCTCGAGCGCGGAGAGATTCCACCCGACGACGCCGCTCTGCTGCAGCACCTCGACGCCTGTCTGGGTTGCCGTGGCTGCGAGCCGGTGTGCCCGTCGGGTGTCGGCTACGGCCGGGGACTCGAGGCGGCGCGCGAACTGCTCGCCGAACGGCATGGCCTGCGGCCGCTCGCACGACTGATTCTCGGCATCTTCGGAACCCGGGCCCTGTGGCGGCCGCTGTTTGCTCTGGCCAAGCTGTTCCGGGACCTCGGCCTCTCCGACCGGCTCGCAGGGAGCGGTCGATTCGGGTTCGGCATGGGGATGGTGGCGGCGACCAGACCAGTGCATCACATGGTGGCCCCAAGGCATGCCTTGGGGCCATCCGCGGCGGCGCCCACCCCGGCCCCACATGGGACCGTCGCCCTCTTCCGGGGCTGCATCATGCAGGGGCTCTTCTCCCACATCCATGAGGCCACCCGCCGCACTCTCGAGGCCAACGGCTACCGGGTGGTGGAGGTACAGGATCAGGTCTGCTGCGGAGCGCTGCACGAACACGCCGGGGACCGACGCAACGCGGAGCGTCTGGCGCGGCGGAACGTGGCGGCCTTTGCCGGCAGCGCCGACTTCATTGTGCTCAACAGCGCCGGCTGCGGCGCGCTGCTCAAGGACTACGGCCACCTGCTGGGCTCGACCGAGGGAGCGGCCTGCGGCGCGCAAGTGAAGGACGTGACCGAACTGCTGGCCCTGACCGGGCCTCGACGCGGCGGGTCGCTCCCACTCGACGTGGCCTACGACGCTCCATGTCACCTGCAGCACGCCCAACGGGTGCACGAAGCCCCGCTAGCCGTGCTCCGGGCCATACCCGATCTCCGGCTGCAGCTACTCCCCGGCTCGGATCGTTGCTGTGGCAGCGCCGGGATCTACTCAATGCTCGAGCCGGCTCTGTCCCGGGCGGTGCTCGATGCCAAGCTGCAGAGCTTCGCCGAGGCGTCTCCCCGCCCCACCGTGGTGGCAACGGGCAACCCCGGCTGCCTGATGCAGATCGGTGCCGGGCTCAGGGCGGCGGGATTTCGGGCGCGAGTGGCGCATCCAGTGGAGCTGCTGGACCTCTCCTACGAGAGAGGCGGGGTGTACGAGCGTGAGAAGTGAGAAGTGAGGAGTGAGAAGTGAGAAGTGAGCAGGGAGCAGGGAGCA
>Ga0326730_1000029_pt1 | contig 43644 bp, 31 predicted proteins | sample MHFSIPfraction_3_FD_207740 | JGI IMG/M metagenome (GOLD analysis project Ga0326730, IMG submission 207740) | Lab enriched peat soil microbial communities from Michigan Hollow, Ithaca, NY, United States - MHF7AN SIP fraction | ecosystem: Environmental > Terrestrial > Soil > Wetlands > Peat...
GGTCCTGTGTAACAATTTGGTCTTGTCGCGAACGGTGTGGGTCATGGAGCCCGGAGGAGGAGGGTGGGCACCGGCAGCGTTCATGCGAGTGCAATGTATATCCCGGGTGGGTATATGCCAGAAGGGCAATCATGGCTCTTGACGGGACCGCGGATCCTGCCTAGTTTGGCGCCGTTCGCGTCGCGGGCACGGGCCCGCGGTGGCGGACCCGGTTCTCGGTAGGCGAGGTTCCCGCGCGACCCACAGGCCACTGCCCGGCGGCATCGAGAACGCGGTCGTCATGAGGGCGGTGTAGTACGGCATGCACCCGGCTCCGGGCTCCCTCGACTCACTCCAGAGCAGGGAGCCCTTGTGTTTCCCCCTGCGCGCGAAGGCGGTTTCATGAAGCAGGGCTCCCCCGATCGCCTGGGCTCCGCGGCAACGGCTTCCCTCTCCAAGCCGCAGACCCCCGGGACGCACGCCGAGGATGAACGCCGGCTCATCGAACTGTGCTCGATGCCGGCGGCCGCGGCACTGGAGCGCCTCGGAAGCGCCCTCTCCGGACTGAGCTCGGAGGAGGCCGAGCGCCGCCTGCTCGAGTATGGGCCCAACGAACTGTCGCGCGGCAAGCACCTGGGGTTCTGGGCCGACATCTACCACCGGTGCAAGAGCCCGCTGGTGATCCAGCTGCTGATCATCGCACTGGTCTCCAGCATCATCGGGGAGCTGAAGTCGACCGCGATCGTCGGGGCGATGGTGGTCCTCAGCGTCGGCCTGTCCTATGTCCTGGATCGCCGGTCGGGCAAGGCAGTGGAGTCCCTGGGCAAGCGGGTGCAGTCGCGCACCCTGGTGCTCCGGGACGGCCGGGAGCAGGAGATCAAGATCTCGGAGGTGGTCCCCGGGGACATCGTGGTGCTGCACGCGGGGTCCATCATCCCCGCGGATCTCCGGCTGCTCTCGGTGAAGGATTTCTTCGTCAGCCAATCGGCTCTCACGGGAGAGTCGATGGCGGTCGAGAAGGCCGCCGAGGCCGGGCCGGTCCCGGAGCCTTCGGCGGTGGACCTGCCGAACGCCTGCTTCCTCGGCAGCAACGTCACCAGCGGGGTGGCCCGTGGCCTGGTGGTCAATACCGGGACGCACACCCTGTTCGGGGCCATCGCCGAGCGTCTGACCGAGCGCCGGGAGGAAACCAGCTTCGACCGGGGGGTGCGGTCGTTCACCTGGCTGATGATCCGGTTCATGCTGGTGATGGTCTGCACGGTGTTCTTCATCGTCGGGCTCACCAAGGGGAACTGGCTGGAGGCGCTCCTCTTCGGGCTTTCCATCGCGGTGGGCCTCACCCCCGAGATGCTGCCGATGATCGTCACCGTGAACCTGGCCAAGGGCGCGCTGACCATGGCCGCGAAGAAGGTCATCGTCAAACGGCTCCCTTCCATCCAGAACCTCGGCGCCATCGACATCCTCTGCACCGACAAGACCGGAACCCTGACCCAAGACGAGGTGGTGCTGGAGAGGCATGTCGGGATCACCGGCGCCAAGAGCCAGGATGTGCTGAACTACGCCTACCTCAACAGCTACTACCAGACCGGGCTCCGCAATCTCATCGACCGGGCGATCGTCGAGCATGCGGACCTCGACGTGGAGCAGAACTGCCGGCTGGTGGACGAGCTGCCGTTCGACTTCCAGCGCCGCCGGATGTCGGTGGTGGTGGACTACGAGGGGGACCACGTCCTGGTGTGCAAGGGCGCGGTGGAGGAGATCTACAGCTGCTGCACCCAGTACCAGGTGGCGGACGAGGTCTTCACCCTGCTCGACATGATCCGGGCGGACCTGTTCGAGGAAGTCGAGCGGCTCAACAGCGACGGCTTCCGGGTGCTGGGCATCGCCTACCGGGAGTTCCCGCGGGAGAAGACCTCCTTCACCACCGCCGACGAGAGCCAGCTGGTGCTGCTCGGCTACATCGCCTTCTTCGATCCGCCCAAGGACTCCGCCGAGAAGGCGCTCACCCTCCTCAAGCAGGTCGGAGTCCGGGTGAAGGTGCTGACCGGAGACAACGGGCTGGTGACCCGAAAGGTGTGCGACGACGTCGGGCTCCCCGTGGAACGGATCGTCACCGGGGCCGAGCTGGCCCAGATGTCCACTGAGGAGCTGGCACGGGTCACCCAGGAAGTCGATGTCTTCGTCAAGCTGTCGCCGGTACAGAAGGAGCAGATCGTCCGCGCGCTGCAGGCGTGCAATCACGTCGTGGGCTTCATGGGGGACGGCATCAACGACGCGCCGGCGCTCAAGGCAGCGGACGTGGGCATCTCGGTCGACTCCGCCGTCGACGTGGCCAAGGAAGCGGCCGACATCGTCCTGCTGGAGAAGAGCCTCCTGGTTCTGGAGGAAGGGATCATCGAGGGTCGCAAGGTCTTTGCCAACATCACCAAGTACATCCGGATGGGGGCGAGCTCCAACTTCGGCAACATGTTCAGCGTCGTGGGGGCGAGCTACCTGCTGCCGTTCCTGCCCATGCAGCCGATCCAGATCCTGACCAACAACCTGCTGTACGACTTCTCGCAGACGGGGATCCCCTCGGACAACGTGGACCAGGAGCTGATCGCGAAGCCGCTCAAGTGGAATATCGAGAACATCAAGCGCTTCATGGTCTGGATCGGCCCCATCAGCTCCATCTTCGACTACGCCACCTTCGGGCTCATGTGGTTCGTGTTCCAGTGCAGCGCCTTTGCCGCCGCGGGTACCGGCGCGGCCGAGCGGACTCGCCTGGCGAGCCTCTTCCAGACCGGCTGGTTCGTGGAATCGCTGTTGACCCAGACCCTGATCGTTCACATTATCCGGACCCGGCGGATCCCGTTCTTCGAGAGCCGAGCCTCGGTCCCCATGACGCTGACCACGCTGACCATCATGGGGATCGGAGCGTGGCTCCCCTATTCCCCATTCGCGAGCGACCTGGGGATGGTCGCCCTTCCACCGGCGTACTGGGCCTGGATCGCGGCCTTCCTCGCCACCTACGCGACCCTGACGCACCTGGTGAAGACCTGGTTCATCAGGCGCTATGGAGCTGCCTAGCCATGGATTCGCTGCTGGATGCCCTGCAGGAAGGAAGACTGATCGAGCTGCCCGAGAACAACAGGGACCACGGGTTGCAGCTGCTGGCGCACATCCTCGAGGCGATCCCGTCGGTCCCGAATGGGACGGATGTGGTGGGCCTGGTCATGGACCGGGAGCGTTTGACGTGCACGGCCCTGGGCAAGGGGTGGGCCTGTCCACACGCGCGAGTGCCGTTCGAGGAGGATCTGCTCTGCGTCCTGGGGTGGAGCCCCACGGGAATCGACTTTGGCGCCCCGGATGGGATACCAGTCTCGATGATCGCGATGTACCTGGTTCCGTCGAATCAGCGCAATCACTACCTGCGGGAGATTTCGCTCCTGGCCAAGGCGCTGAGCGCGTACGCAGACCCGGACAAGCTCCGCTCAGTCAGGGATCTGAACGAGGTCCGCCACTACCTGCTGGACTTGATCGGCTCGACCAAGGACACGGTGGGGCCGGATGCGCGGGCTCGGATGATCCAGTTGCAGGCCAAGCCGAGCCTGGAAGTCCAGGCGGCCCGGGACCTCACCAACCTGATCGTCGAGCCGCTCAGCGTCGTGGTCGGTCCGGGCCTCAAGCCGCTGGTCCTGAGCCAGGCCGCCGGGCTGGGGGAGATACTCGAGGGGGCCCCCGGGCTCATCGAACGGCTGGAGTCGGAGGGGGCGTTCAACAACGGCGGCTGGCGGGTGGTGAAACGCGGGACGGTGTCGTATCAGGGAGGCCGCGTCGTGTACGACTGCCTGGCGATTCGCCTCCCTGGCCTCACGGCTCCGCCGGGCAAGTGACCCTGAAACGGCTCGCCGGGGAGAGCGTGCGTCGCTCCGGTGTCACGGCGTCCGCACCACCAGGGTAGCGCTCAACAGCAGTTCCAGCCCCAGCGCCAGCAGACCCGCGAGACTCAGGGGCTTGGCCACCTCGTCATACCGGACGTACCTGGTCACCTGGATCGGCGTCTTCTCCAGGCCATCGATCTGCTGGAAGATAAGTCCTCGGCCAGCATGCTGCTGGAGAGGTCGATGGCAATGACGATGGCGATCCCCTCCTTCTTGACCTCCACCTGGGACCCGCCCAGCCTGGGCCCGGCCGCAGCGACGATCCAGGCGCTGAACGCTACCAGGCGACAGTCGGTCGGACCCGCCTTACCCACTCCTCCCGCACCAGCTTCATGAGGCCGAGGTCGTTGCACGTAGTCGCCGGCCTATTCGTGGAAGTGGACGCCTCGACTCGCCTTCGCCGCGACCGAGCTCGCCCAGGCGCCTCCCCGGTCCAGCGAGCCCCCTGCCTTGCCCTGAGTGATGGACAGGCACAAGTTGAACACCCGGCGTCCAACCACCCCGCGTTCTATGCCCATTCGCACACGGTAGGATTCGCTCCAGAGCCCGGGCCCACGCAGGGCCGCCCGTTCAGGGTGTCCGCGGCGTCCATCTGAACTTCACGCCAGAGTCCGATGCCACCACCAGGCACGCCGGCCTTGCCCGACTCCCTGCCCCGCCCTTCGATCAGCCCCTGGCGCTGGGTCCCTACGCTCTACTTCAGCCAGGGGCTGCCCTACGTCGTGGTGATGACGCTGGCGGTGGTGCTGTACAAGAACCTCGGCATCTCCAACACCGAGATCGCGCTGTACACCAGCTGGCTGTACCTGCCATGGGTGATCAAGCCGTTGTGGAGCCCCTTGGTGGACCTGCTCGGCACCAAGCGCCGCTGGGTCGTGGTATTGCAGTTCGTGGTGGGGCTGGCGCTGGCGATGGTGGCGCTGGCGCTGCCGGCACCGCGCTTCCTGCAGCTGACGCTGGGTGTGTTCTGGCTGATGGCCTTTGCCTCAGCCACCCACGATATCGCGGCAGACGGCTTCTACCTGCTGGCATTGCCGCCTCACACCCAGGCCGCCTTCGTCGGAGTCCGCGGCACGTTCTACCGGCTGGCGATGATCGCGGGCCAGGGCGGCCTGGTGTACCTGGCGGGCTGGCTGCAGGACCGCACCGGGCAGGTGGTGACGGCGTGGGCGACCGTCTTCTCGGTGCTGGCCATGGTCTTCGTGGCCGCGGCGCTGTACCACCGGTGGGCGCTCCCGCGGCCGGCAGGCGACCGCCCAGCGGCGCGCAGCCAGACCTTCTGGACGGACTTCGCGGCCGTCTTCGTGGCTTTCTTCCGCAAGCCCGGGATCGGCCGCATCCTCGCCTTCCTGCTGTTGTATCGGTTCGCCGAGGCGCAGCTGCTCAAGCTGGTGACACCCTTCATGCTGGACCCGCGCACCGTCGGGGGCCTGGGCCTCAGGACCCAGGATGTAGGCATCGCCTACGGGACCGTAGGCGTGAGCGCGCTGGTGCTGGGCGGGCTGCTCGGCGGCTGGGTCACTTCCCGGGCCGGCCTCGGGAAAGTCCTGTGGCCGCTGATGATCTGCATGCACCTGCCCAACCTGGTGTTCGTGGCCCTGGCTGTGTGGCAGCCCACCGGCCTGCCGCTGGTGAGCGGCGCGATCGCGCTGGAGCAGTTCGGCTACGGGTTCGGATTCACCGCCTACCTGGTCTACATGCTGATGGTGGCCGGCGGCCCGGACAGCGCGAGTGTGCACAAGACCGCGCACTACGCGCTGTGCACCGGCTTCATGGCGCTGGGGATGATGCTGCCGGGCATGTGGGCGGGCTGGCTGCAGACGCGGCTGGGCTACGTGCACTTCTTCGTGTGGGCCTGCCTGGCCACGCTGCCGTCGTTCGCCGCGGCGGCCATGATCCGCATCGATCCCGGTTTCGGCCGCAAGACTGCGTGAGCACGACCCCCTTCGCGCCTTTGCGGTACGCCGTCAGGGATCCACCGCGAAGATGCCAAGGGAGGGACGTGCAATGTCTTGCTCTTGCCGTCCTTCGCGCCTTTGCGGTGCGTTGTTCGTGATCGCTCGCGGCGCTGCTCACTGGATCTTTGCCGACCCCGGTGGACGGCATCCTCCCCCGCGCCTCTCGCGCCCGGAAGCAATAGGGATTCACCGCGAAGATGCCAAGGGAGGGACGTGGAATGTCTTGCTCTTGGCGTCCTTCGTGCCTTTACGGTGCGTTGTTCGTGATCGCTCGCGGCGCTGCTCGACTGGATCTTTGCCGACCCGAGGTGGACGGCATCCTCCCCCGCGCCTCTCGCGCCTGGAAGCAACAGGGATTCACCGCGAAGACGGCAAGGGAGGGACGTGGAATGTCTTGCTCTTGCCGTCCTTCGCGCCTTTGCGGTGCATTGTTCGTGATCGCTCGCGGCGCTGCTCGACTGGATCTTTGCCGACCCGAGGTGGACGGCATCCTCCCCCGCGCCTCTCGCGCCCGGAAGCAACAGGGATTCACCGCGAAGACGCCGAGAGCGACGTGGTATGCCGTACTCCTGGCGTTCTTCGCGCCTTTCCGGTGCGCCGTTCATGATGGGGGCCCGCCTGGAGCCGAGGCCCCCACCCGATAGCTAGCGCCGGTGCGCAATCGACAGGGCGTAGACCGCCGAGCGGAGCGCCACCATCGGGTCGTCGGATAGCTCGATACCCGCGGTGAGATAGATGGGGTTGTACGTCAGCGAGCGCTGCAGCTCGGCGTTGTTCGGCGCCACCGTCGTCAGGCTGATGCTGCCCAGCTCAACGATCTTCCGATCGCCGGGCCAGACGACCGAGCCGTCGCTCGTCTGGTCACCCGGGTTGGCCAGCTGCACCACCAGCCGGAACTTGACGGGTCCGCGCGCCAGCCGGCGCGGCAGGTCGTCGAACAGGTAGTTGGGTCCGGCCTTGGCCGCGGCGGCGGAGTCGAGCGTCGCGATGCCGGCGGCGGGGAGGATCTGGTAGCGGCCCGCCCGCTTGACCCCGGTGCTGTCCACGAACAGGAAGGCATTGTTGCCGAAGTAGGCCAGCGTGGCAAAGCTCACCGGCAGGGGCTGCACGTCCTTGACGAACTGCAGCGCCCGGGGATGGCCGCCGAGGAACTTCTCGACCGGGTTGGGGTGAGGACTGTCAGGCTTGGTGCTCGCGATGGCGGTGAAAAACGCCAGGAAGTCCTCACCGGTGCCCACGACGAATCCGTTGTGTGAGACCGCGACGATGTCGGTGAATGCGCCCCCGGGCAGGGTGAACCGGATCGCCATCCCGCGCGGCGCGCCCCGGGTGTCGGGATCTGGGATCATCGGGTTACCGGTCCCATCCGAGAACCGGACCGTGACCGGCACGCTGCCACCCTTGAGGTGAGCCGCCTTGCTGATCGAGCGAGCGCTCGGGGCGGCCGTGAAGGTCCCGGTCACCACCAGCCCCTTGGCGTGCATGAAGCGGTAGCCGATATGGATGCCGCCGTTGAGCTGGGCCATGATGTCGGCGATCTGTTGCGGGAGGCTCGTCCCCTGCGCCGCGAGTGGGCACGGGCAAACCGCGAGTGCGGCGAGCAGCGCGATACGGCGGATGGGGGCGAACAGCATCGGTTCCTCCTGGAATGGGACCAATGATCGCTCTGGCGGGGCGGCTGCTTCCCGGGCAGGCAGCGGGTGCCCAGGCACGCTGATGAGTGCCTTCGACTTGAGCCGCGTCATCGAGCATTCCTGCATTGAAGCGTAAGTGGCGCGCATTCAACTCAGGCCCGAGGGGCCGTCGGGCCGGCTGGCCGACCGGTTTTGATGCAGGGGAGCAGATCCGCGGTGCATCAGCCTGCGCTGGAGCGGTCCCGGGTGAGAGCGCAGTGGACACGGAACGAAGTATGCGTCGAGCGCGTCGGCGCGGATTGCACAGCCGTGCTCTGCCTCTGAGGAGAGCCGCGACGGACCCTCGGCGCGGTTGATCGGGGGCTGATGCCTCGGCGCAACAGACCCGCAATGCTACCCATCCGAAGTATCGAGCAGGTAACACTCCGCGCCGATATACCAACGTACAATGGAACCGCCGTCCGGCATGCCCTAACGTAGCGGCGTCGCCGGGGGACGGTCCCCTGGCGACCGGCCACTGCAACTGCGGAATATGCCGATGAGTCAGCCAGTCATCGTCTCCCCGCCAGGCCCCGGATTTCGCGGGGGTCTCGCAGGTGAGGCACTACAGCGGGTCCTGCGGTATGTCGACGAGCACCTGGGAGAGCATCTGACTCTCGATGAGCTGGCACGTCTCGCCGGCGTCAGCCGGTTCCACTTCGCCAGGCAGTTCAGGGTCAGCACCGGCGAGAGCCCGATGGAGTACCTGCGCCGAAAGCGGATCGACCGGGCGAAGATCATTCTCCTGACGGAGGACGCGATCGTCGCCGAGGTGGCCTGCCGGCTCGGATTCGCGGACCAGAGCCACTTTACCCGGACCTTTCGGCGCATGGTGGGAACCTCGCCCGGCAGCTTCGCCGGCAAGTGCCTCCCATTCCCCGATCGCGAAGCAGACTCCGTGGCCGTCGCCGCCGCCAGCGGCGCATAGCCGGCGTGGGTGCATTTCGCCCGCATCAACGACGGAAAGACCGGAGGATAGGCCGATGTTTCGACCGATGCTGAGGCGCATATCGGCCGGCGAGTGGAGACCACAGGCGGCTGGCCGCGTCCCAGCGGGTGCGGCCGGCGGGCGCTGATGGCTGTCCCTAAGCCGCGGGTGGCCTCCATCGCATGCCGGATGGCGGCCACCATGGCGCTGCGCACTCGGGCTTCGAGTTGGGGATCTATGTCAGCAGCCATGGTGATCCTTATTTGAGTCCAGCACCTCCAACACCGCGTAGCCCCGTCCTGCGTGACGAACCCCGTGCACGGTATGCAGCGCCGGAGGGCTGGGACACAGGACAGAATCAGCCGCGCACGAGGTTACGCAGGAGGGTAGTCAGCACGCCCGGTAACCTCTCCGCCCGGGCAAGCACGGCGAAGTCCCGGCCGAAGATGCGGGCCGCATACCTCGGGGCCTGGCGGTCCACGGTGAGGCAGAAGACATGGACACCCTGGAGCCGCGCCTCCGCCACTGCCATGCGGGTGTCCTCTATCCCGTAGCGTCCCTCGTACTCATCCACATCGTTGGGCCGGCCGTCGGAGAGCAGCAGCAGCAAGCGGTGCCGCGCCGGCTGTCGCGCAAGTCCCGCCGTGACATGCCGGATCGCCGCGCCGGCCCGGGTGTACCCGTCGGGCTCCAGTCCGGCGATTCGGCGCCGCACCACCGCGACCCCGGCAGACTCGTCGAACCGCCGTAGCACCCGTAGCGTGACCCGGGACGGTCCCGCGCTCGCGAATGCCAGGACCGCGTGGGGATCGCCCAGCGAGGCGAGCGCCTCGCCCACGATGAGCAACGCCTCCCTCTCCACATCGATGATCCGGCGGTCGCCGGCCACCCAGCCATCGGTCGATGCACTCGCGTCGACCAGCAGCGCGATCGCGGCGTCTCGCCGAACCGGCCGGGTGTCGATATAGTAGCGGTCATCGGCCACGCCGCCGCCGCGACGATCGGCGTACGCCGCCACCAGCGCGTCCACGTCGAGCTCGGCGCCGTCCGGTTGCCGCCGGAGCGCCGTGCGCCGGGGACGGAGCCGCTCGAAGTCGCGGCGGACCGCACGGATCATGGCCGCGTGGCGGAGCAGGCTGGTGTTCACCCAGGTCTCGCTCCCCGCCTCGGCCAGCTGTTCCCGAACCACGGCGGCGTGCGCCCGGTAGGCTCCCGCGCGCCAGTCCCACTCCGGATAGGCCAGGCCAGCCGCCACGACATCCAGCCGGCCCGCCGGGGCCCTGGGAATGGGATCCGCACCGGCCAATACCTCGGACACCGGCCCGGGCGTCCGCACCAGACGCGCCTCGGGCAATTCGGATAGCGAATCCGCCAGATCGCCCGGGTCGGCTTGCTGATCGCGATCGGCGGGGCGCTGCAGTCCGGCCGGGTCCTCGGCCTTCTCCTGCAGATCATCCGCCCGCACCATCCAGGTGCCCGGCTCCGAGTCATCCTCACCTTCGGAGGCTTCCCGGGTGCGCGGGCGTCGGGAGAGGGTCCGGCTCCGCCCGGGTGGCGCGGCCGCATCCTCCATTCCGCCAGGCGTCGCAGTCGCCAATGCCTCGGTCAGGTCGGGCATCGCACCCCAGAGCGGGACCGGCGCCGTGCCGCGGTAGGGGCCTGCGAGACGGGCAAACAGCGGCCGCTGCGCCCCGGCCCAGCGCCGGGACGCATCCGGAGCGGCAGCGACCTCGAATGGCTCGGGGGGGTGGCCAGGCTCCGCGGCTAGCAGCTCCCGCAGCAGGCGCTCGATCGCGAGTTCCTGGGGAGACGGCCGGCGAGCCATCGGCCGCCTCGCCGCGGCTTCGCGCCGCGCCTCAGCCAGTGCGCCGGCATATCGGGGAAACATGCGGACCAGCATGGCGTCCACCGCGGCGGCTTCGGAGAGCAGATACAGATCCCGGAGCAGGGCGTCGCCTGCGGGCATGGCAGCGCGGATGTCACGCTGGAGCCGCGCCGCCTGCTCCAGGGCCAGAAGACGGTATCGGTCCGCAATCCGCGCTGGTGGCACGACATCGAGCTGACCGGGCAGGTGGATGCATGCCCCGTCCGCGAACGCGATGGCGTCCGGACTGTGCAGGTGGGCTGTGGCACGACGGGCGAGACGGGCGAGGAGACTCGGTGGTGCGGGCGGCTCGGCGATGCCGATCTGCGGAGCCTCAGGGAAGACGGCGGCGACGAACAGCTCCAGCCGGCGCCTCAGGTCCCGCAGTCCCGGAGGGGCGGCCGCCCGTCGCGCGGTTCTTCGGGCCCACAGCTCGCGGGCGAACCTCGTGGCATGCAGAGCGCCTTCGGCGATGACGTCTTCGGGCTCGGCCACCGCGTCAGAGGGTCGCGGCGATCAGGTCGCCAATCGCCGCGAGCAGATCGGGGTCGTCGGTGAGCGGGCCCATGAGGGCGACCCGCGCGGCCTGCGCGGGGTTGATCCCTCCCGCGATAAGGCGCGCTGTGGCCACAAGCAGCCGGCTGCTCGGCACCTCCGCGAGGCCGCGGTCACGGAGCCGGCGCACCCGGCCGGCGAGCTCGACGAGGGCCCCCGCGGTCGCCTCGTCGACACCGCCCTCGTGCATGACGACCCGCCGCTCCAGCTCCGACGGGGGGAAGTCGAACTCGAGCGAAACGAACCGCTGACGGGTACTCGGTTTGAGGTCCTTGAGAACATGCTGGTATCCGGGATTGTACGACACGACGAGCTGGAACCCGGGGGCCGCCTCGAGCAGCTCTCCGGTCTTCTCGATAGGAAGCATCCGGCGGTCGTCGGTGAGCGGGTGGATTACAACGACAACGTCCTGACGCGCCTCCACAACTTCGTCGAGATAGCACAGGGCCCCCAGCCGGGCCGCGCGCGCCAGCGGACCATCCTGCCAGACGGTCTCGCCGCCCCGGACCAGCCAGCGTCCCGTCAGGTCGCTGGCCGAGAGATCGTCGTGGCAGGCGACCGTCACCAGCGGCCGCTTGAGCCGCCAGGCCATATGCTCGACGAATCGGGTCTTGCCGCACCCGGTCGGTCCCTTGAGCATCACCCCCAGGCCACGCCGGTGGCACTCCTCGAAGACAGCCACCTCGTCAGCGACGGGGAGATAGAACGGCTCCTCCCCGCCGGGGTGACGCATCCCATCTGGCAGGCTCCGCGCAATGGCGGGCACTCGCTGCACGCTCACGGCCTCACTCCCGGGGCCTCCGCCGTGGCGGGCCAGACGGCCGGCGCAGTCCGGCGCCTGGGGGCGAGGAAGAAGAAGTCGTACAGGAAGAGCCCGACGCCGAGCGTGAACAGCAACCCGGTGCCAAGCACCATGAGGAAGTGGACCTGGATCTTGTGCTGGGTCTCCAGGTAGCCCAGGCCCAGAATGCGTTCCAGGTAGGTCTGGCCAATGCCCGCGGCGGCAAACGCCATGGTCATCCCGAACATGCCCGCCATCTGGAGCCAGAACGCCCAGAGCCCGGTGGGCGACTCACCGCCCTCCTGGTCATGGCCGAACAGACCCGGCGCCGCGTAGGTGATCATCGCGAGGACGATCATCACGTACGCGCCGAAGAACGCCATGTGGCCGTGCATGGCGGTGATCATGGTGCCATGGGTCCACTTGTTCACCGAGGGCCAGGTGTGGGCCAGACCCAGGATGCCGGCTCCCAGCGCGGAAAAGACGGCGCTCCCGATGGTCCAGTGCAGGGCCAGCCGGTTCGGATGGGCCAGCCCCGACCGCCGCATGGCCATGTATGCGTAGATCGCCATCCCCAGGAAGGCGAGCGGCTCCAGCGCGCTGAAGAACCCGCCGAACACGATCCAGTAGCTGGGTACACCGATCCAGTAATAGTGGTGCGCGGTGCCGAGGATGCCGGCGATGAAGGTGAGTCCGACGATGACATAGAGCCACTTCTCCATCACCTCGCGGTCGGCCCCGGACAGCCGGATGAGCAGGTACGCCAGCAGGCCGCCCTGGATCATCTCCCACACCCCTTCGACCCAGAGATGCACCGTCCACCAGCGGTAGTAGATGCTGACGGTGTAGTTGTCGAAGGTGAGCAGCGCCGGCAGGTACAGCACGGCCGACAGCGCCAGCCCCGCGACGAGCACGCCTTCGGTGGTGGTGAGCTTCTTCGCCTTCCAGATCGTCATCCCGATGTTGTACAGGAACATGAGCATCACGACCACGATGGCGAACTTCACCGGCATCGGCTGCTCCAGCAGCTTGTTGCCTTCGGTCCAGCCGAACAGATAGCCGACGACCGCCGTGACGCCCGCCACGGTCCACAGACCGAGTTGCCAGTAGGCGAGGCGCGGTGAGTGGAGTTCCGTCCGCGATTCCTCGGGCACCAGCCAGTAGGTAGCGCCCATGAAGCCGGTGAGCACCCACACGATGAGCAGGTTGGTGTGGATCTCCTTGCTCACGTCGAACGGGAGGAATGCCTTGATCGGGTCCGGTCCCAGGTACTTGGCGATCGAGAGAATGCCGAACACCATCTGGAGCCCGTACAGGAGCAGGGCCACCACGAAATAGGCGTAGGCGACGCCCTGCGTGCGATAGCGCATGTCCGCTCCTGCTACTTGAGAGTCATGAGGTAGGCCACCAGCGCGTCGATCTGCGCCGGCTGGAGCGACTGGGCGAAGCCGGGCGGCATCAGCGACTGACCGTTGCCGGAGAAGGTCGCCCCGGGCACGAGGTACGCGTTGGGTTCGAGGACCGATTCGTGGATGTAACCCGCGGCGTCGGTCGCCTTGCCCTTGTAGTCGGAAGCCTTTACCCGGGCCGCCGCCGTCGCGGCGATCCCCGCGAGCGACGGGCCCACCAGGTTCACACCGGGCGAGGTGCTGTGGCAGGCGAAACAGCCGGGGGGCGACTGGCCGAACAGGGCCTGACCGACAGCCACCGGATCATCCGATGCGGCCTGCGGCGCCGCGCCGCCGACATTGCTGCCGGGAATCGCGGCGCCCGAGACCAGGATGGGCCGCGGAGGCCAGCCATGGTTGTCGATCTTGCCCACCCATGTGAGGAAGGCGACGACCTCATCGATCTCCTGCGGAGTGAGCTTGAGGTTCGGCATCAGGCGCCGGTCCCGCTCCTCGTTGTAGAACCTGGCCGGGTCGGCCAGGAAGGAGCGCAGGTACGGTGCCCCCCGCTGATCGGCGATCTTGGTCAGATCGGGAGCGTAGTAAGCCCCTTCCCCGAGGAGGGTGTGACAGTTGACGCAGTTCTTCCGGTGCCAGACATGCTTCCCCGCGATGACCTCGGGGGTGATCTGGTCCGAATGCGTCAGCGCGGGGAACTGCCGGTGGCTGTCGTACGTGAGGGCGAGGAAGATCAGGGAGAAGAGACCGGTCGAGCCGAGGAAGAACGCGCGCGTCTGTCGTTTGGTCATGGCTCCCCCGGGTCAGACGCCGATCTGGCGGAAGTAGCGGAGCGCCATGGTGGCGCCGTACGCGGCGGCGGCGGCCATCAGCACGAGGATGAGCAGACACAGCGCGCGCGTGAGGGCCGTGGCACCCTGAGTGGGTGATGCTGCACCGGGACTCACCATCTCCGGACCTCCGAGGTGGGGATGAACGCTGGGGATTTGGGCTGTCGGGGGCGTCCCATTAGTACCGCTGGCGGCGGGATCCCGCAACCTCCGAAGTCCGGTCGGACACTACCCGCTTGCCGCCGCGTGCACCGGGACGCATACTGGCCTGCCTCGCGGGCGGATTGACCCACGCGGCGAATCATGGCGTCTGGGACAACCAGACCTGCAGGAACCACTGGATCTGGCCCCGCAACCGGGCCACCGTGCGTGCGGTCCGGAGATCCCCAACCTAGGGGGGTGAGCGTCGCGATGCGTGTCTTGATCATTGGCTGCGGCAACATGGGCCGAGGCATCGCTACCCGAGTTGCGGCCGGGAAGCACGAGCTGGCGCTCTTCGACGTCGATCCGGCGGCCTCCGAGCGACTGGCCAGCGACCTGGGCGGCATCGAGCCCACCGGAGCAAGGGTCGCGGTGGCGGAGACACCGGCCGAGGCGATTCCCCACGCCGACCTCGTCATCCTGGCCAGCTGGTATGGGGCGAACCTCGAGACCGCCCGCGCGCTGGGCGCCGCGCTCGCGGAGAAGCCGGTCGTCGACATCTCCAATCCGCTGAACCGGAGTTTCGACGGGCTGGTAACCCCTCCGGACACATCCGCCGCGGAGACCATCCGGGACGCTCTCCCCGCGGGTGCCCGCGTGGTGAAGGCCTTCAACACGACCTTCGCCGCGACCCTGCTCACCGGAGTGGTCGCGGGGCAGACCCTGGACGTGTTCATCGCCGGCGACGATCAGGCCGCCAAGAACCTGGTTGCCACACTGGCGAGAGACGGCGGTCTCAATCCGGTCGACGTCGGCCCGCTCGAACGTGCTCGCCAGCTGGAAGCCCTCGGCTTCCTCGGCATCACCCTCCAGGGACCCCTCGGCACCCACTTCGGGACGGCATGGAAGCTGATCATGCCCGTCACACCCTGACGGAGATTTCCATGGGCACCGGGACCCGTGACATCTTCGACGACCCTGCCGAGCCAGAGCCGGCGTCACCTGGCAGCTATGGTCAGGCCCCGCTCGGCTTTCGCCTTCCCGCCGGGACGCACCTGGGACGGGTGATTCTGCAGGTCTCCCGCCTCGATACCTCGCTGGGCTTCTATCAGACTGTGCTCGGCTTCCGGGTCGCCGCCCGGGTCGCATCCAGCGCCCTCCTCGCCGCGCAGGGCGATGGACCGCCGCTGATCGAGTTACGGGAGCGCGCGGGGGCACGCCCGGTGCCTCGCCGCGGATGCTTCGGCCTCTACCACGTGGCCATCCTGCTGCCCGACCGTGCGTCGCTTGGCCGTTTCGTATCGCATCTGGAGGGCCTCAGGGCGCGGGCCGGTGCCGCCGACCACCTCGTGAGTGAGGCCTTCTATCTCCAGGATCCGGACAACCTGGGCCTCGAGGTGTACGCGGACCGCCCGCGAAGCAGCTGGCGGCGAATTGGGCGCGAACTGATGATGGCCACCGATCCCATCGATGTCGCCGGGCTGCTTGGCACCGCGGGTTCGGCGCGGTGGAGCGGGATGCCGGCAGGCACGACCGTGGGTCACGTCCACCTGCATGTGGGGGACCTTGCCCAGGCCGCCGCGTTCTACGGCGAGGGACTCGGATTCGATCGGACCGTCTGGCACTACCCGGGCGCATTGTTCTTCGGCGCGGATGGCTACCACCATCATCTCGGCACCAACACCTGGGCGGGGGAGGCACGGGAGGCCGCCGAGGACGAGGCGGGGCTCCTGGAATGGGAGGTACTGCTGCCCACGCCGCACGACGCCTTTGCCGCCCTGGACAGCCTGGCGGCGGCCGGCGCGACAGTGGAACGGGGCCCGGACGGCGGCGGGACGCGCGATCCGTGGGGCACGCGGGTGCGCCTTCGTGGGCGCGAACTCTCTTGAGCCCGACCCACTCGTCAACCAGGCGCGTGATCTATGCTGCCCTCGCCGGGAATCTGCTGGTGGCGGTCACCAAGATGGCCGCGGCGGCGTATACCGGCAGTTCGGCAATGCTCAGCGAGTCCGTCCACTCCGTGGTCGATACGGGGAATGAGATCCTGCTGCTGTACGGACTCCGCCGCTCCACCCAGCCTCCCGACCGTGAACACCCAATCGGCTACGGGCGTGAGCTCTACTTCTGGAGCTTCATCGTCGCGGTGCTGATCTTCGCCCTTGGAGCCGGCGTCTCGGTGTACGAGGGCATCGACCACATCCGGCACCCCGAGCCGATCGTCCGGCCGGTCGTCAGCTACGTGGTCCTGGCCCTCTCCTTCCTCTTTGAGGGAGCGTCCTGGCTGTACTCGCTCCGTCAGTTCAGTTCGGCGAAGGGGCCGATGGGGTACTACGAGGCCTTCCGCCGCAGCAAGGATCCCCCGTCCTTCATGGTGCTGTTCGAGGACAGCGCGGCACTGCTGGGCATCGTGATCGCTGCCGCGGGCATCTATGCAGCGTCGCACCTGAACGCCCCGATCTTCGACGGGGTCGCCTCGATCCTGATCGGCCTGGTGCTCGCGGCAACCGCGGGGCTGCTGGCGCGGGAGAGCAAGAGCCTCCTCATCGGCGAACAGGCCAAACCCGAGCTCACCTACGCGATTCTCCGCATCGCCGGCGAGGAGCCGGCGGTGTCGCGGGCCAACGGGGTGTTCACCGTCCACCTGGCCCCCGATCAGATCCTTGCCGCCCTGAGCCTCGAGTTCGCCGACGACCTGCGCGCCACCGGCGTCGAGGACGCGGTGACCACCATCGAACGCGAGATTCGGGCCGCCTACCCGTCCGTGGTGGCGCTGTTCATCAAGCCACAGCGGGATCAGGTTTTCAGAGAAGCCCAGCGCCAGCGCCTGGGATCGAGGCCGCCCGATGCCGTGGACTTTTCCCCGGACCCGGCGCCGGAGCAGGACTCCCCGGGCAGAGAGCGATGACGACCACTGGGCGGCACGGGCGCGGAGGGCCTGCCGGCGCTGCCTGCCTCCTCATGCGGGTGCAGCCCATCCGGCGGCCGGCCGCGCTACAGCGGCACCTTGCCGCCCTCGAGGGCGGGCGCCGGCGGCAGTCCGGTGACCTCGAGTATTTCGTTTTCGTCCAGCGTTTCCCGCTCCAGCAGCGCCCTGGCCAGCGCGTCCAGTTGCGTGCGATGCTTGGCCAGCAACCGCCTGGCCTCGTCGTGGCATTCCCCGATGATCCTGAGCACTTCGGCATCTATCGCCTGTGCCGTCGCTTCGCTGAACGACCTCGCACCGCCATACTCGCCCAGGCCTCCGAGGTAGGGATTCTCCCGCGGCGCCAGCTGCACCAGCCCCAGCCGCTCGCTCATGCCCCAGCGGGTGACCATGTTGCGGGCCAGGCTGGTCGCCTGCTCGATGTCGTTCTGCGCGCCCGTGGTCTTGGTGCCGTACACGACTTCCTCCGCCGCCCGCCCTCCCAGCATGCCCACCAGCCGCGCCCGAAGGTACCCCTCGGGATAGTTGTACCGGTCGCTGTCGGGGCGCTGGTACGTCACTCCCAGCGCCTGTCCCCGCGGGACGATGGTGACCCGGTGCACCGGGTCCGCCCCGGGCACGACCAGGCCGAGAATGGCATGTCCGCCTTCGTGGTAGGCTATCCGCTCCCGGTCTGGCAGGCTCAGCAGGAGCGGACGCTCCGGGCCCAGCACGATCTTCTCCAGGGCGTCCAGGAAGTCCTTCTGCCGGACCTCGTTCTGCTCCCGCCGCGCGGCGAGCAGCGCCGCCTCGTTCACCAGGTTCCTCAGGTCGGCCCCCGAAAGCCCCGGCGTCGCGGCGGCGACCTCGCCCAGCGAGGCATCGGCCGCGAGCGGGACATTCCGGGTGTGGACCTTCAGGATCGCCTCGCGTCCGGTCTTGTCCGGCAGATTCACCACCACCCGCCGGTCGAAACGTCCCGGCCTGAGGAGCGCCTTGTCCAGCACGTCGGGCTGGTTGGTGGCGGCCAGCACGATGATCCCCTGGCGGCTGGAGAAGCCGTCCATCTCCGTCAGAATCTGGTTCAGGGTCTGCTCCTGCTCGCTCGCGCCGCCGAGCGCCACCGGTCCCCGCGCCCGGCCGATCGAATCGAGCTCGTCGATGAAGATGATCGCCGGGGCATGTTCCCGGGCCTGCTTGAACAGGTCCCGGACCCTGGCCGCTCCCACGCCGACGATCATCTCCACGAACTCCGAGGCGCTCATGGAGAAGAACGGCACGCCTGCCTCGCCCGCGACCGCCCGGGCCAGCAGGGTCTTGCCGGTGCCCGGCGCCCCCACCAGCAGGACTCCTTTCGGTGCGGTGCCTCCCAGCCGGGTGTACTTGCCGGGGTCCTTCAGGAAATCGACGATCTCCACCAGCTCGTTCTCCGCTTCGTCGATGCCGGCGACATCGTCGAAGGTGACCCGCTCCGCCTTCTCCTTGTCGAACCGCCGGGCCGTGCTCCGCCCGATGCCCATGAGCCCGCCCATCCCGCCCATCCCGCCCGCTCCCGCGCGCCGGTACAGCCACACGTAGAAGCCGATCAGCAGCAGCGCCGGTCCGAAGCCGAAGAGCAGCGTGGACCATGCGCTGCCGCCCTCGGTGATCGGTTCGGCGCTGATCTCGACCCCGTTTTCGATCAGCAGGGCCTCGAGGCCCGGATCCACAAACGCCGGAAGGGTGGTCGTGAAGGTGGTGACGTCCCGGGGTTCCGCGCCCGAGGCGCTGTCACGCTGGGCCGGGTATTTGACCGGCGTGCGGAAGCGGCCGGTGATGCTTTCACCCCGGCTGTAGATCTTCTCGACGTTTCGCCGGGTGACCTCCTGCTTCATCAGGGTGTAGGGCACCTTGTCCGCCGGAGGGGCGCCGGGCAGGAGCAGCCGCATCAGCAGGTAGTTGCCCAGCAGGAGCAGGAGGATCGGGAGCCAGCGGCGGCGTGGCGGCAGCGGCGACTTCTGGCCCCCGCCGGGCCCCGCCGGCGCGTTCCTGGCCACGTCCGCCGGTTCCTGCGGTTTGCCCGATTGACTGGTCATGAGTATGGTCGGCCCCACCAGGCCTTCGCGGATCGATCGACTTCGATAACATGCACTCGCCGGGCCGTGGTGCGCCACCCAGACCAGCCTCGGCGATTACTGCACTGCGCGTAGCCTGGCCTCGCGAAGATCCAGCTCGAGGAACAGCAGCGGCGGGAGGAACAACAGGAAGAAGAGAGCCGGCTCCAGACCTGACCTGTCGCTGCCAGGTCCAGTGCCGCCTCGAAATAGTAGCTCCCGTAGATGTGTTTTTGCGCCGCAAGGCTGAACGGCACACCTGGTGGGGTGTATGCGACGAGGTGGTTGACCAGCGGAATCGGCCGGAGGCCCTGGTGATCGCGCAGTGTCCATTCCAACCGAGGGTCGCGAGGAGACCCGCCCGAGTGTGGCCGGCATCCGGCTTCGGACGCCGGCCTGTGCACTTCAGTCCGCCTGGCTGCGGCTACTCGGTGGTCTGCCCGGCGAAGTGCTCCTCGGACGCCTCGGCGTCAGCCTTGGTGGCCTGCACGGTGCCATCGGCATGCTCGGGCGGTCCGTAAATCGTGTACAGTTTGAGCGGCTTCTCGCCCGTGTTCTTGATGTTATGCCGGGCCCCGGCGGGGACGACGATAGCCGTGTCGCTCTCGATCTTCGTCTTCGTGCCGTCGATCCAGACCTCGCCTTTCCCCTTCTCCACCCGGAAGAACTGGTCCCGGTCCTTGTGGACCTCCTCGCCGATCTCCTCGCCTGGCTGGAGGGCCATCAGCACCAGCTGCAGGTGCGGGCCGGTGTAAAGCACTCGCCGGAAGTCCCGATTCTCCTCGGTCCGGTCTTCGATGTCGCCTATGAAGCCTTTCATTGGATCCTCCTCTGGTTGTGGAGGCTCACGGCGCGCTGCCGTGCCCCTCCCCGACGGACCTTCAGGCGGCATGCGGCGTCTTCCAGCGCCGACGACGTGGCGTCGCCCTCGTCGGTCGACGAGAACGCGCGCGGCCGCCATCCCGACCGACTCAAGACACTAAGCTGGGAAGGAGTCATCCAAGGGGCGGTGAATCGCGGGTGTGTCTCCCTTCACGGCGAGACCAGGAGCAGCGTGCGGTCGCTGACCGCACTGCTCATCGCGGCGATGAGCCGGCAGCGGTGGGACGGCCGCTCCGTCAACCCCCGCATGGACCCGCCCGGCCTCCGCGGGTAGGTTATCTCGAGAAGAGCCGACTCGGCTCGTCCCGCGGGCGTTCCGCCGGCGTCGGCCCGCGGGGTTTGGGACGTGCCGCACCGTCGTCCGCCACCAGGAGGATACGCCTGCGCCCCGCTCTGGCTCTCACCGCGCTCCTGGCGGTCGCTTGCAGCCCGCGAGCGACGCCGCCTGTCAGTGCGCCGTCCCACTGCTGCACCGCGACCATCCGGGTGCGGGTGCCGGCGGGGACCGGCACCGTCTATCTCGCCGGCAGCCTGCCTCAACTCGGACCGTGGCGTCCCGACGGGGTCGCTCTGGCGGGGGAAGGACGCGAGCGCGCCACCCGGGTCACGGCGCCGCCCGGCACGACCTTCGAATACAAGTTCACGCTCGGCTCCTGGGACCGCGAGGCGCTGGGTCCTGCCGGCAGCGTCCCGGCGAATCACCGGCTGCTGCTCGACCGCGATACCGTGGTCGTTCACGCGGTCACCGAGTTCAAGCCGGACCCGGGAGACTACCTCACGGACTGGCGCGGCTCGGGCGTTCAGGGACGCCTGGAGTACTGGAAGGACGTCCGGTCGGCGTTCCTGGGAAGGACTCGCCACGTCGAGATCTGGCTGCCGCCAGGTTACGACAGCGCTCCGGCCACGCGTTACCCCGTCCTCTACATGCATGACGGCCAGAACCTGTTCGACCCCCGCCTCGCGTTTGGCGGGGTAGACTGGGGGGTGGACGAGGCGGTGGTGAGGCTGGTCGGTCGGGGGGCCATCCCGCCGATCATCGTCGTCGGGGTCTGGAACACGGCCGACCGGTGGAAGGAATACTCCCCCTGGCACGGCGCGTCCGACTACGCCCGCTTCCTCATCGAGGAGCTGGTGCCGAGAGTCAACCGGGAGTTCCGCACGCTCACCGGGCCCGCGAACACCGCCGTGATGGGATCGTCCATGGGAGGGTTGCTGTCGTATTACCTGGTCACCTATCACCCGGAGGTCTTCGGCGCGTGCGGCTGTGAGTCCACCCATTTCCCGCTCTCGGAGGCGGTGGCCGCGCAGGTTTTCCCCGGCTTCACTCCGGCGGGGACTCCGGATACGACGCCGTACATCATTCGTGACATCGCAGGCGGGCTCGGGGCACCGCCAGGAGCCCGATACCGGTTCGACTACGGTTCGATGGGGCTCGACTCCGCCTATGCGCCCACCCACGAGGCTGTGCGTGCCTGGCTCCTCAGGCAGGGACGCGTCGAGGGCCGTGATTTCGTGGTCCAGCGCTACCAGGGCGCCACCCACAACGAGACTTCGTGGCGCGCGCGGCTCGATGACCAGCTGGTCTTCCTGTTCGGACGGGAGCCCCGCTGATGGCAGACTCCTGCAGAGTGCCACCCGTAGTTGCGGCAAGACCGGCTGGGCCCGCAGCATGGACAAGCACGTAACCCTGCTCCGTCCCGATCAGGGGGATTCCGAGTCCCGGCGCAGCTCGGTGAGCCTGCCGGCCGACCTGCTGAGCCAGTCCGCGGCGCGGTTGCGGGTGCTGGCCCTGCTGTATGCCGGCGTGTTCTTCATGGCCGGCATTTTCCCGATGCTGGTGGTTCCCAACGACCGGGCACTGCTGTTCAGCAGCTTCATTGAATGGGGTCCGTCGGTCATCGCGATCGTGGTGGCCCTGCTGGTCGCGGCGGTGATCCGAAGCAGGCGCGTTTCGCTCGGCATGGCGATGAAGATCGGCCTGCTGTTCGAAGTCGCCAGCAGCTACGGCATCGCGATGGCGGAGCTGATCGATCCCCGGGCGACCATGGAGACAGTCCCAGTCATGCACGGGCTTTCCTGGGTCGCCGTATGGACGCTGCTGTTCACGATCGTCGTCCCGTCTCCGCCGCGGAGGGCGGTAACGGTGGCGCTCGCGTCGGTCAGCTCGGTCCCGGTCGTAATGGGCATCCTGATGGCTGTGAACCTCACCCCGATGCGTCTCAGCCCGGCCCAGTTCTTCTTCGGGATGGTGCTCCCCTACCTGCTGGTGGTGTACATGGCCTATGTGGGTGCCCGGGTGGTCTATGCCCTGGGCAGAGAGGTGAAGTGGGCGCGGGAGCTGGGGAGCTATCACCTCGAGGAGAAGCTCGGTCAGGGCGGCATGGGGGAGGTGTGGCGGGCCCGGCATCGACTGCTGGCCCGCCCCGCCGCCATCAAGCTCATGAAGCCCGCGCTCCGGGGGAACGGGCGGGGTGACCTCTCCGAGGACCCGGTGCGGCGGTTCGAGCGGGAGGCCCAGGTCATCGCCACCCTCCGGTCACCGCACACGGTGAATCTGTTCGACTTCGGCGTCGCCGAGGACGGCTCCTTCTACTATGTGATGGAGCTGCTCGAGGGACTCGACACCGACGCGCTGGTCCGGCGTTTCGGGCCCCTGCCGGCAGCGCGAGTCATCTATCTGCTTCGCCAGGTGTGTCACTCGCTTTCGGAGGCCGAGTCGCATGGATTGGTTCATCGCGACATCAAACCGGCGAACATCTTCCTGTGCCGTTACGGGGAGGAATACGATTTCGTGAAGGTGCTGGACTTCGGCATCGTGAAGGCGAGCCATGACACAGATCCCGCCCCGGGCGGGGGACTCACCGGGGACAACGTGCTGCCCGGAACGCCGGCGTTCATGGCGCCCGAGCAGGCGTTGAGCGGCGTGGTAGACGGCCGGGCCGACATCTATGCCACCGGCTGCGTCGCCTACTGGCTCCTGACCGGCCACCTCGTGTTCGAGGCCTCGACCCCCATGGGACTCCTGATGCATCACACCAGCACTGCGCCCACCCCACCATCGACCCGGACCGAACTGCCCGTGCCCGCCGCGCTTGACGAGCTGGTGCTCTCGTGCCTGGCGAAGAACCCCAAGGACCGGCCTCAGTCGGCGCGAGAGCTGGCTCGGCGGCTGGGAACGGTGGAAGGCGCCGACGCCTGGACCGAGGAACGCGCAAAGGCGTGGTGGGAGAAGGCCAGGCTGTGATGGCGTCCCGTCGCTCCGCAGTTGCTCTCGCCATCCTGCTCCTCGGTGCCGGGTGCGCAAAGGGGGCGCCCCGACCGCAGGCCGCGCTGAACCTCCAGGTGCCGGCATGGGCGACGGACGCGATCTGGTACCAGATCTTCGTCGAGCGGTTCCAGAACGGCGACCCGTCGAACGACCCGACCGCGCACGACATCGAGGGATTCACCGCCGATGGCGCGCCGAAGGGCTGGCAGCCGACGCCGTGGTCGCACGACTGGTACCGGGAGGAGCCCTGGGCCGCGGCCAGCGGCCGGGACTTCTACACCACGGTGCAGTTCCGCCGCTATGGAGGCGACCTCAAGGGGGTCATGGACCGGCTGGACTACCTTCAGGGCCTCGGAGTGACGGCGCTGTACCTCAACCCGGTGAACGACGCCCCTTCGCTGCACAAGTACGACGCCCGGAACTACCACCACATCGACCGCAACCTCGGACCCGATCCGCGCGGCGACGAAGCCCGCATGGCGGCCGAGGACCCGGCGAACCCGGCCAGCTGGAGGTGGACCGCCGCCGACAGCCTGTTTCTGGCCCTGGTTCGGGAGGTCCACCGCCGCGGCATGCACATCATCATGGACTACTCGTGGAACCACACCGGGACCACCTTCTGGGCGTGGCGGGATGTGCTCGCGCACCAGCGGCAGTCGCGATTCGCCGACTGGTATGAGATCGAACGGTTCGACGACCCCGGCACGCCGGATACCAATGAGTTCGCCTACCGGGGCTGGGCGGGTGTGCCATGGCTGCCGGAGTGGAAGAAGATCGGCCGGCCCGCGGGGCAGACCCACGGCGCGATCGAAGGGAATCTCGTCCCCGGGGTCCGGGACCACGTGTTCAGCGTGACGCGGCGCTGGCTGGACCCCAACGGAGACGGCGACCATTCGGACGGCGTGGACGGCTTCCGGCTCGACGTGGCGGACGTGGTGCCGCTCGGCTTCTGGCGGGACTACCGGCGCTTTGTCCGAAGCATCAACCCGGAGGCCTATCTCGTCGGCGAGGTGTGGTGGAAGGCGTGGCCGGACAGTCTGTACGATCCGGCGCCGTGGCTCCAGGGTGACGTGTTCGACGCCGTGATGAACTACCGCTGGTACACCCCAACGCGGGGCTTCTTCGCGGGCGCGCCGCCGCTCCTCACCGCCTCGCGGTACGCCGCCAGCCTGGACTCGCTGACCATCGGGATCGGGCCGGCGCCGCTCAAGGCGATGATGAACCTGACGGCGAGCCACGACACTCCGCGCTTCAGCACCTCGGTCTACAACCCGAGCCGCTACAAGTATCACAACGGCCCGCGCGAGGACCCCGGGTACCGGATCGACCGGCCCGACGAGCGCACCCGCCGGATCCAGCAGCTGATCCTGGTGCAGCAGTTCACCTACATCGGCGCGCCGCACATCTGGAACGGCGACGAGGTGGGGATGTGGGGAGCCGACGACCCGGACGAGCGCAAGCCGCTGGTGTGGGCCGATCAGCGTTACGAGGACGAGACCACCCACCCGTTCGGCCGGCCGCGTCACCGCGACCGGGTGGCGCCCGACACCGCGCTCTTCCGGGTGTACCAGGAGCTGATCGCACTGCGGAAGCAGCACCTTCGCCTGTTGGTCGACGGGGCCGTGAGCTGGCTCCTCACCGACGACGCAAAGGGGCTGCTGGCCTACGCGCGGGTCCTCGGCGATCAGCGCGCCATCGTCGCCTTCAATGCCTCCGACGCGCCACACGACATCGCGCTGGCGGCGGACGGCAGCTATCGCCTCGTCTATCCGGCGGGAGAGACCGTAGCCGCCGCGAGCGGGGTACTCCGGACCAGGCTGCCACCGCGGACGGCGAGAGTCTGGGTTCGGGAGTGACCGTCCTCCGTGCACTCGGTGGCTCCGTGGTGAGTCGCGGACCCTCAACCGCAACTGCGCACCACGGAGCCACGGAGGACAAACGCATCTCCGTGCAACCTCCGTGCGTTTCCGTGACTCCGTGGTGAGTGCGGGCTGCGCCCCCGCTACGGCGATCAGGGGGTCACTCCCCCAGGTCGCCGTCGGCCCGGCCGCGTCTCCCCGCCATCGCCCGGCCGAGACCGGCAACGATCAGCACTCCGCCCATCAGCGACCCGGCGAGAAGCAGCAGACCAATCGTGAAGCCGCCGGTCTGCTCTCTCACCTTCCCGATCAGATACGGCCCCACGAACCCGCCAACCGCCCCCATGGAGTTGATCAGCGCGATCGCTCCGGCGGCTCCCTGCTCCCTCAGAAAGGCGGTCGGCAGAGCCCAGAACGGGCCCAGCCACCCCAGCACGCCGAACGCGGTCAGCGACAGCGCGGCAACCAGCACAGCCGTTGACTCCGCGCGGGTGACCGCGATGAAGCCAACGGCGCCCGCGAGCGCGGGCAGCGCCAGATGGAAGTGGCGCTCCCCGGTCCGGTCGGATCGCCTGCCGACCAGGACCATGCCCACGGCCGCCACGGAGTATGGAATCGCGGTGATGACCCCGACCTCGAAGTTGCTGAACCGGCCGGTGGCCTTGAGCAGTTGGGGCAGCCACAGTGCGAACCCGTACAGGGCCACCACCAGCAGGAAGTAGCAGCCGCCGAGCCACCAGACCACCGGGCTCCGGAACGCCTTTGCCAGGCTCGCGCCGTGCGCCGCGCCCTGACTGGACCGCTCCGCCTCGAGGGTCTTTTCGAGCCAGCTTCGTTCCGCCGGCGAGAGCCAGCGGGCAGCACGCGGACGATCGGGCAGAAGCCGGAGCACCACCAGACCGACAACCACGGAGGGTATGCCCTCGAGGAGGAACAGCCATTGCCACCCGCGCAAGCCGAGCGATCCGTCCAGGCCGAGCAGCGCCCCCGAGACCGGTCCGCCGATCACTCCGCAGATGGGGATCGCGGCGAGGAACCAGGCGTACGCCCGGGCCCGTTCGCGGGCGGGATACCAGTAGGTGAGGTAGAAGATGATGCCGGGGAAGAAACCGGCTTCGGCGACTCCGAGCAGGAACCGGAGGCCGTAGAAGCCCGCCGTGGTCCGGACCAGCATCATCGCCGACGCGATGAGTCCCCAGCTTACCATGATCCGCGCGATCCAGATCCGGGCTCCGGTGCGATACAGCACCAGGTTGCTGGGAACCTCGAACAGGCAGTAGCCCAGAAAGAACACGCCTGCGCCGAAGCCGTAGACAGCCGGACTAAAGCCGAGGTCACGGTTCATGCTGAGCGCGGCGAACCCGACGTTGACCCGGTCGAGGAAGTTGAGCGCGTACAGCAGGAAGAGAAACGGGATCAGGCGGCGCGACACCATGTCCACCGCCGTGGACGACGGGTCGCGCGCCGAGCCGGTCTGGGGGATGGGCTGGCCCAAGCGACTCAGCGCCGCTCGCCGAGGAGTACCAGCCCGGACGCAGTCGTGAGCGAGATGGTGCCGTTCTTGACCTTGCCCCTGACGCCCGAGTAGCCGTCCTCCAGCTCGGTCCCGTCCGGGAACACGCCGAAGACCGGTATGATCTTGCTGCCGGTTCCCTGGTCCATCGCCACGAGCACCCGGTCGGAGATTCCGCCCGTCTCGAGCGTGCGGCTGAAGATGTACGGCCTGGCCTGGAGCGTATGATGCACGCCCTCGCCCACCGCTCGGTGGGCCCGGCGGAACCGCCCCAGCTTGCGCCAGTGTTCCAGTACATCGGCGGTGACGCCACCCCGCGCCAGGTCCGCCCAGTTCATCAACGAGCGGAGGTTGGCGTCCCCTTGTGCGCCGGCGATCCGAAGCGGCCGCGCCAGCTCATCCCCGTAGTAGATCTGGGCGCCGCCTGGCGCGAGCAGCAGTCGAGTCCCGGCGCCGAACGGATCCTTACGGTCAAGGTCGTACGGCGACCCATCGTCGTGGGAGCTCTCGTAGTTGAGGATTGCGACCCCCTTGAGCGCCCCCTCATGGAGCGTCGCGGAGTAGCGCGTGAACAGCCCGTCCAGCGGCCCGGCGGCATCCCCCTTGAATCCGAAGTTGATCAGAGCGTCGTAACCGTTGGCAAAGAAGTCCACGGTCCGGTCTCCGAAGTTGTACTCCCTCCCCTGGCTCGGCTCCCAGCCATAGACCTCTCCCACCATGTAGAACGGGAGGCTGTCCAGGACCTCGCCCGGATGAGCCCGCTTCCAGTCAGCGAATGCCCGCTGTGCCTCCCGCTTGAGCTCGGCGCTTACCGCCGGTCCGAAGTGCTTGGCGGTGTCGATCCGGTAGCCATCGAACCCGAACTCCCGTACCCAGTCGGTGAGCCACTTGATGACGTAGTAGCGAGGCGCTCGAGGGTAGCCAGTACGCTGGAAGAAGCTGTCGAGCGCGGCTACCTCCCGATCGCGGCGGTGCTCCTGCTGCCACTTGTCGAGCAGTGCCGCCGGCAGCGCAACCGGCTCGTCCCGCTCCGTGCGGACGTCCGGGAGGGTGGCCACCAGGTTGCAGTCCACCGTGGTGGCGTAGTCCCGGTAGGCGCAGTTGGGTCCGGCGCGAACCCAATCGTCAGGCCACGCCGGATCCTGCGCGGTTGCCGGCCCGGTGTGGTTGATGACCGCGTCCATCAGGACGCGTATGCCGTGCCGGTGGGCCGCGTCCACCATCGCGCGCAGGTCGGCTTGCGTCCCCAGGGCCGGATCCACCGCCGTCCAGTCACGGGTCCAGTAGCCGTGGTATCCGTAGGTCTTGCCCGTTCCCTCGTCCACGCCCGCGTGGATCTGCTCCACGAAGGGAGTCAGCCAGATGGCGTCCACCCCCAGGCTGTCGAAGTAGCCCTCATCGATCCGGCGGCGCACGCCCGCCAGATCCCCGCCCTCGAAGTTGCGCAGCAGCCCTCCGTCGTGTGCCCTGCCCTCCGCTCGATCGTTGGTCGAATCGCCGTCCAGAAACCGATCGGTGAGAAGGAAGTAGACCGTGGCGCCATTCCAGAACGCCGCGCCCGGGGCCGCCACCGTGGTGTTCCCGGGCGTCACGGAGTCGGCCCGGGGAGCCGGGTGACACCCCCCGGCCAGGACGGCCCCGAGAGCAACTACTCCGAGCGCGGGAACCCTGGGTGCCATGTGCCGGCCTCCTTGTCGTCCCGGTCCTCCACCCGGAGAGTGAGCGCCGCGGCGAGGAGGAGCGAGCCGCCGCCGATGGCGAGCGCGTAGATGGCCTGCCCGCCGAAGAAGCGTCCCACGAAGAAGCCGAGCAGGGCCGCCGCGACGATCTGCGGGATCACGATGAAGAAGTTGAAGACCCCCATGTAGTACCCCATCTTCGACGGCGGTAGCGACCCGGTGAGGATGGCGTAGGGCATGGCGAGGATGCTCGCCCAGGCGATCCCGACTCCCACCATCGAGCCCAGCAGAAAACGGGGATCCTTGAGGACGAGAATGGAAAGCAGCCCGAGAGCGCCGCAGGCCAGACAGATCGCGTGCGCGGCCTTGCGGCTGGTCCGCCGTGCCAGCAGCGGAATCGCGAAAGCCACAACGGCGGCGACGCCATTATAGGTGCCAAAGCCGACCCCAACCCAGTTGGCTCCCTCGTTGTAGAGCGACGAGGTGGTATCCGTGGTGCCATAGAGATGGCTGGTGACCGCCGGGGTGGTGTAGATCCACATGGCGAACAGGGCGAACCACGAGAAAAACTGGACCAGCGCCAGCTGCTTCATGGTGTGGGGCATGTCCTGGAAGTCATTCAACACGGTGACGAATCCGTTGTCGTACCGGCCGCCCCGCTGCAGCAGCCCGCTCACGACGAGCAGCAGCCCGACCACGCCTACCCCGGCCGACAGGACCATGACCTGGTAGATCGCCGCCCGTGCCAGCCAGGCGCTCAGCAGCACCCCGACGGCGAGGAGGATCCAGCCGAGACGGATCTGCCGTGCGCCGTTCAGCGCGAACTCCTCTTTCGTCCGCCGCTCGTGGACCGCGCGCTCCCGCGCCTGGTTCTCCGCGAACGCCTCCATTTCCCGGGGCGAGTACTCCTTCGACCGGAGGACCGTCCACAACACCGCCAGGAAGAACACCGCGGCGCCGAAGTAGAACGAGAGCCGCACCGAGTCGGGGATCATTCCGGCCGGGGCCTCGTTGCTCACTCCGAACTGTTTCGTCAGGAGCCAGGGAAGCAGTGAGGCAGAGACCGCGCCGGTGCCAATGAGGAAGCTCTGCATCGCGAAGCCGGTCGTCCGCTGCTCTGATGGGAGGTTGTCGCCCACGAAGGCGCGGAACGGCTCCATCGAGATGTTGATGGAGGCGTCCATGACCCAGAGCATCCCTGCCGCCACCCACAGGGATGGCGAGTTCGGCATGATCAGCAGGGCCAGGGACGCGAGGATGGCGCCGGTAAGGAAGTACGGTCGCCGCCGCCCCAGGCGGTTCCAGGTGCGGTCGCTCAGGTAGCCGATGATCGGCTGGACCAGGAGCCCGGTAACCGGGGCGGCAATCCACAGGATGGGGATGTCTTCCACCTTGGCGCCCAGCGTCTCGAAGATCCGGCTCACGTTCGCGTTCTGGAGGGCGAAACCGATCTGGATGCCCAGGAAGCCGAAGCTCATGTTCCAGATTTCCCAGAACGAGAGCCGCGGCTTGGGCCGGACGGCGAGGGCGGCAGGTGCGGCGGCAGCGTGTGATCCCATGGGGTACCAGGACCTCAGGGTTGGAGTCGCGGTGCGGCGATCATAAGCCGCGCACCGCAAAGGCGTGAAGACACCCAGGAGTACAGCATGTCATATCGAGCCCCTTCGCGTCTTCGCGGTGAAACCCCTGTAGCCTCCGCAGCGATGGAGACGGCAGGAAGAAGAGCGAACCGCTAAGGCGCGAAGACCGCTAAGAGTACAGCATGTCACTTCGACTCCTTGGCGTCTTCGCGTGAAGCGCCTGTTACATCCGGGCGCGATGGAGGCGGCGGAGGAACCCGTCGACCTCCGGGTCGGCAAAGATCTCGTCGAGCAGCCGCCGCATGGGCCGCTGCCAGTTGGGGCGGACGGACGACGGGGTGCCGGGGAGGTTCACCGCCACCTCCTCCAGCCAGAGGTCCTCGAACCAGGGGACCACGAGCGGACTCTCCGAGCGGCCGAGCCACTCCAGCAGCGCCAGCAGGAAGGCGCGAGGATCTTCGAGGGAGACACCCAGGGATTCCGCCAGCCATGCGATAGCGCGTCCCCGTTCCTCGACCACGGCGGGAGATGCCGGCTCGGCGAGCAGGCCGTAGCGGATCCGGTCCACGATATCGTTGCCCTTGAGCCACCCCATGAAGGTCGGGGTGTCGTGAGTGCCCACCAGGGCCATGTCGGCGGCGGTCGGCTGCGCGACGTCGGGGCCCGCGGAAGCCTGGAACATCGCCAGGTACATCCCCCAGATCCGGTGCCGTGGCAGCGCCTCGAAGATCTCCTTGGGAACCGTGCCCAGATTCTCGCCTACCACCTCGCAGCGGTGGCGGTTTGACTCCAGGGTGAGCACTGCGAACAGCTCTTCGGCAGGATAGCTGACGTAGGTCCCGTCGTGCAGTCCGAATCCGTGGGGAATCCAGTAGAGCCGGGTCAAGGCCATGATATGGTCGACGCGCAGCACCCCGGCCAGTCCTGCCTGGTGGGCGATAGACCCCGCCAGGTAGGCGTGGCCCTCGCGCCGCGACGCGACCGGCAGCACCGGGCTGAACCCCCAGTCCTGCCCGCTCGGGAAGCCCTGGTCGGGCGGCGCGCCCACCGACATCCCGTCGCCAAACAGCGTCTGGCGAGACCACGGATCGTAACCATCGGGGTGGCCGCCCACGGCCAGATCCAGCCCCAGCCGGAACCCGGCCCGCTCGAGACGCTGCCTGAGGTCATGAAGCTGGCGGCGCGCCAGGGTCTGGGCCACGAGGTGGAACCGCTCCTCCTCCGGATCCACCTGATCGGGCGTCAGTGTGCCGGCGCGCGCGGCCGGCGGCCAGTCCCGCCAATTCCTGCCGAGCCGAGCCTGCGCGCCGCGGAAGCGGGCGTAGCGGAACAACTCCTCGTCTATCTCCGAGAGGGGCGGCGCCGGATGTCCGGCGAGGGCCGCGCGGACCTCGGCATCCCCCCGGGTCACGTCCAGGATCGGGTTGGCCGGCGTCGGTCGATGGGCATCACCCAGATCCAGAATCAGCTCCGACCAGAACAGCCGGCTCACCGCGGAGTACGGGCTGGGCTCCGGCCACTGGGTGTTGAAGGTCGGCAGCAGGGGCAGCACTGTGACGAGGTCGCCGCCCCGCTCGCGCACCCAGCGACAGAGGGCCTCGAGGTCCTGCAGGTCGCCCAGCGACCGGCTGCGCGCCGAGCGGAGCGCGGGAAGATGGCTCCCGACCCCCCAGCTCCGGTGGGAGCCCGACCGGCGCCACGCGTGTACCGGGGCAGCGATGACAGTGCAGGTCTCACGTCGGCCGGTTGCCTCGACCGTGAGGCGGTGGTAGCCGGCCGGCAGGACGTGGTCGGCCCGGAGCTGGGCGTGGGCGATGTGCACCGGGGAGACGTCGCCGTTCTCGAGCCTGAGCTCCGCGTGAACCGGCCCGCGCGCTGCGACCTTCACCGTTGCCAGGTTCCCATCCCAGGCAACGAGGACCGGGGGCACCAGTCCTGCCCGGCGCTCTTCTCGGACGGCGCGCAAGGCGCTGGCTGCGTCGGCAAGGCCGGTCACCGGAGCGCCCACCGCGGCAGCGACGCGTACCAGCGTTTCAGGGGCCACCACCACCCGCCGTCCGAGTCCGTCGGTGTAACGGGTGTGGACACCCAACTCCCGCGCGAGAGCGCGGAGAGGCCTCAATTCGTCCAAGCGGGTCTTCATCGAACCGGACGGATCCGGATCGCCTGGCCGCCCCCCGGGGCCAGCACCACCCGCAGCCGGGACACGGAGGTTACCGGTCGTCGAGAGATGGTGACCGGGAGAGGATTGTTCAGCCAGTTGGCCTTCGGGCCGTCGGCGTAGATCTCGGCCATGTACCGCCGGCCCGGCGTCAGGAACGAGAGCGGGACGTCGAAGGTGCGGCCTTCCTCGTCTGTGATGGCGCCCAGAAACCAGGTCTGCCCGCCACGCTCGCGGCGCGCCACCACGACGTAGTCGCCGATCCTGGCATCGATCACCCGGGTCGTGTCCCAGTCCACGGCGACGTCGCGGATGAACTGGAACGCGGGCTGGTGTTCGTAGTTCTCCGGGAGATCGGCCGCCATCTGCAGCGGGGAGTAGAGCACGACGTACAGCGCGAGCTGCTTGGCCAGGGTGGTTCGGACTCGTGGCTCATCGGGGCGCTGCGCCCGCCCCGTGCTCCGGTCCCTCATGATATCGAAGATGCCGGGCGTGTAGTCCATGGGCCCGGCCAGCAGGCGGGTGAAGAAGAGGATGGTCTCGTGCTCCGGCGGGTTGCCGCCGTCACCGCTCCAGGCGTTGTACTCCTGTCCCCGCGCGCCCTCCCGGCTCATCATGTTCGGGTAGGTCCGGCGCTCGCCGGTGTCGTGGAGCGGCTCGTGGACATCCAGCATGATCCCGTAGCGGGCGGCGGTCTCGATCACCCGGCGGTAGTGCCTGACCATGAACTGCGACCAGTGCGAGTGCCCCTCGGCGGTGGTGTCGGTGACGTAGCCGGTCTTCACGGCATCGAGGCCCAGCGAGTGGTACAGGGAGAAGGCGCTGTCCAGCTGCCGTTCGTAGTTCTGGATGCCGCCCGAGGTCTCGTTGTGCACGATCAGGCGCACCCCCTTCGCGTGGGCGTACGCCGCCACTGCCGCGAGGTCGTAGTCGGGGTAGGCCTGGGTGAAGGAGAAGGCGTCGCGGTTCTTGATCCAGTCGCCGTCCCATCCCGTGTTCCACCCCTCGACCAGCACCCCGCCGAACCCATTCGCCGCGGCGAAATCGATGTACCGTTTCGTGTTGGCTGTCGTCGCCCCGTGCTTCGGCCCGGAGCTCCAGGTCATCGCGCCGATGTGCATGCCCCACCAGATGCCGACGTACTTCATCGGGTGGATCCAGTCGGTCTTCGCCAGCGCGCTGGGGGGATTCAGGTTGAGGCCGAGGAGCGAGGGGGCGAGATCGGTGACGCGGTCGGCGATCTGGATCGTGCGCCAGGGGGTAATGAACGGGGTCTGGCCACGCACCTTTATCCCGTCGCCCATGGCGGCCAGATCCGCGCGGAGCGTCCGGCACTCGATACAGCCGCCGCGCAGGTTCATCCGGGCGTAGTCCACCAGGTTGGCCTCGTGGAGCACCATGAACGTCCGGCCGTCGCGGGATTCCATCGTGAGCGGAGTCTGCACCCGCTGCAGCAGGCTCAGCGGCCCCTCGGAATAGAGCATCTCGGAGCGGTCCATCCGCGGCCGGTCGGAGGGGATCCACCAGACCCGGGGATTGTCCGCGAAGGAGAATTCCGTCAGCTCCTCGCTGATCTCGAACGCGCCGAGACCGGGCTGCTTGGGGAGCTCGTACCGGAAACCCACCCCATCGTCAAAGGCGCGGACCCGAAGGGTGAACCGGCGGCCCGGCGACGCCTTCTCCTCCACCGAGACGGCCAGCTCATTGTAGTGATCGTGCACCCGCGCCACCTCGCCCCACGGCTGGGTCCACCATTCGTCGTGCGACTGCCGGGTCGTGTCGCTGATGCGCAGCGAGTCGCGGAGCGGGGGCGCCCCGCGGAACTCGAAGCCAAGCAGCGAGGGGAGAATCAGTGGGCGGCCGTCTCGCGCGAGACTGTAGCCAAGCCGGCCCTCGCGGATCTCCACGGTGACCTGGTTGCGCCCGTCAGGCGAGGCGACCTGGGACTGGCCCGCGAGCGGCGCGGCATAGGCCGCGAGGATAACCACGGAGAGACAGGGCACGAGCAGGCCGGAATGGCGGCGCATGGAGATTCCCGGGCGTCTGGATTGGGGTCCGGCCATGGCTGGCAGCGAGCGTCCCACGGTGGCGATGACCCGGGCGAGAAGGTAAGGCCGCCGGGGCCCCTCGGCCAGCCAACCTTGCGCCCCGGGCCCGTTGCGCCGAACATATGCGGGGCAGCGCGGCCTCCCAGCGTGGCCCGGACCGGGCCAGACGGTCCGCGGCGCCTCCCTCCTCCATACCGATCTCCGGGGACACCGACTGTGCACCAGATTCAGCTCGGCGCGATCGACTACGCAATTCTGCTCGTCTACTTCGGATTTGTCCTCGGCATCGGCTGGGTCCTGCGCCGATACGTCCGGACCAGCGAAGACTTCTTCCTCTCGGGCCGCTCCATTCCCACCTGGATCGCCGGGCTCGCCTTCCTCTCGGCCAACCTGGGCGCCCAGGAAGTGATCGGCATGGCCGCCTCGGGCGCCAAGTACGGGATGATGACGAGCCACTTCTACTGGGTCGGGGCGATTCCGGCCATGGTGTTCGTCGGCATCTTCATGATGCCGTTCTACTACGGCTCGCGCGCCCGCTCCGTGCCAGAGTACCTCCGGCTCCGGTTCGACGAGAAGACCCGGGGCCTGAACGCGATGACCTTCGCGGTGATGACCGTGTTCTCCTCGGGCATCTCGATGTACGCGCTGGCGAAGCTGCTCGAGCTGGTGCTCGGATGGAGCTTCCACACCAGCGTGGTGCTGTCGGCCGTCATCGTGCTGGCCTACATCTTCCTCGGCGGACTGACTTCCGCCATCTACAACGAGGTGCTGCAGTTCTTCCTCATCGTCCTGGGCTTCCTGCCGCTGGTGCTCCTCGGACTCAAGGACGTCGGAGGATGGGCCGGCCTGACCGCCAAGCTCGAGCCGGTCGCGACCAATGCCGGTTACGCCGCGGGGGCCTGGTCCCACTCGTGGCGTCACCTCGGCTCGGCGAGCGCCAACCCGATGGGTGTCGAGTGGTTTGGCATGCTGATGGGACTGGGGTTCGTGCTGTCGTTCGGCTACTGGTGCACCGACTTCCTGGTCATCCAGCGGGCCATGGCCGCCGAGTCCATGAGCGCCGCGCGCCGCACGCCCCTGCTGGCGGCCATCCCCAAGATGCTGTTCCCCGCCCTGGTGATCCTGCCCGGAATGATCGCCATCGCGCTGCACAGCAGCCGGGGAGGACTGCTGCCCCTCGGCAGCGACGGGACGCCGAACTACAACCTCGCCGTGCCGGTGCTGCTGGCGCACTACCTGCCGTCCGGGCTGCTGGGGCTCGGCCTCACCGCGCTGATGGCGTCGTTCATGTCCGGAATGGCCGGCAACGTCACCGCGTTCAACACGGTGTGGACCTACGACATCTACCAGTCGTACATCCGGCCCGGGCAGACGGACCGGCACTACTTGCGGATGGGGCACGCGGCCACCGTGTTCGGCATCCTCCTCAGTGTGGCCGCGGCGTACGCGACGACCCGCTTCAACAACATCATGGACATGCTGCAGCTGGTCTTCGCATTCGTCAACGCGCCGCTGTTCGCCACCTTCCTGCTGGGGATGTTCTGGCGCCGCGCCACGGGCCACGGGGCGTTCTTCGGCCTGCTGATCGGAACCGGGGCCGCCGCCCTCCACCACGGGCTCACCCTGCCCCACGACCAGATGCCCGGCCTCAAGGGCGGGTTCCTGGGGGCGGTAGTGCACACCTACCCCAGCGAGATGGCGCAGAACTTCTGGACTGCCATTGCCGCGTGGAGCGCCTGTTTCGCGGCCACCATCCTCATCTCCCTGCTGACCCGGCGGCACAAGTCGGACGAGGAGCTCAAGGGGCTGGTGTATGCCCTGACACCCCGGCTCAAGGACGGCGAACTGGTGTGGTACAAGCGACCCGCCATCCTTGGGGTGATCGTGCTGGGACTCACCCTGCTGCTCAACATCATCTTCTGGTAACCGCGCAATGAGCCTTGACCTGCGACTCCCGATCGGGCTGATGTTCACGATCATCGGCGCCCTGCTTACGCTGTTCGGACTGATGTCGGACGCCACGATCTATTCCCGGTCGCTGGGGATCAACGTGAACCTGTGGTGGGGACTGGTTCTGCTCGCGTTCGGGCTGGTGATGCTCGGCTTCGCGATCCGGGCTGGCAGAACCCGGCCCGGCGGTGCCCCCTCCTAGCAATTCCGGCAAGCGCGACCCGCGCCTCAGGTCGCCGGTGCTCGCACGACATCGCGCAGGTCCAGGAAACCCCTCGCTACGACTGATGGCCGACCCGGGTCCTTGCGCAGGACGTTGCTAGCGGCGGAACGGCCCGCGCTGGTCCGGCGCCGCGCTGGCCGGGATCCGGAACTTGGGCGCGTCGATCGCGAGCGACGCCACGACCCTGCCCTGCACCAACACCCCCGCCCGAAGCCCTGGAGTGGCCTCGACGGCGCCGCGGTAGAGCGCGGCGCTCGGCCCCGGCTCGCCGCCATCGGCGGTGTAGCGGACCTGGTGCGGAGGAGGGCTTCCTTCCAGCGCGAGCGACGCGCTGAGGATGCGCACCGAGCCGCCATTCGGGACGACGGCCAAGGCATGTACCGAGCCTGGCGCCGCCCCCGGCTCGGTCTCAACCAGGATGCTGGCGATGCCGGCTTCGCTGGAGAACGGGTTGTCGCCGACCAGGGTGGCACCGCCGGTAGCGCCGAAGGCGACGTTCTCCCAGGCGTCCGGCACGACCGTCCCTTGCGCATCCCGGAGTGATGCATAGCAGAAGAGTGTGTCCTTCCGCTCATGATCCCGCGCGCGCGCCGCGAGATCGAAGGCGAGGGTCAGACGGTCGACGGTCCCCGGGGTGCGGACCACGTGCCGGGCCGCCTGGCGGCCCCCGATGTATCCCACCGCCTCCAGCATGCCGGGCCGGAATCCGCCGGTGTGGAAGGTGAACGGCGGATGGACAAGCCGCGTGCTCACGCGGTCGCGGTCGGGTGCTCTCCGCTCCAGCAGGCGGCCATCCAGGTGGAGGGCAACTTCGTCGCAGTTGCTGAAGACCCGGACGTCGGTGGCGGAGGCCGGCGTCCAATCGCTGGCGATGAAGACCATCGGGTGCGAGGCCGCTGAGCGCTGGCTCCGGAAGAAGTAGTAGGAGAACTTCGGCAGCCGGAAGAGATCCATGCAGCCGGAGGATTCCACATCCGGCGAGTAGCCCCGGTTGTAGTCGTACATCACCCACAACCCGTCGGCAAAGGCGATGGTGCCGCGGTTGTCGTTGTGGGCCTCCTGGAAGTTGGTGGCCTGCTGCAGCAGCGCCCGCTCCCCCTGCCAGCGCAGCTGCCGGCTGTTGCTCTCCGCCGGCGTCAGGTCCTGCCAGGCGCCCTGGTCGAGGCCGGCATTCATGGCGTAATACTCCCAGTCGCCGTACTCGCTCACCAGGCAGGCCTGGTCCTTCTCGTGCCGGCAGCCGCCGTGCTGGCGCGCATCGATGAAGACGTCATAGCCGTGTACCCATCCCGCGGTGTAACACTGGTCCCCGGGATACTCCTCGTGCGCGATGGCGTGGGTCCGGGCCACGAACTCCGGCGGCATTCCCGTCTCGTTCAGTGAAACCTCCCACAGGATGACGCATGGATGGTTCCGGTCGCGCCGGACCAGGTCGCGGCAGTTCTGGTACTGCAGCGCCGTGAAGCCGGGGTCCGGGTTGAAGTACTGCCAGCCGGGAATGCAGTCCATGACCACGAGGCCGAGCTCGTCGCAGGCGTCCATGAAGGCAGGCGAGTGCGCGTAGTGCGACAGGCGCACGTAGTCGAAGCCGGCCTCCTTGATCCTCCGGGCGTCCCGGTACTGCGCGGCGTCCGGCAGCGCGTACCCGATGTACGGGTGCTCCTGGTGCCGGTTGGTGCCGCGCAGGAACATCTTCTCGCCGTTGATGCGGAAGCCGTCGCCGGAGACCGCAATGCGCCGAATGCCGATGCGGAGCGTCTCGGCGTCGACCACCTGATCGCCGGCCAGGATCGCGCAGTCGAGCGTGTGCAGGTGGGGTGCCGCTGGACTCCACAGCCGCGGCGCCTTCACCTCCAGGTCCTGAGGGACATCCAGGTCCGTTCCGGCCGGCAGGCTCACCGGTTCTGACAGGACGGAAGCAACGATCGACCCGCCCGGCCCGCGCAGCCTGACCCGAACCCGGAAGCTGCGTGCCTCCCCGTGCCCGTTCTGCACGTGGGTCTGTACCCGAACCGTGGCGGACTCCCGGGAGACCCGGGGAAAGCTGACGAACACTCCGCCGCTTGCCGGCCGGTCCGCGAGCAGCGGATCGGTGATGTGCAGCCGGTCCTTGCGTATCAGCCAGACCGGCCGGTACAGCCCGTGGTACACGTTGAAGTCGAGCTCGGCCAGCGGCTTGGGACCGGTGATCGGATTGTCCCGATTGTCCAGCCGCACGGCCAGCAGGTGGTCCCGGCCGGGCCGCGCCCGGTCGCTGATATCCAGCACGAAGGGCAGATAGCCGCCCATGTGGCCGCCCACGCGCTCACCGTCGAGCCAGACGTCGGCGACGTTCATCGCACCGTCGAACTTGAGCAGTACCATCCGGCCGGCGGCGTCGGGCTCCAGCCGGAGTGTGCGACGGTACCAGCAGACCCCCTGCCACTGGGCCTCCGAGGACCCGGCAGGGCCGGTCACCAGCGCCTCGATCCGGGCCGAGTGCGGCAGCGTGGCCGGCTGCCAGGCCGCGTCGTCCAGACCGGCGCTCTCCGCGCCAGCCGGGTCGTCCCGGAGGAACCTCCAGCCGGCATCCAGGCGGGAGACCCGTCGCCCGCTCTCCGCATCCGCGGTCCATGTTCCCTGCCACTGGGACGGCCCGAGTGCCGCGGCCGCCCCGGCCGCCGTCATCCCCTGCATGAACTCTCTGCGCCGCATACGTTGCCGCCTCGAGGATGGAGCCGCTCCGATTTCGCAGATTTCGCAGATTCCGCAGATTGCGGAGACTGCGCAGGTGTCGCCGATCAGTCCGTAATCTGTGTAATCCATGTAATCAGCGTAATCTGCGTTGCGCTGTTGTCTGGGAATCCGGTTATCACCGTGCCGCCGGAATCGCCTCGGGCGCGGCGCCCCGCACCACCGCTATGCTCACGCTCACCGGAGGCAGGCCGTCCGCGGTGACGGTCAGGTGGAGCACGCCGGGCTCAGCTGCACCCAGAATAGCCAGCCCGCGACCGTTGAACGTGTGCCGCTGGTCGGACCGGTAGGGGTCGTGGTCGCTCAGGTCGGCGTTGTCCAGCGCCAGGACGCGTCCGCCGGTGACCGCGAACCGCACCAGATTGGCTGCGGTGGGAACGACCGTGCCGGCCGAGTCGACGATCTCGAAGGTCACCTGGGCCACGTCGCCCGGAACGGCAGTGATGGTGTCGCGGTCCGCCGAGAGGCGGAGGGCGGCAGGTGGCCCCGCGGTGCGCACCTCGGCCGCGCAGGCCACGGTGCCGTCCCGCCGTTTGCCTGCGGCGCGGAGCACACCCGGCTCGTAAGGCACGTCCCAGCTGAGATGCAGATCATTGGTAGTGGCGTTCACCCGCGGCAGGGCGTAGCTGTTCCAGCCCCCGGAGGTGCCCTGGGCGGGGAACTCGATGCGCTTCTCGCCCAGGGAGCGGCCGTTGAGGAACAGCTCCACACTGCTGCAGTTGGTGTACGCCAGGACGGGGATCGCCTGGCCCTCCCGCCCCGGCCAGTTCCAGTGCGGGAAGAGGTGGAGCACCGGCTGATCCGTCCACAGGCTCTGATACAGGAAGTACGAGTCCTTGGGGTGGCCGGTGATGTCGATGGCCCCGGACCCGGCCCCCTTCCCTGGCCATCGGGTCTCGCCCAGGTAGTCGATCCCCGTCCACATGAAGTCGCCCGCGAAGTAGTCGTGGGTAGACTCCCACTTCCACAGCCGCTCGGCCCGGATCATCCCGGTGGTGTAGTTGGGCCGCACCACGGTGGGGTCGTCGCCCAGGGAGTAGCGGCCGCCGAAGGGGTTCAAGGCGGGGTCGCTCTCCGTGCCGATCATCCTCCAGCCGGGGTGATCGTGTCGGTCCTGGTCGGCGAAGACCTCTCGGCGCTCGTGCCAGCGGTCCACGTAGTTGTAGCCCACCACATCCAGCGCATCCAGAAACGCCGGCGTGGCGGGACCGTCATCGGCTGCGATGTGGTCGTTGCCGGAGGTGACCGGCCGGGTCGGGTCCTCCCGGTGGAAGATGTCCAGGAGCCAGCGCAGCACGTCGACCCCGTCCGGTCTGCTCTGCTCGCCGATCTCGTTGCCGGCGCTCCACAGGACGATCGAGGGGTGGTTGCGGTCGCGGTGGACGAAGTCCGTGAGGTCCCGCTCGGACCACTCGGCGAAATACCGATGGTAGCCCTCCGGCACCTTGCCGATGGTCCACTCGTCGAACGCCTCCGCCATCACCAGGAATCCCAGACGATCGCACAGGTCGAGGAATTCCGGGGCCGGCGGGTTGTGCGACGTCCGGATGGCGTTCACACCCATGGCCCTGAGCGCCTCAAGGCGGCGCTGCCAGACCCGCTCCGGGACGGCCGCGCCGACCCCGCCCGCGTCGTGGTGCAGGTTCACCCCTTTCATTCTGACGTGCTGGCCGTTCAGCAGAAAGCCGCGGTCCCGGTCATAGGCGATGGAGCGGATGCCGAACGACGTGGTGCTCAGGTCGGCGGCGCGAGCGCCATCCAGCACCTCCGAGCGGAGCGCGTACAGGTACGGCGTCTGGACGGACCACAGCCGCGGCGCGTCGACACGCAGCCGCTGTTCGAGCTCGACCTGCTGCCCGGCTGTCAGCGAGAAGGCCCCCTCCGTGCGCGCGACCTCCCGGCCCGCGCTATCCAGCACCACCGATCGGAGCACACCCCGGCGCGCCGCGGCGGCGGCGTTCTCCAGGCGGGTGCGGACCACCACCTCCCCGGCCGCGGAGTCCGCGACCGGCGTCGTCACGTAGGTCCCCCAGTGGCCAACGTGCAGCGGGTCGAGAATGGTCAGCCAGACGTGACGGTAGATGCCGCTGCCGGTATACCACCGGGAGTTGGGCTGAAGCGAGTTGTCCACCCGTACAGCGACCAGGTTCACGCTGGAGACGAGGTGCCTGGTGATGTCGTAGGCGAAGCTGGTGTAACCGTAGGGCCGCCGGCCCAGATGGAATCCGTTGATCCAGACATCGCTGTTCATGTAAATGCCGTCGAACTCGAGCCAGGCATCCTTGCCGCGGGAGCCGGCGGGAAGGCGAAACGCCTTGCGGTACCAGCCGATGCCGGTGGGGAAGTAGCCCCCTGCTCCGCCCCCGGGAGCGTCCTGCTCTGGCGTCCCCTCGATGCTCCAGTCGTGCGGCAGGGCCAGCCGGCGCCATTCGTGGTCGTCGAAGCCCGGCTGCTCGGCGCCCGCGGGGTCGCCGAGACTGAAGCGCCAGCCGGGGTCCATCGACAGGCGCTGCCGCTGGGCAGCGGCGGGCGTCCCCGCAAGCGAAAGCACGGCCAGGGCGACCACGAACCCCATCGCACGGCTGATCACGCGCCGCCTCTCGGACTCTCGCGGCCGGCCCATGCAGCACCACAACCCCGGGGCGGTTGATTGAACCCGGAGCCTGACGGGCTGGCGCGAGGGTCCGCGGTTCGGCATAGTTCGATACCCCTTTTGGATCGTGCACAGTGATGGATCGTCAGGCGAACAGGTCGGGCGAAGGGAGGAGCACGTGCTTTCCGGATTGCGAATCCTGGTCCCGGCGGTGCTGCTGACAGTCTCGGCGTGCGCTCACCGCGGCGGCGGCGAAGTGCCGCCGGCCTCCAGCCCTGTTCACGTGGAAGTGACCAACCACTACGGCCTCCCCATGGAGGTGTCCGTCACCGGTGCCGGGAGCACCCTGCGGCTTGGGATAGTGCACCCCCACATGGTCGGCAGTTTCGTGATCCCTCAGGCCCTGCTCGGCGGCGGCAGTGCGGTGGAGTTCAGGGCCCAGCCCAGCGCGAGAGGACCGCTGTTCCGGTCTGGCGAAATCCTCCTCGCCCCCGGCGAGGTCGTGGACTTCGTGATCACGCCCGTGCTGTTCAACAGCACGGTCACGATCCGGCCCTAGCGGCGATCAGCGCGCGCCCAGCTCCGAGGCCGCGGCGAGCACCTCACCGCCCGAGTCGAACAGCGCAAGCGAGCCCCCGCCCCAGACGAAGAGTCCGGGTACCTGGATCGCCTCGGGGTACCACCACACCACCCCGGCGCCGCGGCCACCGGGCACGGCTGCGACAGCATCGAGGACGTCCCCCAGGAATCTGGCCTGGCCCTGCGGCGAGACCGGCCAGGCCATCGCGGCGCTGTTGGAGACCATTCCCTCCCAGCCTCCCGCCCGCCAGGGGTAGGAGGTCTCCACCACCATGACCTCCCGCCCGTACCGTTCGGCCGTGGCCCGCAGGTTGGCCCGCAGTTCGGCGAGTGTCCCGTGCCACCAGGGGTAGTAGCTCAGGCCAATGAGGTCGTAGGGCACGCCGGATGCATCCATGTGATCAAAGAACCACCGGGTGCCGTCGGTGCTCGCGCCCTGCGAGTAGTGCAGCATGATGCGCACGGAGTCGCCCGGACCGAGCGCGCTCCGCACCCCGCGAATGCCGGCCTTGAGCAGCCGGGTGAAGTGGTCCCACTGCTCCGGCGTATCGAATCCCGACCCGCTCACCTGGCCCAGCGGCCAGAGGATGCCGCCATCGATCTCGTTGCCGATCTGAACGATGTCCGGCAGCGCCCCTGCCTGCCGGAGATCGGTGATCACTCCCGCCGTGTAACTCTCGACTTCGACCTCCAGGGAGTCGTAGCCTAGGCCGGCCCAGGCGGCCGGCGTGACCTGGTGGCCGGGATCGGCCCAGGTGTCGGAGTAGTGCAGGTCCAGCAGCAGCCTGGAGCCGGCCGCCTTGATGCGAAGAGCCATGCGCAGAGTGTAGGCCAGGTCGTTGACCTGCACCTCATCGCCATTGGGATTCACGAACAGGCGCAGCCGGAAGCCGTTGCTCCCGTGCGCCCTCAGGATCGCAACTGCGTCACCCGGCGCTCCCCGATCCCGGAACTGGCCGCCGGCCTGTTCGATCCGTTCCAGCGCCGAGATGTCGGCGCCCAGCAGCATGGACGCCGTGGGGCCTGCCTGCGACCCGGGCGCGGTGGGCGAGTGGCAGGCAGCCACGGCCAGCAGCGCGATCCACCACCATGCCGGCAGGCACTGGCGCGTGCACGGGCGGGTCGACATCATTTCGGTGTCACGGCTGCCCTGCCACTGGCGGAGGCCAGGAGGGGCGCCCAACATGGGAGGGACATGTGCTTCGCGGATCGTGGCTCCTTGTCCCTGTTGTGCTGCTGGCGGGCTCCGCGTGTGCCCACCGCAGCAGCACCGACGAAGTCCAGCCGGTTGGCGCCCCGGCCTATGTCGAGGTCACCAACCACTTCTCGCTCCCCATGGAGATCTTCGTAGGCGGATCGGGGATCAACCAGCGGTTGGGGACGGTACACCCCGGCATGTCGGGTCATTTCGTGATCCCTTCGACCCTCGTGGGCAACAGCTCGGTGCGATTCGAAGCCCGCCCCACCGGAAATGGGACACCATTCCGCTCCGGAGATATCCTGCTTGCTCCCGGAACAGTCGTGGACTTCACCATCGCGGATG
>Ga0326730_1000030_pt1 | contig 43415 bp, 38 predicted proteins | sample MHFSIPfraction_3_FD_207740 | JGI IMG/M metagenome (GOLD analysis project Ga0326730, IMG submission 207740) | Lab enriched peat soil microbial communities from Michigan Hollow, Ithaca, NY, United States - MHF7AN SIP fraction | ecosystem: Environmental > Terrestrial > Soil > Wetlands > Peat...
ACCGAACTCATCACGTTGATCCCGTACAGCAGGATCGCCATGTAGAGAATGATGCCCATGAAGTAGGCGAGGGAAAACGATTGTGCGGCGCTCTCACTCGTCGTCTTGCCACCGGCGATCTTCTTGGAGTCGAGGTCCACTCGTACTTGCGACCGTGCCACGATTTGGGGGTCGACACCGGCCCGCTCCAGCCGAACGGAGAGCGCCAAACCTCGCAACGTGCCTTCCAGCGTACCGATCGCCTTGAACGCCGAGACATTGGACGCGCGATACTCCGCCTTGCCGGAATCGACCAGTGCATCGGTCAGCAACAGGAATCCGTCGAGCCGCTTCGCGCTCACATCGTCCGTCAGCGTCAGCGTGTCAGCACCGCGCCCGCCCGCCGGAATGCTCGTGGCCACGAACACCTTGCTTTGCGTGAGCTGTTCCGCCACCCGCTGCCCCAGGTGCGAAGTGGTCCCATCGACGACGACGATCCGCTTGACGCCGCCCCCACTCGCGAGGAGGGTCGGCAGAATGAAGATGCCGCCAAAGAACAGCGGACCGAGCAGGACGATGACCCAGAACCATCTCTGCCGGACGCGTTCCGTGAACTCGCGTCGCACTACCGCCAGGATCTTATCCACGAGCGACCTCCTCGGGCCGCGCCGCGGCCGTCGCGGCCTCGGGACCGACCAGATCGATGAAGATCTTGTTGAGAGACGGCTCCGCGAGCTCGAACCGCGACAGGCGGGCGCCGGAGCTCACCAGGGCCTGTAGAATCCCCTGGGCATCGGCGCTCGCGGCCAACTCCAATTCGGCGAATTGCCCCGAGACATCGGCCTTGGCCACGAGTTGGCGGTCGGCGAACACCCGGTCGGCCGCCCCGCGGGCCCCGTCGAAATTGACGAGGACGTGTCGGCCGCCGTGCATTCGCTTGACCTCGGCGAGTGGGCCGTCCACGAGCTTCTTGCCGCGCGCGATGATGCACACGGAGTCGCACAGCTTCTCGGCCTGCTCCATGATGTGGGTCGACAGCAGAATCGTCTTGCCGCGGGCGCGCAGCTCCAGCACCGTCTCCTTGAGGACCTGTGCGTTCACGGGGTCCAGTCCCGAGAAGGCCTCGTCCATCACCAGGAGGTCCGGGTCGTGCAGGATGGTCGAGATGAACTGCACCTTCTGCTGCATACCCTTGGACAGCTCGTTGACCTTGCGCAGGCGCCAGTCGCTGAGCCCCAGGCGCTCGAGCCACGCCAGAGCCTTCGGGCGCGCCGCGCGGCGGTCCATTCCCTTCATCTCCGCCAAGAACAGCAACACGTCGAGCACGCGCATCTTGGGGTACAGACCCCGCTCCTCCGGCAGGTACCCGACGCGCTCCGATTGCCCGAGCCCGCCAGTGCCGCCGAACAGGCTCACCGTTCCGGCGTCCGGCACGTAGATGCCCATGATCATGCGAATGGTGGTGCTTTTCCCCGCGCCGTTCGGCCCGAGCAGGCCGTAAATCACGCCCGGCGGTACGGTGAGGGAGAGCGCGTCCACCGCGGTGTGTCCGGCGAAGCGCTTGGTGATGCGATCGGCGACGAGAATGGCTGTGGTCATAGACCCCGCTGGAGAACGGATTCGGCGACTCCGGGTTTCAGCGGGGGATAAGCTACTCGGTCGTGACGGGCTCCGCCGCGGCCTGCAGCGCCGCGTGCAGTGTATGCCAGGAAAGACTGGCGCACTTCACCCGGACCGGAAAGCGCCGCACACCGGCCAGCGCGGCCAGCTTCCCGAGCCGGGCCGTGTCCAGCGGCGCGTCCGGTGGGGACGTCAGCATCGTGTGAACTTCCTGAAACAAGGCCTCGGCCTCCGGCCGGGTCTTGCCGAGCACCGCGCCGGTCATGAGGGAGGCAGCCGCCTGCGAGATGGCGCAGCCCGAGCCCTGGAACCCGATATCGGCGATGCGGTCGCCGTCCAGCTCGACCTCCAGCCGAATCTGATCGCCGCACAGCGGGTTCGAGCCCTCCGCCGAGCGTGACGGGTGGGGCAGCTTCTTGAAATTCCTCGGACTGCGGTTGTGCTCGATGATGAGCTGCTGATACAGATCGCCAAGATCGGCCATCACGAAAAGACCTTCCGGACCTTCTCCAGTGCCGCCACGAGCGCATCGACGTCCGCCCGCGTGTTGTAGAGCGCGAACGAGGCCCGGGCGGTGGCGGGGATGCCGAAGAAGTCCATCACGGGCTGGGTACAGTGATGGCCGGTGCGGATCGCCACGCCCTCCTGATCCACGATGGTGCCGACGTCGTGGGCGTGCACGCCCCCCACCACGAACGAGACGACGCTCGCCTTGTGCGCCGCCGTGCCGACGAGCTGCACACCGGGAATATCGCGCAGTCGCGCGGTGGCGTAGGACAGCAGGTCGCGCTCGTGCGCGGCCACAGCCGCCCAGTCGAGCGATCCGAGGTAGTCGATCGCCGCGCCCAGACCGATCGCCCCGGCGATGTGCGGCGTCCCGGCCTCGAACCGGGCGGGGAGGTCGGCGTAGGTGGTCTTCGCGAAGGTCACCGACTTGATCATGTCGCCGCCACCCTGATACGGCGGCATTGTCTCGAGCCACTCCGTCTTTCCGTAAAGCACCCCGATGCCGGTCGGTCCGAACATCTTGTGCCCCGACACGGTGTAGAACTCGGCCCCCAATTCCTGCACGTCGATCTTCAGGTGCGGCGCCGCCTGGGCCCCGTCCACGAGGACCGGAATGCCGCGGGCGTGTGCCAGCCGCACGATCTCGGCCACGGGATTGATCGTCCCGAGCGAATTGGACACATGCGCAACGGCGACGATTCTCGTCCGATCGGAGAGCAGGCGGGCGTAGTCGTCGAGCTGCAGCTCGCCGCGGCGGTTCATCGGAATGACGCGCAGCACCGCCCCACGCTCCTCACACACGAGCTGCCAGGGGACGATGTTCGAATGGTGCTCCATCGCGGAGACGAGCACTTCGTCTCCCGGCTGCAGCCGGGGGCGACCCCAGCTCGACGCGACGAGGTTGATGCCTTCGGTCGTGCCGCGCACGAAGATGATCTCGCGGGTGGCGGCGGCGTTGAGAAACGCCCGGGCCTTCTCCCGCGCCTTCTCGTACTCGGCGGTCGCGCGCTCGCTCAGGTCGTAGACGCCGCGGTGGACGTTGGCGTTCTCGGTCGTGTAGTAGCGCTCGAGGCGATCGATGACCGCGCGGGGTTTCTGGCTCGTAGCGGCGTTGTCGAGATAGACGAGCGGCTTGCCGTGAGCGGTGGTGGCGAGGATGGGGAAGTCGGCGCGCAGGCGTACCGGGTCGAAGGCGATGGTCGCGCCCGCGGGCGGTGCCTGCCGTACGGTCGTCACGCCGCGCCCGCCTCGACGTCGGGGACGCCCAGCCGGTGCCGGATCTGCCGATCGAGGCGCGCGCGCGCGCCCGGGATCGCCACCCGGTCGAGAATGTCCGCCCCGAACCCGTAGGTCAGCAGGCCCCGCGCCTCCGCTGCGCCGATGCCGCGGCTCTTCAGATAGAAGAGCGCCGTTTCGTCGAGCGGGCCGACGGTCGAGCCGTGGGTGCACTTCACGTCGTCGGCGTAGATCTCGAGCTGCGGCTGGCTGTCCGCCCGCGCCGCATCGGAGAGCAGCAGGTTGTTGTTGGTCTGCTTCGAATCGGTGCGCTGCGCCCCGGGCCGGACGATGATCCGGCCGTTGAAGACGCCGCGCGATTCGTCGTCGAAGACGCCGTTGAAGTACTCGTGGCTCTCACCGTGCGGCTGGGCGTGCACGATGGTCGTGTGGTGATCCACGTGCTGATGGCCGCGGAGCACGGAGAGCCCGTTCAGGATCAGGTAGGCCCCCGTCCCGTCGAGCACCGCGTTGATGTCGTGGCGCACCAGCGCGCCGCCGAGCGCGACCGTGGTGAAGACCAGCCGGCTGTCGCGGCCCTGGTGCGATTGCGTCGTCGCGATGTGGTAGCTGCGCTCGCCCTCGCGCTGCTCCCGGCACAGCTCGAGCTGGGCGCCGTCCTCCAGGACGATTTCCGTGACCGCGTTGGTGAGCGAGACACCCGCGGGTGTCGCCTCGTAGGCTTCCACGAGTTTGACCTGCGCTCCCCGCTCCACCACGACCAGCAGGCGCGGATGCGCCATCGGCCGCGCGGTGCCCGTGGGGATCCGGCAGGTGAGGTGAATCGGCTGCTCGATTACCGCGCCCGCCTTGACGTGCACCAGGGCGCCGTCAGCCAGAAAGGCGGTGGCGAGGGCGGTGAACGGATTCTCCTCCACCAGCGCGTAGCGCGCGAGATGGGCCCGCACCAGGTCCGGCTGCTGTTGCAGCGCCTGATCGAGCGGCATCACTGTAGCGCCTGGCGGCGTCGGCCCCGTTTCCCAGCGCACGGATTGCCGCTGAAACGCGATATCGGCGATCGGCTGGACGTTCGTGAAGCGCCACTGCTCCGAGCGGGTGGAGGGAAACCCGACCTCGGTGAACCGCGCGATGCCCCGCTGCCGCAGCTCCCGCAGCCACGGCGGCGCGGCCGCCGCGCCGTTCCCGGCGAACGCCTCGTACTGCCCGACGAAATGCGCCGTCACGAGACCGCCGCTCCCTCCGGCCTCACCCAGTCGTATCCCTTCTCCTCGAGCGTCAGCGCCAGCTCCTTGCCGCCGGACTTCACGATGCGGCCCTCGGCCAGCACGTGGACGTAGTCAGGGACGATGTAGTTGAGCAGCCGCTGGTAGTGGGTCACGACCACAAAAGAACGCTCAGGCGAGCGCAGCTGGTTCACAGCCTCGGCGACGGTCTTGAGGGCGTCGATGTCGAGACCCGAGTCCGTCTCGTCCAGGATCGCCAGGCGCGGCTCGAGCACCGCGAGCTGCAGGATCTCGTTGCGCTTCTTCTCTCCGCCCGAGAACCCCTCGTTGACGGCCCGGTTCATGAGGCTGTCGTCCCAGCCGATCGCCTTGAGCTTGTCCTCGAGGACCTGGAGGAAATCCAGGGGATCGAGCTCGGGCTGTCCCTTGTGCTTGCGGATCGCATTGACCGCCGAGCGCAGGAAGTAGGAGTTGGTGATGCCGCGAATGGAGACGGGGTACTGGAAGGCGAGAAACACGCCTTCCCGCGCCCGCTCCTCGGGGTCGAGCTCCAACAGGTCTTTGCCGTCATAACGCACCGACCCGCCCGTCACCGTGTAGGCTGGATGGCCGGCCAGAACCTGGGCGAGGGTGCTCTTCCCGGAGCCGTTGGGTCCCATCACCGCGTGCACCTCGCCGCTGCGCACCTGCAGCGACACGCCGTGCAGGATCTCCTTGCCTTCGACGGAGGCGTGGAGGTCTTTGATCTCGAGCAGGACCTGGTCGGTCATCCGACGCTCCCCTCGAGCGAAATCCCCAGCAGGTTCTGCGCTTCCACCGCGAACTCCATCGGCAGCTCCTTGAAGACTTCCTTGCAGAATCCGTTGACGATCATCGACACGGCGTCCTCGGCCGAGAGGCCGCGCTGTTTGCAGTAGAAGATCTGGTCCTCACCGATCTTCGAGGTGGACGCTTCGTGCTCCATGATCGCCGAGCTGTTGCGCACGTCGATGTAGGGGAAGGTGTGCGCCCCGCACTCGCTGCCGATCAGCATCGAGTCGCACTGCGAGTAATTGCGGGCTCCCTCGGCGCCCTTCATGATCTTCACGAGCCCCCGGTAGGTGTTCTGCCCGTGGCCGGCGGAGATCCCCTTCGACACGATCGTGCTCTTCGTGTTCTTGCCGATGTGGATCATCTTGGTCCCGGTGTCGGCCTGCTGGCGGTGGTTGGTGACCGCCACCGAGTAGAACTCGCCGATCGAGCCGTCGCCCTGGAGCAGGCAGCCCGGGTACTTCCAGGTGATGGCGGAGCCGGTCTCGACCTGGGTCCAGGAGATCTTGGAGTTCCGGCCGCGGCAGGCGCCGCGCTTGGTGACGAAGTTGTAGATCCCGCCCTTTCCCTCTTCATCGCCCGGATACCAGTTCTGGATCGTGGAGTACTTGATCTGGGCGTTGTCGAGCGCCACGAGCTCCACCACGGCGGCGTGCAGCTGGTTCTCGTCGCGCGTCGGGGCGGAGCAGCCCTCGAGGTAGGAGACGTGGCTGCCTTCCTCGGCGATGATCAGGGTGCGCTCGAACTGACCAGTTGAAGACGCGTTGATGCGGAAATAGGTGGAAAGCTCGAGCGGGCAGCGGACGCCTTTCGGGATGAAGGCGAACGACCCGTCGGTGAACACCGCGGAGTTGAGCGCGGCGAAGTAGTTGTCGTTCGTCGGCACGACCGTGCCGAGATACTGGCGGACCAGATCGGGATGCTCGCGGATCGCCTCGGAGATCGGGCAGAAGATGACCCCGAACTTGGCCAGCTCGGCGCGGAACGTCGTGGCGACGGACACCGAGTCGAACACCGCGTCCACCGCGACCCCGGCGAGCCGCTTCTGCTCGGCGATGGGAATGCCCAGCTTCTCGAACGTCTCGAGCAGCTTGGGGTCGACCTGGTCGAGGCTCTCCACCTTGGGCCGCTGCTTCGGGGCCGCGTAGTAGCTGATCGCCTGGTAGTCGATGGGCCCGTATTTCACGTTGGCCCAGGTCGGCTCCTTCAGCGTGAGCCAGTGGCGGTACGCCTTGAGACGCCATTCGAGCATCCACTCGGGCTCGCCCTTCTTGGCCGAGATGAGCCGGATGACGTCCTCGCTCAGGCCCGGCGGCACGGACTCCGATTCGATATCCGTGACGAACCCGTACTTGTACGGTTGGAGTACGTGGGCTTCGATCGATGTCATACGGACTCTCCGCGCTCGGCATCGGGCGCGCCGAACGTGCCGAAGGTGATGGAGTACTCGCAGGCGTTGCAGCCACTGACGATGTGGGTGGTGCGCTCCACGCTCGCGGCCAGGACGGTCTGGAGGAACTTGGCTTCGACGGCGCACACTTCGGGATAGCGCTCCGCGACCGAGCGGATGGCGCAGTTGTGCTCGGCCAACCGGAAGCCGCCGGCGGCCGCGTCGGTTTCGGCCATGTAGCCCGCCTCGTTCATCACGTGGGCCACCGCCGCCAGGCGCCGCTCCGGCGCCACGCCGACGAGCTCGGCCTGGAGCCGGCGCGTCAGGTCCGCGTAGTGATCCTCGAACAGCGAGACCGCCGCTTCGCGACCCTGCTTTTCCGAGAGATGATCGAGCAGGTTGGTGAGCGTCTCTTCGTAGCGCCTCGGGAAGACCGCCTCGCCCTGCGCGGAGAGCCGGTAGGCGAACGTCGGAGCCCCGACGCCGCGCTGCTCCCGGCCGTAGGTCACGAGTCCTTCGCCCTCGAGCTCTTTCAAATGGTGACGCACGGCGTTGGTCGACACGCCGAGTTTCCCGGCCAGGTGCTTGGCCGTGAGCGGCTGGGCGCGCTTGAGCTCCAGCAGCACTTCACCCCGCAGGCCCTTGTGGGCGGCGAGGCCGGGATGGTTGATGTCCATGGGGGAAATCGTACACGGGGATCGGCGATTGTCAACTAAATGCAAGCTGATTTTGACTAATTCCTAATGCACTGTGCAGTAATGCGATACGCGAAACCGTCAGGTGTCAATCTCCAGTTGGCGGGGGAGAGGTGGAGCATCAGCGGATCACCGTGCGCGCCTTGACAATGTGGCGCATGTAAACGATTACAGTGATGGCGCCGAGCGGAGGGCTTGGGCTCTGGTAACCATCAAAGAGGTCGCCGAGCGAGCGGGGGTCTCTGTGGCCACCGTCTCCCGGGTCTACAACCACAGTCACCGCGTGCGTGAGGAGACCCGGCTCCGGGTCCGCCACACGGCGCAGCGCCTGGGCTACAGTCCGCACGGTGCCGCCCGCAGCCTCGTCACCAACCGCACCCACACCATCGGCGTGCTGCTCCCCGACCTCTACGGGGAGTTTTTTTCAGAGCTCATCCGGGGCATCGATCAGACCGCTCAGGCACGCGGCTATCACCTGCTGCTCTCGAGCGCGCGCAGCCGGGTCGACTCTCTCGAGCCGGCGCTGCGATCGATGCGGGGGCGCGTGGACGGCCTCATCCTCATGACGCCGGATCTGGACGCGGCGGCGGCGGGTCGCAGCCTGCCGGCGGGATTCCCGGTGGTCCTACTCAACGGTCCGCCGAGCGACGCCGCGTGCGACAGCTTCGTCATCGCCAATTTCGACGGCGCCCGCTCGATGGTACGCCATCTCGCGTCGCTCGGGCACCGGCGCATCGCGATCATCTGCGGAGCGGAGCAGAACTTCGACGCCGCGGAACGGCTGCGCGGTTATCGCACGGCGCTGGCCGAGCTCGGGCTCGACACCGACCCGGGGCTCGAGCTGCCCGGGGACTTCAGCGAGGCGGCGGGCCACGACGCCGCGCGCCGGATGCTGGAGCGCGATCTGCGGCCGAGCGCGGTGTTCGCCGCCAACGACGGGATGGCGATCGGCGCGCTCTCGGCGTTTCGCGATGCGGGGCTGCGGGTGCCGGACGACATCGCGGTCGCGGGCTTCGACGACATCCCGATGGCGCGCTACGTCGAGCCGACGCTCTCGTCGGTGCGGGTGGACATCAGCGAGCTGGGCAAGAACGCCACCGATCGGCTGCTCGACGCGCTGGGAGAGCCCGCGCCCCGAACCCTGCGACACCACACACTGCCCACGACGCTCGTCGTGCGGCGTTCCTGCGGCGCGCCCGGCGGCGCGGCCCGTTCCACACCGTTCACACCCCTTGGAGGGACAGCTGTATGAGGACATCGACAGGTAAACGCTGGCTGGGATGGGGGCTCGCCCTGCTGGGCCTCTGCGTCCTGGGCGCGGGAACGGCCGCCGCGCAATCGACGACGGGCACGATTCGCGGGTACGTCCGAGATCAGAATGGCACGCCCCTCGTGGCAACTCAGGTTGAGGCGCGCAACATCGAGAGTGGTGTCATGCGTAGCGCGCTCTCGAATGCGGAGGGCGCGTACATCCTCGTCGGCCTCGTGCCCGGGATCTACGACGTCACCGCCCGCCACATCGGCAATACCCCGCAGGCGCGCCGTGCAGTGGTTTCCATCGGCGCGACGCTGCTTGCCGACTTCACGTTGCAGACCGGCGCGGTCGAGGTGGCCGGCGTGACCGTCGAAGCCGGTGCGCCGGCGATCGAGACGCGGACGTCGGAGGTCGCGACCAACGTCACGCCGCAGCAGATCACCAGTCTCCCCACGAGCAACCGAAACGTGTTTGATCTAGCGGCCCTGGCCCCCGGTGTCGTGACGCAAAACGACCAGATCAACTCGACGCGGCGTACATTCGTGGCCGGAGCGTACGGCCCGGCGTTCGGCGCGGATCAGGTCAACGTGTTCATCGACGGCGCGAGCTACAAGAACGATCTCCTCAGGGGCGGGGTCGTCGGCCAGGACAGGAGCAGGGGCAATCCATTCGCGCGCAACTCGGTGCAGGAATTCCGGGTGATCACCCAGAATTACAAGGCCGAATATCAGAAGGCCTCGAGCGGGGTGATCGTCGCCACCACCAAGTCCGGGGGGAACACCTGGCAGGGCAATGCGTTCTTCGGGTTCCAGAATGCAGGGCTCGTGGCGCTCGATACGTTCCAGCGGGCGAACAAGGCGACCAACCCCAGCTTCACCGAACCCGACTACACGCGGTACCAAATGGGGTTCTCCATCGGCGGGCCGATCATCTTGAATCGCCTGCACTTCTTCGGCTCCTACGAAGGCAACATCCAGAACCGGACCAGTCGAGTGAGCATCAACCCGCCAGCCGGATACCCGGCCCTCAACGCACTCAACCTGTCCCAGTTCAACGGCGATTTCCGATCGCCGTTTCGCGAGACGCTGCTGTTCGGCAAGTTGAGCTACGAGGCGACTCCGAATTCCTCGCTGGAGCTCAGCGTCGATGGTCGCCACAACAGTGATATCCGGGACTTCGGCGCCCTGTTCAACCAGCCCGATCATTCATTCCAGAACGCGAACCTGCTGAACGTGAACACCTATACCGGGCGTGCCAAATACAGCTACTTCCGCGGCGCGCTCCTGAACGAGGCCACGATCGGTTACCAGCAGTATCATGACCAGAGCCAGCCGGACAATCCCGGGTCGATCACCCAGTTCTTCTGCTGCAACTTCACGGCCTGGGTCGGCAGCAACTTCACCGTCCAGGACTTCAAGCAGAACCGCCTCACCCTCAGGAACGACCTGACCTACTCCGGCTTCAACCGGGGTGGCCAGCACGTATTCAAGACCGGCATCAACGTGGACTTCCTCACGTACGACGTGACCAAGCGGAACTCCGAGAATCCCCTGTTCGTCTGGACCGACGCCGACAGCTTCAATATTCCGGAGCACGTGGAATTCCAATTCGGCGATCCGAGCTACAACGACCACAACGCCGAAATTGGCGCGTACCTCCAGGACGACTGGAGCCCGACTTCGCGGCTGACGTTCAACGTTGGGATCCGGTGGGACTACGAAACCAACATGATCAACACGAAGTACAAGACCCCGCAGGACGTGGTGGATACGCTGACCAAGTACGATACGCTCCTGTTCCAGCCGCTGGACAAGAGCCGGTATTTCACCGACGGTACGCAGCGCTCCGCCTACGCCGGTGCGCTCCAACCACGGCTCGGTTTCTCGTATCAGCTCGACCAGAGGGGGAACACGACCGTCTTCGGCGGGTGGGGCATCTTCGTGGATCGGACGGTGCACGACCTGACCGCACAGGAGCGGGAGGCGCTGCAACATCCGTCCTACCGGATCAATTTCAAGCGTTTCCCCGCTGATTCGAATGACGCCGGCAAGGCGGTCTGGGACCCGGCGTACCTGGGGGACACGCCCGCCGAGATACTCGCTGCCCTCGGCCCCAACGCCAACGCCAGGGAAGTGAAGCTACTGCCCAACGATCTGCGGCCGCCCCTGGCGCAGCAGTTCAGTTTCGGGGTGCGCCAGCTGTTCGGGAGTTGGGCCGTCTCCGCGTCCTACAACGGGGCACGCACCAATCACGTGTTCACCTTCAGCTGGGCTAACATCGACTTCCCGTGTGGGAACGGGAGCTGCTTCACCGCGCACACCATTCCCGGATTCAGCAACATCCTGGTCGCTTCGACCTCCGGGAAGGCGTGGTATGACGCGCTCCAAGTGAGAGTCGATCGGCCTTATCGACGCTCGAGTCCGCGGTTCGGCTGGGGCGCCGGATTGGCCTACACCTACGCCAAGCGCCAGACGCAGGGCTTCAACGACGATTTCAGCTTCCCCAACACGAGCTTCTATCCGAAGCAACCGCGGAACGACGAGCGCAGTCATGTCGTGGCGAACTGGATCCTCGACCTGCCGTACGCGTTCGGCATTCAGTTCAGCGGCCTCATCACACTCGGCAGCGGCACGAAGTCCGATATCGGTGACTTCTTCGGAGCGCCGGGCAATCCACCGCCGCAACTGGGCGGTTTCTCACCCCCGAAGAGCAGCTTCATCGTCCCAAAAGCATGGGCGTTCCGAAACGTCGACGTTCGGTTTCGGAAGGATTTCCCGCAGATTTCGGGAACGACGCTCGGCTTGACGGTGGACATCTTCAACGTGTTCAACTACCAGAACTTCGGATGCTTCAACACCTTTAACCCCACCGACGTGAATTTCGGCAAGGCGAGCTGCACGGTCAGCGATCCGCGCCGACTCCAAATCGGGGGCGAGTACAGCTTCTAGCTCCTAACTAGTCGCCGGTCCCCGGCCAGTTGTGCCGGGGGCCGGCGCAGGTCAACTACCACCACGGGGGTAATCTCAGCGCAGAGTCCAAGGAGGATCGACTGGCGAAGATGATTACTCAACAGCACAGGAGGACCAGATGACCACGCACAGGAACGTGCTACTAAGCCTCCCACTCGCAGCTGTTTCTATCGTCTTTGCCTGTTCCAGGGACGGCCGCGTCACAGGCGTGGAAAGCAACGACCCGCTAGTACGCAACGTGGTAGCCCTAGGTTTTCGCAGCGACATGATCAGGGACATGGGAGATTACTTCTTGGTCGAGGGCGACGTCATAATATCCAAGACATCGCTCGGTGGTTCTGGCGAGCCTCGGCCGCAATTCCAATGGACTACCGATGTGCTCGTCGGTTCGTCGCAGGTCCAGAACATCACCGCCGATCTCGGCGGCCTAGCCAGCCAGCCCGCCTGGCAGACTGCAGCCCGGCAGGCACTGGTGGAGTGGAATAGAGTCAATTGCAGCAGCGTTCGCCTCGTCGAAGCGAGTCCGGGGGACATCACCTTCAGCACCTTCTCTACGTTCCCAAACGTCGCGGCAGCAGCCAGTTTCCCTGTCGACGCGCCTCCCGGGAGTGGTAAGCCCGGTCCCACCATCAGGGTGAACGTCTCGTACACCGGCTCGCCGAATAACTCCAGTACGAAGTTCCGCAACATGGTGCACGAGATTGGCCACACGGTCGGATTCCGGCATACCAACTGGCAGAGCCAGGGAGAGCCTCAGTCTCCTCCGGGCGCCAACTTAGTACCAGGCACGCCTCAGACGGACGCAGCATCCGTCATGAATGGCGGCACAGCAACGTCTTCGTGGAGTGGGTTCAGCACGTATGACACGGTCGCAACGAGGACCCGATACCCCGGCGGTCTCTGTGTCCAGCCCATCACAGGCTCAGCTACCATGAGTGCGGGCAACACCTGCTACTATTATGCCTCCGCCACTGGCGGGGTTGCCCCCTACACTTTTACATGGTCTTGGACCACCACCGACGGGGGTTCCGTAGGCGGCTACTCGCCGGCTAACGGAACCTTCCTTCTTGCCGCCCAGAGCTCGTACGGGACGGTGAAGCTGGCGGTCACAGCTACCGATGCCGCGGGGGGAGCGGGAACCGGCTTGAAGACCATAACGATCAGCCCCTTGTACCCCTGCAACCACTGAAGCGTCGGGATGCCTGGGGGCATGGCTTGGAGACAGTGATGAGTTGCCCTCGCTTCGACAGATACCTCCTGATCTCACGAATCGGGACAGGAGGTATCTGACAGGGCGGGAAAGGAGGCCGTCGGTGGTGGAACAGTGAATCGCCGTCCGGCAGGCCTCTTCAGCTGTGACTCTTGACCCTCTCAGGATTCCGACAAGTGTGCGCTATTCGGAGCCTACCGTTCGTCCCTCGGTGTGCACTGGTCCTCGCGCTGGCCGGATGCGGGGGCAGCGCAGCCCCGCTCTTGGGCCCCGGCTCGCCGCGTGCCCAAGCATTCCTCGACACGCTCGAGCAGCGGACCTTCAACTTCTTCTGGGAGCAGAGCAACGCGCAGACGGGGCTCACCCCGGACCGTTGGCCTAGTCTCACCTTCTCGAGCATCGCGGCGGTCGGGTTCGCCCTGACGGCCTATCCGATCGGCGCCGAGCGGGGCTACGTGACCCGGAGCCAGGCCGCCGATCGCACCCTCGCCACGCTGCGTTGGTTCTGGCTGGCCCCACAAGGCCCTCAGGCGACGGGCACGAGCGGGTACCACGGGTTCTTTTATCACTTTCTCGACCTGCAGAACGGCCAGCGCTTTCAGACCGTCGAGCTCTCGACCATCGACACCGCGCTGCTGCTGGGCGGTGTGCTGTTTTGCCGCGAGTACTTCAACGGCGCCGATTCGACCGAGGCGGCGATCCGCGCCACCGCTGATTCGCTCTACGCCCGCGCCGACTGGGCGTGGGCGCAGCGCACCCCGCCGCTCGTCAACATGGGATGGACGCCCGAAAGCGGCTGGCAGCCACTCGACTGGCGCGGCTACAACGAGGCGATGCTGGTCTACATCCTGGCCCTCGGCTCTCCCACGCACCCGATCGATTCGACCGCCTGGGCCGCCTGGAGCGCGACCTATCAATGGGGGAGCTACTACGGGCAGGCGCACATCGGGTTCGCTCCGCTGTTCGGTCACCACTACACGCACGTCTGGGTGGACTTCCGCGGCGTCGCGGACGAGTACACCCGCTCGCACGGCCTCGACTATTTCGAGAACACCCGCCGCGCGACGCTGGCGCAGCGTGCGTACGCGATCGCCAACCCGGGCCGCTGGTCGGGATACGGCGCCGACGTCTGGGGACTGTCCGCCTCGGATGGTCCCGCGGACGCGACGCTTCCCGTCAACGGCTTGCCGCGGCACTTCTTCACCTACGCCGCGCGCGGGGCGTCATTCACGGAGGTGCGTGACGACGGGACCATCGCGCCCACGGCCGCCGGCGGCTCGATCCCGTTCGCGCCGGAAGTCGCGGTGCCAGCGTTGATCGCGATGCGCGAGCGCTACGGCGACTGGGTGTTCGGCAGCTACGGATTCCTCGATGCCTTCGATCCGACCTTCCAGTTTTCGGGCCAGGCGAGCGCGGGAAAGGTCGTCGCCGGGCAGGGCTGGTTCGACACGGACTACCTGGGCATCGACCAGGGGCCGATCCTCGCGATGATCGCGAACTACCGCAGCGACCTCGTGTGGAAGTTCATGCGCAAGAGTCCCTACATCATCCGGGGTCTGCGCCGCGCGGGGTTCCGCGGCGGCTGGCTGGACCAGGCGCCGTGACGCTCCCCCGGCGACGCATCCTCGTCTGCGCCGCCCTCGGGCTGCTCGCAGCCGGATGCGCGCCGCGCGAGTCGCCCGACACGGTGCGGTTCTGGGCGTTCGGCAGGGAAGGCGAGGTCGTGGCGCAGCTGGTGCGCGACTTCGAGCGCGGGCACCCCGGCGTCCATATCCGGGTCCAGCAGATTCCCTGGAGCGCCGCGCACGAGAAACTGCTCACCGCACACGTGGGCGACGCCTCGCCCGACCTCGCGCAGATGGGCAACACCTGGGTCCCCGAGATGGTGACGCTGGGCGCGCTGGTCCCGCTCGATTCCCTGGTGCGTACCGCACCCGACATGGATTCGACCGGCCACTTCCCCGGCATCTGGGCGACCAACGTGGTGGACGGCCATGTGTTCGGCGTTCCCTGGTATGTGGACACGCGGGTGCTGTTCTATCGCACCGACATCCTGGCGCGGGCGGGATACAGCCGCATGCCCGACAACTGGGAGGACTGGCACGCGGCGATGCGGGCGATCACCCGCGTGATGGGCCCGGGCCACTACGCGATCTACCTGCCGCTCAACGAGTGGCCGCCGCAGGTCATCCTGGGGCTCGAGCGGGGATCTCCCCTGATCTCCCCCGATGGCCACGGGGTCTTCGCCGATTCGGCGTTCGCCGGCGCGTTCGATTTCCTCCTATCCCTTTACCATGACGGGCTCGCTCCTCCGGTGAGCAACACCGAGATCGCGAACCTGTACCAGGAGTTCGGGCGTGGCACCTTCGCCATGTACATCACGGGCCCGTGGAACATCGGCGAATTCCGCCGCCGGCTCCCCCCTCAGCTGCAACACGTGTGGACGACGGCGCCGCTCCCGGGACCGACAGGACCCGAGAGCGGCGTCTCGCTCGCCGGGGGCTCGAGTCTCGTACTGTTCCGCTCCTCGAAGCACAAGGCGCTGGCGTGGGAGCTGATGCGCTACCTGTCGCGCCCCGACATCCAGGCGCGCTTCTACCAGCTCACGGGAGACCTGCCCGCGCGACGCGAGGCGTGGAACGACTCGATCCTGGCAAACGACCGGGAAGCGCGGGCGTTCCAGATCCAGCTCGGCCGGGCCGTGCCGACGCCCATGATCCCCGAATGGGAGGAAGTGACGACGAAGGTGATGGACGAGACCGAGGCGGCGGTGCGCGGCGGGATCACGCCGAGTCAGGCGCTCAGCGCGCTCGACCGGGACGTGGACCGGCTGCTCGAGCGGCGCCGCTACCTCCTGGCCCGCCGCGGCAGCGGAGAGTGACGCACCACGAGGACCGGCCCGCCTCACGCGCGGCGTGGGTCTTCGTCACCCCTGGGCTCGCCCTGATCGGGGTGTTCTTCGCCATTCCCGTGATCGGCTCGTTCCTGCTGTCGTTCACCGACTTCGACATCTATTCGATCGGGGACCCAGCCAGCACCCGGTTCATCGGCCTCGAGAACTACCGGGCCCTCTTCACGACGCCACTCTTCTGGACCGCGCTGAAGAACACCACGTACTACGTCGCGGTAGGCGGGCCGTTGTCGGTCGCGGTGTCGCTCGCCGCCGCGATCGCGGTCAACGCCAAGGCGGTGCGCTGGAAGCCGTTCTTCCGCAGCGCGTTCTTCGCCCCGTGGGTGACCTCCCTCGTCGCGGTCTCGCTGGTGTGGCGCTACGTCTACCACCCGCAATACGGGCCGCTCAACGCGATGCTCGGCGCCTTGGGGATCGGCCCCATCGACTGGCTCGGCAATCCGCGCTGGGCGATGCCGGCGATCATCCTCGTGTCGGTGTGGAAGAACTTCGGCTACAACATGCTGGTGTTCCTCGCCGGACTGCAGACGGTTCCCGAGGAGCTGTACGAGGCGGCCGATCTCGACGGCGCCGGCGTGTGGCGCCGCTTCCGCCACGTCACCCTGCCGATGCTCGGCCCGACGCTCGTGTTCGTAGGCATCGTGACGATGATCGCGGCGTTCCAGATCTTCAGCGAGCCCTACGTGATGACGCAGGGCGGCCCGCTCAAGAGCACGCTCACGCTGATGCTCTTCATGTACGAGCAAGGGTTCCGCTGGTGGCGCCTCGGCTTCGCCGCCGCCGTGGCGGTGGTGCTCTTCCTGCTGACTCTCGTCGGGACGCTGGTGCAGCTCCGGCTGCGCCGGGAGCGGACGGCGTGAAGCGGAAACTCCAGGCCGCGGCGCTGCACGCGCTGCTGCTCGTGGCTGCCCTGCTGGCGGCCAGCCCGCTCCTGTGGATGCTGTCGGCGTCGTTCATGCGGCAAGGCGAGGCGAACGCCTCCCCGCCGCCACTCATCCCGCACGCGCCGACGCTCGAGCACTACCGCGCGCTCTTCATCAGCCAGAGCCTCGGACGCTACTTCGCGAACAGCGTGATCATCTCGGTGGGCGGCACCCTGCTCGGCGTGCTGATCACCGCCATGGCGGGCTACGCGTTCGCAAAGCTGCGGTTTCGCGGCCGCGACCGGCTGTTCGGCGTGCTGCTCGCCGGCATGGTGGTGCCGGGACAGGTCGCGATGCTGCCGATGTTCCTCGAGCTGCGCCAGCTGGGACTGATCAACACGCTGTTCGGCGCGATGATCCCCGTGCTCGCGCCGATCTACGGCGTGTTTCTGGTGCGCCAGTACGCGCTCTCGATTCCCGACGATTTACTGGACGCCGCCCGGCTGGACGGGGCCGGCGAGCTGCGGATCTTCCGCTCCGTCGTCCTGCCCACGATCGCGCCGGTGCTCGTCACGCTCGGCGTGTTCACGTTTCTCTCTGCCTGGAACGACTTCATGTGGCCGCTCATCGTCTTGAGCGACGACGCGCGCTACACGCTGCCGGTGGCCCTGGCCAACCTGGCCGGCGAGCACGTGCAGGACGTAGAGCTGATGATGGCGGGTGCCGTCGTGACGGTGCTGCCGGTGTTCCTCTCCTTCCTCTTCCTGCAGCGCTACTACATCCAGGGCATCATGGCCGGGAGCGTGAAGGGATGATCGCTCTCGCCATCGCCGGCCTGCTGGTGGGCGTCCAGCGCGACTCCCTCGCGCCGCGACGGCTCGACGACTTCGAGCGAATCACCGCCTGGAGTGCCCATCCGGCCGACGGGGTCCGCATGTCGCTGCACGCCGACCGTGGGCACGACGGCCGCGCGCTGCGTCTCGACTTCGCGTTCGCCGCGGGCGGCGGGTACGCCATCGCGCGCCGAGCGCTTCCCATCGACCTGCCCGCGAACTACGCCTTTTCCTTCTGGATCCGGGGAACGGCCCCGCCCAACACACTCGAGTTCAAGCTGGTGGACGCCTCGGGAGAGAATGTCTGGTGGTATACGGAGCGCGATCGTGCCTTCGACGGGACGTGGCACCGGGTCACCATCCGGAAGCGGCAGATCGCGTTCGCCTGGGGACCGCTGGGCGGCGGCGTGCTGAACCGCGCGGCGTCGCTCGAGCTCGTCATCACCGCCGGTCGGGGCAGCGGCTCGGGCTCGGTGTGGTTCGACGACCTGGTGTTGACGCCGCTGCCGGATCTGGGGCCGTACGCCGGAACGCCGGTCGCGACGGCGGACGCGGCGCTGCCGGGGCACGGGGCGGCGGCGCTGCTGGACGGCGACAGCGCGACGGCCTGGCGCACCGGACCCACGAGCCACCGCGTCCTGGTGACGCTCGATTTCGGCCGGCCCCGGGAGTTCGGCGGGCTCTCACTCGCATGGGAACCGGGGGCCGCGGCGCGCGACTACGACGTGCTGCTCTCCGACAACCGTCGCCAGTGGCATCTGGTGCGGCGGATCCGAAACAGCGGCGGGGGCACCGATCACCTCCGCCTGCCCGATTCGGAATCGCGCTACCTCCGCCTGGCGCTGCGCTCGCCGGGAGCCGGCGGCTACGGTCTGCGCGAGATCACGGTCCAGCCGCTCGAGGTCGGCGCCACGCGCAACGCTTTCTTCGCAGCCGTGGCGCGCGCCGCGCCGCCCGGAACCTATCCACGCGCGCTGCTGGGTGAGCGAGCCTACTGGACGGTGATCGGGGACGACGGCTCGCGCGTGAAGGCGCTGATCAACGAGGATGGCGCGGTCGATGCGGGACCCGGCGCATTCTCGCTCGAACCGTTCCTCCAGGAGGACTCGTTGTTCTCCTGGTACAACGTGACCCGACGCGTGCGGCTGATCGAGGGCTACCTGCCGATCCCCGAGGTCGAGTGGACGGCGGGACCGTTGCGGCTCACCGTCACGGGATTCACGGTCGGGACGCCCGATCGACCTTCTCTTGTCGTGCGCTACCGGGTGACCAACTCGAGTGCCGAGCCGCGTCGCCCCCTGTTGTACGTCGCCATCCGGCCGTTCCAGGTGAATCCACCCTGGCAATTCCTCGGCACGCCCGGCGGCGTGGCGCGCGTGGACTCGCTCCACTGGACCGGCACACGGCTGGTGGTCAACGGCGATCGCTCGGTGTTGCCGCTCGTACCGCCGGCGCGCGTGGGTGCTTCGGCATTCGACCAGGGTGAGATCGCGGAGCGGCTGCGGACCGGTTCGCTCCCCGCGGCCCTCATGGCGCGCGACAGCAGCGGGGCGGCGTCGGCGGTGTTGGCGTATCCGCTCAGCCTGTCCGCGGGCGACTCCGCGGACATCGGCATCGAGGTGCCGCTCGAACCCGCGGCCAATGGGGTCCTGACGCCGTCGGAGTCGAGCGCGACCCAGGCCCTCGCCGCCGCGGCCGCCCGGTGGCGGCAACGACTCGGCGACGTACGCGTCGAGCTTCCGGCCGGCACGGGAGCCGTGCTCGCCGATGCGATGCGCAGTACCGTGGGCTGGATCCTCGCCAGCCGGAACGGTGCGGCGCTCGAGCCGGGATCCCGCTCCTACGACCGCTCCTGGATCCGCGACGGCGCGCTCATGTCGGCCGCGTTGCTCCGCTTCGGCTACGCCGACGTCGTGCGTGCCTACATCGACTGGTACGCCCCGCACCAGTACGCGAGCGGCAAGGTGCCGTGCTGCGTGGACGCGCGCGGCGCCGACCCGGTGCCGGAGCACGACTCCAACGGCGAGTTCATCTACCTGGTCATGGAGTACTGGCGCCACACGGGCGACCGCGCGCTGCTCGAGCGAATGTGGCCGAGCGTAGTGCGGGCCGTCGGCTACCTCGATTCGTTGCGGCAGACGCGACGGACGCCCGAATTCCAGACCGGTGACGCGCAGGTCTTCTTCGGCCTGCTGCCGCCGTCAATCAGTCACGAAGGCTATTCGGCGAAGCCGATGCACTCCTACTGGGACGACCTGTTCGCGCTGCGCGGCTTCAAGGACGCGACCCTCATGGCCCAGCTGCTCGGTCACACGGAGGACGCCGGCCGATTCGCCGCCATGCGGGACGAGTTCGCCGGCGACCTGGCGCGCTCGATCCAGCGGGCGATGGCGCAACATCACATCGACTACATCCCCGGCGCGGCGGATCCCGGGGACTTCGACGCCACTTCCACGACGATCGCGCTCTCGCCGGTCGCGGCAGATTCTCTGCTTCCGCGCGCGGCCCTGGAGCGCACCTTCGAGCGCTACTGGACGAACCTCCAGGGACGCCTCAACGACACCACCTGGGACGGCTACGCCGGCTACGAGGTCCGCGCCGTGGGCGCGATGCTGCGGCTCGGTTGGAAGTCGCGGGCGCTGGCCCTGTTGCAGGCGTTTCTCGCCGACCGCGAGCCACCGGCCTGGAATCAATGGCCCGAGGTGATCTACCGCGACCGCCACGCCCCGAAGTTCATCGGCGACGTTCCCCACGCGTGGGTCGGTGCCGATTTTCTCCGCTCGGCCAGCGACCTCTTCGCGTACGAGCGCGAGTCGGACAGCGCGCTCGTCATCGGCGCCGGACTGGAGGAGGCCTGGCTCGCGGACAGCGGCGTGCGCATCGACGTGCACACCTGGTGGGGCGCCCTGCGCTACTCCGCCCGGCGAGAGGGCGCTGCGGTCCGGTTCCGGATCGAGAATGGCGTGCGGGTGCCGCCCGGTGGGCTCGTGGTGTGTGCGCCCTTTTCAGGTCCGAGGCGCGTTCAGGTCGACGGAACGGCGACGGTCCCCGACAGCGCCGGCAGAATCATCGTGCGTCGTGTGCCGGTGGACGTGGTCTTCGACTACTGAACCAGAACGGAGCAGATTGAGTCTCCATGTCAGGGATTGAGCGCCGCTCCGTTGGTACGGATCACGTCGGCGTAGAACCGAGCGCTGGACTTCGGCGTGCGGACCTGCGTCTCGAAGTCCACATGGTAGAGCCCGAAGCGCTTGGTATAGCCCGCGCTCCATTCGTAGTTGTCGAGCAGCGACCAGGCGAAGTAGCCGCGCAGATCGACGCCCAACCCGATCGCACGGCGCGCCGCCACCAGATGTTCCCGCAAATAGCTGACCCGTTGGGGATCATCGACCAGCGGCCCGGCGGCGCGCGGCGGATCGTCGAACGCGGCGCCGTTCTCGGTCACGTAGAGCGGCACCGGTCCGTAGCGGTCCCGGACCCAGGCCAGCACGTCAGTGAACGCGGGCGCGTACACCTCCCAGTCCGTCGCCGTGTAGACGTGGCCGGGTTGGCGCACCGGCGCGGCATGCAGCGGCGCGGCGGCGGGGTCGTGGCGCGTGACGCCGCGGGTGTAGTAGTTGATGCCGAGAAAATCGAGCGGCTCGCGGATCAGCGGGAAATCGTCCTCCGGAAACGCGGGCCACGCGGACCCGAACACCTCCGTCATCTCCTCGGGATAGCGGCCGAAGAACACGGGGTCCAGAAACTGGCGGTTCATGTAGGCGTCGGCGCGGCGCGTCGCGGCGATGTCCTCGGGTCGCTGCGACGCCGGGACCTTCGGCTCGAGATTCACGACGAGGCCCGCCGGCGCTGCCCGCTCGGCGCGGATCGCCCGGAGCGCGGCGCCGTGCGCACGCAACAGGTTGTGACTGGCGATCGGGGCTTCGGCCGGCGCGCGGTGACCCGGCGCGTGCACGCCGTGCAGGTAGCCGGCGTCGCTCACGACCCACGGCTCGTTCAGCGTCGCCCAGAGGGCGACCCGGTCGCCGAGGGCTCGCACCATCACCCGGGCGTAGTCCGCGAACCACTCCGCGATGTCGCGATTGAGCCAGCCGCCCTGGTCGTCCAGCGCCGCCGGCAGATCCCAGTGGTACAATGTGACCACGGGTCGGATGCCGCGGGCCAGGAGCAGGTCGGCGAGGCGATCGTAAAAGGCGAGCCCTGCGGAGTTCACCCGTCCGCGTCCTTCCGGCAGCACGCGCGCCCACGCGACGCTGAACCGGTAGGCCCCGAGCCCGAGCTCGGCCATGAGTTGCACGTCCTGAGGGGCGCGCCGATAGTGGTCGCACGCGACGTCTCCCGTCTCGCCGTTAGCGGTCTTGCCCGGCGTATGGGCGAAGCGGTGCCAGATGCTCGCGCCGGCACCGTCGGCCAACGGCGATCCTTCGATCTGGTAGGCGGAGGTGGCAGCGCCCCACAAGAATCCGCCGGGGAAACGGATCGCCGCGTCAGACATCAGGGGAGTACCACGGCATGGCCAGTGTGACCCTGGAAGGTGTTCGCAAAATATACGAAGAGCACGGGCGGTCCTCCGTCGTGGTGCACGACCTCGACGTGTCCGTGGCGGACGGCGAGTTCCTGGTGCTGGTGGGACCGTCCGGTTGCGGGAAGAGCACGACCCTCCGGATGATCGCCGGCCTGGAGAGCATCTCCGCGGGCACGATCAAGATCGGCGACCGCGTCGTCAACGACATCCCCGCGCGCGACCGCGACATTGCGATGGTGTTTCAGAACTACGCGCTGTATCCGCACATGACGGTCTACCAGAACCTCGCCTTCGCCCTGACGATGCGCCGCCTCGCCAGGACCGAAATCGACCAGCGCGTGCGCGCCGCCGCCGATCTGCTCGAGCTGGGCCCCCTGCTCGATCGCCGGCCCCGCCACCTGTCGGGGGGCCAGCGGCAACGCGTGGCCGTGGGACGGGCGATCGTGCGCCAGCCCCAGGTGTTTCTGTTCGACGAGCCGCTCTCCAACCTCGATGCGAAGCTGCGCGTGCAGATGCGGCGCGATCTGGCGGCGCTGCGCCGCCGGTTGGGCACCACGATGATCTACGTGACGCACGACCAGGTGGAGGCGATGACGCTGGGCGACCGCATCGTCGTCATGCGGGACGGGCGCGTCCAGCAGGTGGACACCCCGTTGGCGCTCTATCGCCGGCCGGCGAACGTGTTCGTAGCCACCTTCCTCGGGACCCCGCCGATGAACCTCGTGCGGGGGACGCGGGCGCCGGACGACCCCGCGACGTTCCAGGCCGACCAACGCGGCTTTCGCCTGCCGCTGGGGGCGACCTCCGTGCCGGCGGGGCAGGCGGTGATCCTGGGAATCCGACCCGAGGATCTGCGGCTCGACGCTCCGGGCGCCTCCGGGGGGGGCGTGCTGGCGCGGGTGGAGGAGATCGAGCCGTTGGGCAGCGAGACGCTGGTGTCGCTCGACGCCGCGGGCGTCGTCCTCACCGCGCGGCTCGAGGGCGCGGCGACGGTCCAGCGCGGGGGGGCCGTGACGGTGACCGTGGCGCCGGAGGCGCTGCACGTGTTCGACGGATCGTCCGAGGTCAGGTTGACCACGTGACCATCCTCGAATTCGGTCTAGACGTCACCGTCCATTGATCGATGGCGTGCGGGAGCCGGGTCAGTCTTCCGGCTCCCGCCGCACCCAGCCCCACAAGAGCGACAGCTTGTACGGACCGCGCCAGAGCGTGAGCAGTCCGATGGCCGCGTAATACAGGCTGCCGGCGGCGAGCGCCCGGTGCGGCTCGACGCACCAGCTGACCGTCCGCGGGTCTCTCAGCACCTCGTCGGGCAGCAGCACCTGTGGCGCATGGCACCAGCCTGGGTAGTCCGCGATACGAAAATGGATGTCGGACGCACCGAGCGCGGGGATCGAGAGCCACACGCTGGCCGCTGTGGCCGCCCCATAGAGCACGATCTCGCGCAGGGGCGCCCGCAGATGCCGGGCGCCCTCTCGTCCGGCGCGCGCCAGGCGCACGCGGTTCCAGAGGAGCGCCCCGTATGCCGCCACGGGCCACCACAGATTCCAGCGGAACGCGAAGTACACCGGTGGGACCGCGCACAGAAGCACGAGCACGGCCATGCTCTTGGCTTTGTCCTTCCATTCGGTCTCTGTGGCGAATCCGTACGCGGCACCGACGGTCAGGATGGTCACGATGAGAATCCATCCCTCGATCTCGACCAACAGCATGAGGTCGACGCCGTAGCGGCTGCCGAGACCGAACACATCCAGCCACGCGGCGCCGAACAAGCCCCCGAGAGCCAGATCCGGCAGGCCGTGCGCCAGGCGCGCGCCGAATCCCCGACCTTCCGGCGGTCGGGGAGGCAAGATACGAATCACGCCTAAAGGTCGAGCTTCTTGGCGACGATGGCGAGTCCTTCGGCGCCGAGCAGCGCACGCGCCATCGGGAAGAGCACGTCGTTTTCGCGGTGAATGTGGGTCCGGAGCAAATCCACGATCTCGAGCGACCGGTGGGCGACCTGCTCGCGGTCGCCGCGCTCGATGGCGGCCGCGAGATCCGCCTCCAGCTTCCACAGCGCCTCATGCTCCTCGAGAAACGGGCCAATGGGAGCCTCTCCCCCGAGCAGCGGGAACAGGGCACGCTCCTCGTCCTCGTTGTGCTGCCGGACAGCGCCGCACAGCAGCCCGTGCACCTCCCGGGCGATCGCGAGCTGCGGCCCGGCTGGTGCGCCGGTGCGCAGCGTTTCCGCGGCCGCTTCGAGTCGGTCGAGGGCGGACAACGCGACCGTGTGCTCTTCTTCGAATCGACGGATCGGATCCGGCGTCATGGCGTCACCACCCACCGGACGCCCTCGCCCCGGCGCAGCCGGTCGAACCCCTCATTGATGCGGTCGAGTGGGAACGTCCCGCTGACGATCGGCTCGAGGGTGATGCGACCCGAGGCGACCAGCGCCACGATCTCCGGGTACACGCCCGCGCCACAGCCCAGGCTCCCCACGAGCTCCAGCTCGTAGAACATCAGCTTGGCGGCATTGATCGGGACGGGGTCGTGCGAGAAGCCGATCACGACCAGGCGTCCTCCCTTGCGGATCAGGTTGAACGCGAGATCGATCGTCTTCGGGTTGCCCACCACTTCGAAGGCGACGTCGACGCCGCCGTCGGTGAGCTTGCGGACCTCCTTGTCCACGCGCTCGGTCGCGCCCGGGTTGATGGTGTGTCGCGCTCCCAGCTGCCGGGCGAGCTGGAGCCGTGCGTCGTTCAGGTCCACGGCGATGACCGTGGCGCCCGCGACGGACGCGCACTGGACGACGTTGAGGCCCACGCCGCCGCAACCAACCACCGCGACGGTGTCACCCGCGCGCACCTGGCCGCGCTCTTTCACCGCATGGTACGGAGTCGAGACGGCGTCGGCGATGACGCAGGCGCGCTCGAGCGGCATGTCGGGAGGCAAGCGTACCAGCTCCTTCGCCGGCACCGCGAGTAGCTCGGCGAATGCCCCGTTCGTGTGGTTCCCGGGCATCACCAGATCGGTGCACAGATTCTCGCGACCCGCCCGGCAGAAGCGACACCGGCCGCACGCCCACACCGATGGGGCCAGTACCCGGTCTCCCTCCGCGAATTCGCTCACCCCGGGTCCGAGCCGTGCGACCGTCCCGGCGGCCTCGTGCCCCAGGATGATGGGCGGGGCCTTGAACGTCGGGACGCCGTGGTCGAGGTAATGCAGGTCGGTGTGACAGAGCCCGCACGCCGCGACCCGCATCACGATCTCTCCCGCCTTCGGCTCGGGGGCGGGCACATCCTCGATCGTGAGTCGTTGCCCGTTGCCGTGGTAGACGGCGGCTTTCATCGGACCTCCCCCTCACGGCGACGCGTATAGATCACCTGGAAGTAGCCCGCTTTCACGAGCCAGCACGATCCGCATTCTTCGCGCAGACCTTCCGGGAGCCCGGGCTCCACCCGCACTTCGAACCCGGCCTGACGGTACAGCTCGACGGCTTCCCGGGCGCGGTCCGGATCAGCGACGAAGCGCCGCTCCCAGCCGTCAGCCGGCATGCGCGGTGGCGCCTTCGGCGAGCCGGCGCAGGCGGCGCTGGGCCAGCAACGCGGCGCCGAACGCCGAGGTGTACTGCACCAGATCGCCGGGGAGCACGTTGACGCTCGTGCCGAGCGCATTCTCCACTACGCGGATCATGCGCTCGAATCGCAGGATGCCTCCGACGAGGGTGAACTCCGGTTCCATGCGCACGCGCTTCATCAGCTGGACGGAGCGGTCCACCAGCGAGACGATGGCGCCGTGCATGATGTCGGCCGGTGCCGCGCCCTCGGAGAGCTGATTGATGACCTCCGATTCGGCGAACACGGCGCACACCCCGGAGATGGACACCGGCGCCTTCGAGGTGGCGACCAGTGGACCGATCTCCTCGGTGCCGTACCCCATGTAGCGCGCCGTCTTCTCAAGAAAGGCCCCGGTGCCGGCGGCGCACTTGTCGTTCAAGCGGAAGCTCTGGACCTTGGAGTCGGCTCCGAGGCGGCTCGCCTTCATGGTCTGGCCACCGACGTCGAGGATGGTGCGCGTGTTGGGGAAGAAATGGCTCGCGCCCCGCGCTGCCGCGGTGAGATCGGTGACCGCAGCGTCCCCGATCCCCGCCTGGTGGCGCCCGAACCCGGTCGCCACGACGTAGGCGAGGCCCTCCCGCGCCAACCCGGCTCCCTCGAGCGCCCGGGCGAGCGCCCGCTCGGCAGCCTGGACCAGTTTGAACCCGGTCGGCTCCATTCCCCGGCCGGCGATCACGCCGACCTCGTTCACGACGACGACCTTGGTGTAGGTCGAGCCGATGTCGATTCCGGCGGTGTAGGTCATGCGACGTCCTTCGCTGGTGCCGGCGCGCGGGCCGTCACGATCCGGTCGAGGGCGAACAGCGCGGCGCCCAGCGCGCCGATGTAGTGTGCCTCGTCGCTGACGTTGACCCGCAGGCCAAGGCGCTTGTTCAGCGTCTCGACCATCGCCTGGTTCTTGGTCACACCCCCGGTGAAAGTCACCTCTTCCTCGATCCCGACGCGCCGCAGCAGGCCGATCGAGCGCGCCGCGATGGATTCGTGCACGCCGAGCAGGATGTCCTCGATCTTCTTTCCCTTGCCGAGCCATGAGAGCACTTCGGATTCGGCGAACACGGTGCAAGTGGTGCTGATCTTCACGGCGCGCTCGCCGCGCAGCGCCGTGGGTCCAAGCTCCACCAGCGGGAGATCGAGCGCGACCGCCGCCGCGCCGAGAAAGCGCCCGGTGCCCGCGGCGCATTTGTCGTTCATGCAGAAATCCACGATCTCGCCGGAGGGGTGCACCCGGATCGCTTTGGTGTCCTGCCCGCCCATGTCGAGCACGGTGCGGGTCCGCGGGAACAGCTGGACCGCCCCCCGGGCGTGGCAGCTGATCTCGGTGACCTGCGTGTTGCCGAACGTCACCTTGTAGCGGCCGTACCCGGTGCCCACGACGAATTCGATCTCCTCTTCCGGAATCCCGCCGTCGGCGAGCGCCTGCTGGAACGCCGTCTCGGCGGCACGCATGACGTTGGCGCCCGTGTCGGTCAGCGCCCGGCCCACGATCTGCCTGGCCTCATCGATCACCACTGCCTTGGTCTGCGTGGACCCGACGTCCACCCCTGCCGCGTAGGCCATGGCGTCCCCCGTCAGGCCGGCGTGGCGGCCGCCTGATGGCGACGCGCCGCGAGGCCTTCGAAAAAGGCGTCGATGCGGTTCTTCATCTGCGCTTCGGAGACCACACGCTTGTCCATCATGTCGGATTCCACGAACAGGCTGGGGACGTCCCGGATCGCCATGAGCGCCCGGCGCGTGTCCGCCAGTCCGGTCGAGACGGTGCGGCAGCTCTTAATGGGGTGATAGACGATGCCGTCCGCGGCGTGATCGTCGATCATTCGGACGAGCGCCTGGGTCTGGAAGAACATGCTGTCCATGGCGTCGCGCACGCCGAGCAACACACCCTCGGCGAGGCTCTCGAGCGGCCGTCGCAGGTCGTAGGTGAACCCCAGGTTCGCCCCACCGGATGCGAACCAGAGGTAGGTCGAGTTCACGAACACCCCGCCCCAGTCGCTGAACAGCTCGGAGAAGCGCCGGAAGATGGGATAGCAGGGGACGCCCACGAAGATCAGGCGCCACTTCTCGTCCGTCGACGTGCCGATCCCGTGCTCGGCCTTGTACGTCATCTCCTCGACCAAGTCGCGGAAGAACGACGCGCCCTCGGGGGCACCCCGGAAGCCGTTGGCGACGCCCAGATAGATGGTGCCGTCGGACAGGGCGTTGAACACGGCGGGCCGGCTCCGGTTCAGCTCGAGGACCCGCTGCCACCCCGTGTTCAGATCGTTGGCCCACCCGAGATGCTCACGCAGCCGGTCGATGTCGAACTTCTTCCCGGACACCCGCTCGCACAGCGCAATCAGCTCCTCGAGCTGCGCCGCGACGTAGCGACGGTCGCGCTCGAAGTCTTCGCTGCCCGGCGTGGAGGCGAGCCCCGCCCCGCGCGACCCCGGAATGTCGAGCGTGAAGAGCGGCATCTTGTGCATCCGCTCCCAGATCTCGCCCCACTTGATGTAGGTATTGCAGGCGTTCGTGGCGATGGCGAGGGCGGGCTTGGGGATCCGCCCCATCGGGTGGGTGCCGCCACGCAGCTGCGTCGCGACGTCCGCCTTGACGTAGCCGCAGATGTCGGGCGAGTAGCCGTAGTTCTCGGCTTCGTTCAGGTACTCGGCCGCCACCCGCCGCACCGCCGCCTGCAGCGAGTTGATCTCCGGAAAGACGATCGGGAAATCGAACACCCGCAGCAGCTCGCACAGGCTGCCCATCACAAACACGTACGCCGCGCCGCGGCCCTCTTCGGCCGCCGCGGTCAGCCCCTCGAACCACTGGCGGAACAGTCGCGCCCCCGCTTCGTTGCCGCGCCCGACGATGCCCGCTTCCTGCGTCGTGTCCGTCATGGCTCCCTCAATCGAACACCAGGTTCTCGACGAACGTCTCGAGCTGTATCTCCAGCGAATCGAAGCTGGTCATGCTCTCCTCGAATTCGCTCACGAAGTACCGCACGCCCTTGCCGTCCAGCGCGCGGGTGTGCACCACCAGCTCCTCGAGTCCCGGCTCGCACATCTTCGCGGCCATGAGAATCGCGGCCTGGGCATCGGCGTGCTCGAGGCGCTCGAGCAGCATCCGGTCCTTGGGCTTCCTGAGGTCGTGCTGCACGGGGCTGTGCTCCGAGCGATCGATGTAGCTCGTGGCCAGGGCTTGCAACGGATCACCGTCCGTCGGCACATCCGACACGAGCCAGCGCAGACCGATCAGGAGATCGTCGTCCACGACGTAGCAGGAGCGCGCGATCGCCCGCAGCAAATCGAGCGGCGGCTGCTCGCAGAAACCCCCTTCGAGGATCACCCGGATCTTGTCGCGCCGCGGGAGCGATCGAGTCTCGAGCAACGGCAGCACCACGCGCAGCAGATCGTTGTGCTCCTCGCGCGGCACGAGTCCGCCCACGGCCAGGAGCACGTACGCCTCGTCGGCCGGGACGAGCCACGGCGACTCGCGTTTCAGCGCGTACAGCCGCCGCAGCAGGGCGCGGTTCTCGTTGAACACGCCGATGGAGTGCCGCAGGTCGTCGTCGCTGATCGCGCGGCCGGCGATTTCCTCGCACAGCACACGAATCCGGTCGTACTCATCGCGCAGATACCGGGCCGCGAAGCACGAGTTCGGGTTCTGCGGCAGATAGAGAATCCGGCACGGGTAGGGGACGTTGCGTCCCCAGACACCGGCCAGATTACGCGCGGCATCGCAGATCGGGTGCGTCACGAAGAGCTCGAGCTGCACGCGTCCCGATAACGCGAGCTCGAGCGAGGTCTTGATGATGGAGCAGAGATAGGAGCCGAACCGGGAGTCGGCCTGCGTCGCCTCGATCGGGGCGCCACGCACCTTGAACGGCAGCAGGCCGGCGGCGTGGACGATCTCCTCGGGGAAATAGACCTGGAAGTGCCCCACCACCTTGCCGCCGCCCTCACGCCAGCGGCGGACCGTCGGAAAGTCGGTGTCCTCCACCAGCTCGCGACAGTGGTACAGCGTCTCTTCGAGCGACTGCCCGCGCCACTCCGTGAAGATCTCGCTCATGCGTGTCTCCAGACCGGGCGGCGCTTGTCGGTGAACGCGCGCAGCCCTTCGACCGCGTCGTGCGTTTCCATGAGATCGTGCAGATAGACCTGACCGGCCGCCCGCAGCGCGGCGTGACGCGCGAGGGCCCCGCAGCCGCGCAGCGCCGCCTTCGCCGCGCGCAGTGCCGCCGCACTGTGGCGCGCGATGCGGCGCGCCTCGGCGAGCGCCTCCTGCTCCACGTCCCCGTCCGGCACGACCCGCGCGACCAGGCCCCACCGCTCGGCCTCCACGGCCGAGATCGATTCGCCCGAATAGATCATGCGGGACACGAGCGATGGCGGCAGTCGGCCGGGGAGCAGCACACAGGCCGCGGGGGGGAACACGCCGAGCGCGATCTCGGGCTGCCCGAAGCTCGCGCCCTGGCCCGCGACGATCAGGTCCACCGGCTGCACCAGCTCGAACCCGCCCCCGACGCACCGGCCGCGGACCCCCGCCACCACCGGCACCGGAAACGCGTCCAACGCCGCCACGGTGTCGAGGAACTCCGGGATCAGGCTGAGGTGGTGCGGGGGCAGGTGCTCGCCGACATCGGCGCCCGCCGAGAAGTGGTCGCCCGTCGCCGTGAGCAGCAGCACCCGGAGGTCCGGCTGCTCGGCGAGGCGCCGCAGCTGCTCACGAACGTCCCGCAGCATGTCCCGCGTAAGGATGTTCAGGGGCGGACGGTCCAGCTCGATCCGCCCGATGCCCGATTCCGTTGTGGTCGCGACCGTCATCGCTCGATTCCTCCGCCCAGCAGTTGACCACCGTCGATCGGCACGACCGCCCCGGTGACGAACCCGGCGGCGTCGCTGCACAGGTAGCGCACCAGCGCTCCCACTTCTTCCGGAGTCCCCGTCCGCCCGAGCGGGGTGCGCGCCACCGCGCGGTCGCGGACGGCCTGCGTGAGCGAGCGCGTCATGGCGGTGTCGATGAACCCGGGCGCCACCACATTGACGGTGACCCCGTCGCGCGCGAGCTCCTGCGCCATCGACCGGGCGAGGCCCACGAGCCCCGCCTTGGCGGCCGCGTAGTTCGCCTGGCCGAAGCTGCCCCGCAGTCCGTTGATGGAGGAGATGAAGACCACGCGGCCGGTATCGGATTGCCGCAGAAACGGCTCGGCGGCTCGCGCGGCCTTGAACGCGCCGGTCAGGTTCACGTCGAGCACGTCGTTCCACTCGGCGTCGCTCATCTTCCAGCTCACGTGGTCCCGGATGATGCCCGCGGCGCACACCACCCAATCGAGCCCGCCGCGCTCCCGCACGATCCGCGCGACGGCCTCCCCGACCGCTGCCGCATCGCGGACGTCGGCGGGAAACGTGGCCGCCGCGGCTCCCGGTCCGTCCGGGAAGTCGCAATCGAGCGAGGCGACCCATGCCTCTTCGGCCAGGGCCGCGACGACCGCCCGGCCGATGCCGCGGGCGCCGCCCGTTACGAGAGCGGTGCGCCGCACAGACCGCAGTGGGTGTGAGCCGCAGGAAGATTCGTGGCGCCGCAGGCCCGGCAGTCGCGCACCGGCGCGCCCCAGGGCGCTTCGGAGGAGTCGCCCCGCGCAGCGCGCTCGCGCAGCAGGCTATAGCGCGCGGGTCGCTTCTCGGTGAAGGCGCGCATCCCCTCGACCGGCTCCCAGGAGGCATAGTGCAGCGACAGCCAGTCCTGCGCGTGCCGGACCGTCTGGTGCCAGGCGAGATCCTTCCAGAAGTTCGTCTGCTGCTTGGTGTAGCGCGTGCACTCCGGGAAGGTCGCGAGCAGACGCTGGGCGAGCTCGAGGACGGCGCTATCGAGGCGCGACAGGTCGAGCCGGTACCCGTCCCGTCCCTTCTGGGCCGCGGCAATCTGCTCGGGGCTGGCCGACTCGATCCAGGCGTCTCCCTTGCGAACGGTCGGCGCGACCCGGGTCACCAGTCCCCACGCGAGGGCCCGCTCGGCCGAAATGGGCTCGTTGAGGAGCAGCATCTCGCGCGCACGCCGATCGCCGACCGTGATCGGCAGCCATTGTGTGGCCCCGCCGCAGGCGACCGAGCCGACCTGGGTGCCGACCTGTTTGAGATACGCATGCTGGCCGATCACCGAGAGATCGCAGGCCAGCTGGCTCTCGTTGCCCCCGCCGACCGCGATGCCGTTGATACGCGCGATCACCGGCTTGCCGGTGTTCAGGATGCTCTCGATGTAGGCGCGAAACAGCGCCATGTACTTCCAGTAGTCGCGCGGCGTCCCGACGTAGGCTTCGGCGTACTCTTTGACGTCGCCGCCGGTGCAGAACGCCCGATCGCCCGCGCCGGTGAGCACGATCACGCCCACAGCGTCATCGAAGGTCGCGTCGCGGAAGGCGGTCGCGAGCTCTTCCAGCGCCGCCGTCGAGTAGGCGTTGAAGTTGTGCGGGCGGTTGATTGTGATGCGGGCGATTCCGTCCGCTTTGTCGTACAACACTTCCCGAAATCCGAAGCTCGCGGCGGCGCGAGACGTGAAATGCCGGGTGGTCGGGGTCGTCGGCGCGGTCGTCGTCATGGGGCCAGGAGTCCTCGAACGAGGTGGTCGGCAAAGTGCGCCCCGAGGATCTGCGGGCGGACCGATCCGAGGGGGGAATACCAGCGGGCGACCCAGTTGATGGCGCCCAGCATCGCGAAGACCGCGAGCTTCGGGTCCACCGCACGGAACTCGCCGGCCGCGACGCCGCGCCGCACGATATCGCGCAGCCCCTGCTCGTAGCGGTCGCGGGCGGCGATGACTTCGGCCTGGTGGCGGGGTGTGAGTGCGGACACTTCGAACGCCAGCGACGAGCCTTCGAGCGTGTCCGTCATGACGCGCACGTGCTCGCGGATCGCATGCGTGAGCTGTTCGGCATGGGTCGGACGCTGGCGCGCCGCCGCCATGATCCCAGCGACCTCCTCCAGGCCCTCGCGGTGACAGGCGTGGAGAATGGCTTCCTTGTCGGGGAAGTAGTGGTACAACGCCGTCTTGCGGACGCCGAGCTGGCGGGCGATGTCGTCGAGCGTCGTGCCGTGGTAGCCCTCGCTGCGGAAAGCGCGCAGCGCGGCACGCAGGATTTCGCTACGCCGGCGCTCGCGCTTGGCGCGCACATGGGCCGAGCGGCGGACTGGAGCACGCGATTGCGTGCCGGGTGCGGCACCTGCCATTGCCGGAGCCTCTCTGAGGGGTCCGGCTGAAAACTGAACCGCGGTTCAAAAATTTATCGTGAAGTCTGGATGAAGAGCGGAGGCACCGGGCCCGCTCAGTAGGCGTCGCGGTTGATCTCGCGGATCAGTCGCTCGTAATCGGCGCGGGTATTGATGAAATCGGTCACGGCTGGATCGTCCACGGGCACGAGGACGGCCTGCTCGGCGTGCGCGTGGAGCACCGCTCGCGCGCCATCGCGCGTCGCCGCGTCGCTGGTGCGCAGCTCCGCGAACAAGTCCTGGTCCCAGATCACCGGGTGTCCCCGGCGCCCGGCGAAGGTCGGCAGCGTCACGGGCCCATGGCGCCGCCGGTAGGTCTCCACCAGCCGTTCGACCGTCGCCACGTGCACGTGGGGCAGATCCACCGGCCAGACGAGCGCGGCCGGGGGGTGAACGGCCTCGAGTGCCTCGAGCGCACGCCGCAGCGACGCGATCGGGCCGCCGTCGACGTCGGCATTCTCCACTACCGTGCAGTCGTGCGCCGCCATCGCCGAGCGAATCGACTCGCTCCCCGGACCGACCACGACCAGCCGGTTCTTGATGTCGAGGGCTTCCAGGGCTTCGAGAATGCGCACGACGAAGGGCTCTCCGCGGAAGTCCAGCAGGGCCTTGGGAGCGCCCATCCGGGCAGAGCGGCCGCCCGCGAGGATTACGGCGGCGAGTGGCATAGGGGCGACTAGGATACCCCGGCGTTCCAAGGCGGGCAAACGATGCAGGATGAGACCCTGACACAAAAGCCGCAACTCGTTGTCCCGCATTCGAGTACGACGTCCGGCCCGTCCCGTTGCTCGGCCTCCCGGTTGCGTCCCGTGCCCAAAAGACGAGAATTAGGGCCCCCTATGGCCGTACGACGCATTCGCCTCCTGGGCGATCCGATCCTGCGCGAGCGGTGCCAGCGCGTCGAGACGCCGACCTCCGCGGCCGTGCGGCTCGTCGCGGACGATCTGCGCGACACCCTGAAGGCGGCGAAGGAGAAATACGCCATGGGACGGGCGCTGGCGGCACCGCAAATCGGGGCGCCGGTGCGCGTCATCGTCATGGACGTGGACGGGGCCAAGCAGCGGGTGACCCTCCTCAATCCCGAGATCACCGACGTCGGATCCGAGGACTTCGAGGTGTGGGACGATTGCTTCTCGTTCCCGGAGCTCCTCGTACGGGTGAACCGCGCCTACCGGATCACCGTGCAGTACATGGACATCAAGGGCAAGCCGCACACGATGGAGTGTGAGGGCCCGCTGGCCGAGCTGCTGCAGCACGAGATCGACCACCTGGACGGCATTCTGGCGCTGGACCGTGCGGTCGGACTCGACCCGTTCGCGTTCCGCAGCGAATGGGAGAAGCACCACGACCGGAGCGAGCGCTACGGGAGCCCCCGGCCCCGCGAAGCGCCCGAAGAGGCCGCGATCGCCTCGAGCTGAAACCCCTGCGCGATTCGATGTTCGTGTACCAGACGGCCATCCGCCGGCGCGTCGCCGGCGCGCTGTCGCTCGGGTTGGCCGCGGGTGCCCTCGCGTGCGGCCGGACGGTGTTCTCCTACCGTCCCCGAACCCGCACCTACTACGTCCGCGCCGAAGCGGTCCTGTGGAACTACATGCCGGCGGGGTACGACTCCGTCACGGGACAGCGCCCGCCCGCCCCCTGGGGTGATTCGCTCGTCTATCGAAAACTGCGCTACATCGGCTATACCGATTCGACGTTCACGACGCGGACCCCCGAACCCCCCTGGCTCGGCATCCTCGGTCCCATCCTGCGCGCCTGCACCGGCGATACGATCCGCGTCGTCTTCCGGAACGCGACCGGCAAGCCGCTCTCGATGCACCCGCACGGCGTGCGCTACGACGCGCAGAACGAAGGGGCCCTCTACAACCCGCCGCGCGGCGGCGGCGACAGCGTCACGCCGGGGGGGACCTACACCTACAGCTGGCTCGCGGGACGCGAGAGCGGTCCGCTGCCGAGCGAGCCAAGTACGCGCGTCTGGCTGTATCACTCGCACGTCCATCCGGAAGAGGAGATCGAGCAGGGTCTGGTCGGAGTGATCCTCGTCGCCGATCCGACCCGCGCCGACCCCGCCACCGCCGTGCCGACCGACGTGGACCGCGAATTCGTCACGTTCTGGATGGTGTTCAACGAGAACCGTCCCGGCACGCCGCCGCGCGACGAGGAGATGAACCTCAAGCACGCGATCAACGGGTTGTTCTTCGGTAATCTCCGCGGCCTCGTGATGAACAAGGGAGACCGCGTGCGGTGGTACGTCACGGCGCTCGGCTCCGAGGTCGATCTGCACACGCCGCACTGGCACGGGGCGAAGCTGCTGTTGGACGGCCAGAGCTACGTGGACGTGATCGAGCTGCTGCCCGGCAGCATGAAGCTGGCCGACATGGTCGCGCGCAATCCCGGGGTGTGGATGCTGCATTGTCACGTGAACGACCACATGGCGGCCGGGATGTACACGACCTACACCATCACGGATGTCCCTCGCTGAGCCTTCGCCGCACGAACAGCTGCGTGTAGTAGAAGGTCCCGTCGCGCGCCCGCACGATCCCCACACCCGTCACGTCGTAGCGCCCTTCGATGTTCTCCAGATGGTGCGCGCTCGCGAGCCAGCCGGCCACCGCCACCCCGACTGTGCGCGCCGAACCGTAGTCGTTCATGGCGACGTTCTCCGCGATGGCTTCGAGCGACATGAACCGATCCACCCGGTCGGCCCGCTCGTGAAAGCCGTCGTGTCCCATCGGGACGTCGTGGGCGGCCATCTCGAGGCTGTGGGCGCGCGCGATGGCCGCGACCGCCGTGTCGTAGGTCAGGGCGGCCAGTCGCCGGGCGGCGCGATGAGCGTTGACGCGTCGCGCCACCTCGTGCTCCATGGCGGCGTACTCCGCGGCGGGCTGCGGCGCGGCGGCCGGCGGCGCGCACGCCAGCAGCAGGGTGGCGCACAGAAGCCGCGAGCGGGGGGCTGGGTTGACACGGGTCACAGGCAGTTAGATTCGCCTGTTGACGGGGGTGCCCGCCAGACCGACCGGCTTCGCGGGCTGAGAACACACCCTTTGGACCTGATCCGGGTAATGCCGGCGAGGGGAGTCGACATGGACTGCAACACCCAGATGTTCTTCGCCCGCCAGGGCGTGATCACCGACCAGATGCGCCGGGTCGCCGAGCGGGAAGAGCTGGCTCCCGAGCTCGTACGCGACGAAGTCGCCCGCGGGCGACTCGTGATTCCCGCCAACACCCAGCACCTCGCCAAGCGGCTCGATCCGATGGGGATCGGGAAGGTGGCGCGGGTGAAGATCAACGCCAACATCGGCAACTCCGCCGTCACCTCCGACATCGCCGGGGAGCTCGAGAAGCTCCATCACGCCGTGCACTACGGCGCGGACACCGTGATGGATCTCTCGACGGGCGGGGATATCGATGCGATCCGTGCGGCGATCGTCGACGCCTCGCCGGTGCCGATCGGCACGGTGCCGATCTACCAGGCAGTGACCGAGACCGGTAAGGTCGAAGATCTCTCCGCCGACGACCTGCTCGATATGGTGGAGCATCAGGCGCGGCAGGGCGTGGACTACATGACGATCCACGCCGGCGTGTTGCGCGAGCACGTGCCGCACGCCCTCGGCCGGGTGACGGGAATCGTGTCGCGCGGCGGCTCGCTGCACGCCTACTGGATGACGGCGCACAACGAGCAGAATCCGTTCTATACGCACTTCGACCGGGTGCTGGAGATCGCGCGCCGCTACGACGTGACCCTGTCGCTGGGGGACGGGCTCCGCCCGGGCTCGGTGGCGGACGCCAACGATCGCGCGCAGTTCGCCGAGCTCACCGTCCTGGGCGAGCTGACGGAGAAGGCGTGGGCGCAGGACGTACAGGTGATGATCGAAGGTCCCGGCCACATCCCGATGCATCTGATCGAGGTGAATGTCCGGAAGCAGAAGGCGATCTGTCATGAGGCACCCTTCTACACGCTCGGGCCGCTGGTGACCGACGTGGCGCCTGGATACGACCACATCACCTCGGCGATCGGGGCGGCGATGATCGGCTGGTATGGCGCCGACATGCTCTGCTACGTCACGCGCAAGGAGCACCTCGGCCTGCCCAACGCCGAGGAGGTGCGCGAGGGTGTGATCGCGTACAAGATCGCGGCGCACGCTGCCGACATCGCGCGCGGCCGGCGCGGGGCGCGCGACCGTGACGACGCGCTGTCGCGCGCGCGCTTCGGGTTCGACTGGAACGAGCAGTTCCGCCTGAGCCTCGATCCCGACCGGGCGCGCGAGCTGCACGACGAGGCGCTCCCCGCCGAGTACTTCAAGTCGGCCGAGTTCTGCGCCATGTGCGGGCCGAAGTTCTGCTCGATGCACATCACGCGGGAGATCGAGCGGCACTACGGCGCCCAGGGGAACGGCGAATCCGAAGCGGTGATCGCCAACACTCCCTGAACGATCGGGGCCATGCGTTCCGCCGCCGGTTGCTTGACGCCGCGACCGGCGGCGGTTCTCTTTTGTACCACATTCTGAGACCAAGTTTCATATCGTGATCGCGCCCCGCTCCTATCCCGGTACCCAGGCCGTCGTCCGCGCCGTGGGCCTGCTCAAAGCCTTCTCGGACGCGCGTCCCGAATGGCGCCTGACCGACCTGGCGCACGCCGCCCGGCTCCACAAGGCGACGGCCTACCGACTCCTCGCCGCGCTCGAGCGCGAAGGCATGGTGACGCGAGACGCCGGCGGCGAGCTGTATCGCCTCGGCCCCGAAGCCATCGTCCTGGGCGCCCGCGCCGCCCGCGCCAGTGATCTGCGCGCCACCGCCGCCCCGGAGCTCCGCGCCCTCGCCGCGGACACCGGCGAGACCGCCACGCTCGAGGTCCCGGTCGGGAGCGACATGCTGATCCTCGACGAAGTCGCCGGACCCGCCCTGCTCGGCGCCGTGCCGGAGGTGGGCACCCGCTGGCCGGGGCATGCGACCTCCACCGGCAAGGCGCTGTTGGCCGTGTTGCCGGAGGCGCGTCGCCGCGATCGGCTCGCCCCCCGGCTCAGCCGGCTCACCGCCCGGACCATCGTCACCGTGGCGGCGCTGGAGCGCGAGATGGCCCGCATCCGGCGGCGCGGCTACGCCGTCGCGGTCGAGGAGCTCGAGCGCGGGTACGTCGCCGTCGGCGCGGCCGTGCGCGATCACGAGGGCTTGCCCGTGGCGGCCATCAGTGTCGGCGGGCCCCGCCTCCGCTTCCCGGCCGCGCGCCAGGCCATCCTCGGACGCCGCGTGCAGGCCGCGGCGGCGCGCGTCTCCGCCGCGCTGGGCTACCGGAGTGGCGCATGCTGAAAGAGACGCCGTTCCACCCGCGCACCGCCGCCCTCATGGAGGGGCAAGCCTGGCGCCGCTGGGCCGGCTACGTCGTGGCGAGCGCCTACGAGCTGAGCCACGAGCGGGAGTACCACGCCATTCGCAGCGCAGCCGCCCTGTTCGACGTCTCGCCGCTCTACAAGTACATGGTCCGCGGTCGCGATGCGGCCCGGCTGCTCGACCGGATCGTCACGCGCGACGTGCTCGCCAGCAAGGTCGGCCAGGTGCTGTATACGCCCTGGTGCGACGCGCGTGGCAAGGTGATCGACGACGGCACCGTATCCCGACTCGACGAGACCACGTTCCGGATGACGGCCGCGGACCCGAACATCCGCTGGCTGCACCTCAACGCGACCGGGCTGGACGTCGCCATCGAGGACGTGTCCGAGCGCACCGCCGCGCTGTCGCTCCAGGGGCCGAACGCGCGCGCCATCCTCGAGCTGGCCTGCGGCCAGCCGCTCACGGGGCTCAAGTACTTCCGCCTCACCACCGGGAAAATCCGTGGTGTCCCCGTGACGATCTCCCGCACCGGCTATACCGGGGACCTGGGGTACGAGGTCTGGGTCGACGCCGATCACGCGCTCGCCGCCTGGGACGCCCTGGTCGAAGTCGGCACCGGATACGGGATCACCCCGGCCGGCATGCTCGCCCTGGATCTCGCGCGGAACGAAGCGGGGCTGTTGCTCATCGAAGTCGACTATATCTCGGCACATCACGCCCAGATCGATGCGCAGACATCCACGCCGTTCGAGCTGTCGCTCGGCTGGACCGTGGCGCTCGACAAGGAACGGTTCATCGGCCAGGATGCCTTGCGGCGCGAATACGCCCGCGGACCGGCCTGGCGCTTCGTGGGGATCGAGGTGGATTGGGACTCGCTCGAGCGGCTCTACGCCGACGTGGGCCTCCCGCCCAAGCTTCCGACCACCGCCTGGCGGGCGAGTGTCCCGCTGTACGTCGGCGGCCTGCAGGTGGGGTACGCGACGAGCGGGTGCTGGTCGCCGCTGCTCAAGCGCTACATCGCGCTGGCCCACCTCGAGGCGCGCTACGGCGAGCCGGGGACGGCCGTGGAAATGGAAGTCACCGTCGAGCACCGACGCCGGCGCGCCGCCGCGACGGTCCGTCCCCTGCCGTTCTTCAACCCCGAGCGCAAGCGAGCCTGAGATGGCCCAGACCTGGGACGCGATCATCATCGGGGGGGGCCATAACGGGCTCGTCACCGCCGCGTACCTGGCGCGGGCCGGCCGCAAGGTCCTCGTGCTGGAACGGCGTTACCGGGTGGGCGGCGCGGCGGTGAGTGAAGAGATCTATCCGGGTTTCAAGTTCTCCGTGTTCTCCTACGTCGTGAGCCTGCTGCGGCCGGAGATCATTCGCGATCTCGACCTGCCTCGTCACGGACTCGAGATCCTGCCGCTCGAGAGCACCGTCACGCCCATGGACAACGGCGACTACCTCGCCGCCTGGGGCGATCCCGACAAGACCCGCCGCGAGATTTACCGCCATTCGCCGCGCGACGCGGAGGCGATGATCGAGTTCGGCCGGCTGATGCACCACATGGCCCAGGCGGTCAAGCCGATCCTGAGCATGATCCCTCCGGATCCGACCTCGCTCTCGCCGCGGGACCTGCTCGGCCTGCTCAAGCTGGGCCGTCATTTCCGGAGCCTGGGCCCCGAGCATGTCCACGCGCTGTACAAGCTCATGACGATGAGCTCGGCCGACTACCTGGACGAGTGGTACGAGACCGACGTCCTCAAAGCCACCAAGTCGTCGAGCGGGATCATCGGGACGTTTCTCGGACCCCGCTCGCCGGGGACGGCCTACGTCCTGCTGCATCACTACATGGGGGAAATCGATGGCTCGTTCCGGGCCTGGGGGTTCGCGAAAGGCGGCACCGGCGCCATCAGCGAGTCCATCGCCGGCGCCGCCCGGCGCTTCGGAGTCGAGATCCGCACCGACGCGCCCGTCACGCGCGTGCTCCTCAAGCGCGGCCGAGCCACCGGTGTGGTGCTCGAGAACGGCGAGGAGCTGCGGGCCCGGACCGTCGTCTCGAGTCTCGACCCGCACCGCACCTTCCTCCAGCTCGTGGGGGAATCCGAGCTCCCCGAGGAATTCGTGTCGGACATCCGGCGCTACAAGTTCCGCGGGTCTTCGGGCAAGGTGAATCTGGCGCTCGACGAGCTGCCCAACTTTACGTGCATGCCGGGTGTCGGACCGCACCTGCGCGGCGCGATCTCCGTCAGCCCGAGCGTCGACTACCTCGAGCGCGCCTACGACGACGCCAAGTACGGCGAGTTCTCCCGCCATCCGTACATGGACGTCATCATCCCGTCGATGATCGATCCGCACATGGCGCCGCCCGGCAAGCATGTGATGTCGATCTTCGTGCAGTATGCCCCGTACAACATCACCGGCGGGTGGACCGACGCCAAGCGCGAGGCGTTCGGCGATACCGTCGTCGATACGCTGGCGCGCTACGCGCCGAACCTGAAGCAGGCGATCCTGCACCGGCAGGTCATCACCCCCGCCGACATCGAGCGCATCACCGGCCTCACCGAGGGGAACATCTTCCAGGGCGAGCTGGCCCTGCATCAGTTGTTCTTCCTGCGCCCGGCGCCGCGCTGGGCGAAATACCGCACGCCGATCCGCCGGCTGTATCAGTGCGGCTCGGGCACCCACCCCGGCGGGGGAATCATGGGGGCGTCGGGAAGGCTCGCGGCGCTCCAGATCCTCGGGGACGGGCGATGACGCGCGAGCTCGTCATCATCGGCGGCGGCGTGAACGGCCTCGTCACCGCCGCCTATCTCGCCAAGGCCGGGATCCAGGTGCTGGTACTCGAGGCGCGCAGCACACCCGGAGGGCTCACTGCTACCGAAGAGGTCATGCCGGGGTTCCAGACCGAGGTCGCGGGCCTCGACGCCGGCTGGCTGCTTCCCGACATCGCCGACCACCTGAAGCTCGGCGCCGCCGGACTGGAGCTCGTGGTTCCCGAGGCGAGCGTGTTCAGCCCGCAGCCGGACGGCCGCTCCCTGACGCTGTGGACCGACCCCGCCCGGACCGCCGCAGAGATCGCCCACTTCTCCACCGAAGACGCCCAACGCTGGCCCGACTTCGCGGGCCAGCTGGCCCGTTTCGCCCGCGTGCTGGAGGCGGTGTACGCCGTTACCCCGCCGCGCATCCCCGACGCGCGCGGCCGGGACTTCGCGACGCTGCTCGGCTTGGGCCGCCGACTGCGTGGGCTCGGGAAGCGTGAGATGGTGGAGTTCCTGCGCGTGACGCCGATGTCCGTAGCGGAGTGGCTCGACGACTGGTTCGCCACCGATGCCCTGAAAGGCGCCGTCGGGGCGGGCGGCGTCACCCGCATCCTGCAGGGTCCTCGCTCAGCGGGCACCGCGTTCGTCCTGCTCCATCATCATGTCGGCCGTCCGGCGGGTGCGGTGCGCGGCGCGCAGCTCGTGAAAGGCGGGCTCGGGACGCTGGCGCGGGTCCTCGCAGACGTGGCGAAGGGATTCGGCGCCGAGATCCGGACGGCGGCCCCGGTACGGGAGATCGTGGTGCGCGACGGGCGGGCCATCGGCGTCGCGCTGGAGACGGGCGAGCACATCGCCGCACGCCGCGTAGTGTCGAGCGCCGACCCCCGGCGCACGATGTGCGGACTAGTTCCGGCCGCGCACCTGGACCCCGAGTTCGTGCGCGCGGTCAACAACATCCGCTACCGGGGCGCCGTGGCGACGGTGCATCTGGCGCTCGGCGAGCTGCCGCAGTTCACATCGCGTCCCGCCGACGGGGCGTTGCGCGGGGCGATCACCGTCGCTCCCAGCCTCGACTACCTGGAGCGGGCGTACGACGACGCGAAGTACGGCGGCGTCTCGCGCGAGCCGTTTCTCGAGGCCCGCATCCCGACGCTGCTCGACCCGAGTCTCGCTCCGCCCCGGCAGCACCTGATGACCGTCCAGGTGCAATACGCCCCGTACCATCTCCGGACCGGCGTCTGGGATGCCGCCGCCCGCGAGCGCCTCGCCGATTCGGTCGTGGCCACTCTCGGCGCCTACGCGCCGAACCTGCGCGGGAGCGTACTGGCGCGCCACGTCGTGACGCCGAAGGACCTCGAGGAGCGCTTTGGGCTCACCGAGGGGCATCCCTACCATGGGGAAATGACGCTCGACCAGATTGTCTTCATGCGGCCGGTGGCCGGATGGGCGCGCTACCGGACGCCGATCAAGGGCCTGTTCCTGTGCGGTGCGGGCACTCATCCGGGCGGCGGTCTCGCCGGAGCGACCGGCCGCAATGCCGCGCGGGAGTTGTTGCAGAAGGAGGGTCGCCGATGAGCGGGTTCGTGAAGACCGTCGACTCCTATCGCCAGGGCGCGCGGACGATGCCCGGGCGCTACTACACGGCATCCGAGATCCTGGCGGAAGAGCAGGAGAAGATCTTCGCGCGCCACTGGATCTCGATCGGTCGCTCGACCGACTTCGCCGAGCCTGGCGCGTACCGCCTCGTGGAGATCGCGGGCGAGTCGCTCATCGTGCTCCGCGACCAGCAGGGCGTGCTGCGCGCCTTCTTCAATATCTGCCGCCACCGGGGCACCCGTCTCTGCACCACGACCCCAGGCCGGTTGTCGGAGACGATCCAGTGCCCGTACCACGCCTGGACTTATGCCCTCGACGGCCGGTTGATCGGCGCCCCCCACATGAACGAGGTGGCGGGGTTCGAGAAGCGGGACTACCCCCTGCACGCGGCCGCGCTCGCCGAATGGGAGGGGTTCGTGTTCGTCACCCTGGCAGCCGACCCGCCGCCGTTCGCCGCGTCGTTCGCTCCGTTGGTCGAGCGGTTCCGCCGCTACCAGCTGCCCCGCCTGCGGACGGTGCGTCGCATCGAGTACCCGGTGCACGCCAACTGGAAGCTGATCATGCAGAATTACTCCGAGTGCCTGCACTGCCCCACCATCCACCCCGAGCTGAGTACCAAGCTGCCCTACACGAGCGGCGCCAACGACCTGGTCGAGGGACGGTTCCTCGGCGGGTATATGGAGATCAAGGCCCCCAATCAGAGTGCCACCATGACGGGGCGGTCTTGCGGTCTGCCCTTGGGGGATCTTTCGGCGGAGGACCAGCGGCGGGCGTTCTACTACACGCTGTTCCCCACCATGATGCTCAGCCTGCACCCCGACTACGCCGTCTACTACACGGTGTGGCCGGTGGGCCCGGCGGAGAGCCGCGTGGTCTGCGAGTGG
>Ga0326730_1000031_pt1 | contig 42857 bp, 39 predicted proteins | sample MHFSIPfraction_3_FD_207740 | JGI IMG/M metagenome (GOLD analysis project Ga0326730, IMG submission 207740) | Lab enriched peat soil microbial communities from Michigan Hollow, Ithaca, NY, United States - MHF7AN SIP fraction | ecosystem: Environmental > Terrestrial > Soil > Wetlands > Peat...
CAGTTCGGAGACCTACTTCCCTGCCATCCCGACGATCTTCTTCCACGCCTCGGCGGGGACCGGCATGACCGACAACCGGGGCATCCGAACCAGGGGAAGATCGGCGAGCGATGTCTCGGCCTTCACCGCCGCGAGCGGGACCGGCTTCGGCAACGGTGCCCCGGGTTCCAGGTCTACGACGACCAGCTTGGGATCGTCGGCGGCAGGATCGGGATAGGCGGGACGGGTCACCTTCGCCGTCCCCACAACCGCCTTGTCGCTCCCCGAGTGGTAGATCAGCACCTGATCCCCGGCCTTCATCTCGCGGAGGTACTTCAGGGCGAGGTTGTTGCGGACGCCATCCCACACCGCCTTGCCTTCCTTGAGGAGGCGATCGAAGGAATAGGTGGTCGGTTCGGTCTTGAGCAGCCAGTAGCTGGGCATGGTGTTTTGTGCGGGTATCTCGGAAGGGGCGGAACGATACCCCCGGCAGGCCCGGCGTCAATCCGGGCCCCCGGGGTTGTTACAATGGGGCCTCCACCTGCTGGTGGGTTGGAAATCCCTGCGGCCCAGAGACTTGGGCGGCCTGGGAAGGTATCAATCAGGCGCTCGGCGTTGGCCCTTCGCGGCGCTCGACGTCGGTGATTCCCTTCACCTTGCGAATGGACTTGATCACCTTGGCGAGGTGGGTCCGGTTGTCCACCTCGACCACGATGGTACTGAAGACCGTCCCGTCCTTGGTGGATAATTCGGCGGCCTTCACGTTGGTCCCCGATTGGCTGATGGCCTGCATCACATCGGCGTAGAGTCCGCGGCGGTCCTCGCCACTCACCGCCAGCCGCACCGCAAAGGCCTCCCCCTTGGACTCCTGCCAGTCGATCTCCACTCTGCGACCTTCCCCGGCCAGCGTGAGCAGGTTGGGGCAATCGGCGCGGTGGATGGAGATTCCGCGACCCTGGGTGACATACCCGACGACCTGGTCGCCAGGAACGGGCTGGCAGCACTGGGCGTAACGCACCATCAGCCCAGACAGCCCCTGGATCCGGATGCCGGATCCCAGCCTCAGCCGGTCGATCACCCGGCCGATGACGCTGGGCTTCGGCTCCTGCAGATCGTCCTGAGGCAGGTCCGGGAAGACGGCCCGGATGACCTGCACGATGGTGACGTCACCCCGGCCAAGGCCGATCTCGAGCAGCCGGCCATCGGCCAGCCCGAGCGACGTAGCGGCCTTGTCGAGTTGCTCCTGTTCGGGCATGGGCAGCCGTCGGCGCTTGGTCTCGCGGACCAGCAGCTCGCGGCCGAGCTCCTGCGCCTCCTGATCCTCCTGGTGCCGGATCCAGGCCTTGATCTTGTGCCGGGCCCGGGCGGTCTTGACGTGGGCCAGCCAGTCGCGGCTGGGCCGCGGCGTGGGGCCGGTCAGGACCTCCACCGTATCGCCGTTCTTGAGCTCGCGGTGCAGCGGCGCGATCCTGCCGTTCACCTTGCTCCCCTGGCAGCGCATGCCCACGTCGCTGTGCACCATGAACGCGAAATCGATCGGCGTGGCGCCCTTGGGCAGCTGCTTCACGTCGCCCTTGGGGGTGAACACGAAGATCTCGTCCTGGTACAGATCCACCTTGAGGAACTCCAGGAATTCCTCGGGCGTGTGCGCGTCCTGCTGCAGCTCCAGCAGCTGGCGGAACCAGCCGAAGTGAGCTTCGATCTCGCTCTTCTTGCCGTCGCTCTTGTAGAGCCAGTGCGCCGCGATACCGTACTCCGCGGTCCGGTGCATCTCCTGGGTACGGATCTGCACCTCGAACAGATGGCCTCCCGGGCCGAATATGGTGGTGTGCAGCGACTGATACGCGTTCGACTTGGGTGACGCGATGTAGTCCTTGATCCGCTCCTGCAGCGGGGTCCAGTTGTGGTGGATGATCCCCAGGACGTGGTAGCACTCCTGGACGGACTTCACCGTCACCCGCACGGCCATGAGGTCGTAGATCTCGTCGAACGGCTTGTTGCGCTTCTTCATCTTCTGGTAGATCGACCAGAGATGCTTGGGCCGTCCGGTGACGTCAAACCAGGATATGCCCGCCGACTTGAGCTCGTGCTCCAGCGGCACCTTGAGCTTGAGGATCATCTGCTCCCGCTCGGCCTTCTTGGCGGCGACCTGCTGCACCAGGGCCTTGTAGTCTTCCGGCTCCAGGTACTTGAAAGTCAGATCTTCCAGCTCCGCCTTGATCCCGGCCATGCCGAAGCGGTGCGCCAACGGCGCGTAGATCTCCCGCGTCTCGGTGGCGATGCGCACCCGCTTGTCCGGCGGCAGCGGATCCAGCGTCCGCATGTTGTGCAGCCGGTCGGCCAGCTTGATGATGATGACCCGCGCGTCCTTGGCGATCGAGAGCAGCAGCTTGCGGTAGTTCTCGACCTGCTGCTCCGCCGAGGAGCGGAAGGTGAGGCTGGCGATCTTGGTGAGGCCATCGACGATCCCCGCCACCTCGGCGCCGAACTCCCGGGCGATGTCCTCGGCACGGATGTCGGAGTCCTCGACGACGTCGTGCAGCAGAGCCGCGACGATCGAAGTGCTGTCCAGCTGCTGCTCCACCAGGGTCTTGGCCACCGCGATGGAGTGCTGGATGAAGTCTTCGCCCGACATGCGCTTCTGGCCCCGGTGCGCCGACGCGCTGAACCGGAGCGCGCGATCGATCTGCTCGAGATCCAGCCGGTCGGCATGGCGCTCGAGCAGGGCGCGGAAATCCGGAGCGATATCAGGCAGAGTACCAGTCACGCAATGCACCCCATACGGAGCATACAGCCCAGCCCCCCGGCCGGAGGGCCGCGGGGCGGGGCTTTCGAGGATTCCACTCAAATCTAATTCCGCACCCGGGTGCGCGATTTCGCAAGAGGGGACGGCGCAGTGACAGTCTGGCTCCCTCCCGCCGCCCGACCGCGACCGGGGCGTCAGGAGGGCGGCCGAGGCGGGCGGACCTCCGGATTCAGGGGAACGGCCGAGGCATCGGCATCGGCCACGGCCAGGGCCAGGGATTCTGCCGGCTGCGGCCCAGCGCCCTCGCGGCGTTGGCCCGCACCTCCGGATCCTCGTTCTTGAGCTCGTCTACCAGCGCGTCACGGGCAGCGTCGTCGTCCATCTGGCTCAGGGCCCACAGCGCCGCCCGGCGAACGCCCCCGTCGGAGTCCCGCATGGCTTCCCGGAGCACCTTGATTCCGGCGGGGTCCTCGATCTTGCCGAGCGCCCACGCGGCCTTCTGTCGCACATCCGAGTCCCGGTCACGCACAGCCACGATGAGTGCGCCCGGTGCCCGATCCGGCTTGATCTGACCCAATGCCCACGCGGCTCTGCCCCGGACCCCGGCGGCGCTGTCCTGCAGCGCAACCGTGAGCGCGCTGGCGCCCTGGCCGTCGTCGAGCTGCCCCAGGGCCCAGGCCGCCATCTTGCGCACCTCGGTATCGCTGTCCTTCCGGAGCGCGGTCGCCAGAGGATCGATGGCAGCGTGGTCCCCCAACTGACCCAGGGCCCACGCCGCGGAGCGTCGTACTTCGGCCTGGCCATCCGCCGCGAGCCGACGGCCCAGCGGCTCGACTCCGGAACGGGCGCCCCGCTGGCCGAGAGCCCAGGTCACCATTTCCCGAACTTCCCACTCGGAGTCGTCCAGCGCGCGCACCAGTGCGGGCCCCGCCTCCGGCGTACCCAGATTGCCGAGACCCCATGCGCTGGCCCGCCGAACGGCGGCGCTCCGGTCTCCCAGCCCCGCCGTGAGGGCGGTGACGCCCTCGCGGGCACCGAGCCGGCCGAGAGCCTGGGCCGCCGCCAGCCTCACCCGTTCGTCCGGATCGGACCGGAGTACCCGGGAGAGCGCGTTGACCGCACTCGTGTCCGCCAGCCGCCCGAGCGCGGTTGCGGCGGCGGCGCGCACCACTGGGACGTTATCCTGCAGGACGTCGCGCAGCGGGGCGACCGCCCGGGACTCGTCCAGCGCCCCCAGCGCCCAGGCAGCCATCAGCCGCACTTCCAACGTCCCATCCTTGAGCTGCCGAATGAGAGGATCGAGCGCCGCCGTCACATCCCCGAGGCCCGCGGCGAGCGATGCGGCGGCTCGGGTGGATGGGGCGGCAGATCCGAGGGCCTGCAGCAACCCGCGGGTCGCGGCCGGTGATTCCGCGCGGGCGATGAGCCGCGCCGACAGCCCTCGGACGCAGGCATCCGAATCCCCGAGGCCGGCGAGTAACACAGGCACCGCGTCCTCGCCGGCATGCCGCCCGAGGGCCCAGTGGACCGCGGCGCTGCTGTCTTCGATCCCAGGCGGCCCGAATCCGCCCCACCCGCCGTAGCGCTCCACTGCCCGGGACGCCATCTGGCACATGCTGGGAGACGCGCCCCGGGCGGCCGCGAGGATGGCGCTCGCCCACTCGGCCTCCGGCCCGGGCAGTGTGTCGATGGTCGCGGTGCGACCGACCCAGCCAGTCAGGGCGCTGCCCACCAGCAGCGCCCCGAGCACGCTCGATCCCATTCGGATCTGCTCCATCGGCCCCTCCAGGTTGACGATATGCTGGCTTTTCAGCACTATGCTGAATATTCAGCATAGCAAGGTGAAGTCAAGCCCGGATCGCCGGCCGGCGACCCGGGCTGGCAGACTCGGCGGACTCAGCGCGGGATCGGCATCGGCCAGGGCCATGGGCGGCCCCGGCTCCCGCTGAGGGACCGTGCCGCCTGCGCCCGCATGGCCGGATCGCGGGCCTGCAACGCACCGACCAGCGCCGACTGGGCAGCGTCGCCGTCCATGTTGCCCAGTGCCCAGAGCGCCGCATCCCGAACCTGGGCGGACGTATCCTGCACCATGAGCGACAGAGCGGGGACCGCCTTCGGATCCCCGATCTTCCCGAGGGCCCACGCGGTGCGGACGCGCACTCCAACGTCCGTGTCTGCGGTGGCGTTCAGCAACTGAGTCGGGGCGGTGGCCGGCGCCAGGGTTCCGAGTGCCCAGGCGGCCCGGCCGCGCACCTCCGTCACTGGATCTCGCAGCGCGGATGCGAGGGCGGGGATGCCGTCCGGTGAGTCGACCTGGGCGAGGGCCCATACCGCGGTCGCCCGGACCGCGGCCGAGGTATCTCGCTGGACCGCCGTGCCGAGCGGGGCGGCGGCGGTGGCGCTCCTGATCTGACCCAATGCCCACGCCGTCATCTCGCGAACGGTGGCGGAAGGATCTCGCTGGACGACCCGCCCAAGGGGCTCTGCAGCCGGCGTTGCCCGGAGCCGGCCGAGCGAGTAGGCGGCATTCTCCCGCACCTCGGCAACCGAATCGGCGAGCGCATTGATCAGAGAGCGGACGACCTGGCCCTCTCCCGTGTCTGCCGCGGCGACCGGAGCCCGCGGGGGAACGATGACCGGCGCAGGGCCGCGGCCCGAGTCCGGCAGCGCGACGCGCTGGGCGGTCCGTGCCACCGGTCGTTCGGCGGGTGCAGTCGAGCCGGGTGCCTGGTGGGGCACGCTGGGAGCAATCAGGAGAGCCGGCCATGGATCGCCTGGCGCGCCCGCGCGGCGGACCGGCGCCAGCGCGGCGAGCGGGCCCACCAGCAGCAGCCCCAGCGCCAGGGTGGTCACCGCGCCTCTCAGGGAGGCCGGTTCGCGGCGGGCGCCGCGTTCGAGAATCGCGAGCACCCGGCCTTCGAACTCGCCCCGCTCCGCCAGCGGGAGCACGGCGACGGGAGTCGCTCTGCGGGGGACGGACCGAACGATCTCGAGCAGGTGGTCCGCATACTCCGACGCGCGGGTCCCGGTGCCGAGCACCAGGTCATCGCAGGCCCGCTCGCTCTCGATCCGAAGCCGGCGAACCGCGACCCACATGAGCGGATGGAACCAGTAGACTGCCAGGGCACAGTGAGCCAGCGTGTTGACCACCAGGTCCATGCGCCGGAGGTGCGCCAGCTCATGGCACAACACGGCGCGACGGCGCCTGTCGGACCAGGCCGCCGCTTCCGACGGCAGCACAATGGAGGCTCGAAACAGACCGCAGGCAAACGGCATGGGCAGCCGGGCGCTCAGGAACAACCCGGGGAGCCGCGGCAGAGCCAGCCGGTCGGCGATTTCGATAAGCGGACGCTGCCACTCTGGCGTCTCCAGGGGCGTGGCGCTCCGGATGACCCTGGACACCACCAGGGCCCCGAGGGCCAGCCGGACCACGACCAGCAGAGCGCCCAGCAGCCAGAGGGCGAGCAGCTTCTGGCCGAGCGACCATCCCTGACTGGACGGCACTGCCGGCGTCGATGGCGTACCCGAAGCGGATTCGACCGAGCCCGTGGAGGGCCGTGGCGCCGCAAGAGCGGTTTGGGTCCCGATAGCCGGTGTCGCCGCCGCGCCCGCGACTTTCATCGCTCCGCCGGCCGGTGCTGCCGGCGGGGGAAGCAACCCCACCGTCAGGCGCCAGGGAGAGGCGACGGTCAGGACTGGAAGCGCGATGACTGCCACGATCGCCGCGCTCCACACCAGATGCCTGAGTCCGGCCGAGACCCGGCGCAGGCTCCAGGACAGTGCCCCGGCGAGCAACAGCAAGAGGGTCGCCTTGAGCAGCAGCAGGAGGAGGCCCATCGCGGCGGGCGAGAGGAGACCGATCAGCTCAGCCACGAGTCACCGTCCTTCCTGGCGGGCGTGCTGGACTTCGCGGGCGAGCTTCTTGACCTGGCCTTCCGACAGCTCGAGGTCCGAGCGCCGCAGCAGGGCGGCCACGGCGCGCTCGGCGGAGCCGTCGAAGAAGGTGTTCACCAGGTGATCCAGCGCCGCGCTCCGGGCGCGATCGCGTGCCACCGCGGGAGCGTAGACGTAGCGGGGCCCGTCCTCCCGATGGATGATGTGCCCCTTTCCTTCCAGGACACGGAGCACCGAGCGCACCGCCGAGTAGGTCGGCGGCTCGGCGAGCTGATCCATCACTTCGGAGACGGTAGCCTCGCCCAGACGATACAGCACGTCCATGACTTCGGTTTCCCGCCGGCTGAGCACGGCACGGTGTCCGCTCATCGCTGCCCTTCCCGGTGAGTGCTGAAATTTCAGCATAAGGTACGGAGTGGCCCTGCCGACGTCAAGCGGTGCGTCAGAGCCAGCCGGCTGCCACGAAGCTGAGGAATCGGTCTCCGGCCAGGATAACGTGATCGTACAGCGGGAGATCGAGCAGCCGCCCGGCCTCGGCCAGCTGCCGGGTGACCGCGCGGTCTTCGGGCGACGGGGTGGGATCGCCGCTCGGGTGGTTGTGCACCACGATGATTCCGGCGGCCGCCTCAGCGATGGCGGCGCGAAACACTTCGCGCGGATGCACCAGCGCGCTGTTGAGCAGGCCGCGGGTCACGAGCACGTCGCGGCGGACCCGGCTCTGGCTGTCGAGCGCCAGGACATGGAATTCTTCGACCGCGAGATCGCGCAGCCGGGGACCCAACAGGGCGGCGACGTCGTCCGGCTGGCGCACCCGCGGGAGGAGCGGCCGCTGCTCCTGCAGCAGCCGGGCGGCCAGCTCGAAGGCGGCGAGGAGCCGCGCCGCCTTGGCGGGCCCGACCGCCCTGGTCCGGGTCAGCTCGGCCGCCGGGCGGGCGGCCAGATCGCGGAGCGAGCCATCTCCCCGGGCGAGGAGCTCCCGGGCGAGCACGGCGGCATCGCCGGTTGTGCTGCCGGTGCCGAGCAGGATGGCGAGCAGCTCGGTGACCGTGAGCGCGGCCGGGCCGAGGGCCCAGAGTCGTTCGCGCGGCCGCTCGGGGCCAATCGAACCACCGGGACTGGTCACCTGCCAAGGATACCGGCCGCTGCACCGGCGAGAGAGCCAGCGCGACGGCGGGTGGTGCGGAAAGACGCGGGACCTTCGCGCAGGGAGGAGGGAAAAAGCGACGGCCCTCCAAGCCGGAGGGCCGTCGAGGTCCAGAGTGGCTGGCAGCCGTTTACCGGCCTACTCCATGGCACTTCTTGTATTTCTTGCCGCTGCCGCAGGGACAGGGATCATTGCGACCCACCTCGGGGATGCCGTTCCCGTCCGGTCGAGTCGGGCCGAGATTGGTCATCAGCGGCGCCTGGGCCCTCTGCCCTGGCATCGGGGGCGGCGCCATGCGGGCATCGGGCGAGAACAGCTCATCGGCGCCGCTGGGCGGCTCCTCCGGGCGCGCGGCCGGCTTCTCGGCCCTGCCGCGAGGCGGGCCTGCCGGCGGCCGGGGCGGCTCGGCGCTGACCTGGATCTTGAGGAACCGCTCGGTGAAGGTCGCCTGCATGTCGCGCATGAGGTCTTCGAACATCTCGAAGGCCTCCTTCTTGTACTCCACCAGCGGATCCCGCTGGCCGTAGGCGCGGTACTGGATGGCGTTGCGCAGCTGGTCCAGGTCGTACAGATGGTCCTTCCACTTTTCGTCCAGCACCGTCAGCATCACCGTCGACAGGACCTGCGAGTCCACGTCATTGGCCCCGACCTGGGTCCCGAATTCCTGCAGATATTCGACCTTCCGGCGCACGGCGGTGTGGGCGGCGTCCTTGGCGACGGCCACCATGCGCTCGATCGACGGCGCCTTCGCCGCATCGGTGAGCTGGTCCGCCGGGATCAGGAACTGCTGCAGCAGAATGGTGGCGAGCCCCTCGCGGTCGTACTCCTCCGGCCGCTGAGCGTCCACCAGCGTCATGCGCACCGTGCGCTCCACCGCGCCATCCACCATCCGGATGGCCTCGGCTTTGAGCTGCTCCCCGCGCTCCAGCGCAAACAGCCGCAGGGAGTACACCACCTCCCGCTGCTGGTTCATCACGTCATCGTATTCCAGCAGCCGCTTGCGGGCCTGGAAGTTCTGCAGCTCCACCCGTTTCTGGGCCTGGCTGATGGCGCCGGTGACCCAGGGGTGGGAGATCACCTCGCCCTCCTCGGCCCCACCCTTGTCCATCCAGCGGGCGATGCGGTCGGAGCCGAACAGCCGCATCAGGTCATCTTCCAGCGAGAGGAAGAAGAGCGAGCGCCCGGGGTCTCCCTGCCGGCCCGCGCGGCCCCGCAGCTGCCGGTCGATGCGGCGCGACTCGTGCCGTTCCGTCCCGATGATCTGCAGCCCATCGGTGTCGGTCACCTTGGGCACATCGGCCCCGAGTTTGATGTCGGTGCCGCGGCCGGCCATGTTGGTGGCGATCGTGATCGAGCCGAGCTGCCCCGCCCCGGCGACGATCTCCGCCTCCCGCTGGTGGTATTTTGCGTTCAGCACTTCGTGCTTGAGCCCGCGGCGCTTGAGCTGGCGGGACAGCGTCTCGGACGTCTCCACCGTCACCGTACCGATCAGCACCGGCAGGCCGACGTTGTGCAGCCGCTCCACCTCGTCCATGATGGCGTTGTTCTTCTCCCGCCGGGTCTTGTAGATCTGATCTTCCTCATCCAGCCGGCGGATCGGCCGGTTGGTGGGGATGACCGAGACCTCGAGCCCGTAGATGGTGAAGAACTCCTGCTCTTCCGTTTCCGCCGTGCCGGTCATGCCGGCGAGCTTGTCATACATGCGGAAGTAGTTCTGAATGGTGATCGTGGCGAGCGTCTGGGTCTCGCCCTTCACCTGGACCGCTTCTTTCGCTTCCACGGCCTGGTGCAGTCCGTCGGCCCAGCGCCGACCGGCCATCACCCGGCCGGTGAACTCGTCCACGATCACCACCTGGCCCTCCTGCACCAGGTAGTCCACTTCCTTCTCGTACAGGACGTGGGCCTGCAGCAGCTTGTGGATGATGTGGAGCTTTTCGCTCTTGATGGCGTACTCGGCCTCTACCTCGCGCCGCTTGGTCACCCGCTCCGGGGGTGTCAGCGACGAATCCCGGTCGATCCGGTGGACTTCCTCGGAGATGTCCGGCACCAGGAAGAGGTGCGGGTCGTTGGGCGACATGGCCGCCGCACCGCGGTCGGTGAGGTGCACCGAGTGACCCTTCTCGTCCAGCACGAAGTACAGCGCTTCCTCCAGCTCCCGCATGCTCTGCTGCCGCATCGGGAGCTTCCGGTCGGCGATGTGGTCCAGCTCCACCCGCTGCACCGCGCTCTTGACCCCCTGCTCGTTGAGCTGCTTCAGCAGCTTCTTGTTCTTGGGCATGCCCAGCCGCGCGATGTACAGCTTGATCGCGGCCTCAGACACCGTCTTGGGGTCGGCGAGGAGAGGCTCCGCTTCGGCGAGCAGGCCGCTCACCACGGCCGACTGGCGGCGGACCAGCTCCACGACCTGGCGGTTGAACTGGGCGTACTTCTCATCGCTCTCGTTCCCCACCGGGCCGGAAATGATCAGCGGCGTGCGGGCTTCGTCGATGAGAATCGAGTCCACCTCGTCGATGATCGCGAAGGCGTGTTCCCGCTGGACCCGCTGGTCCAGGCTGAACACCATGTTGTCGCGGAGGTAGTCGAACCCGAACTCGTTGTTGGTGCCGTAGGTGATGTCGGCGAGATAGGCGGCCCGCCGCTCCGGAGAGGAGGGCTCGGTATCGTCCAGCACCGCCACCGTGAGACCCAGCCAGCCGTAGACGTGGCCCATCCACTGGGCATCGCGCCGGGCAAGGTAGTTGTTGACGGTGACGAGGTGGACGCCGCGGCCGGTCAGGGCGTTGAGGTAGAGCGGCAGGGTGGCGACCAGCGTCTTGCCCTCGCCGGTGGCCATCTCCGCAATGCGGCCCTGATGCAGCACGATGCCGCCGATGAGCTGCACATCGTACGGCACCATGTCCCATCCCAGCTCGCGTCCGGTGACCATGACCGTGGTCCCGACCAGCCGCCGGCAGGTCTCCCGCACCGTGGCAAAGGCCTCCGGCAGGAGCTCATTCAGCGCCAGGGCGAGCTGTTTCTTGTAGCTCGCCTCCAGCTCATGCACCTTCTCGTCCAACCGGTCCCGTTCGACCGGATCGGCACAATCGTGGCGCGCCTGCCGGTGCTGGGCCAGCTGCCCCTGCACCGCGCCGGTCAGCTCCGCGATCCGGGCCCGGAACTTGGGGGTCTGGGCCTTCAGCTCCTCATCGGTGAAGTTCCTCAGGACCTCTTCGTGGCGTTTGATGGCGTCCACGATCGGCTGGATCTTCTTGACCTCGCGATCGAAGCGGGTCCCGAACACCTTTGTCAGCAGCGTCTTAAGCATCCGGCAAATATAACCCCGCGGCTCGGATGGCCTCTCCGACAGCATCCGGGACCCAGTAGCGGATCGACCTGCCCAGGGCCACCCGCCGGCGCACCTCGGTGGCCGAAATGCCCACCGCGGGCACCGGTACCACCTGGACCGGCCAGGGCAGCTCGGGTACCTCGCTGCCCGCGCGGGTGAATACCACCAGCTCTGCTAGCGCCGGCAGCGCCCCGGCCTCGCGCCACTCGGGCAGCTCCCGGGCGGCGTCGGCCCCGATCAGGAGCGCAAAGCGCCGGTCCGGCTCGCGCTCCCGCAGGTAACGCAGAGTGTCCACGGTGTAGGAGGGTCCCGGCCGCTCGAGTTCGGCCCGCTCCAGGGCAAAGCGCGGTTCCCCGGCGATCGCGAGGGCGACCATGCGGGCGCGGAGTTCGGGCGGGGCCAGGTGCCGGCCGACCTTGAACGGCTGCTCCCGCGCCGGGAGGAAGCGCAGTTGTTCGAGACCCAGGGCCTCGACCACCGCCTGGGCGACGATAAGGTGACCGTGATGGATGGGGTCGAACGACCCACCGAACAGCCCGATGGTCATCGGGAGGCAGGCGCGGCGCCGGCGGTCCGCGCTAGCGGGTGCCCGCGGGCGCGGCGGCCGTGTCCCGCACAACGGGACAGGCGGCGTCGACGCCGGGGGTGGTCGGGTGATACCGGCGGATGTAGCCGCAGGTCTCCACGACATCTTCAGGGTAGTTCACCGCCCGGTAGGCCCGCACCAGCGACATCAGGACGTCGGGGGTCACCGAGGCCCGGGGATAGGTCGCCGCGATGTCCTTGAGATACAGGATGGCGGAGTCGTAGGCCTTCAGCCGGTAGTAGTAAATCGCCGTCTTGTAGTCCTTCCGGGCGAACATCTCCTCCAGCTCGCTGATGCGCAACCGGGCCCGCGCGGCGGCGGGCGTGTCGGGGTAGCGGCTGAGCAGTTCCTGGTAGGTCCCGAGCGCAGTCTTGCCGTAGGTGGGGTCCAGCTCCGGCCGGCGCCAGAGATCGGCGTAGGCGTCTCCCGCTCGCAGCAGCGCGTCGGGGGCGAGCGCCGAGGTGGGGTAGTCGTCGGAGACTTTGCGAAACTCCCGGGCGGCCTGCAGCTGCGACTTCTGACCGAAGTAGCACTCGGCCAGCCGGAAGTGGGCGGCGATGGCCAGGGTGTCGCCGGGCGGCACCTCGAGGGTGACCCGCTCGTAGAGCGGGGCGGCCTTGCTCCAGCGCCCCCGGGTGTACTCGGCGTTGGCCCGCTGCCACAGGGTGCGCAGCTCCTCCTGGCTGGCGGAGGCGGTCAGAGGCGTCACGGCGGTGCTGGGAGATGCACCCTTCCCGCAGGCCACCGTCCCCAGCAGGGCGGCCACGACCAGCACCTTTCGCTGCACCATCATCGATCCTCGCTCATTGTGAATCAGCGGTTCCCGCAGACGCTCCGAGCCTGGCCAGCCGCTGGGCCGCGAGCGCGGAGACAGAATCCCTGGGATCCGCCTTCATGGCATCCTGGTAGACAATCGTGGCGCCGAGCAAGTCACCCTGCGCGATCCGCGCGTCGCCCAGGCCTACCAGCGCCCGGCGTCCGCGGTCGCTGGTGGAGTCGACCGAGAGCACCCGGTCAAACCACTGGGCGGCGATCTCCGGGCGATCCACCAGCAGCGCCTCCTGTCCCAGCTGGAGGGCGCAATCCCCCAGTCCGATGCTGGCCCGGGTGCGGACTGCCGCATCCCGACTGCGCCGCAGCGCGACCTGGAAGATCTCGGCCGCGTCGCTGCAGGCCGTGGTAGCCTGCAGGGCGGCCCCGTACTGCACCAGCATCTGGTCGGTCGCGGCCGCGTCGCTGGCCGCTGCCAGCGCCAGCGGTCCCATTGCGGCGGCCTCGGCCGGTTCGAGGCGACCGCTCTTGACCAGGGCGAGGGTGTGCTGCGGGCTCACCCGCTCCGGCGCGAGCCGGCGGAGCGCCTCGACCGATTCCTGCAGCGCGACCTCGCCGCCATCGCGTGCGGCGGCGCGGGCTACCTCCTCCAAGCCCCGGGCGGCCTCGGAGATCCGGGTACGGTCTGCCGCAGCCAGCCTCTGGTAGGCATCTGACGACTCCCGCAGGTCGCCGGCCTTGAGCGCGGCGGCACCCACCTTGGCCCATACCCGGCCATCATTCCGGGTCCGCGCGGCGGCACGATACTCACCCAGCGCGGTGGAATAATCCAGGGCCGCATAGGCGGCGTCGCCCAGGCGCTCGTGATCCGAGGCCGACCCGCCGCACGCCGCGACCAGCAGGAGGAGGACAGCCGGGCGTCTCACTCCGTTGCCCGTTCCAGCATGGCGAGGTAGGCCTCAACCCGCGCGTTCTTTGGCCGGGCCAGCAGGCACTCGCGCCAGACCTGCTGCGCCCCGGTCGCGTCGCCCGAGAGGTACCGCGCCAGTCCGAGGGACGCGAGCGCGTCGACGAAGTTGGGCCGGTCGGCCACCACCCGTTCCAGCTCCTCGCGGGCCGAGAGCGCGTCGCCGGCTTCGAGCAGCACCCGGGCCAGCTTGTAGCGCAGGTCGGCGAAGTGGGGACCCAGCTCCACCGCCCGGCGGTACTGCTCGATCGCCAGGGCGATGGCGCCCGACTCCGCGTACGCCGCCGCCAGCTGCGCGTGGTGGTTGGCCAGGTTGGCCGCCACGTGGGCCGGAAAGCCCGATGACTGCGGCGCATTGTGGTCCGCCGCGTGGCGGAAGGCTTCCGCCGCCTCCTCGGTCCGCCCCAGGTCGTTGAGCAGGATGCCCCGGTGAATGTGCGCCTCGATGTAGCGCGGATTCAGCTCGAGGGCCTTGCCGAAGTGCTCCAGCGCACGGGGCGACTGACCCAGCATCGCGTAGCACAACCCCAGGAGGTGGTGACAGTCGGCAAAGCTCCGGCCGGCCTCGGTGATCTCCTCCAGCAGGTGGACCGCACCGTAGTAGTCCTGCAGGGCGAAGCGCTCCCGCGCCTGATTGATCAGCGGCTCGTCACTGATGCGCATGGGTCTCCCGGAACCAGGCGACGAAGCGGCGAATGCCCTCGGAAAACGGCGTTTGAGGCCGGTACCCGAGCACCCGCGAGGACTTGCTGAGGTCGGCCGACGTGAGGCGCACGTCCCCTGGCTGACGCGGCGCCCGTTCGATCCGGGGTGTGACCCCGAGCGCAGCGGCCACGGTCTCGATCATCCGGCTGAGCGGAATGGTTTCGTTACCGCCCAGATTGAAGGTCTCGACACCCACCGGAGCCGACGCAGTCCAGTCGAAGGCAGCGAGTACCCCAGTAACGATGTCATCAATATACGTATAGTCGCGTGCTTCGGTCCCCTCCCCGAACATCGTGATCGGCTGACCGGCGGACAGGCGCCGGCAGAAGGCGTGGATGGCCAGGTCGGGCCGCTGGCGGGGACCGTAGACGGTGAAGAAACGCAGCGACGCCGCCCGGAACCCCCGATGCAGGGCCTGCGAAGCCAGCAGCAGCTCGCCGGCCCGCTTGGTCGCCGCGTACGGCGAGATGGGCCTCCCCGCCGGAGCGTCCTCCCGGAAGGGAGCCTCGGTGTCGTCCCCGTACACGGAGGACGACGAGCCGAACACGATGCGCGACGCTCCCGCCTCACAGGCCGCGTCCAGCACCGCCTGGGTGCCGGTGACGTTGGCCCGCACGTATCCGCCGGGCTCCGCCAGCGAGGGCCGGACACCGGCCTTGGCCGCGAGGTGCAGGACCACCGTCGCCGGGGTCAGGAGCGGCGCCAGGGGACCGGTGACGACGTCCATTTCGTGCAGGCTGAACCGGGGCGACTGCCGGGCCAGGCCGAGGTTGCCGAGCTTGATGGCCCGGTCGTAGAACGGATCGAAGTTGTCGATCCCGACCACCTCATCGCCTCGGGCCAGCAGCCGTTCGGCCACGTGCGAGCCGATGAAGCCGGCGGCTCCGGTCAGCAGAACCCTGGTCACCCGGCGAACAGGGTGCGGAAGTAATCGACGGTGCGGCCCAGGCCTTCCGTCAGGGTCACCTTCGGCTCCCAGCCGAGCAGGGCGCGTGCCTTGGTGATGTCGGGCTGGCGGACCTTGGGATCGTCAACCGGGAGCGGCCGGTATTCGATGGGTGAGCTGGAGCCGGTCAGGCGCAGCACCTCGTCGGCCAGCTGGCGCACCGTGAATTCGTCGGGATTCCCGATGTTGGTCGGATCGATGTGGTCGCTCATGAAGAGCCGGTAGATACCCTCGATCAGGTCCGAGATATAACAGAAGGACCGGGTCTGCTGTCCCTCGCCATAGACCGTGAGCGGCTCGCCCTTGAGGGCCTGGACCACGAAGTTCGACACTACCCGTCCGTCGTGTGCCCGCATCCGCGGTCCGTAGGTATTGAAGATCCGGACGATGCGGGTATCAAGTCCATGGTAGCGGTGGTACGCCATGGTCATCGCCTCGGCGAACCGCTTGGCCTCATCGTAGACGCCGCGCGGGCCCACCGGATTCACATGGCCCCAGTAGCTCTCCGGCTGGGGATGCACCTGGGGGTCGCCATACACCTCGGAGGTGGAGGCCAGGAAGAAACGCGCGCCCTTGGCCTTGGCGAGGCCCAGGGCGTTATGGGTGCCGAGGGAGCCGACCTTGAGGGTCTGGATCGGCAATTCGAGGTAGTCGATCGGACTGGCGGGCGAAGCGAAGTGCAGCACGCCGTCCACCGGCCCTCCTACCTGGATGAAGCGGCTCACGTCGTGCATGGCGAACATGAACCGCCGGTGGCTGGCCAGGTGGGCGATGTTGTCCCGGCTGCCGGTGATCAGGTTGTCCATCCCGACGACGTCGTGCCCTTCGGCGAGAAACCGGTCGGCCAGGTGGGAGCCGAGAAAACCGGCGGCGCCGGTAATGAGCACTCTCATGCCGGCAAGCGGCCGATTCCGGAATAACTGAACCCCATGCCGGCCAGGCGCAGCGGGTCGTACAGGTTCCGGCCATCCACTATCACCGGCCGGCGCAGCGCGCCCTTGAGGCGTTCGAAATTCGGATTCCGGTACACCAGCCACTCGGTAACCACGGCGAGCGCGTCGGCACCGTTCGCGGCGGCGTAGGGGTCGGCGGCGTACTGGATCCGATCGCCAAAGACGTCGCGGGCCGTGTTCATCGCCTTCGGATCGTGGGCCTGCACCTTCGCGCCGGCCGCCAGGAGCCCCTCGATCAGCGGGATCGCCGGACTCTCCCGCATGTCGTCGGTCTCGGCTTTGAACGCCAGCCCCCAGACCGCCACGGTCCGGCCGTCGAGCCGGTTCTCAAAGGCGGCGCGCAGCTTGTCCAGCATGACCAGCTTCTGCCGATCGTTCACCCGCTCCACGGCCTGCAGCAGGTCGAGCGGCATGCCGACCTCCAGCCCGGTGCGAATGATCGCCTTGACGTCCTTGGGGAAGCAGGAGCCGCCATAGCCGGGCCCGGGGAAGAGAAACCCCGGCCCGATGCGCCGGTCGCTGCCGATGCCCTTGCGGACCTGATTGACATCGGCGCCGACCCGCTCACAGAACATGGCCATCTGGTTCATGAACGAGATCCGGGTCGCCAGCATGGCGTTGGCGGCGTACTTGGTGACCTCGGCCGACGCGATATCCATGACCAGGACCGGATTGCCGGTGCGGATGAACGGGGCGTACAGCTCCGTCATGACGTCTCTCGCCCGATCGGAGTCCACCCCGATGATGATCCGGTCGGGTTTCATGAAATCGTCGACCGCCGCGCCCTCTTTCAGGAACTCCGGATTGGAGCAGACGCTGAACTCCCCGCCGGTCTCCGCGCGAATGGCCGCCCGCACCTTGCCGGCCGTGCCGACCGGCACGGTCGATTTGGTGGCGATCACCTTGTAGCCGTTGAGGTGCTTTCCGATGGTGGACGCCACCGCCAGGACGTGCTGCAGGTCCGCCGACCCGTCTTCTCCCGGCGGAGTGCCCACCGCGATCAGCACCACCGGCGCGCTTTCCACGGCCCGGCCGATGTCGGTGGTGAACTCCAACCGGCCCTCGCTCTGGTTGCGGCGGACCAGCTCCTCGAGGCCCGGCTCATAGATCGGGATGTCGTTGGCCTTGAGGCGGGTGATCTTGCGCTCATCGATGTCGGCGCAGATGACATCATTGCCCGTTTCTGCCAGACAGGCCCCTGTCACCAGGCCGACGTACCCGCTTCCCACCACCGCGACTTTCACTCGGCCACCTCCGCAATGGAAATACCGCGACTCACTGGTAGAACTCCTTCACGCCGGCGATCACGGTATCCTGCTGGGCCAGGGTGAGTTCCGGATAGACTGGAAGGGATATCACCGACCGGGTGGCGGCCTCGGTCGCGGGCAGGCTCCCCAGGCGGTAGCCAAGGTGCGCGAAGCAGGGCTGCAGATGGAGCCCGAGCGGGTAGTACACACCGGTCCCGATGCCCCGCTCGCGGAGATGCGCCTGCAGCCCGTCGCGCCGTTCCACCCGCAAGGTGTATTGATGGTAGATGTGCTCGTTGGCGGGATCGGCGATGGGAGCGGCGATGGCCGGATGGTCGGCAAAGGCCGCCGTGTACCGCTCGGCCACGCGTCGGCGGGCCGCGCTCCAGCCGGCGAGATGGGGCAGCTTGGCGAGCAGGACCGCCGCCTGCAGGGTGTCCAGCCGGCTGTTGAACCCCACCTCGTCGTGAAAGTACTGCTTGGCGCCGCCGTGGGTCCGAAGCCGGCGTAGCCGCTCGGCCAGGGCCGCGTCCTGGGTCACCATCAGGCCGCCATCACCCCAGCCGCCCAGGTTCTTGGTCGGGAAGAAGGAGAAGGTGCCGGCGTAGGCGAGCGAGCCGGCCGTCCGCCACCTGCCGTCGATCAGGCGCCGCGCACCAATCGACTGGGCCGCATCCTCGATCACGGTGAGGCCGTGCTTCTCCGCGATCGCGAGGATCCGCTCCATCGGAGCCATCTGGCCGAAGAGGTGCACCACCATGATGGCGCGGGTGCGCCCGGTGATCGCCGCCTCCAGCGCAGCCGGGTCGAGATTGAAGCTGGCGGGGTCGATGTCGATGAACACCGGCGTGCCGCCCGCATTGTGGATGGTGCCGGCGGTGGCGAAGAAGGTGAAGGCGGGCGAGATCACCTCGTCGCCCGGCTTGAGATCGAGGGTCTTGAGCAGCAGGAGCAACGCGTCGGTGCCGCTGGCGCAGGCGATCGCGTGACGGCATTCGCACAGCTCCGCCAGCGCCTGCTCCAGCTGCCCGACCTCCTCCCCCAGGATGAACTGCTGTCGCTCAACCACGCGCAGGAGCGCGGGCAACACCTCGTCCTTGATGGCCTGATACTGGCCCACAAGGTCAAGCAGGGGGACGGGCAAAGCCTTACCTCGTGCCGGATGGCATGCAGCTGTGGGGCGACTGACGGGGTGGGAGTCACCGAGCACGGGGCCCGGAGCTCGCGCGCCCGATTCGGGCGCGAAACCTAGCCGGTGACCCGAGGTGGGTCAATCATCCTAAGTCCCCCCGGCTCTTCACGATAGCTGGCCCCGCACTGGCCACAGACCGCGGCTCCTTCCCGCAGATGCACCCGCTCCCCGCACTGGCAGATCCAGCCCACCCGCCGGGCGGGAACCCCCACCATCAGGGCAAAGGCCGGAACGTCGCTGGTGACCACGGCCCCCGCACCGATGAAGGCGTACTCCCCTATCGTCACCCCGCAGATCACCGTGGCATTGGCACCGATCGAGGCCCCGCGGCGCACCAGTGTCTGGCGAAACTCGTGTCGCCGAGAGACGTGGCTCCGCGGGTGGTTGACGTTGGTGAACACGCAGCTGGGGCCGCAGAATACATCGTCCTCGAGGGTGACCCCCTCGTAGATCGAGACGTTGTTCTGGATCTTGACGTTGTTGCCGATCCGGGTTCCCCCCATCACCACCACGTTCTGCCCCAGGTTGCAGCGCGCTCCGAGCACCGCTCCCGGCATGATGTGGCAGAAGTGCCAGATCTTGCAGCCCGCCCCGACGACCGCACCGTCGTCGACGTAGCTCGACTCATGGACGAAGTACTCTGGCATGGAGGGAATCGGGCTCCGCGAACGGGTACCAGCCTGTGCCGGTCCCGGTTGGTCACCTGGAGCCGGCAGCGGCACGCGGGGGTCGCGCGCCGGCTGCCAAAGATAAGCGGGTCTATCTGAGGGGGAGGCGGAGCAAGAGCGGGGCGGACCACTCCGCGCCGGGCCGGGTCCGGCCCTCGTCGTCGTAGTTGCTCCAGGGACTGTTCGCGAGGTAGACGAAGGCCCCGTCCAACACGACGCCCTGGGTCGGCTCGCCGGCCTCGGGGAGATGTCGGTCGAGCACAGTGACCTCGGTGATCGCCCTGCCCTCCGGCGACAGCGTGAGCCGAACGATGCGCGCCGGCCAGATCCCGTTCTGCACTCCGATCAGGTGGTGCCGGTCCTGGCGGACCAGCCCGTCGATGCCGAGGGTCGTGGTCTCGGCTGGCGCGGGCAGCGCAACGACCGATCCCGTCGCCAGGTCGACCGCCAGGATTCCATGCGAATAGTCGGCCACCAGCAGGCGGACGCCGTCCGCCACCAGGCCCTGCGGGCTCCTCACCAGCGGATCGCCGGCCACAACCACGCGTGCGGAATCACCACCGCCAGCGGGGACTCGATACAGCGCGGGTGACCGGGTATCGCTGGCGAACACGGTGCCGTTGGCCAGGACGGTGAGGTCTCCGATGCTGTGCCCGCCTGCCGCTCCTGGGAGATACACCCGCCGGCGCAGCCCTCCGGTCGTCAGGTCAAAGGCGAGCAGGGCCGAGCGCCCACTGTCGGCCGGCGTCCACCCCTGCTGCTGAGGCAGCGCGGCGCTCGCCACCCAGACGAGCCTCCGAGCCGAGTCTACTCCGATCGCCAGAGCGGCATCGAGCCCGTCCTGGCCGCTCCGCACCAGGTCGGTCGCCACTCCACGCTGGTCGACCGCGATGATCTTCCGCTGCCGCACGCTGGAGACCAGCCAGCGCCGCCGGGCACCGTCCCAGGCGATGCCCTCGGGATGCAGCAGGGTATCGCGCAGCTGAAGCAGGATGTGGCTTCGGACCAGCGGAGCCGTGGCCGCGAGCATGCCGCGCTCGAGCACGGAGTACTCCGGGACACCGGCGAGCGACTGCACTACCGGATCGGACTTGTCCCAGCCGTAGCCCAGGGTGACCAGCCGTTTGAGTGCCCCGAGCGCCTCGGCCCGCTGGCCCCCTGCCGCGGCGAGACGGGCGTACGCCGCCTGGTAGGCGCCCTGCGCCGGCCAAGCCGAGGCGGCGAGACCGAGCGCGGCGATGGCACGGGCCGTATCCCCTGACTGAAGCGCGCTCACGGCCTCGCGGTAGTGGCTGCGGGCCGCTGCGGCCGAGTCGGCCACCTGGCCGTGCGCCGCTGTCGCCGTGGCGACTAGGGAGGCAAGAGCCATCAGCGCCGGGCACGACCGGCCGATCCGGGCTGGCCGGCGGGGAGAGAGCACCGGCCGAGCGGGACGCCGGAGGCCTCGACCGGAGGGCGAACGGATGTTCATGGCTGGATCATACTCCCGCGGCCGGGGTTCGGGTCCTCGGCCGGTCGGCGCTGTGTACGAATCCGGTATGTCGGACGTCCCGAACGGCCACGCCACCTGCTCACCGCTCGGAACCGGGTACCGGCTCCGCCGGGAGTCTGCGGCGGGCTAGCCGACCTCACTCGGTGGCCGGCTCGAAGCTGCCGTCGGGCCGGACGATCTTGACCTCGGTCTCCAGCTCCGCTCCAAACCGCTCCCGCACCCTGCGGCGCGCCAGGGCGATCAGCTCTCTCACATCCGCCGCGGTGGCGTCGCCGGTGTTCACGAAGTAGTTCGCGTGCATCGGTGAGACCTCGGCGCCACCCACCCGGGTGCCTTTGAGACCCGACGCCTCGATAAGCTGCCCGGCCGTCCTGGGGCCCTCCGTCCGCCGCCAGCTCGGCCCGCCGGGGTTCTTGAACACGCTGCCGCAGCAGGGCTGATTGAACGGAGTGCCTTCCTGCCGCCAGCGGAACAGCTCCGCCACTTCTGCCTGGATCTCGGCGGGATCGGTCGGCGCCAGCTGGACGACGGTTTCCAGCACCACTCGGCCCTCGAGACCGCTCCGGCGGTAGCTGAACGGGACCGCTGCCCGCGGCAGCAGCCGGTCATCCCCGGCGGCATCCACGACCGTGACCGACTCCACCACCCCGGCCCAGTCACCCCCGTGACACCCGGCGTTCATGTAGACGCCGCCCCCGACGGTCCCCGGCACCCCGACGAATCGGTGCAGCCCCGCGAAGCCTGCCTCCGCCGTCTTGCGGGCGGCTAGCGGCTGCGGCAAGCCGGCGCCCGCCCGCCAGCGGCCGCCGCCGAGATGCTCCAACCGGTCGAGGCCTTTGCCCAGCCTGACGACCAGCGCGTGAAGCCCTTCGTCGGGGAGCAGCAGGTTGGAGCCCAGACCCAGGGCAAACCACGGCACCCCTTCGGCGGCGGTGAGGCGGATGGCGGCGGCGATGTCGGCGGAGCGGGCCGCGAACAGCACGGTCGCCGGCCCGCCGATGCGGTAACTGGAGTACCGCGCGAGCGGCTCGCGCTCCCGCAGCTCCCCCTGCACGAGGTCGCGGAGTCTTGCGGCGAAGCCGGGGTCGCGCGCGCTGGTCATCCCGTGCCGCGGGCCTGCCGGGCGAGCAGATGCCATTCCTGCAGTGAGCGGACGTTGCGCTCCCGGCTGCGCAGCGCGACGATCGCGTCGCACGCGGCCGAGGCCGCCGACATGGTGGTGGTGTAGGGAATCCGGTGGGACAGCGCCGCGGCGCGGATGATGTAGTCGTCCCGCTGGGTGAGCTTCCCCAGGGGCGTGTTGATCAGCAGGTGGATCTGCCCCGAGACCAGCAAGTCCACCACGTTGGGCCGCCCTTCGTACACCTTGAGCACCTGCTCGGATGGGATGCCGCGGACCCGCATGTGGCGCGCAGTTCCTTCGGTCGCAAAGATCCGGAAGCCGAGCTCGAACAGCCGCCGCGCGATCGGCACCACCGTCACCTTGTCGTGGTCGTTGACGGTAATGAACACGCCCCCTTCCATGGGCAGCGCACCGTCGGCGGCGTGCTGGGCCTTGGCGTAGGCCATCCCGAAGGTCTCCGCGATCCCCATGACCTCGCCGGTGGACCGCATTTCCGGCCCGAGAATCAGGTCAACGCCTTGCAGCTTGTTGAAAGGGAAGACCGCTTCCTTCACCGCCACGTACGGTTGCCCCACGTTGTCCTGCAGCCCGAGCTCGGCGAGGCTCTTGCCGGCCATTACCGCCGCCGCCAGACCCGCCAGCGGAACACCGGTGGTCTTGGAAACGAACGGAACCGTGCGCGAAGCGCGCGGGTTCACCTCCAGCACGTACACCACCCCATCCTTGATCGCGTACTGCACGTTGATGAGCCCCACCACGCCCAGCTTGAGCGCGAAGGCGCGGGTGTACTGCCGCATCTGCTCCACCTGCGCCTCGGAAATCAGGTACGGCGGGAGGACGCAGGCCGAGTCGCCCGAGTGGATCCCGGCGTCCTCGATGTGCTGCATCACCCCGCCGATCACGCAGCTGGTTCCGTCGGCGATCGCATCCACATCCGCCTCGAACGCATCCTCCAGGAATCGGTCGATCAGCACGGGATGACCCGGCGCCACCCGCACCGCCCGGGCGAAGTAGTCCCGGAGCGACGGCTCGTCGTACACGATCTCCATGCCCCGCCCGCCGAGCACATAGGAGGGACGGACCAGGACCGGGTATCCCACCTGATCGGCCACCTTCCCCGCCTCATCCACTGACAGCGCGGTGCCGGCCGGGGGCTGGGTGACACCCAGCTCGCGCGCCAGGGCCTCGAACCGCTTGCGGTCCTCGGCAGCGTCGATATTGTCGGGTGAGGTTCCCAGGATGCGGATCCCCGCGGCCTCGAGACTCTTGGCCAGCTTGAGCGGGGTCTGGCCGCCCAGCTGGACCACCACCCCGAGCGGCTGCTCCACGTGCACGATCTCCAGCACGTCCTCTAGGGTGAGAGGCTCGAAGTACAGGGTATCGGAGATGTCGTAGTCGGTGGAGACCGTCTCGGGGTTGGAGTTCACCATCACGGTCTTGAACCCCAGCTCGCGGAACGCGAGGGCGGCCCGCACGCAGCAGTAGTCGAACTCCACTCCCTGCCCGATCCGATTGGGGCCGCTGCCGAGGATGATCACGGTGCGGTCGCCCTTGGACCGGGCCTCGTTCTCCTCGTCGTACGAGGAGTAGAGATAGGGCGTCTTCGAGGGGAACTCTCCGGCGCAGGTATCCACGGTCTTGTAGGCCGGCCGGATGCCCAGGCTGTGCCGTTCGGCACGGATCTCCGCTTCCTTCATTCCACGGAGGTCGGCCAGCTGGCGATCCGCGAAGCCCATCTGCTTCATCCGCAGGAGCAGAGTCGGCTCGCCGGGCTCGTCCTGGCTCCGGTGGCTCCACTCCCGCTCCGCCTCAACCAGCTCCAGCATCTGATCCAGGAACCACGGGTCGATCCCGGTGCGCTCCGCCAGCTCCTCGACCGACACCCCGACCATGAGCGCCCGCTTGACCTGGAAGATCCGCTCGGGTGTCGGAGTGCGGACCGCGGCCTTGAGCGCTTCGACGGAGGTATCACTGAGCCGGTCGTCGGCCAGGGTCCGCCCCAGCTCCCAGCCGGACCGGTCCGCCTCCAGCGCGCGGAACCCCTTCTGGAAGGCCTCCTTGAAGGTGCGGCCGATGGCCATGGCCTCGCCCACCGCTTTCATCTGGGTACCGAGCGTGGGATCGGCGGCCGGGAACTTCTCGAAGGCGAACCGGGGAACCTTCACGACCACGTAGTCGAGCACCGGCTCGAACGAGGCCGGGGTGGTCCGGGTGATGTCGTTGGGGAGCTCGTCCAGCCGGTAGCCCACCGCCACCTTGGCGCCGATCCGGGCGATCGGATAGCCGGTGGCCTTGGACGCCAGCGCCGACGAGCGCGAGACCCGCGGGTTCATCTCGATGACCAGCTGCTCGCCGGTGACCGGACTGACCGCGAACTGGATGTTGCAGCCGCCGGCGGCGACGCCGACCTCGCGGATGATCCTGATGGCGCTGTCCCGCATCCGCTGATATTCCCGGTCGGTCAGGGTCATTGCGGGCGCTACGGTGATCGAATCCCCGGTGTGCACACCCATCGGATCCAGATTCTCGATGGAGCAGACGATCACTACGTTGTCCGCCCCGTCGCGCATCACCTCAAGCTCGAACTCCTTCCAGCCGATGATGCTCTGCTCGATCAGGACCGAGCCGACCGGGGACAGGCTCAGTCCCCGGTCGACGATGGTGCCGAACTCCTCCCGGTTGTAGGCGATGCCGCCGCCGGTGCCACCCAGGGTGAATGACGGGCGGATGATGGCGGGGTACCCCGTGTCGGCCAGCGCCTCCAGTCCCTCTTCGAGGCTCCGGACCGTCCGGCCGCGCGGGGTCGAGAGACCGATCCGCATCATCGCGCGGGCGAACTCCTCCCGGTCTTCCGCCACCCGGATTGCCCGCTCGTTGGCGCCGATCAACTCGACCCCGTAGCGCGCGAGCGTGCCGTCCCTGGCGAGCGCCATCGCCACGTTGAGGGCGGTCTGCCCTCCCATGGTGGGCAGCAGCGCATCTGGGCGCTCCCGCTCGATGACCCGGCTCACCCACTCGGGTGTGACCGGCTCCACGTAGGTCCGGTCGGCGACCTCCGGGTCGGTCATGATGGTGGCCGGATTGGAATTCACCAGGATGACCCGGTACCCCTCTTCGCGAAGGGCCCGAACCGCCTGCGTCCCGGAGTAGTCGAACTCGGCTCCCTGGCCGATGACGATCGGGCCGGAGCCGAGCAGCAGGATGGAGCGGAGGTCAGTCCGTTTGGGCATTCACCACGTCCTGCAGCGTCTGATCGAACGTCAGCCGCGGGGACCAGCCCGTAGTGGTGCGGAGCCGGGTGGCATCGCCCACCAGGTGAGGCAGATCGGCGGTCCTGGTGAGTTGGGGGTCGGGCTCGGGAATGGCCCGCACACCGATCAGGTCGGCCAGCCGGGTGAATACCTCGTACAGCGAGCGGGCTTCCCCGGAGGCGATGTTGTACACCTCCCCCGGCCGGCCACGCTCGAGCAGCGCCAGGTAGGCTTCCACCACGTCGCGCACGTCGAGAAAGTCGCGCACCGGCTCGAGGTTGCCGGTCTTGACTACCGGTGCCCCGATGCGGCGCGCGGCCCGCAGCCGCCGGGCAAATGCGGCGACCACGTAGCGGTCGGTCTGGCCTGGACCGGTGTGGGGGAAGGGTCGGGCGATGATCACCCGGAGCCCGGTGCGGCGCGCCGTTTCCATCGCTGCGACCTCGGCCCCGGCCTTGCTCGCCGCATAAGGCGAGATTGGCGCGACGGCGTCGTCCTCGACCCTCGGGCGGGGGGGCGCGACCACGCCGTAAACCTCGGCCGTTGAGACCAGCAGCAGCAGCGGATCACCTTCGCCCAACTGGCGGCGGGCGCCCAATGCATCGGCCAGACGGGCGGTACCGGCAGCGTTCACTTCCCACGCCAATCCTGGATCGCGCCGGGCCTCAGCGCCGGAAGCCACGGCGGCAAGGTGAATCACCGCGTCGGGCACCTCGTCGACCAGGGACCGGACCGAGTTGGTGTCCCGCAGGTCGAGCGGCAGCCAGTGCATCTGCCGCCGCTCCACCGTCGCCATGAACGCGGGCGGCGCTTCTCCGGGAAGACGCGTGCCGAGCACCTCGTGACCCGCGGCCACCAGCCGGGGGAGGAGCGCCCGCCCCACGAAACCGGCGGCGCCGGTTACCAGGATCTTCACCGGGCGACGCCCAGCCGCGCGAGGTCCGCGTCGACCATCATCCGCACCAGCTGCTCGAAGTTCACCGTGGGAGTCCAACCCAGCTCCTGGCGGGCCCTGGCCGGGTCGGCGAGGAGAGTATCCACTTCCGCCGGACGGAGGAATCGCTCGTCCAGCTTTACATGACGCTGCCAGTCAAGTCCGGCGTGCGCAAAGGCGATCTCCACCAGGGCTCGCACCGTGTGGGTCTCGCCGGTGCCGATGACGTAATCCCGTGGCGCGGGCTGCTGCAGCATTCGCCACATCGCGTCCACATAGTCGCCAGCGAAGCCCCAGTCCCGCCGGGCATCCAGATTGCCCATTCGGAGCTCCTGGGTCAGCCCGGCACGGATGCGGGCGACGCCGTCGGTGACCTTGCGGGTCACGAACTCGATGCCGCGGCGGGGGGACTCGTGGTTGAACAGGATGCCGCTCACCGCGTACAGCCCATACGATTCGCGGTAGTTGACGGTGATCCAGTGGCCGTAGCACTTGGCCACTCCGTAGGGCGAGCGGGGGTAGAACGGCGTCGACTCGCGCTGCGGCGTCTCAACCGCCCGGCCGAACATCTCGGAGCTGGAGGCCTGGTAGAACCTGGCCTTGGGCCACGCCAGCCTGATGGCCTCCAGGATCCGGGTCACCCCCAGCGCGGTGAACTCCCCGGTCAGCACCGGCTGGGTCCACGAGGTAGGCACGTACGACTGGGCAGCCAGATTGTAGACCTCGTCCGGCTCAGTCTCCTTCATGACCACGGTCAGGGAGTGCTGGTCCAGCAGGTCTGCCGGGAGGATCTCAATCCGGCTCAGGAGGTGCTCGATCCGCTCATAACTGTGATGGCTGGTCCGGCGCACGACGCCGAAGACCTGATAGCCCTTCGCGAGCAGCAGCTCGGCCAGGTACGATCCGTCCTGTCCCGTAATCCCTGTGATCAGCGCCCGCGGCATGGCGAAATGGTCCCCCGGTGTTGTGTCAAGCGGTTCGGCGGATTATAGTTGTGGGCTGAGTTGGTGGCCTGTCAGACCCAGTTTTCCGGAGAAACTCCGTATGGCCCGGGCGTGTACCGTGTGTGGCAAGGGGCCGATTACCGGCAACAACGTGAGCCACGCGAACAACCGGAAGAAGCGCCGGTGGTACCCGAATCTCCAGACCGTGCGGGTTCTGGTAGCGGGCGCCCCTCGTCGGGTCTCGGTCTGCACCCAGTGCATCAAGTCTAACCGGGTGAAGAAGGCGACCTGAGGTGGGTGGTGGGGCGTTGGTGGCGCCAAGGCATGCCTGGCGCCACCGATGCAGGATCCCATCAATGCAAGGCCAGAAAAAAGGGGACCAACCGGTCCCCTTTCGTCGTTTCTGACAGCGCGGAGTCTGGCCACTTCACTCGGGCAGGAGCTCGATCCGCGCCACCTCGGCGCCGTCACCGGGCCGGTGGCCGAGCTTGAGGATCCGGATATAGCCGCCGGGCCGCGCGGCAAACCGCGGGCCGATTTCGGTGAACAGCCGGGAGAGCGCCTCCCGCTCGCGGATCTTCTGCGCCACCAGCCGGCGGGCATGCAGGTCCCCGCGGCGCGCCAGGGTGATGAGCTTCTCGGCGTAGGGCCGGAGCTCCTTGGCCTTGGCGACGGTGGTCTCGATCCTGCCGTAGAGAATCAGACTGGTCGCCATGTTGCGCATGAGCGCCCGGCGGTGCTCGGAGGTGCGCGAAAGCTGGCGACCCTTGGCCTGGTGACGCATCAGCCCTCCTCGCTCAACTCGGCCGCAGCACGGGCGGTCGGCGGGGAGCCGGGGTTCACGACCCGCAGATCGGCGTCGGTCTCTTCGAACCGCATGCCGAAGTTCAGATCCTGGGCCCGGAGCAGGTCGGCGATCTCCTTGAGGGCCTTCTCGCCGACGTTCTTGACCTTGAGCAGCTCGTCCTCGGTGTAGGTAACCAAGTCGCCGAGGGTGCGGATGTTCGAGTTCTTGAGCGAGTTGAGCGATCGCACCGACAATCCGAAATCGTCGATCAGCCGGCCGAGCTTCTCGCGCAGCTGCCCGGCGCCGCCGCCGGTGGCGGGTCCGGCGGCGCCCGGCCGGGCGACCGGGACCTTGCCGAACTCGACGAAATAGCGGAAGTGCTCCTGGGCCAGCGCCGCGGCATAGGCGATGGCGTCCTCAGGGGTGATCGTCCCGTTGGTCTCGACGCTCACCGTCAGGCGGTCATAGTCGGTGCGCTGACCCACGCGGGTCTCGGCCACCGAGAAGTTCGCCCGGCGCACCGGATTGTAGATCGCATCGATGGTGATGAGATCAACCGGCAGCGAACGGTCCTTGGGATGCAGCTCCGCTTCGACATACCCGCGGCCCTTGTTCACGTACAGCTCGCCGTTCACCTCGCGGTCGTCCTGCACGGTGAACAGCAGGTGGTCGGGGTTCACCACCTTGACCGAGCCGCTGGGGATGATGTCGCGAGCGTAGACGGGGCCGGCGCCGTCCTTCTTGATCCGGAGGACCGCCTCCTCCACGTCGTCCGCCACCACCAGGGTCAGGGCCTTGAGCCGCTGGATGATCTGGTGCACATCCTCGTGCACGCCGGGGATGGTCTGGTGCTCGTGCACCACGCCGTCGAGCCGGAAGGCCCACACGGCGCTTCCCCGAAGCGACGACAGCAGCAGCCGCCGCAGCGAGTTCCCCAGGGTATATCCGAAGCCCCGCTCCAGCGGCTGCAGCCGGAATTCGGCGATATTCGGGTTGTCCTCCCGCTTGGTCATCTCGACCAGGTGCGGGCGGACCAGTCCGGTCAGGTCAATGGTCATGGTCACTTCGAGTAGAGCTCGACGATGAGCTGTTCCTGCGCATTGAGCGGAATTGCCTCGCGGGTCGGCCGCTCGGTCACCCTGCCGGCGACCTTCTGGGCATCCACCTGAATCCAGGAGACCGGCTGGCCCCGGGTGGCGAATTCGAGCGCCTGCCGGACCGAGATCATCTCCCGGCTCGCCTGGGCCACCCGCACCTCCTGCCCCGGCTTCACGACATAGGATGCCACATCCACCTTGCCGCCGTTCACCTCAACATGCCCATGCAGCACCAGCTGGCGGGCCGCCTTGCGGCTGGCGGCGAAGCCCATCCGGAAGACGACATTGTCCAGCCGCGTCTCGAGGGCAACCAGCAGGTTGGTGCCCTTCACGCCCTGCTCCCGGGAGATCCGGTCGAAGGTGTTGCGGAACTGGCGCTCGGTCAGGCCGTAGATGCGCTTGACCTTCTGCTTCTCGCGGAGCTGCTTGGCGTACTCCGACGCCTTACGGCCGCGCCCGGCCGACTGGCCGTGCTGGCCGGGCGGGTAGCCCCGCCGCTCGACCGCGCACTTCTCCGTCATGCAGCGAGTGCCCTTGAGGAACAGCTTGGTGCCTTCCCGCCGGCACAGGCGGCAGCTGGGACCGGTATAGCGCATATCAGACCCGCCGCTTCTTGGGAGGGCGGCAGCCGTTGTGTGGGATCGGCGTCACGTCCCGGATCGACACGACCTTGAGGCCCACCGAGGCCAGCGCCTGGATGGCCGACTCGCGCCCGCTGCCGGGACCCTGCACCCGCACGTGGACCCGCCGGACGCCGAGGTTCATCGCCTCGCGGCCGCAGTTTTCGGCGGCGACGGTCGCGGCGAAGGGGGTGGACTTCTTGGACCCCTTGAACCCCGCCTTGCCGGCCGAGCCCCACACGAGGGTGTTCCCCTTCAGGTCGGTAATCGTGATCAGCAGGTTATTGAACGTGGCGGAGACGTGGGCGATCCCCTCGCTCTCCACCACTTTCTTTCCCCGCTTGGCGGCCGGCACCTTGGCCGGAGCGGCGGCGGCCGGAGCCGCGGCCTGAGGCTTCTCGGGCGCAGTCATTTACTTCTTGGTCACCTTCTTCTTGCCCGCGATGGCCCGACGGGGGCCCTTCTTGGTGCGGGCGTTGGTATGCGTGCGCTGGCCCCGGACCGGAAGACCGCGGCGATGCCGAATGCCGCGGTAGCTGCCGATGTCCATGAGCCGCTTGATGTTCATGGCGACTTCGGTGCGCAGCGCGCCTTCCACCCGCAGCGATCGCTCGATGAACTGCCGGAGGCGAGCGACCTCGGAGTCGGAAAGATCACGTACGCGCGTGTCCGGACCCACCCCGGTTTCCGAAAGGATCCGGTTGCTGGTCGGACGGCCGATGCCAAAGATGTAGGTGAGGGCGATCTCGACCCGCTTTTCCCGCGGCAGGTCCACCCCTGCAATTCGCGCCATCGGTTATCCCTGCCGCTGCTTGTGCTTCGGGTTGCGCTTGCAGATGATCCGGAGCACTCCCTGGCGCCGAACCACCTTGCAGTATTCGCAGATGGGCTTAATGCTCGAGCGAACCTTCACAGACCTCTCCCAGGAACCGGGTTACGGAGGAGCACGAGAATGTATCGGGGGGCTTGAGATAATGCAAGGGAGGGCCGTGACTTAGCGCGGGAAGGCGGGACGGCGGGAATCGAGACTAGCCGAACGCGCTCCCGCCGTCCCGCCGTCCCGCCTTCCCGACCAAGGCAGCTGCCTCGCTCATTTCGAAGAACACGGCCCTCGGATCGGCTGCCTCCAGAACCGGCCGCCCCACAACGAGATGGGTAGCCCCCGCCAGCACCGCCTGAGTCGGAGTGGCTGTCCGGGCCTGGTCTCCGGCGGCATCGGCGGGTCGGCGGATTCCCGGCACCACCAGCCAAGCGTCTGGGCCGACGGCCGACCGAATCGCGGCCACCTCGAGCGGGGAGCACACGACACCCCTAAGCCCGGAGCCGAGCGCCTCGGCGGCAAGACGTCCTGCCTCCTCCGGCAGGACCACCCCCGGCCGTCCCACCGCCCGGCCGTAGCTCTCCGGGGTGTGCGACGTCAGCACCGTTACTCCGACCAGCGCCAGGTCTGCCCCCGCCGCGCGAGCCGCGGCTTCCATCATCGTCCACCCGCCGAGGGCGTGGACCGTCGCCATCGTCGCACCGAGGTCCCGCGCGGAGGCTACCGCCCCCGCGACGGTGTTGGGGATGTCGTGCCACTTGAGATCGAGGAAGACCTTGAGGCCGCGCCGGGCAAACTCGCGGACCAGCCCCGGACCCTCGCTGGCGAAGAGGACGGAGCCGACCTTTACCCAACCGGCTTCAGGAATCCGATCCAGCAGTCGCCGGGCGTCCTCTCCCGGCAGATCGAGTGCGATGATCACCTCAGCCACCGTGTTCCTCCAGATCGGCCACGATCCGCTCCGGTACCCTAGGGTTGGCCATCGCGGCGGTGCCGATGGCCACCAGGGTGGCGCCGGCCCGGAGGTACTGCCGCGCATCGTCCCCCGAGCGGATGCCGCCCATACCGATTACCGGCATTCCACCGGAACGTTCCATGATCCGGCGCACGGCGAGCACGCCGGTGGGCAGCAGCGCCGGCCCGCTCACGCCGCCGTTGCCGTTGCCGAGCCGCGGGGTGCCGTGCTCCGTTGCCAGGTAACCAGGCAGGGTATTCACCACCGAGACGCCGTCGGCGCCGGCGTCGCGGACCGCGAGCGCCATCCCGGCGATGTCGGGCAGCGCGGGGGAGAGCTTGGCCACCAGGGGTTTGCGGGTCCGGCCGCGACAGAGTTCGATGACCCTCGCGGCCGTGGTGGGATCGGCGCCGAACTCGAGCCCGCCGGCACTGGTGTTGGGGCAGGACAGGTTGATCTCGAACGCGGTGATGCTGCTGAAGTCGTCCAGCCCCGCTACCACCTCGGCGAAGTGCTCCGCCTCGAAGCCCACCACGTTCACCAGTGTCCGGGCCTGGCGCAGGTTGGCGGCCAGCCAGGGGAGCTGCTCTTCTCGCACCCGGGCAAGGCCGGGGTTGGCCAGTCCAACCGAGTTGAGCATGCCGAAGGCGAACTCGGCCACCCGGGGGGCACGGTTTCCAGCGCGGGCCTCACGCGAAACGGCCTTGGTGATGATTCCGCCGAGTCGCTCCAGGTCGATGACACCGGAAACCTCACGCCCGAAGCCGGCGGTGCCGGCCGCGAGGAGCACGGGGTTCTGGAAGGTCTGGCCGAACGCGGTGCGGGCAAGGTCCCGCGACACTAGCGGTTCACCGGTTCGCGCGGGGCCGCGGCGGGCGGCGGCGGGACCTGGCGAATCTGCACCGGCGCACGGCGGGCTTCGGGCCGGAAGCTGATGGCGAAGCGGCGGAGCGAATCCTCGAGGACGGCGTACTCTGGTGAGGCTCCACCTTCGATCATCGCGACATACGGGCTCGAGGGATACCCGGCGAGCAGGGTGGCCCGCAGGCTGTCGGCCTGGTCCGGTTCCAGCAGGATCAGGGCAAGGATCGCCTTGGGCGCGAAGGGCGAGGCCGGCCACTCAGCGAGGACGCGGCGGAACTGGCGGGCCGCGAAACGATCGGCGACGAGCGAGTCGCGGGCCATCTCGCCCGCCACGAACAGCCGCATATCACCCTGGGGGGAGCCCGGCGGGACCGAGTCGGAGGCGATCGCGACCATCCGGGCAAAGCCGGCCAGCTGTGCGGCGCGCGGCGCGACCGAGCCGGCGTCCTCCCCCAGCTCTTCCAGGCGGGTGGCCTGCTCCAGCAGCACCGGCGGCGAGTCGGCCAGGCGGATCTGGCTGCGCAGCGCCTCGAACTTCGCCTCGCTGGCACCCGGAGTGCCTCCAGCCGTGGCGACGGCGGCCGCCAGCCGGCGTTCGCTCCGGTCGGGGTCGGTCTCGCGCCAGCGGGCGGCATCGGCAACCAGAACGCTCGCCCGGATGGTTGCCGGCACCCTGGACGATTCCGCGATCCGGTCGGTCAGCGCGGACGCGGTCTCCGGGTCGTGTCGGCCGAGAGCGGCCAGCAGCGAATCCCAGGGAGTGAGAGTGTCGCGCGCGGTGAGCAGCGTATCCGCGATCGCCAGCGCCTCCGGCAGCCGGCCCAGGCCGGCGAGAGCGGCGGCCCGTTCGCCGCGGGTACCGGGATAGTCGGTGCCCGCCAGCTCCGCGAGCGCGGCCTCGTACTCGCCATTCATCCGCTGAGCCCGCCCGTGCGCGAACAGCGCGAGGCTGCGGCGCGCCGTGTCGCGGCTGCTGGTGAGGCGGCTGTAGGCACTCATCGCGCCGACCGGGTCGCCCAGCGTGGCACGGCAGCCCCCCACCAGCACCGCCGCTTCCTCCGCCATCGTGGCGTTGCGGGCAGTGACCATCACGTTTTCCAGCGGGGGGAGCGCGCCGGCACAGTTGCGCAGCTTCACCAGCGCGGTGCCCTGCAGCAGCCGGGCCTCCTCCGCCCACTTGCTGTTGGGGTGGCGGGCCAGCACCGACTCGGCCTTCACCTCGACCTGCCCCCACAGGCTGGCCGCGTCGAAGGTCCGGCCCTCCGCCTCCGCCTTGCGCGCGCCGCCGGCGAGTCGCTTGGTGTTGTACATGCCGTTGTAGTAGACGCACCCGCCGACCAGGAGAGTCAGGCAGAGGAGAGCCGCGCGCTTCATCTTCCCTTCCCTCCCGCGCTGCCATCTCCGGTCTTGCGCTCGTACTCGAGGAGATACTCGACGATGGCGTCGGCGATGGCCGCCGCGAGCGATTGCTGCGACTTCCGGCTGGTGAGCAGCCGGGCGTCGTGCGGGTTGGTGGAGAAGCCCATCTCCACCAGGATCGCCGGCCGCCTCGCGGTATTGAGCACCGCAAGCAACCGGGACTGCTTCACCCCCCGGTTGGTGCCGGTGTGCACCTTTCCCACTTCCGACTGGACCAGTTCGGCGGCCCGGGCCGATTCGCGCAGGTACTCGTTGAGCTGCAGGTTCCGCAGGATGAAGTCCAGACCCTCGCCCACCTCCGCGGCGGTGTCCCCTTCGAACCGCAAGGCATCATTCTCCATCCGGGCAATGCGGTCGGCTTCCTCGGTGTTCTGTTCGCCGATGATGATCGTGTGGAACCCGTCGATGTCGTTATAGCGCCGGCGGGCGTTGGAGGGGAGGGCGTCGACGTGCAGGCTCACGAAGAGGTCGCACTTGTCGGTGCAGAAGCTACCGCGGTCGAGCAGTCCGATGAGGGTGTCGGTGGTGCGGGTCATCACCACCTTGACGCCCCGCCCCCGCAGCTCGTCCCTCAGCAACAGCGCCACCTGCAGGGTGATGTGCTTCTCGGTGACCCCACGCGGGAAGTACACTCCCGGGTTTCCCGGATCGACTCCGCCGTGGCCGGCATCCACGGTCACCACATGTCCCGGGAGCAGCCCGTTGGGCAGGCGGGCGGGCTGCCGCACCGTCGGTTTCGGAGCCGTGGCCGGTGGCGGCGCAGGCAGGGGCGGCCCGATCTCCTTCAGGCTGCCGGTCGCCTTATCCCACTGATACCGCTCGCCCAGCACTTCGGGGAGGATTTCGGAGACGAACTGGAGCGGGAGGAAGAGCGAGTCCCGAACCTGGAAGGCCCACCCGGCTAGAGGCAGCAGCCGGTCGTTGAAGGCTAGCATCGGGGCCCCGAGCAGGAACCGGAAGGTCTGGCGCGCGAGGGTGAGCTCGACCCACGGCTGATCGGGCCGGAAGCCTCCGTTGAGAGCGCGCACCAGGCCATCGCCGGAGATGGCGGGGCCGGCCTGGGGATCAAGCGTGACCGGAAGGCGGGACACACCCCGCGCCGTCGCCACGGTGACGACCTCGGGAGCGGCCGATGGCGGCTCGGTGCCCTGGGTGCGGCCGGCCTGCACCACCAACAGTGTGGCTCCAGCCACGGCGGCGATCCCGGCCCGGAACCCGCTCACACCCGCCCCCGATGCGACAGCGCCCTGGCCACCTCCCGCTGGGCGTCACGCTTCTTGAGGTCTTCCCTGCGGTCGTGATACTTCTTGCCGCGACCCAGTGCCAGCCTCACCTTCGCCACGCCATTGCGGAAGTACAGCTCGAGCGGGATCAGGGTCAGCCCCTTCTGCTCCACCGCGCCGATGAGGCGTTGAATCTCGCGCTTGTGCAGCAGCAGCTTTCGGGTGCGGACCGGATCGTGGTTGTAACGATTGCCCTGCTCGTACGGAGTGATGTTGACGCCTTCGAGAAACACTTCGTCGTTGGCAACCCGGGCGAAGCCCTCCTTGATGGAGGCCTTCTTGCCGCGCAGAGATTTTACCTCGGTACCGGTGAGCACCAGGCCCGCCTCCCACGTCTCGAGGATGTGGTAGTCGTGCGTCGCCTTGGGGTTACGGGCGATCGATTGCTTCCCGTCCTCATCCGGGGCGGGGCGGCGGTTGGGTGACATCGTAAATCCAAGATAGACAGGGGGTTGGGGCGAAGGGAAGGCCGCTTGCGGGCGGACGGGAGGACGGGCGGACGGGCGGACCGGCGGACCGGCGGACCGGCGGACCGGCGGACCGGCGGACCGGCGGACCGAATGTGTAGAAGAAGCAAAGAGCAGAGAGGGGGAGTCCCCGCTCTGCTCTTCCGTTCGCTTTGCGACATAATGCCGAAGGGGGGACTCGAACCCCCACGGGCTTGCGCCCACTGCGCCCTGAACGCAGCGCGTCTACCAATTCCACCACTTCGGCGTGGGGGGCAAAAGTACCGAGTACGCCGGGCGGACGTCAACTCTGGAGGCGACAAGGCGACAAGGCGACGAGGCGAGAAGGCGAGAAGGCGACGGGGCGACGAGGCGACAAGGGGACGAGGGGACGAGGCGACAGGGCGATGAGGGGACAGCGAGCTTCAGCGCGGTGGGCCCTCAACAAAAAGGCCCGGCGGAGAGCCGGGCCGATACTGCCTCTCGGGCGGCGTGACTCAGCTCGTGGGAGCAATCGTCACCAGTTCCTGGACCTGGGTGTCTTCTTTCATCAGGTCTGCCAGGGAGATACTGCCGAGGAGCTCGTCGACCCGCTGCTGCAGAGCATACCAGACCGGACGGATGGTACAGCCGCTGGTGGGGTGGCAGCGCTCCGCATCCACCGGGTGGGTCGCGCAGTTCATCTCGAAGGTCTGATGCTCCGATGCGGTCATGATGTCCCGCATGCTGATGTCGGGTGGTTCCTTGGCGAGGTAGTACCCACCCTTGGCACCGCGCACGCTCTCCACCAGTCCGGCCCGACGCAGGCGAAGCAGGATCTGCTCAACGTAATCGCCGGGGAGGCGTTCAGTCTCGGCGATCTCCCTGGCTGCCACCGGCCCGCTCCCTGCTGCTCCGCGCTTGGCGAGGTGGAGGGAGATTATGAGACTGTATTCAGTCCAAGTGGTGATCCGCATGATCCTTAATATGCGGAGGTGGGACAGCAGAGGCAAGAAAGAAAAACTCGAGGTTCAGCCGCCCGCGGGGATCCCCTTGCCTCCGGGAACCCCGATCTCGGTCATTGCACGAAGATCGAGGGTCTCTTCAAGCTCTTTTCCCTGTAAAACGCCCTTCTTCACTACGAGTTCCTTCACGGTCAATCCAGTGGCGATGGCCTCCTTGGCCAGCTTGGCGGCCTCGGCGTAGCCGATCTTGGGAGCCAGGGCGGTGACCAGCGCCGGGCTCCGCTCCAGCCAGTAGGCACACAACTTCTCATCCGCTTCGATCCCTGCCACGCAACGGTCGGCGAACACCCGGGTGGCGTTGGCCACTATAGTGATCCCGAAGACGACGTTGTGGGTGATGACCGGCATCATGACGTTGAGCTCGAGCTGGCCCGCCTCGCTGGCCAGCGCCACGGTGGTGTCCAGCCCGAGCGCCTGGAAGCAGACCTGATTCACCATCTCCGCGATCGAGGGATTCACCTTGCCGGGCATGATGCTGGAGCCGGGCTGGACTGCCGGAAGCAGAATCTCGGCGAGTCCGGTGCGCGGTCCGGAGGCGAGCAGCCTGATGTCGTTGGCGATCTTGTTGAGATCGAGCAGCCACGCGCGGAATGCGCCGCTCAGGGTGGCGATGTCACCCATCGACTGCATCAGCTGCACCCGGTCCTCACCGGTGCGCAGTTCCAGCCCGCTGACCTGCTCCAGGTACCTCACCATGAGGCCGGGGTATTCGGGCTCGGCGTTGATCCCGGTACCCACCGCGGTCCCTCCGATGCCGAGTTCCCGAAGCCAGTCGGCGGCCTGGGCCAGCTTCTGCCGGTGACGAGTCACCGTCCGGCCATAGGCGGCGAATTCCTGGCCCAGCCGGATCGGGGTCGCGTCCTGCAGGTGGGTGCGGCCCGACTTGATGATGTGGTCGAAGGCCTGCCCCCGGGACAGCAGCGTCTCGGCCAACCGGTCCATGGCGCTGAGCAGCATCGGCAGTGTGGCGAGCGTCGCCAGCCGGAGCGCGGTAGGGATCACGTCATTGGTGCTCTGGGCCATGTTGACATGATCGTTGGGATGCACCGGGGCGTATTCGCCCCGCCGGCCGCCCAGCAGCTCGTTCGCCCGGTTGGCGAGCACTTCGTTACAGTTCATGTTGTGGCTGGTGCCCGCGCCGGCCTGATACACATCCACGACGAACTGATCGCGGTGCTTGCCAGCCAGCACCTCGTCCGCGGCCCGCACAATGGCATCCGCCAGCTTGGGCTCGAGCCGCCCGGTTTCCTTGTGGGTCAGGGCGGCGGAACGCTTGATCCAGATGACCGCATCCACGAACGCGGGGAGCGGCCTGAGCCCCGAGATCGGGAAATTCTCGACCGCACGAACGGTCTGGATGCCGTAGAGGGCGTCGGCCGGGACCGGCTTCTCGCCGAGGGGATCCTTCTCGATGCGGGTGGCCATGAAGGTGAGCGGTGAGCGGTGAGCAGTGAACAGTGAGCCGTGAACAGTGGACAGTGAACAGTAAGCAGTTTGGAGGATGACCGGTGAACGGTGAAGGGGGGAGTCGGATCGAATGACGGACTACTTCACCTCGGTGTTGTTGCGCGCCAGGTTCGCCGCCGACAAAGCGGGCAAGACGGACCTGTTTCGCGGCAGCCAGCTGTTCGCCGGGCTCAACTGCTTCGAGCCGGGGCAGACGCAACAAGTCCACGCCCACACGGATGCGGACAAATTCTACTTCCTGGTAACGGGAAAGGCGAGGATGATGGTAGGCGACGAGACCCGCGAAGCCACGGCGGGCGACCTGATCTGGGCGCCGGCGGGCGTGCCCCATGGCGTGGTGGAAGCACTGGAACGTACGGTCATACTGGTGGCGATGGCGCCGCCGCCGAGGTGATTCGGTAGGGCCAACGCATGCGTTGGCCCTACCCCGTCGGCGACCGAACCACTACCCGGCGAATTGCCGCCCAGCCGAGTGCGTGGAGCGCGAGCCCCGCCCCCAGAAGCGCGCCCAGACCCACGGTGTACAGCCGCCACGCGATCAGCAGGCCGGTCCGTGCCGGCCCCAGATCGCCGGCTACCCCGGCGAGAAACCCGAAGTCCACGGCCCCGACGCCCGCGGGCATGGGCAGGAGCAGCTGGCTGTAGAGCAGCGCGAATGAACCCAGCAGCATGACCCCGAAGGGAGGATGCGCGGGCAACGTCAAGGCGAGCAGCGGCAGCACCAGCGTCCGGCCGACGATGTTGTACAGCGAGAGGGGAATCCCCACCAGGATGACCCAGCGGGGCACCTGCCGGAGCGCAGCCCGGGCGCCGGTACCGGGCTCGCCGCCGGAATTGGCCCGGCGCCGATGCCAGCGCAGCACCAGCCAGCCACCAACCGCCGTCAGCAGCAGAATCCCCACCACCCATGGCCAGCCCGCAAGCAACGCATCTCCCATCAGCGGGCGCGCTGCCGACCACCAGCTGGGCGCGTACAGACCGGCCAGGCCGAATCCAAATGCCGCGACCAGCGGATAGGTGACGGCCGCTTCCAGCCCCAGCCCGAGCAGCGCGGTGGCGGGGCGCACTCCCGCCCGAATCAGGCCGGCGAACTTCGCGGCTTCACCCCCGAACCGGAGCGGGGTCAGGCCCGCCGCGGCGTCGCCCCAGGCCGTCGCAGTGATGGCATTGCCTAACGAAAGCTCGGTCCCCAGTCCCTTGAGGTACCAGCGGATTCGCATGCCCCGGGCGACAACGTCAATCGCCACGATGACCAGGCAAAGCAGATGCGCCTCGAGAATGGTGAGGCGCATCAGCGATCCGGAGAGAGGACCCGGCGGTAAACCTCGAAGATGCCGTCGAAGGCGGCGCGATGGCCGTGGTGCCGCTCGGCGAAGGCTCTGGCGGTGCGGCCGAGGGTGCCCAGGTCACCCCGCAGCAGGGAGGTCGCGGCCTCGATACAGGCGTGTACATCACCCATGGCGTACAGCGCCCCCGCCCCGGACTCACGCACCCGGTCGGCGACTCCCCCGGCGTCGACCGAGAGCGCCGGAAGGCCGGAGGCCATCGCCTCCAGTGCGCTCAGCCCGAAGGTCTCGGCGGGGCCGGGCGCGATGTAGAGATCCGAGGCGGCCAGCAGGTCGGCGAGGGTCTCACGGTCCCGCTGGTACGGGATCCAGCGAACCGGTGATCCCTCGGCCCGGGCCCGCAGGAGGGCCTCACGGGGCCCCGCCCCGACCAGCACCAGCCAGGCATCGGTGCGTCGGGCAATCTCACGCCAGGCTGCGAGCACCGTGTCGATCTGTTTCTCCGCGGCAAAGCGGCCAACGAAGATGGCGATGGGCGCATCCGGCAGGCCGAGGCGGCGACGGGTCTCCGCCAGCCGGGCGCGGCGCGATGGATGGAAGCGGTCGAGGTCCACGCCCAGCGAGACCCGGTGCACCCGCTCCACCCCCTCTCGCTCCAGGGTACGGGCCACCGACTCGCTCGCCACCAGCACAGCCCGGTACAGCTTCCCCAGCCGGCGGACATACCGCCAGGCGGCGTTTCCGGCAGCCTTGCGCAAGGCCCCGGCACCCGCACCAGGCGCGATGATCGCGGGAAAGTGCGTGTGGTAAAACCACACCATCGGTGCCACCAGCCGGCGGTTGGCATGACGGGTCACCCAGGGTACCAGCCAGGGACTCCCCACCTCGATCACATCGGGCCGCTCGTGTTCGAAGATCCGGCGGGTGGTGCGGGTCGCCAGCAGGAAGCGGTAGGACTTGTCAAACGGGATGAGCGGACCGCGGAGCCTGTAGCAGCGTACTCCGCGCTCCTCGGCGAGGGCGTCGGCCTCACCCGGCACAACCAGAACCTGGCGGAGGGCGGGTTGTGCCTGGACGTACGCGGCCTTGGAGAGCAGGTAGGTGCGGATCCCCCCGGTCGCATCACCGAAGTACTTGGTGATATCGAGTACGGTGAGTGTCCCGCTGCCCCCGATTGGCGGCGGGAATTCGTGACGGGCGAGGTTGAGAGGCACAGGGGGCGGCACCAGGAAACCGGGTGTCGCGGCCGCCGGCTCAGTCGGAGCAGTCACCGAGGGGATAGACCGTGCCGCAGTTGGGGCATGGGTTCTTGCAGCCCCAGGGCCGGGAAATCACGGCGAAGCCGCAGCGGTTGCAGGTAGGGCGGACGGGCGGACCGGCGGACGGGCGGACCGACTGTCCGGGAAGCATGGCAGCCATGGCCGGCCAACCCGGGCGATCGAAGGCGCCGAGCCAACTCGACCTCCCGACCGCCGGTCCGCCGGTCCGCCGGTCCGCCCTACTCATGGTGAAACGCCCCGGTAAGAAACGGATTAGTCATCCGCTCCACTCCGATGGTGGTCTCGGGGCCGTGCCCGCTGTACACCATCGTCGAATCAGGCAGCGCCAGGAACACGGCCTGCAGGCTGTGCATGAGAGTGGCGAGGTCGCCGCCGGGCAGGTCGGTGCGGCCGATCGAGCCGTTGAACAGCACATCGCCGCCGAGTACGATGCCCGGTCCCACGAAGCTGACGGAGCCGGGAGAGTGCCCGGGGGTGTGCCGCACGGTGAACTCGTGATCGCCCAGCCGGAGCCGCTGACCCTCGAACAGTTCCCCGTCCGGCGGGGGCGGAATCTCGAGCGTGAGTCCCATCCACTCCCCCTGGCGGGGCAGCCCATCGTAGAGCCCGCGGTCGGCGGGATGCAGGAGCACCGGAACCCCGGTGGCCTCCTTGACCGCGGCGACCCCCATGATGTGGTCGATGTGCCCGTGGGTCAGCCACACCGCCGAGAGCGCCCAGCCCCGGGTGTCGAGCTCCGCCAGAAACAGCCGGGGCTCCTCGCCCGGATCGACCATCACCGCCTGCCGGGTGGACCGGTCCGCGAGGAGGTAGCAGTTCTCCCCGAACTGGCCGTTCGGCAGGGCAACGATCTCGAGATCAGACACCGACCCGGCTCCGCCGTTCGGCCAGGTACTTCTCCACCGCGATCGCGGCGGTGGTCGCATCGCCCACCGCGGTGGTGACCTGCCGGACCAGCTGTACCCGAAGGTCGCCCGCCGCGAACAGGCCGGGGATCGAGGTCATCATCCGGTCATCGGTGATGATGTAACCCCCGGCGTCGTGCCGGAAGTGCTCCTTGATGAGCCCGGAATTCGGCCTGAAGCCGATGAACACGAAGCACCCGGTGGCGGGCAGCTCGTGCACCGCGCCGGTGACGGTGTCCTCCAGCACCAGCGCCTGCAGCTCCTTCATGCCGGCGTGCTCGCGTCCCTTGAGCTCCAGCACCCGGCGATTCCACAGCACCTCGATCTTGGGATTGGCGAACAGCCGTTCCTGCAGGATCTTCGAGGCCCTGAGCTCATCCCGCCGGTGGATCAGGTACACCTTGGCGGCGTAGCGGGTGAGATAGTCGGCCTCTTCAACCGCCGCGTCTCCTCCGCCTACCACCGCGATGGTGTGACCCCGGAAGAAGGCTCCGTCGCACACGGCGCAGTAGGAGACCCCGAACCCGGCGTACTCCGTCTCGCCGGGGACGCCCAGCTTGGTAGGGGTACCGCCGGCGGTGAGAATCACGGTCGGCGCGCGATAGACGTCTCCCTCGAGTGTCAGCACCTCGAACGTCCCGTCCGGGAGCCGGTGGATGCCCTCGACCGTCACCTGGCGGATCTCGGCGCCGAATTTGATGGCATGAGAGGTCATCCGCTCCGCCAGCTCCCGGCCGAGAATGGACTCGAACCCGGGATAGTCCTCGACCTTCTCGGTGTTGAGCAGCTCGCCGCCGGGGACCCGGCTCTCCAGGATCACATTGCGGAGCATCCCGCGACCGGCGTACATCCCGGCGCAAAGCCCGGCGGGACCGCCTCCGACGATGATGGTGTCGAACTCGAACGTTTCGGCCATGGCTGAGTGTGCTGTGTGCTATGCGCAGAGGTCTATGGCTAACGGGCAACGGCCAGCAGCCATCGGCGGACCGCCAACGGCCAACAGCCAAGCAGCTAACGGCTAACGGCTAACGGCTAACGGCTAACGGCTAACCGTAATATAGACCAGTATGGAACCCTGGTCCTCACGCCGGCCCCAGATGCAGCAGGTTCAGTGCCCCGTGACAGGAGGAGATGGTTCCCACCGGCAGGTCCACGGCTCCGCCATCGGCTCCGGCCTGGTGCACAATGGCGTCTCCGGCGAGCACATCCGCCACCCTGAATGTGCCGACGCCAAAGACCAGATGCTCGCAGCGAAAGAGTATCGGCCCCGCCACCGGCCGCTCCCCCGCGAGTCGCCGGGTCAGGGCAGTCACCGCGTCGTGCATCTCCCAGGTGCGCGGCGCGCGGGTCACAGGACAGAGCGCGGGCTCGATGCAGTGGGTGGGACAGAGCCAGTCGGCGTAGGAGACGTAGCGGGTGCCATCGGGAACCGCCCGGTCATACGGGGTTCCGGGTCCCTCCGGGAGGGGCAGAGTGGCGATCTCCCGGCCAGGCCAGCGCTCATGGGCACGGCGGAGCAGCCAGTGGTACATCAGGTGCGGCATGAGCGGAGAGGGAACAATGACGTCCTGGCGGGCGGACGGGCGGACCGGCGGACCGGCGGACCAGCGGACGGGCGGACAGGCGGACGGGCGGACGGGCGGACAGGCGGACGGGCGGACGGGCGGACAGGCGGTCAGGCGGTCAGGGGGTCCGGGCTCGCCTGCCTTTGCTGCCAAATACTGATCAAAGAACTCATCCCAATCCGCGATGATCAG
>Ga0326730_1000032_pt1 | contig 42584 bp, 36 predicted proteins | sample MHFSIPfraction_3_FD_207740 | JGI IMG/M metagenome (GOLD analysis project Ga0326730, IMG submission 207740) | Lab enriched peat soil microbial communities from Michigan Hollow, Ithaca, NY, United States - MHF7AN SIP fraction | ecosystem: Environmental > Terrestrial > Soil > Wetlands > Peat...
GAGCCCAGGGGCGAGTCACTCGCCGCTACATCCGGACCTGCATCCGGAGCGCGAGTGTCTGCGTAGCACTGCCGAGGCCGCCCACATCAACGGCCCTTGGAGGACTTCGCATGAATCGCTCGACTCTCTGCGCCGGACTGCGCAGACTCGCCTTGGCGGCGAGTCTCTTACCGACACTCACTTCGACGGCAAACGCAGCCAGTCACCGCGAGGCGCCGCTGATCGCGCTCGACCCCGCGGCCGACATCACCGACCTCTACGCGTTCGTGAGTTACGACGCGGCCAACCTGGCGCGCTCGCCGGCGGATCGGAAGGTCACGCTGATCCTGAACGTGGTCCCGGGCGAGGAGCCGAGCTCCGGGCCGAATTACTACTCGTTCGACGACGGAGTGCTCTACGCGCTCCACGTCGACAACGACCGCGACGGCAAGGACGACGTCAGCTACGAGTTTCGCTTCGACACGCAGACCGTGAATCCCGCGGCGTTCATCGCCAACGGACTCACGAACGACCCGAACAACGGGAACCTGACCGGCGCCGCGCCGATCACCGCGCTCGAAGGCCCCGGCTCCGAGGGTCTCTCGCGCAAGCAGCGCTACACGGTGACCGAGGTGCGCAGCTGCAAGAAGAGTGACAAGACCTGCAAGCCGAAGACGGTGCTGTTCCAGGGCCAGACTCTGTCCGCCGTTCCGTCGAACATCGGCCCGCGCACCACACCGAACTACGCGGCGCTCGCGGCGCAGGGCATCTTCACCGACGCGACCACCGGCGCCCGCGTCTTCGCGGGCCAACGCGCGGAGACCTTCGCGATCGACCTCGGCGCGGTCTTCGACCTGATCAATCTGCGCACCGAGACTCCGCCACCCCGCCTGCTGCCCGCGCTCTCGAACGCCGAGGACGCGAACGACAACGTGAACTCGTTCGGCAACAACTCGTTCAGCGGCTTCAACATCAACACCATCGCGCTCGAGCTGCCGGTCGCGCGACTCACTCGCGACCGCCAGCCCGCGGACGACGCCGACAAGCTGATCGGCGTGTACGCCTCGACCTCGCGCACCAAGTTCCAGCTGCACCGCGGCGAGCCGCGCGAAATCGACGAGGAGGACGAGACACTGAAGAACGTCGGTGACTTCCGCCAAGTCGCGCGCCTGGGGAATCCGCTCGTGAACGAGCTGATCATCCCGATCGGCAAGAAGGACTTCTGGAACGCGAGCTCTCCCGAGGACGAGGCGCAGTTCGTCGACGAGTACCGCAAGCTCGACGTCGCGAAGGCGCTCCAGCTCGTGTCCGGAGTTTCGGTTCCCGCGGGGCCGCGCGACGACGTCGTGGGTCTGCTCCTGAAGTATCCCGGTCAGCCAGCGAGCGCGCGCCTTGCGGATCTGCTGCGCCTCGATCTCACGGTGCCGCCGACGGCGCCGGCGAACATCAAGCGCTTGGGTCCGTTCGCGCACGACGCGGCGGGCAACCCGACGCCGGACGCAGCCGGCTTCCCGAACGGCCGGCGGCCGAACGACGACGTGACCGACCTGGTGGTGCGCGTCGCGGGCGGGGCGAACTTCGTCGCCAACAACGTCGGTGACGGCGTGAACAACAACGAGCAGGGAATCACTCCCGACTTCCCGTTCCTGCCCACTCCGTTCGATGGGCGCAATCGCCGCCACATCGACCCGGGCGAGTAAGTGAGCGCGCGTCCCGAGATGCGCGACTTGCGACCGCGCCGAGCTGGGAAGAACCCGCTCGGCGCGGTTCTCGCGTGCGCTCTGCTTCTCGGGGCGGCGACGGCCGCGCCCGCGGCGCCGTACGTCCCCGCGAGTGACTCGGTCGTGCTCGAGAGACTCCCCGACCCGCGTTCAGCCGAGCTGCGCGAGCTCGCGCGGCTCCAGGCGGCGCGCGCCGCCGCGCCCAACGACCTCGCGCCGGCCATCGCGCTCGCGCGCCGCGCGCTCGAGCTCGGGCGCCGCGACGGAGATCCGCGGCTCGTGGGCCGCGCGGAAGCGGCGCTCGCACCGTGGCTCGGCGCGGGGGACCCACCGCTGCCGGTGCTCGTGCTGCACGCGACCGTGCAGCAGAACCGCCACGAGTTCAGCGCGGCCCTCGCGACGCTCGAGAGAGTCCTCGAGCGCGACCCGCGGAACGCGCAGGCCTGGTTCACCCGCGCCGTGATCGAGCTCGTGCGCGGCGATCCGCGCGCCTCGCTCGCGAGCTGCGCGCGCCTCGCCGGGCGCATCGACGCTCTCTGGGTGAACGCGTGCGCGAGTCAGGCGCGCTCCCGCGCCGGTCACGCGCGCGAGAGCTACGACTCCCTTGCCGACCAGCTCGCGCACGCCGCGAACGCGCCGCCCGAGCAGCGCGCCTGGGTCGAGCTCACGCTGGGCGAGATGGCCGTGCGCCTGGGTGACTCGCGCGCGGCGGAGGCGCACATGCGCGCGGCGCTGGCGCTCGACCCGAGCGACGCCGGGGCGCGCGCTGATCTCGCGGACCTGTTGCTCGACGCGGGCTGCCCGCGCGAAGCGCGCGAGTTACTGGCTGGCGAGACACGCGCGGACATCTTGATCCTGCGACTCGCTCTGGCCGAGCACGCGCTCGGCGATCCGGAGTTCGAGACGCACACTTCGCTTCTCGAGGCGCGCGCCGCAGAGGCGCGGCTGCGGGGCGACAGCGTCCACGCGCGCGAAGAGGCGCGGCTCGCGCTCGAGGTGCGCGGTGACTCCGCGCGGGCGCTCGAGCTCGCACGCGCGAGCTTTGCACAGCAACGCGAGCCGGCCGACGCGCGCATCCTGCTCGAAGCCGCGCGCGCCGCGGGCGAGCGCACAGCGGCAGAGCCGGTGCTCGCCTGGCTCACCGCGACCGGTCTCGAGGACGCGCGCCTCACGGGCCTGCTGCCGCGGGAGGGGACGCCGTGAGACGCGTGTTCCTCTTCGTCGCGTGCGCCGTCCTGTGCTCCGCGCGCGCCGAAGCCCACAAGGCGAGCGACGCATTCCTGGATCTCGATGTCTCGTCGGAGGGCGCGATCTCGGGAAGGCTCGACGTCGCGCTGCGCGATCTCGACCTCGCGCTCGCGCTCGACCGCGACGCCGACGGCGCGCTGACCTGGGGCGAGGTACGCTCGCGCCGCGAGGCGATCGACGCGTACGTGCTCGCGCGCGTGTCACTCGCCGGCGACGGGGCAGCTTGCCCGTTGAACGCCACCGATCTCGCCATCGACTCGCACAGCGACGGCGCATACGCCGTCGTCTCGCTCGCCGCACGCTGCCCGCAGGCGCCGACGCGGCTGCGCGTCGGGTACGAGCTGCTCTTCGACGAGGACGCGCTGCACCGCGGGCTCCTGCGGCTCGCGACACCGAGCGGTGTCGAGCTCGCCGTCTTCGCGCCCGACGCGCGCGCCCGCGAGCTCGCGCTCGACGGCTCCGGCCGCCTGGGTCGGTTCGCCGCGTTCGTGCGCGAGGGGATGCATCACATCGCCTCGGGCGCGGACCACGTCGCGTTCCTGCTCGCGCTGCTCTTGCCGGCCGTGCTGGTGGGCGGCGGCGGGCAGTGGCGGCCCGCGCCCGCATTCCGCCCCGTGCTGCGGGAAGTGCTGAAGGTGGTGACGGCCTTCACCGCGGCTCACTCACTCACGCTGTCGCTGGCGGCGCTCGGCTTCGTGCGCGTGCCCTCGCGCCTGGTCGAGTCACTCATCGCGCTCTCGGTCCTGGTGTGCGCGCTCGCCAATCTTCGGCCTGCCGCACCGCGCTTCGGCGCGGCGCTCGCCTTCGGCTTCGGACTCGTGCACGGGCTCGGCTTCGCGAGCGCGCTCGCCGACCTCGGCTCCGACGCGATAACGCGGATCGCGACCCTGCTCGGCTTCAACCTGGGCGTCGAGCTCGGCCAGCTCGCGCTCGTGTCCGTGTTTCTCCCGCTCGCCTTCGGGCTGCGGGGCTCGGCGCTCTACCGGCGCGGCTTCGTGGGTGCGGGGTCACTCGCGGTGGCGGCGATCGCCAGCCTCTGGCTGGCGGAGCGAGCCCTGGGACGCGTGCTGCTCGGCTTCTGAAGTATCCTGCGGGGGTGAGGCTCGCAAAGCCCCGGATCGACGTCGGGCTCTACACGAATCGCCGCGACGAGATGCTCGCGTTCTGGCGCGACGAGATCGGCCTGCCGTACGAGGAGCTGCTGCCGATGGGCGGCGGCGTGCAGCAGCACCGGCTGGGGCTCTTGGGCTCGGTGCTGAAGATCAATCACTCGCGCGAGCCGCTGCCCGACGAGCCGCGGAGCGGCTACCGCGAGCTCGCGATCGTTCACCCCGCGCTCGCCGCGCCGCGCGTACTCGTCGACCCCGACGGCAATCGCGTCGAGCTCGTGCCCGAGCATCACGATTCCGTGTCGCGCATCGCACTCACTCTGGGCGTGCGCGATCCTGCGGCGTTCCGCGCGTTCTACGGCCGCGCGCTCGAGCTCGAGCCGGCCGGAGAGGACGCGTTCCGCTGCGGTGACTCACTGCTGCGCTTCGCGGCCGCGAGTGACGCGAAGCCGGTCGGGCGCATGACCGGCGCGGGCTATCGCTACTTCACGATCCAGGTCCACGACGTCGACGCGGAGCACGCGCGGATCGTGGCGCGCGGGGGGACCGAGGGCAGGGCGCCGCTCACGCTGGGCAAGGTGGCGCGCATCTCGTTCGTGCGCGATCCGGACGGCAACTGGATCGAGATCTCGCAGCGCGCGTCGCTCACGGGACCGCTGCCGGCGCGCTAGCGACTCACTCCGGGACACCCGCCTTGTGCAGCGCCGCCGTGAGGCGCTCCAGCAGCGATGGGGCGATGCCGGGAAGGATCTGGGCGAGCGTTGACAGACTCATGCCCGGCGCGAGCTCGCGGAGCCGGCTGACCACGCGTCTCGCCTCCTCGACTCGGTCGCTCTCGGCGAGACTCGCCGCGAGAACGCGCAGACTTCCGGGATGCCCCGGCGCAGCCCGCATGGCGGCCTCGGCACAGGAGACGGCCTCGGCATGTCTGCCTGCCGCGAAGCTCGCCCACGCGGTCACGAAGTTGCGGAAGAACAGATCGCGGCTGGTCGGGTCCAGACGCAGCGCTGTGTCGATCAGGGTGAACGCCTCCGGCAATTCGTCGCGCGACACGAGTGTGGTGGCCAGAACGAGCCGAGCCTCCGAGGAGCTCGGGTTGATCGCGATCGCGCGGCGGAAGGCATCGTTCGCGGCGTCCACATCTCGAGTCTCTCGGAGCGCGCGGCCGAGTGCGAGCCATGCCTGCCAGCTCCCGCCGGAGAGCTTCATCGCATCGCGAATCCGGTCGGCCAGGGCGGCCGGATCGCCGGCGCACAACTCCGACCACAAGTGCATGTGCGCGACCGAGCGCACGCGACTCAGCACCTGCAGTGCCTCGATCGAGCGCGGGTCGAGCGCCAGCGCGCGCTCGGCCAGCGCTCGAGCCTCCCGCAAGTCCTCGCGCGACCACACCTCGGCGCGGGCCTGCGCCTGCAACGCGAGGTCCCAAGCGCTGAGGTCGGCCGGGTCCGTCCGCGTCACGCGCCCGCGCTCCGCGCGAATCACCTCGGGGTACACGCGCCCGACGATCGCGTCGACGATCTCGTCCTGGATCGCGAATACGTCGGCGAGCCCCCGGTCGTAGCGCTCGGCCCAGAGGTGGTGCCCCGTGCGCACCTCGATGAGCTGCGCCGTGGTTCGCACGCGAGAGCCGGCGCGCCGCACGCTGCCCTCGACGAGATAGGCGATGCCCAGCTCGCGGCCGATCTGCTTCACGTCGACGGCTCGCCCTCGGTACGCGAAAGACGAGTTGCGCGCGATCAACGGAAAGTCGCGGTGAGTCGCAAGACGCGTGATCAGATCCTCGGCGATCCCGTCGCAGAAGTAGGCCTGCTCGGGGTCGCCGGAGAGATTGTCGAAGGGCAGCACGGCAATCGCGGGTCGGCCGGAGAAGCCCGGAACCGGCGCAGTGACTGAGCCGCCGCTCGGCTGGGGGCTCACCGCCCATGCGCTCACGGGGCGCGCGATGTTCTTGAGCGTCTGCATGCCCAGATCGCGGACCCGCACTTCCAGCTTGCCCGCCAGCTCCTCCCGGACCGTAGAGGAGATACAGAGTTCTCCCGGCTCGGCGAGTGTCTGCAGTCGAGCGGCGACGTGGATCGCATCGCCGTAGATCGCGCCGCCGTCGACGCGCAGCTCGCCGGCGTGAATGCCGACCCGCAGGCGAAGGCGCTTCTCTTCTGGCAGATCGGCGCCCAGCACCGCGCTCTCGCGCTGGATCGACAGCGCGGCGCTCACGGCATCGACGGCGCTGAGGAACTCGGCGAGAAACGAGTCGCCCGTGAAGTCGGCGAGTCGCCCGCGGTGCTGCGCCACGATGCCCGCGACGATCCCGCGCACGGCGCGCACGGCGCGCACCGTCGCTTCCTCGTCACCATGAGTCGGCTGTAGCCCTCGACGTCCGCGTGCAGGATCGCGGCGAGCCGCCGCTCCACCGGCGTCTGATCCACGCCGAGCCTCCTTGCTGACGCGTGAAGTCTACCGCGCCGATACAATGCCGGGGTGCACGCAACCCTCGACTGGTTCGGCTGCGCGACCTTCCGACTGCGCGTCGGCGAGCTGGTGATCTTCCTCGACGCGTATCTCGACCGCGTGCCCTCGGCGGCGCCGGTCGGGCTCCGGCCGGAAGACGTCGAGCGCGCGGACTGGATCGTCGTGGGTCACTCGCACTTCGACCACCTGTACGGGGCAGAGCGCATCGCGAAGCGCACCGGCGCGAAGATCCTGGGCTCGCACGAGACCGTGCGCGTGATGGAGGCGCAGGGCATTCCGCTGGCGCAGATGATCCCCGTCGCGGGCGGCGAGCGCGTTCGGCTCTCGGACGACGTGGTCGTCGACGTCTATCCGAGTCAACACTCCTGTGTGTGGTCGCAGACTGCGATGGCGCCGAGCCACGAGGTCTGCATCGGCGACCTAGGACTCACTCTGCAGGAGCAGCAGCAGCGCTTCCGTGCGCTCGGCGCGCACTTCGGAACCCTGGGTCCGGACGTGCTGAAGCATCTCGCCGCCAGCGCGCAAGGGCCGCGGGGCGACGGCGGCGCGCTCGTGTATCACTTCCAGACGCCCGCGGGCTCGCTCTTCTACCAAGACACCTCGGGTCACTGGAGCGGGATCCTGCGCGACCTGCGGCCGGACGTGGCGATCGTCGCGGCCGCGGGCCGCGGCAACGTCGACGGCGAGCCGATCCAGGGCTCGCTCGCGCAGTTCGTCGCGCGGCAGGTCGACTTGCTCCGCCCGCGGCGAGTCATTTTGAGTCACCACGATGACTGGCTGCCCGGCTTCTCGCGCGCCATCGACGTGAAGCCGATCCGCGACGAGATCGCCCGCGTGCGCCCGCAGGCCGAGCTCGTCGAGATGGGCTACGGCGCCGCATATCCCTTGTTCGCGAAGCTCACGCGCTAGCAAGTCACTCGGGCGGCGCGCTATCTCCGAGTATCTGGAGTGACCTCCAGCTGCTTCTTCAGGCGCTCCTCGCGCTTGGCGCTCGCGCGCTCGGCGAGCTCGGTCTCGATCGCGCGCACCTCGAGCATCTTGCGGAAGCGCGCGAGCTTCTCGGGGTCGGGGACCGTCTTGTCGAAGCTCACCCAGCGGGTGACGCTCGTCTCGGTTCCGTCCTGAGACGTCGCGGTGAAGCGCAGCTCGTTGCGGCCCTCCTGCAGCGGCGCGAAGCCGTCGAAGCTGCCGTCCGGGAACACGCGCATCGCGCGGCCGGCCTCGCCGTTCGTCGTGTTCTCGAGCCGCACCTTCGCGATGCTCGTCCACGACAGATACGGGACGAACTCGACGATGTCTCCCGGCTTGTCGAGCACCAGGAGCTCGCCGCCGTTCGCGCTCACGATCTCGTCGAACCGGTCGCGCGCGACCGCGGCGGTGGGCCCGAGCGCGTAGGCATAGATGCGCGCATGGGCGCGCGCCGCGTTCTTCGCAGCGTGAACCGAGATGCGCTGCGCAGCGCCGGGAGGATCTGGCGGCGAGGTCGGCACACCGTCGGACAGCAGCAGGATCTCGCGCTGCCGGTTCACGCCGGGCTCGTGGGGCGCCGCCTCGAAGGCGTCGATCGCGGTCTCGAGCGCGCCGTAGATGTTGGTGCCGTTCTCGTTCGGCCACGGCGGGAGCGCGTCGAGTGCCGCGAGCAGCTTCTCGCGCGAGCTGCCGAGCGGGGCCTCGACTTTGGCGTTGCCGCCGAACGTGACGATCGCCATGCGCGTCGTCTCCGGGTCCAGGCGCTCGACGAGACGGCGCGCGGCCAGCGTCTCCGCGGAGACGATCGTGTCGCCGAAGTCGGTGGTCCACAGGACGATCTCGTCCGGCGGCTCGCCCGGGAACTGGCGCCCGACGATTCCGTCGCCGTCGATGTCGACGCCGCTCGCGCGGAACGTGCTGCCCGAGCGGTCCAGCACGATCACGACGTCGTGCTTGCCGCGCAGGCCGGTGCCGGCCCAGCCGCGCACCTCGACCAAGTTGATGGGCTCGCGCACCGAGTCGCCCGAGCGCGGTACGTCGACTTCGACGTACACGCGCTCCGCGCGCGCCGGGGTGGCGAGCGCGGCCCCCAGTACTGCGAGTAAGATTCCGGACGCGAGGCGCGGCACGCCCCGGAGGATCCCCGTGAAGTTCACCTGGTTCAACCTCATGCCCTGGCCACATCTGCCCGAGGACTTCCGCCAGACGCATCGCTCGGTGTGGGTCGACATCGACAGCGCGCTCTACGACCCGGTCGAGGGCAACCGCGTCTATCACGAATACATGGATCAGCTCGAGTATGCCGACAGCCTGGGCTTCGACGGCATCGGCGTGAACGAGCATCACCAAAATGCGTACGGGCTGATGCCGTCGCCGAACATCATCGCGGCGGGGCTCGCGCGGCGGACGTCGCGCGCGGCGATCGCGGTGATCGGCAACTCGATCGCGCTCTACAACCCGCCGATCCGCGTCGCGGAAGAGTTCGCGATGCTCGACGTGATCTCCGGCGGCCGGCTCGTCGCGGGCTTTCCGGTCGGCACGCCGATGGACACGAACTTCTGCTACGGGCAGATCCCGGCACTCACTCGCGACAAGTACTACGAAGCGCACGAGCTGATCATGCGCGCGTGGTCGGAGCGCGAGCCGTTCGCGTTCGACGGGAAGTACAACCAGCTCCGCTACGTGAACTGCTGGCCGCGCCCGATCCAGAAGCCGCATCCGCCGATCTACATTCCGGGCGGCGGCTCGATCGAGACCTGGGATTTCTGCGTCGAGCACGACTACAACTACTCCTATCTCTCGTACGGCGGCTACAAGGCGGGCAAGGCGCTGCTCGACGGCTACTGGGAGCGCGTCGCGGCGCTGGGCAAGGACGAGTCACCGTATCGCGCGGCGTTCGCGCAGGTCATCTGTGTGGCGGACACCGACGCCGACGCCGAGAAGCTCTACGCCGAGCACGTGCTCTACTTCTACAACCGCTGCCTGCACGTGTATCTCGGCTTCGCGGACCCGCCGGGCTACCGCACCATCAAGACGATTCAGTCGGGGAAGCTGAACCAGTTCCGCGCCGAGAATCAGCGGCTGTTCACGTCGCTGACCTGGAAGGAGCTCGTCGACGGCGGCTACGTGATCGCCGGGTCGCCCGACACCGTGCGCGAGCGCATGGAGCACATGATCAAGAGCCTGCGACTCGGGTCCCTGTTCTTGCTGTTCATGGTCGGGAACATGCCCGACGACAAGGTGAGACACTCGACCAAGCTGTTCGCGGAGCGCGTGATGCCGGCGCTGCGCGACATCTGGCCGGAGTGGAAGCACGACGACCGCTTCTGGGTGAAGCCGCTCGAGTCACGCGTCCGCCCCGAGCAGCCGAGGAACGGCCGGTGATGCAGGAGCGCCGGATCGAGACCAAGCGGGGCATCAAGTCGCGCGTGCTGGAGGCCGGGCAGGGCGCGCCGGTCGTGTTCTTCCACGGCGCGGGCGGCTTGTTCAAGGAAGAGCCGATGCTGGAGCGACTGAGTCGGCGCTTCCACGTGTTCGCGCCCGAGTGGCCGGGCTACGGCCTGGAGACGACCGAGGACAAGCTCGAGGACATGCTCGACTTCGCGCTGCACGGCTGGGACGTGGTCGACGCGCTCGGGCTGGAGCGGCCGAGCCTCATCGGTCACTCGATGGGCGGAATGATCGCCGCCGAGATGGCGTGCATCGCGAACCGCGCGTTGGCTTCGCTCGTGCTGGTCGCGCCCGCCGGGATTTGGATCGACTCACTCCCGATTCCCGACATCTTCTCGATGCTGCCCTTCGAGCTGGTCGGCGCGCTGTTCGCCGATCCGAAGAACGGCGAGAAGTTCCTGACCGGCGGCATCGACTTCGGGAACCCGGACGCGCTGCAGCAGTTCCTGGTGCAGAACTCGCGGCGGCTCGGGACCGCGGGGAAGATCCTGTTCCCCATCCCGAACCGGCGCGTCTCCAAGCGCCTGTATCGACTCACTGCGCCGACCCTGATCGTCTGGGGGAAGGCGGACAAGCTGATCCCGCCGCCGTACGCCGATCGCTGGCGAGAGCTCGTGCCGCACGCGCGTCTGGCGCTCGTCGACGGCGGCGGACACATGGTTCCGCACGAGCAACCGGAAGCGGTCGCCGCCGAGATCGAGCGCTTCCTCGGCAGTCCGTGAGCGAAGTCGCGCACGCGCGCGGCGGCCGACTCGAGGGCGCGCGCTCGCGCGGCGGACTCGTGTTCCGCGGAGTCCCCTATGCCGCGCCGCCCGTGGGCGCGCTGCGCTTCCGCGCGCCCCAGCCGGTCGCCCCGTGGCGCGAGCCGCGCCGTGCGAGTCACTTCGGGGCCAGCGCGCCGCAGGCGGGCGCGATGAACTGGCTGGTGCGCCGCTTCGTCGGCGGGGCGGCGGGACGCCAGAGCGAGGACTGTCTCACGCTGAACGTGTGGACCCCCGCGCTCGATCGGCGACGCCGGGCGGTGTTGGTCTTCGTGCACGGCGGCGCGTTCGTGCTGGGCTCGGGCAGCACCCCGCTGTACAGCGGCGCGAGTCTCTCGGCGCGCGGCGACGTCGTCGTGGTGACCTTGAACTACCGGCTCGGGGCGCTCGGGTCACTCGCGCTCCGCGACGTGCTGCCCGACGGCGCGGACTCGGACGCGAACCTCGGGCTGCTCGATCAGCTGGCGGCGCTGGAGTGGGTGCGCGCGAACATCGAGGCGTTCGGCGGCGATCCCGACTGCGTGACCGTCTTCGGTGAGTCGGCGGGCGCGATGAGCCTGGGCGCGCTGCTCGGGAGCCCGCGCGCGCGCGGGCTGTTCCGGCGCGCGATCCTGCAGAGCGGCGCGGCTCACAATGTCTCGTCCTCCGCGCAGGCGCGCCGGGTCGCCGAGGAGTTCCTCGCGCGTCTCGGGCCCGCGGGCGCGAGTCTCTCGGCGCTGCGCGAGGCGCCCATCGAGGAGATCTTGCGCGCGCAGGCCGAGACGACCGGCGCGCTGGCGCTCGAGCTCGGCGGGCTCGCGTTCCAGCCCAGCGTCGACGGCGACGTTCTGCCCGAGGCGCCGCTCGCCGCGCTCGCGCGCGGCGCGGCGTCCGACGTCGCGGTCCTCGCCGGGACGAACGCGGACGAGTGGAAGCTCTTCATGCTCGGCGATCTGCGCGCCCGGGGCATGGACGAGGAGACCCTGCGGCGCCGCTTCGCGCGGGTGCTCGGCGAGCCGCACATCGAGCGCGCCTGCGCGGCGTACGTACGCGCGCCGCTCGCCCGCGCTCCCGAGGCGCCGCACGAGCGCTGGTCCGCGTTCCAGTCCGATCGCGTGTTCCACTGGCCCGCCGCGCGCCTGCTCGATCTGCACGCGTCTCACTCGCGCGAGACCTACGCGTACCGCTTCGACTGGGCGCCTCCGCTCGCCCGCGCGCGCATCGGCGCGTGTCACGGGATCGAGCTGCCGTTCGTGTTCGGCGCGATTCTCGAGCCGTGGCTGCGCCCGCTGGCCGGCGCAGCCTCGGGCTCGCGCAAGCTCGCGCACCGCGTGCAGGAGTCCTGGCTCGCGTTCGCGAAGACGGGTCACCCGGGTCACTCTGGCCTGCCGTACTGGCCCACCTATGACACCGAAAAGCGTCAGGCGATGCGTCTCGGCCGGCGCTGCCACGCGATTCCCGACTACGGCCGCGACGCGCTGGGATTCTGGCAGGCATGCACGAGTCTCTAAGACCGAACGACACCGGTGACTCCCGGCGCACCTTCGAGGCGGCGGCCGGTGTACTGCTCGATGCGATCGACACGATCGCGCTCGTCCTCGACGCCACCGGCCACATCGTGCTCGCGAATCGCGCCTGCGAGGCGCTGCTCGGCATCCCGGCCGCCAAGATGCTGGGGCATACGCCGCTCGAGCTCGGCTTCGGGCCCGCGGAAGCCTGCCCGGACGAGGCGACCGGCGACGTGCAGGTGCTCGCGCGCAGCGGCGAGACTCGGCTGGTCGCGTGGTCCAGCCGCGTGTTGTTCGAGCCCGACGGCAGCGTGCGCTGCGTGGTCGCGACCGGCGCCGACGTCACCGACGCACGCGCCACGGAGCGGCGCCTGCGCGAGAGCGAGCGGCGTTTCCGCGAGCTCGCCGAGAACGTGAACGACCTGGTCGCCGAGCTCCTCCCCGACGGGACCTTCGCATACGTGAACCCGCGCTTCGAAGCAGTGCTCGGCTTCACGCCCGAAGAGTTACTCGGTCACTCGGCGTTCGAGATCGTCCACTCGGCGGACCACGACGAGCTGCGCGCCGCACTGCGCGAGCTGGCGGAGCCGGGGATCTCGCGCCAGACGACCTTGCGCGCGCGCGAGCGAGCGGGGAGTCACCTCTCGCTCGAGTCGGTCGCGCGCAGCTTCATCACACCGGACGGACAGCTCCGGCTCGCAATGATCTCGCGTGACGTCTCGGTGCGCACCGCCGCAGAGACGGAGCTGCGGCGCGTGGATCGGCTCGTCGCCCTGGGCACGTTCGCTGCGGGCGTCGCGCACGAGATCAACAATCCCGTGGCCGCGATCCTGCTCGCCGCCGAGGTCGCGCTCGAGCGACCGCGCTCGGAGAGCACGGAGGTGCAGACCGCGCGCACCCTCGAGCGGATTGCGACTCACGCGCGCCGCTGCACCGCGATCGTGCGCTCGATGCTCGACTTCGCCGCACAGGGGCGCAGCGAGCGGCGTCTCCACGACGTGAACGACCTTGTGACTCGCGCGATCTCCCTGGTGGACTCATACGCTCGCGAGCGCGGCGCGACCCTGCGGCTCGCGGCCCAGCCGGAGCTCCCGCGCGTGCGCGGGAACGGGATCGAGCTCGAGCAAGTCTTCGTGAATCTCTTGCGCAACGCGCTCGAATCGAAGAGCTCCGGAGTCACCGTCGGAATCGAGACGTGCGCGGAAGAGGGCTCGGTTCGGGTCGCGGTGAGTGACGACGGCGACGGCATTCCGGGTGGCGCCAGCGAGCAAGTCTTCGAGCCGTTCTACTCCACCAAGCACGCCAGCGGCGGAACCGGCCTCGGCCTCGCGATCTCGCGGCGCATCGTCTCGGATCACGGCGGGGACATCCGCCTCGAGGACTGCGGCGGCGCGGGCACGCGCTTCGTCGTCGATCTGCCCGCCGCTCGGGCCAGCTCGTGGCGAACGTCCTGATCGCAGACGACGAGGCTCACCTGGCAGAGACTCTGGCGGAAGTGTTGCGCGGCGCGGGCCACGAGGTGCGCGTCGCGCCCAGCGGCGCCGAGGCGCTCTCGCTCGCGCGCGAGTTTCACCCCGACCTCTTGATCTCCGACTGGGTGCTCGGCAGCCCACCGAACGGCATGGACCTGATCGAGCAGATGCGAGTCACTCGCGCGGGCATGCGCGCGATCCTGATGACCGGCTACCCCTCCGCGCGGCTCCGCACCTGGGCGGGGGCCGATCCGAGGCTGGCCGTGCTCGAGAAGCCGTTCTCGCTCGCCGAGCTGCGCGGGCTAGTCGCGCGCGTGCTGGCGGTCAAATCACCGGCTTGAGATTCCAGATCGCGGTCGCGTACTCGCGCACCGCCCGGTCACTCGAGAAGTAGCCCATGCGCGCGACGTTCAGGATCGCGCGCCGGTCCCACTCGTCGCGCTGCAGCCAGTCGCGAGAGACTTGCTCCTGCGCGTCGCCGTAGGAGAGGAAGTCCGCGAGCACCAGCCAGCGGTCCTCGCGCTCGAGTGACTCGACGAGGTGCGCGAAGCGCTGCGGCTCCTCGGGCGAGAAGCGCCCGGAGCGCAGCGCCTCCAGCACGCGCCCGATGCGCGGCGTCTGCGCGGCCAGCGCCCCGGGGTCATACGTGCCGCTCGCGCGCAGCGCCGCGACCTCGTCGGCGCGCAGCCCGAAGATGTACATGTTCTCGGCGCCGACCCGCTCGCGCATCTCGATCGTGGCGCCGTCGAGCGTGCCGATGGTGAGCGCGCCCGAGAGCGCGAGCTTCATGTTGCCCGTGCCCGACGCCTCCTGGCCCGCGGTCGAGATCTGCTCCGAGAGATCCGCGGCGGGAATGATCTTCTCGGCGAGTGACACGCGGTAGTCGGGCACGAACACTGCGCGCAGCTTGCCCCGTGTTCGCGGGTCCTTGTTCACGAGCTCGGCGACGTCGTTGATCAGGCGAATCACGAGCTTCGCGGCGAAATACTCGGGCGCCGCCTTGCCCGCGAAGATGCAGGCGCGCGGCGCGACCGACTCGCGCCCGTCGTCCGCGATCTCGAGATACAGCTCGATCACGCGCAGCGCCGCGAGCAGCTGGCGCTTGTACTCGTGGATGCGCTTCACCTGCACGTCGAACAGCGCGTCGGGATCGAGGCGCACGCTCGTGCTCTGGGCGATCACGCCGCTGGCGCGCGCTTTGTTGGCGCGCTTGACGTCGCGGAACGCGCGCCGGAACTCCGGGTCTCCGGCGTGCGGCTCGAGCTCGCGCAGCGCCTCGAGATCCGACTTCCACCCAGGACCGATGCGCGACGTGATCAGGTCGGAGAGACCGCGGTTCGCCTCCAGCAGCCAGCGCCGCGGCGAGACGCCGTTCGTCTTGTTCTGGAAGCGCCCGGGCCAGAGCTCCGCGAAGTCGGGCACGAGCGTGGTCTTCACGAGCTCGGAGTGCAGCTTCGAGACACCGTTGATCGAGTGACTCCCGACGATCGCCAGGTGCGCCATGCGCACGTGTTGCGGGTGGCCCTCCTCGATGATCGACATGCGCCGCAGCCGCTCGACGTCCCCGGGCCAGCGCACCTCGACTTCGCCGAGGAAGCGCGCGTTGATGAGCTCGATGATCTGCAGGTGGCGCGGCGCGACGTGCGCGAGCAGCGGCCGCGACCAGCGCTCGAGCGCCTCGGGCAGGAGCGTGTGATTCGTGTACGCGAAGCTGCGCTGCGCGAGCTCGAACGCGCGCTCGAAGGGCATCCCGTGGTCGTCGACGAAGATGCGCACGAGCTCCGCGACGCCGAGCGCCGGATGCGTGTCGTTCAGCTGGATCGCGACCTTCTCGGGGAAGCTGTCGAACGCGCGCCGCGTGGCGAGATAGCGCGAGACGATGTCGCGCAGCGCGCAGGCGACGAAGAAGTACTCCTGCAGCAGCCGCAGCTCTTTGCCTCCGCTCGCCGAGTCGGGCGGATAGAGCACCTTCGAGACACGCTCCGACTGGAGCTTCTGCTCGAAGGCGCGCTGGTAGTCGCCCTGGTGGAAGACGCCGATGTCGAACTCGTCCGAAGCCTGCGCGGAGTACAGGCGCAGCACGTTCACCGTGCGCCCGCCGAAGCTGACGATGGGCAGGTCGTCCGGCGCGCCGAGCAGTACCCGCTGGTGCGTCCAGCGCGTGTGGCGCAGGTCGTCTCCGGTCCCGGTCTTCTCGATCGAGCCGTACACCGGAATGCGCAGTGTCTCGTCGCGCTTGGCGATCAGCCACGGCGAGCCTTGGATGCGCCAGCTGTCCGGGTACTCGCGCTGCTCGCCGCTCTCTATCGCCTGACGGAACAGACCGTGCTCGTAGTTGATGCCGTAGCCGAAGCCCGGCATGTCCAGGCTCGCGAGTGAGTCGAGGTAGCACGCCGCGAGCCGGCCGAGGCCGCCGTTGCCCAGGGCCGCGTCGGGCTCGAGCTCGCGCAGCGCCTCGAGATCCACGCCCAGCGAGGCGAGCGTGCTGCGCACCGGCTCGAGCATGCCGAGATTCAGCAGGTTGTTGCCGAGCGAGCGCCCCATCAAGAACTCGACCGACAGGTAGTAGAGGCGCTTGGCGTCCGCGGCGCGGTAGCGCTCTTCGGTCGCGAGCATCTGCTCTATGAGTGTCTCGCGCACCGCCAGTGACACCGCCGTGAACAGATCTCGCGGCGACCCATCCTGCCAGCGCTTGCCCAGCGCGTAGCGCAGGTTGCGCTGTACCGACGCGGCGAAGTCGGGCAGTGGCGCCGGAGTCTCGGTCATCTCGGGGCTCCTTCGGGTTCCGATGGCTTTGGCTTGACGCGCGTGGCGGCGCTCTCCACGAGAGTGCAGAGCGCGGGATCGGCGGCGAGCTCGTCGAGCTCGCGCCGCATCCGGCGCGACCAGCTGCGGTGCACCTCGACCGGGATACCCGGCAGGTTCAGGGGCTCGCGCTCGCCCGCGAGATCGTCGAGGCCGAGCGCGACCAGGCGCGAGGGCGTGCGCGCCAGGAAGAGCTGCGCGGCACGCGCGAGTGACTCGGTGTCGGTCGACGCGTCGAGCTCGCCTTCGGCGCGGAGCGTCTCGGCGAGCGCGTCGCGATCCGCCGCCCGCTCGCCCTGCGCGCGCTCGAGCTCCTCTCCGCGCGCGAGCGCGCCGACCTCGGCGCGCAGCTCGAGGTCGCGGCCCTCGAGCCAGCCCGCCAGCGGAGGGAGATCGTGAGTCACGACGAGCGAGAGCGCGCGCTCCGGGTAACTCGCGCTCGGCCGGAACTTCGCGCCGTCGCGCTCGAAGCAGAGCACGCGGGTCGACAGCACGCCCCAGGATTCGAGCTCGGGCGGAAGCTCCGCCGGCACCGTGCCGAGATCCTCGCCGACGACGATCGAACGGGCGTGGCGGCTCTCGAGCGCGAGCACGCCGAACAGGTCCGCCGCGGGCTGCGCGACGTACGTGCCCTCGCCGCCGGGGCGACCCGCGGGAATCCAGAACTGGCGCTGCAGACCCATGACGTGGTCGATGCGCAGCGCGCCCGATGCGCGAAACGCGGCGCGCAGCAGGCGTCGCAGGAAGCGGTAGCCGTCGGAGCGAAGTCTCTCCGGCACGAGTGGCGGCAGCCCCCAATTCTGGCCGGACGCCGCGTACGCGTCCGGCGGCGCGCCGAGTGACACTCCGTCCGCGAAGAGGCCGCGACACATCCAGGTGTCGGCCGAGTCGGGCGCGCTGCCGATCGCCAAGTCTTTGCACACGCCGATGCGCATGCCCGCAGCGCGCGCGGCGTTCGCGGCAGAGTCGAGCTGCACGGCGAGCTCGGCCTGGAGCCAGCAGCGGAACTCGATCTCCTCGGCGTGTGCGGCCGCGAACTCGCGCACCTCGGGCGAGCGCGGGTCGCGCAGCTCCGCGGGCCAGCGCCGCCAGTCACTCTCGCGCAGCTCGGCTTGGGCGACCTCGAACGTGGCGAAGTCGAGAAGCTCCGGCCCCGCCTCGGCGCGCGCGCGCGCGTGGGCTCGCCCGCGCGGAGTCTCGCCGTCGCGCTCCCCGGCTCGGAATGCGCGATGGAGCTCGCGCAGCACCGAGAGCTTCGCGGCGAGGATCGTCCCGTGATCGAGGTCGCGCGCCTCGCGCAGCCGCGCGAGCGGAAGCTGCGCGGCGACGGCTCGCGCGCGCGCGGCGTGCGCGAGCTCGGGCACCGCTTCGACGTCGAGATACAGCGGGTTCATGAAGATGCGCGAGAGGGGACTGTACGGCGCGATCGCGTCGCCGCGGTTCGCGAGCGCATGCAGCGGGTTCACCGCCACGAAGTCCGCGCCCAGGGGGGCGAGCCACTCCGCCATGCGCGCGAGGTCGGAGAGGTCGCCGAAGCCCCAGTTCAGCCGACTCCGAACCGTGTAGAGGTTCGTCCAGACGCCGAGCGCGCGCCCGGCGCCCAGCGACTCGTCGGCGCGCCAGGCGCTGCGCGGCGCGACGATCAAGAGCTGCGTCGCCGCTCGGCCCGCCAGCTCGACCCGCAGCTCGTGCGCGCCGGGCCCGAGCTCCGCGGGCAAGAAGAGCTCGCCGCCGGCGACCCGCGCAGTCACTTTCCAGCGCTCGCCCGACTCGGCCGAGATCTCGACCTGCGCCTCGCCGTCCGGGACCCCGCGCACGCCGAGCTTGGGAGCCGTGCCCGGAGTCTCGCGGAACACGCGCACCGGCTCGAGCCAGTGCTCCGCGTCCGCGGCCGCGAGCTCGGCCAGGCGCGTCTCGGCCTCCGACTCACTGCTGCACGCAAAGCCCATGGCCGCGCACAGCGCCTCGCGCGTCGCGTCGCTGGTCGGGCGGTGCGTGCCGGCGATGTCGTGATAGCCCGCGAACACGCCGAGTCGGTCCGCGAGCCGGCCGAGCGCGGGTCGCGCCGACTGACTCACGCCCGTGACTCCGCGCCGAGCCAGAGGCATGAGTGCGCGGCGAGGCGCACGCGCCGCCCGCGCACGCGGCTGGGCAGCTCGCAAGCCGTGCCCAGGAGACCGCGCCAGCGCGCCCCCGCCTCGAGCGGCGGCAGCCGGAAGAGACGGCCTCGCGCCCCCGCGTTCAGCAGCAGGAGCGCCGCGCGCTCGCCCTGCAGCCACATGCCGAGCGCGCGCCGCTCGGGATCGAGCCAATCCTCGGGAGTCATCGGCTCGCCGTCGGGGCGCAGCCAGGCCACGTCGCCGGGCGCCAGGAAGCGATCGCGCGCGAACAGCGGACTCGCGGCGCGCAGCGCGAACGCGCGGCGCACGAACGCCAGAAAGTCGCGGCGCCGCTCGTCGGGCGACCAGTCGAGCCAAGTGAGTGGCCCGTCGTGACAGTATGGGTTGTTGTTTCCCGCTTGGCTGCGCGAGAGCTCGTCGCCGTGCGAGAGCATCGGCACGCCCAGCGCGAACGCGAGCGTCGCGATCAGGTTTCGCTTGGCGCGCTCGCGCAGACGAGTCACGCCGGGGTCGTCGCTCGCCCCCTCGGCGCCCCAGCCGCTGCTCCAGTTCTCCTGTGCCCCGTCGCGGCTCTCCTCGCGGTTCGCCTCGTTGTGCTTGTGCGCGTAGCTGACCAGGTCCTCGAGCGTGAAGCCGTCGTGACAGGTCACGAAGTTCACGCTCGCTCGCGGCGTGCGGCCCGACGGCGCGAATACGTCCTCGGAGCCGCCCAGCCGGGTCGCGAGATCGGCGAGGCAGCCCGAGTCGCCGCGCCAGAAGCGGCGCGCGGTGTCTCGGAAGCGGTCGTTCCACTCGCGGAAGGGCTCCGGGAACGCGCCGAGCTGATGTCCGCCGGGCGTGGCGTCCCAGGGCTCGGCGACGAGCTTCACCCGACTCAGGAGCGGGTCGGTGACCAGCTCGCGCAGGAAGCGTGCGTCCGGCTCGAACGCGCCCGAGTCACGCGCCAGCGCCGGCGCCAGGTCGAAGCGGAAGCCATCGACGTGCAGCTCCCGGACCCAGGCGCGCAGGCTGTCGAGTACCAGATCCCGCGTGCGCGACTGGCGCAGGTCCAAGGTGTTCCCGCAGCCGCTGAAGTCCTCGTACTCACTCGGCTGCGCCGGGTCGATCCGGTAGTAAGTCGCGTCGTCGATGCCGCGCAGCGAGTAGAGCGGCCCGCGCGCGCCGCCTTCGGCGGTGTGGTTGTAGACGACGTCGATCAGTACCTCGAAGCCCGCGCGGTGGAGCGCGCGCACCATCGCGCGGAACTCGTCGATCTGCTCGCCGCGATCGCCGCTCGCGTAGCGCGCCTCCGGCGCGAAGTAGGCGAGGGTGCCGTAGTTCCAGTAGTTCGTGAGTCCGAGCTCGGCGACGTGCGGGTCCGGCGCGCCCTGCTGCACGGGCAGGAGCGACAGCGTGGTCACGCCGAGCGCGCGCAGATGTTCGAGCACCGCGGGCGCGGTGAGCCCGAGATACCTGCCGCGCTGGGCCTCCGGCACGTCCGGGTGGCGCATGGTCATGCCGCGCACGTGCGCTTCGTAGAGCACCGTGTGACTCCACGGCACCTTCGGCGCCTGGTCGTCGCCCCAGTCGTAGCCCGGGGCCACGACCAGCCCGCGCGGCATGTACAACGCGCTGTCCTGGGCGTTGTCGCCCAACAGTGACTCGTGCCACCGCACGCGGCCGCAGACGGCCCGCGCGTACGGATCGACGAGGAGCTTGTTCGCGTTAAAGCGCTGGCCCCGCTCCGGAGCCCACGGCCCGTGGACGCGGTATCCGTAGGCCTGGCCGGGCCGCACGCCGTCGAGCCGCGCGCGGAACACGCCGTCGGGCTGCCGCTCCAGAGTGACTCGCTTCGCCTCGGCTTCCGCGTCGGCGCCCTCGAAGAGACACAGCTCGACGGCCTCGGCGCGGGCGGACGCGAGCGCGAAGGTCGTGGCCTCGCCGTCCCAGGTCGCGCCCAACGGAGTCATCGGCTAGATGCGAGCGCGCGCCTCGCGCGCGACCTCTTCCAGCATCGTCTCCCACTCCGCGGCGGGCCGCGACCAAGAGACGTCGAGGCGCAGGAGCTCGCGCACGACGCGCTCGAGGCCGCGCTCCGCGACCAGCTTCGCAGCCCGGTCCGCCGCGGCGACCAGGCCATCGGCGGTGAGTGGCGCGAACAAGACGCCCGTTTCGCCGTCCCGAATCGTGTCGGCCAGCCCGCCGGTGCGGTGCGCGATCGGCAACGCGCCGTAGCGCTGCGCGGTGAGCTGCACGAGGCCGCAGGGCTCGAAGCGCGAAGGCACGAGCACGCCGTCGGCGGCTGCGTAGAGCCGGCGCGCCGAGCGCTCGTCCCAGGCGACGCTGGCGTGGACGCGGCCGGGGAACTTGCGGGCCGCCGCGACGAGTGACTCCGCGATCGCGAGGTCACCGTCGCCGAGCAGCGCGAGTGAGGCGCCGGACGCGACCAGCGCGGGCAGCGCCGCCGCCAACACGTCCCAGCCCTTCTGCGGAGTGAGTCGCCCGACGCCGACGAGGAAGCGACCCGGCTCGGTCTTCCGGAGTCCGAGCTCCGCCATCACGCGCTCGCGGCAGGTGCGCTTGCCCCCGGGCGCCGCCGCGGAGAAGCGCTCGGGCAGCGCCTTGTCGCTGGCCGGGTCGAAGCGCTCGACGTCGAGCCCGTTCGCGATGCCTTGCACGCGCCGCCGCCGCATCTGGTACACCCCTTCGAGGCCGAGCCCGAACTCGGGCGTCTGTATCTCGCGAGCGTAGCTCGGCGAGACCGCTACGATGCGGTCGGCCCAGACGATGCCGCCCTTCAGCAGCGCCAGGTCGCCGAAGAACTCGAGCCCGTCCGGCGCGAACAGCTCGGCGGGCAAGTGAGTCCACGCCATGGCGGAGGCCGGTTGGCGACCCTGGTACGCATTATTGTGTAGGACCTGCACCGTGCCGATGCCGCGCGCGCCGCCGCGGTCGAAGAGGGTGCGGAGCACGCAGATCGACAGCGCCGCGTGCCAGTCGTGGGCGATCAGCACCGCGGGCCGCTCGTCGTAGGCGCGCAGCGCGACTGCGCGCGCGAAGCTGATGAAGCGCGCCGCCTCGTCGCCGTAGGGCCCGGCCGCTTCGCCGTAGAGACCCGCGCGATCGAAGAAGGCCGGGACGTCGAGCAGCCGCAGCTCGAGGCGGGGCCCGAGCTCGCCGGCGAGCCAGCGGCCGCGCACTTCGCCGAAGGGCCCGGGCAGGCGCACGGTGCCGGCGTCGACGAGCCTGGGGCAGCTCGGGTGCGCGAGCGCTCCGCGGTACGCGGGCAGGAGTGACACGACTTCGTGACCGCGCGCCGCCAGCGCACGCGCGAGGCCCGCGACCGCGTCTCCCAGCCCGCCGCTCTGCGCGAGGGGTGAGAGCTCACTCGTCGCGAAGAAGACGCGCAATCCGCCCCCTAGACGTCGAACTCGTCGCGCTGACCGAAGTCGGCGCGCGAGACCACGACCACGCCGCCCTCGGAGACCGTGAAGCGCTTGCGATCGGCCTCGAGGTCGTAGCCGATCGTCTCACCGGCGGGAATGCGCACGCCCTTGTCGACGATGCAGCGGCGCAGCTTCGCGCCACGGCCGATGTCGACGAGCGGGAAGAGCACACACTCCTCGACGTGACTGAAGCTGTTCACGCGCACGCGGTAGAAGCACACGGTGCGCTCGAGCGTGCCGCCGGAGATGATCGAGCCCGAGCCGACGATCGAGTCGATCGCCTTGCCCACGCGGCCCTCGGCCTCGTCGGCGAACACGAACTTGCACGGACCCGACGGCGGCTGCGTGCCGCGGACCGGCCACGAGTCGTTGTACAGGTTGAGGCACGGATCGACGGAGACCAAGTCGAGGTTCGCCTCGAAGAATGCGTCGAGCGAGCCCACGTCGCGCCAGTAACCGCGCGAGCGCTCGGTCTCGCCGGGACACACCTGCGACGCGAAGTCATAGGCCAGCATGCGCATGCGCTTGTGCGCGCTCGTGAGCACGTCGCGGCCGAAGTCGTGCGTGGTGGTGGTCTGGTCGGCGTCGCGCCGCAGCTCCTCGAGCAACACAGAAGTGCGGAACATGTAGTTGCCCATCGAGACCAGGGTCGCGTCGGGATTGCCCGGCATCGGCGGCGGGTCGGCGGGCTTCTCGAGGAAGTCGACCACCCAGCCGTTCGCGTCGACCTTCAGACAGCCGAAGTTTCGCGCCTCGCTGCGGGGCATGGGCAAGGTCGCGACGGTGAGGTCGGCGTCGCGGTCGCGGTGCGCGTCGAGCATCAGCGAGACGTCCATCTTGTACACGTGGTCGGAGCCGAACACCGCGACGTCGCGCGGCCGCATCTCGCGCAACAGGTCGAGGTTCTGCCAGATCGCGTCCGCCGTGCCGCGAAACCAGAACGGTCCGATGTTCTGACCGGCGGGCACCGGATCGATCGACGCGTCGAGCACGCCGCCGAGCGACCACGCGCGAGAGAGATGCCGGATCAGCGACGTCGCTCGGTACTGCGTCAGCACGCGGATCTGCTGGTAACCGCTGTTCACGAGATTCGAGAGCACGAAGTCGATCAGGCGGTAGCGGCCGCCGAAGTACATCGCCGGCTTGCTGCGCTCCAGGGTCAGGGGCGCGAGCCGCCGCCCCTCGCCGCCGGCGAGCACGAGCGCAAGGCTATCGCGCACGGGGACCACTCAGTTCCGTTTCTAACCCTCGGCCGAAGCGCGGGCAAGCGCCGTTGGTTTAGGATGGGCGCGCACCCACTTCGGGAGGGAGAGAGCGACCGTGTTGATCATTGCAGGCACGTTCCGAATCGATCCGGCGAAGCGCGAGGCGGCCGTCGCAGCCGCGCGCGAGATGATGGCCGACACCTTGAAGGAGCAGGGCTGTCATGCCTACAGCTTCACCTCGGACCTCTCCGACCCGACGCTGATCCATCTCTTCGAGCGCTGGGAGTCGGACGACGACCTGCGCGAGCACTTCAAGACTCCGCACATGACTCGCTTCCAGACCGCGTTCATCGGGCTCGCCCCGAAGGTGCTCGAGATACAGAAGTACGAGATCTCGAGCATGGGGCCGGTGCGATGACTCGCGCGTTCGCCGCGCTCTTGCTGGCCTGCCTCGCGCTCGCTCTCAGCGCGCGCGCCGACTCACCGAAGGGCGAAGCGACCGGCCCCTGCGCCGCCGACGCGAAGCGCCTCTGCGCCGACGCCGAGCCGGGTCACGGCGCGATCATGCAGTGTCTGAAGGCGCACGACGCGGATCTCTCGAAAGAGTGCAAGGACAAGATCGCCGCGGTGCGCGACCAGATGCGGGAGAAGGCGAAGTCTCTGCACACGGCCTGCGGCGGCGACGCCGAGCGCCTATGCCCCGGCCTCGAAGCGGGCACCGGGCTGGTGCGCTGTCTGTACGAGCACGAGCCGGAAATCTCGCAGCCGTGCCGCGACGCGATGCGCGAGCGCGGTCCCGAGCCCTGAGTCAGCCGTGGCGCAATCGTTCGCCGACCGCTTCGACGCCGAGGTCGCGCAGGGCTTCATCCGCGCCAACGATCGACTCACGGGGCTGCCGAAGTATCTCGGCCTGCGCATCGTCGACGTCGGTCCGGGCACCTTGCGCGCCGAGATGGAGGTTCGCGAGGAGCTCCTCACGCCGTTCAAGACGATGCACGGCGGCGTGATCTCCGCGCTCTGCGACCACGTGCTCGGCTGCGTCTGCTACCCGCTCATGGCCCGCGGTCAGTGGGCGGCGACGACCGAGTTCAAGCTGAACCTGCTCGCCCCGGTGACTCGCGGCGTACTGGCCGCGAACGCCACCGTGGTCTCGATGTCGAAGTCACTCGCCGTCGTGCGCATCGAGGTCGTGAACGAGGAGCGCCTCGTCGCTCTCGCCCAGGGGACCGTGACTATTCGGGACCCGAAGTAGCTCCGTACCTGCTGCGGAAGCGCTGAGTCATCCAGAGACACACTTCCCAGATGTCGGCGAGCGGCGCGCCGGTGTTCGGATCGACGGGCTGATAGGCGGGCGGGCCGAACTCCGGATTGATCGTGAGCCACGGCCGGCCGTCCGCGGCGGCGCGCCCGATGATTCGATCCCACCAGCGCTCGAAGCGCTGGGTCCACTGCAGTCCCTTGCCGACGCGCGGGTCGGGCACCTGCGGCCCGTGCTCGTAGCCGACGCGCGCGTGGATGTGGTCCGCGCGCGAGATCGCGAGGTCCATGAGCTCGCGGTAGCCGGTCGCCGAGAGACTGCTCTCGGCCACGGTCGTGAAGTGACTGAAGTCGGCGCAGATGCGCAGCGCGGGGAGCGCCTCCAGATAGCGGGCGGTCGTCCACGGCGAGTAGAGCAGGCGCGTGCGGTGTGTCTCGAAGACGACCGGCACGTCGACTTCGCCCGCCATCTCCATCACGTTGCGGAAGAACTCGAGGCCGCGCGCGAAGTCGTAGCGGTCGCGGCCCGGATGGCAGTTGATGAGAATCGGGCGCGTGCGCTTGATGCGCTCGAGCTGCGCGCGGAAGGCATCTTCGTCGTCGCAGAACATCATCGCGACGTAGTCGAGGCCGAGCTCGCCGCACAGCTCGCCGAACTCGGTCGGATCGATCTCGACGGTGGCGCACTCGATCCCGTCGTAGCCGGCCGCGGCGAACTTGGCGAGTCGCGCGCGCTGGTCGCCCAGATGCTCCATGCCCCAATCGCACTTCAAGAGCTTCAGCTGCACGGGCCGCATTCTACTCGCGGGGACGTCCGGTCGTTGGAAGTGAGTTGCAGGCGACCGCTGAGCGCGATCTCACCGAAATCTACTGGCGCCGCGGGCGGCGAAATCAGACACAGAGGCGAGGGGTAGAGAACGATCCGCAGCCTCTCCATCGCTCACATCTGCGCGTGCGCGCAGCTCGTCGCCTTCGTCGGCCTGGTCGGCTGCACGCGGCCCCCGCCGTCGCAGGGGAAGGGCCCGGGGCTCCGCGTGGCGGTGATCGGAGACTTCGGCAGCAACGACGAAGTGGAGGCGAGCGTCGCGACGCTCGTCCGATCCTGGAATCCGGATCTCATCGCAACGGTCGGCGACAACAACTATCCGAAGGGCAGCGCCGAGACGATCGATGCGAACGTCGGGCAGTACTACCACGACTTCATCGCGCCGTACTCCGGAAAGTACGGACCCGGAGCGCAGACGAATCGCTTCTTCCCCGCGCTCGGGAATCACGACTGGGAGACGGCCAACGGGGCGGCACACTTCGACTACTTCGAGCTTCCGGGCAACGAGCGGTACTACGCCGTGCGGCGCGGCGCGCTGGATCTCTTCATCCTGGACAGCGACGAGCGCGAGCCCGACGGCATCTCGAGTGACTCGGTCCAGGCAGACTGGCTCCGCACGGCGCTCGCCGCCTCGACGGCGCGCTACAGGATCGTGCTGTTGCACCACCCGCCGTTCTCGTCCGGGCCGCATCACTCGGCGGCGACGCTCCAGTGGCCGTTCCGAGAGTGGGGCGCGACGGCCGTGCTCTGCGGACACGATCACGACTACGAGCGCATCGATCGCGCGGGCATGCCGTACGTCGTCGTCGGTGTCGGCGGCAGGCGACTGTATGGCTTCACGGCGACGGTGGGCGGCAGCCAGATCCGAATCGCGCACCGACACGGCGCGCTGCTGATCGAGGTGGGCGCCGATCGCGCGACGGCTCGCTTCGTGACGGCCGAGGGAGACGTTCTCGACAGCTTCTCACTGCCCGCGGCTGCCGATCTGCCCACCGAGACGTCCCTCATCCCCGCCAGCACTCGCGGCAAGTATCTCGCCGACGGCGCCGGTGTCGGCGATGCGTGGCGCACGCGCGGCTTCGACGACTCCAGCTGGGAAGCCATCACGGCTCCGGCCGAGACGCCCGTGCGATCCGGAGTCACTCCGATCGCGTTCACTCGCGACGCGGCGACCACGTCGAGCTTCTCCCGGCGCGCGTTCGACGTCCGCGATCCAGCGGCCTTTGGCTGGGTCGAGCTCGCGCTCCCGACGGCGGACGAAGTCGTGGCGCACCTGAATGGCATCGAGGTGGCGCACACGAAGCGCGCCGTGAGTCGACTGGACAGCGACGCGAGCTCGACCCGCGGTCACACGCTCGTCGATCCCGCTCTGCTCGTCGCAGGACCGAATCTCCTCGCGATCGAGGTCCGGCATCGCGCCGAGCACGCGAAGCCTTCGCTCTTCGTGGCGGAGCTCCGGGCGTTCTCCGCGCCGTCGTCGCTCTTCGCGGCGGGAGGACCCTGGAGATACCTGGACAGCGACGCGAGGCCGGCGCCGGGCTGGCGCAAGGTCGGATTCGACGACTCGGGCTGGTCCCGGGGCGCCGCGCCGCTCGGCTACGGGGTGGCGGACATCGCGACTCATCTGAGTCGCGCAGAGGAACGCGGGAAGATCTCGGCCCCGTTCTGGCTGCGCGGCGAGTTCTCGGTCGCGCGCAGCTCCGGCTTCCGCGAGCTGTTGCTGCGCGTCGCGCGCAGCGGCGGCGGAGTCGTGTTTCTGAATCGAGTCGAGATCGCGCGCTGGAATCTGCCGGACACCCCCGTCGTGGCGCGGGCCGCCCGCGTGAGCGGCGACGGCGGCGACGCGAGCGCGCGGGTCGAGATTCCCGTCTCGGCGCACCTGCTCAGCGACGGCGACAACGTGATCGCAGTCGAGCTCCACCCGGGGCCGGACGCGGAGTCGAGCCTGGCCTTCGACCTCGCGCTCCTCGCGGTTCAGTAGGATCGGCGGCGAGTGTCTCGCGCAGATCCGCAGCGCAGATTTCCCTGGACCGAGCTGTCGGCGAACGCGGTGCTCTGGCTCGCGTTCGTCCTCTCGCTCTCGGCGTTTCGCGCGTTCCTGATCTGGTGGTTCCGCGCGAAGCTCTCGCCGCAGGCGGGATCGGAGGCCTTCCGTCGCTGCTTCGGCAACGGGCTCCGCTTCGACGTGTCCATCGCGACCTACGGGCTGCTGCTGACGCTCGTGCCGACCTTGATCTCGCTGGTCGTTCCGCTCGGCCGCTGGCCCGAACGCATCCGCCGCGCACTCACTCCCGTCGTCCTCTGCGTGTACGCCTTCGCATTCGCGACGGACGCCGCATATTTCGCGGAGTACGACGACCAGTTCAACCATTGGATCTTCGGTCTCGTCTACGACGATCGGGGCGCGATCTTCACGACGATCTGGAAGACCTATCCCGTCGTCTCGCTGCTCGCGCTGTGCGCGATCGGAGCGCTCCTGGCCGCCTGGGGAGTGAGTCGACTGACTCGCAGGGCGGCTCTCGCGGTTGCAGCGCCGCGCTGGGCCGATCGCGCCGGGCCGCGCGCCGTCGCCCTCGTCGCGCTGCTGACCCTGACCGGATTCGGGCTGCGCGGCTCGCTGGGCCGGCGTCCGCTGCAGGAGAAGGACATCGCGACGACCGGGGACGTGCTGCTGAACAAGCTCGTGCCGAACCCCTTCTTTGCACTCTACGCGGCGATCCGGGATCACGAGTCACTCCAGACGTCCGCGGGGATCCGGTCCTTCCTGCCGGATGGCGACGTCCGGTCCGCGGCGCGCGCGCTCTTTCCGGTGCGGAGCGATGCCGCGGATCTGGATGCGAGCCTCGAGCGCAGCGCGCCCGGGGCAGTCGGCCCGCCCGCGGATCACGTCTTCATCGTCGTGATGGAGAGCTACGACTCGTGGGCGATGCAGCCGAGGTTCGCCTCGCTCCATCTCACCGACCGCCTCTCGGCGCTGGCACACGACGGAATCCAGGCGTGGGCGTTCGTCTCGGCGGGAAGCGGCACGATCAAGAGCCTCGGCGCGATCATCACCGGCCTCCCGTCCGCCGGGCTCTTCGTGAACTATCTCCCCGCGGTTCGCGCGGGAGTGCCGACGTCCGCGCCGGGCATCTTCCGGCGGCTGGGCTATCGCACGCGCTTCTTCTACGGCGGGTATCTCAGCTGGCAGCGGATCGGCGACTTCGCGCGCGAGCAGGGCTTCGACGAGGTCGTCGGCGGCGATCAGATGAGCGCACGAGTCACGGGGAACGAGTGGGGCGTCGACGACGACGTGATGTTCCGCTTCATCCTCGAGCACACAGGCGACGAGCGGACCTTCGACGTGATCATGAGCACGTCCTACCACCCGCCGTTCAGCGTCGACCTCGAGGCCCATGGCTTCGACGTCGAGACACTGCGCGCGAACCCGCTCTGCCACGGGCTCTCCACGCCGCAGCTCCGCACGCTGGGCCACCTCTGGTATTCCGACCAGAGTCTCGGTGACTTCGTGCGAGACGCGGAGCACAAGCTCAGTCGGCCGCTCTTCGCAATGACCGGCGATCACTACTCGCGCGAGGAGTCCGTCAACCCGCGGCCGACGCTCTTCGAGTCCTCGGCCGTGCCCTTCGTCCTCTACGGACGAGATGCGCTGGCGCGCGTGCGCCGGCCCGAGTCACTCGCCGGATCCCACGTCGACGTCGTGCCGACGCTCGTCGACCTCGTGGCTCCCGAGGGCTTCCGGTATCACTCGTTCGGCCGCGACCTCCTCGACCCCGCGGCGCCCCAGGTCGGCTACGGGAACGACACGGTCATCACCCCGGACTTCGTGCTCGACGTGCGGCGGCCGACTCACGTCGAGGACCTGCAGGGCGGCCCGCCTTCCATTTCCGTCCCCGCAGCCGACTTCGCGCGGAAGTATCGCCAGCTGCATGGCCTGGCGTGGTGGCGCGCGGAGCAGGGCCGCGCCTGGCCGGATTCTCGGACCGCCCAGAGGTAGCGCGAGCGAACGCCCGACACAGTTGTGTGTCGGCAGGGATTCAAGAAAAACCCCTCGGAGCCAGCTCGAGGCTCCGAGGGGTTTGGAATTGGTAGCGGGGACAGGATTCGAACCTGTGACCTTCGGGTTATGAGCCCGACGAGCTACCGGACTGCTCCACCCCGCACCGAGGTGGGCGGAGGATGGGCTTCACCTCGGGTTGTGTCAATTCGCGCGCCGCGCGCGAGCTTGACTCGACGAGCTGCTCGAACTCTCGCGTGCAACTCACCGGCAGAGCGACACTTCTCGTCACCGGGGTGCCACTTCTCGGCAGTCGCCGTGCGTCTGGGCGACCACCGGAGGGCAAATTCATGACGGCAGGAAAGTGGGTCATCGCAGCTGCGCTGGCGGTCGGGCTGTTGCCGCGGGTCGCCGCAGCGGAATATTGGCGCTACGAGACGGACTCCGGCAGCACGGCGTTCACGGACGACGCGAAGAACATTCCCACGAAGTACCGGGCCGGCGCGGTGAAGATCGCGGAAGAGTCACTCTTCACCTACAAGCGCCTGTCGCTGGTCGAGCCGATCCAGCCGACACCGCACAGTGTTGCGCCGACCGCCGAGCCCGTCGCCCCGCCGCAGCGCGAGGCGCCCGCGACCGGCCGCCTGGTCTTCGACGTGGAAGGCATTCCCATGGAGCTCGAGTCCAACGGGGAGCCGATCCGCATCGAGAGGCGCTCGAACATGCACGCGGACGGGGAGTACACCCAGTACGGTCCCGGATCGACCACGATCGTGCGCCAGGGCGACAAGCCGCTCATCTACATCGACGAGCGCTGAGCTAGCGGAGCGACTGCCCCGAGGAGACGTCGTCGCGCAGGACCGAGAGATCCGGCGTGACGACCCACTTCTCCATCGTCACGTCGTAGCGCCACTTCTGGACCTGCCGGACCTTCCGCTCCTGCACCGACGGCAGGCGGTAGTACTCGAGCCCGACGAGCAGCTCCACTTCGGTACCGTCGCTGGAGAGCGGCTTCGCGCTCAGCAAGTCCACCGACGTGAACTTGTACGGGCGATCCGAGGTGTCGAGAAGCTTCAGAAACGCGCTGCGCCGCTCGGGCTCGACCTGCGCCGCCGCTTCCTGCCAGCGACCCCAGCGCACGTCGTTGTTGTATTCCTGCGCGAACTCGTCGACGGAGGGCATCTCCGGCGGGAGGAGCGGCGTGACACACGACGTGAACACGAGCAGCATGAGCGCGAGCAACCGATGGTTCATGAGTCTCTCCCCCCAAGACCAGTGGGGCGCAAAGTGGCATTTTTCGTGAGCGGTCGGCAGGGGGGCGGAGCGTGGCAGGCGAGGGCGCAGAGCAGGGGATCTTGCTCGGCATCGACATCGGCGGGAGCAAGCTGAACGTCGCCCTCGGCCGCAGGGGCGGCGAGCTGGTGCGCGAGGCGCGCATCGACGGCTGGGCCAGCGGCGACGCGACGAGCGACGTCGAGCGCATCGCTGCGACAGCGCGCGAGTTGCTCGCCGCAGCGCGCCTCGACGCGCGCCAGCTCGCCGCCATCGGCGTCTGTGCGCCCGGGCCACTCGATCCGTCGACGGGAGTCGTGCACGACGCGCCGAACCTGCCCGGCTGGCACGAGGTGCCGATCTCGGCGCAGCTGGCGCGCGCGTTCGGGCGGAGCGTGCGCCTCGAGAACGACGCCAACGCGGCGGCGCTCGCCGAGTGGCGCTTCGGCGCGGGGCGCGGCTCGCGCGCGTTCGCCTTCCTCACGATGAGCACGGGCGTCGGCGCGGGCTTCATTCTCGACGGCCGGCTGTATCGCGGCGCGCGCTACGGCGCGGGAGAGGTCGGGCACATGCCGGTCGTGCTCGGGGGACGCGCGTGTGTCTGCGGACTCCGCGGCTGTCTCGAGGCGTACACCGGTGGTGCCGCGCTCGCCGCGCGCATGCGCGCGGACGTGGCAGCGGGCGCGCGCACGTCGCTCGTCGAGCGCGCGGGCGGCGATCCGGCGCGGATCGCGGCGAAACACTGGATCGAAGCGCTGCGCGCGAGCGAGCCGTATGCGCGCGCGCTCGCCGACGAGTATCTCGACGTGCTCGCCCAGGCGCTCGCGATCCTGATCCTGTCACTCGACGTCGACTGCATCGCCCTGGGCACGATCGTGGCGCGCAACACGGATCTGCTTCTCGAGCCGCTGCGCGAGCGCGTGGCCGCGCGGGTCTGGCCGCACTTGCGAGACACTCGGATCGTCGCGGCCGAGCTCGGGGACCGGCTCTGCGCCTACGCAGGACTGTGTACGGCGCTGCTCGAACTCGAATCGCCGACGCCTTCCTCCGCGTAGCGCGCGCGCCAGCGCGCCGCGAAGGCCGCGAACTCGCCGCGCTCGATCGCCTCGCGCGCCTCGCGCAGCAGCCTCATGTAGTACGCGAGGTTGTGCAGCGAGAGAACGCGCGCGGCGAGCGCATCGCCGGCGGTCAACAGGTGGCGCAGGTAGGCCCGGGTCCAGCGCCCGCAGACGGGACACGCACAGCCCGGGTCGAGGGGGATGCGCTCGTCGCGGTGGCGGGCGTTGCGCAAGTTGAGCCGCCCGCGCGAGGTGAACACCGATCCGTGTCGCCCGTGGCGGGTCGGGACGACGCAGTCGAAGAGGTCGACGCCGCGCGCCACCGCGGCGAGCAGATCCTCGGGCAGACCGAGTCCCATCAGATAGCGAGGCGCCGCGGCCGGCAGCGGATCGAGCGCCGCCGCGACCAGGCGCGCGCGCTCGTCGGGTGACTCACCGACGCCGAGCCCGCCGATCGCGAACGCGCCAAAGCCCAGCGCAGCCGTGCGCACTGCGCTCTCGGCGCGCAGCTCCGTCGAGCCGCCGCCCTGAATGATCCCGAACAGCAGCTGATCCGCGCGCCGGTGCACGCCGCGCCCGCGCTCGGCCCAGCGCAGCGTGCGCTCGAGGCTCGCGCGGGTGCGCGCGAGATCCGGCGCCTTCTCGGGCGAGATCTCCTCGAACTCGTCGAGCACGACGATCAGGTCCGCGCCGAGCTTCTCCTGTATCTCGATCGCGCGCTCCGGCGACAGAAACACCGCGCGGCCGTCGAGCGGGCTCTTGAACTCGACCCCGGCCTCGCTGCGCCGGCAGAAGGCGTCGAGCGAGAACACCTGGAAGCCGCCCGAGTCCGTCAGCATCGGCCCGCTCCAGCCGACGAAGCCGTGCAACCCGCCGTGCGCCGCGATCAGCTCCTCGCCCGGGCGCAGGTGCAGGTGGTACGTGTTCGCGAGCACGCCTTGCACGCCCACGCCGGCGAGCTCGTCGGGAGTGAGTCCGCGCACCGCGCCGAACGTGGCGACGGGAAAGAAGGCGGGCGTCTCGAGAACGCCGTGGGGTGTGAACAGACGGCCCGTGCGCGCGGCGCCGTCCTGTGCGCCGACCTCGAAACGCGGCGTCCGCACGGGAGTCACTGGATCCACAGCGCGTCCCCGTACGAGTAGAAGCGGAAGCGCCGCTCGATCGCGTGCGCGTAGGCGCGCCGCGTCGCCTCGACCCCGGCGAACGCCATGACCAGCGCCAGCAAGCTCGAGCCGGGCAGATGGAAGTTCGTGATCAGTGAGTCGACCGCGCGGAACTCGTGGCCGGGAAGCACGAGGAGCTTCGTATCTCCCGCGCCGGCGGCGCCGCCGGTCGTCTCGAGCGCGCGCACGACCGTCGTGCCGACGGCGATCACGCGCCCTCCGCGTGCGCGAGTCGCGTCGATCGCCCGGGCGGTTTCGGCGGGGATCGCGAAGCGCTCGGCGTCGAGCACGTGGTCCTCGAGCCGCGCACAGCGCACGGGCCGGAACGTGCCCGGGCCGACGTGCAAAGTGACTCGTGAGATGCGCAGGCGCGCGGCGAGCGCCTCCGTGAAGTGCAGCGAGGCGGTCGGCGCCGCTACCGCTCCCGGCTCCCGCGCGAAGACGGACTGGTAGTCGGCCAGGTCACTCGCGAGCGGCGCCTCGCGCCGGATGTACGGGGGCAACGGCGCCTCCCCGAGCGCGTCGATCAGGCCCTCGGCGGCGACACCGTTCGGCGTCGCGAGCGCGAGCCGGCACGCGCCGCCGGGCAGCACCTCGACGATTCGCGCCGAGACAGCGCCGAACGCGAGCTCGGAACCCGGAGTGAGTCGGCCGCGCGCCTTCACGAGCGCGGTCCAATCGCCGTCGGGGCGACGCGAGAGCAGCAGCGCCTCTGCCTTGCCGCCGCTCCGCTTCGCGCCACGCAACTTCGCGGGAACCACGCGCGTGTCGTTGACGACGAACAGGTCGTCGGGCCGCGCAGCGTCGGCGAGCTCCGAGAACCGCAGTTCCGAGAGGGCGCCGGTCGCGCGCTCGAGCACGAGCAAACGCGCCGCATCGCGCGGCGAGCAGGGCGCCTGCGCGATCAGCTCGGGCGGCAACGAGAAGTCGAGGTCTGCGCGCGTGATCACGGGTGAGTCAGCGCCTCGAGCGCTCCCGGCTTGGCCGCGAGCGCGTCGTACGAGAAGAGTGCCACACCGGCGGGTCGGACTTCGCGCGCGAGCGCGACCTGCTTCGCGATGCGGCCCGGCTCGTCGGCGACGAGCCACGCGCCGAGTCCGAGCCAGAGGCGCTCGCCCCCTACACCAAAGTGCAACGCCCGCGTCTGGTAGCGCAGCAAGCGGTCGTCGCGCGTGTACGCCATGGCAACGGCGAAGTCGAGTCGTCCGTCGTCGAGCCAACCGCGCCAGTCCTGGAGCGCCGTGAGATACGCGCGGTCCGCGTAGGCGAGCACCGCGGCCGAGAGCTTCCACTTCTTGGGGATGCGCGCGCGCAGTCGCGCGACGAGCTCGCCGACCTGCGCGCGACGGAAGTCGTCCCACTTGTCGCCGAGCTCGAAGCTGCCGTTCTCGGCCGCGAAACGCGCCTTCGCGCTCTCGCCGTAGCCGAAGTCGAGCCCGCGGAAGCGCGAGCCCGGAGTCATCGGCAGCGCGTACGGGTAGCGGATGTAGTCGAGGTGCAATCCGTCGAGCTCCGGCGCGGCTCGGGCGAGGTCGTCGACCGTCGCCGCGAGATACTCGACCACGCCCGGCACCGCGGGATCGAGCCAGTAGCCGGGTGTCTCGAGCTCGAGCCACTTGGCGTCGGGCTGCGGCACGTTGCCGTCGGGATAGTCGAGCAGGCTGCGGCCCGCGCGGTCGACTTGCACCGCCTCGGGTCCCACCTCGCGCACGATCGGCGCGTCGCGGTTCTGCGCGAGCGCGAGACAGTTGAACCAAGCGTGCACGCGGATGCCGCGCGCGTGCGCCCGCGCGACCAGATCGGCGAGTGGCTCGGGGGCGTCGGGATGCGCGGCGCGAATGGCGCGAAAGGGCGCGTCGTCGGCGTGCGTCGACGCGAACCAGCTGCGGCCCGCGCGATGAACCTGTACGAACAGGTCGCTGGCGCGCAGGCCCGCGGCGCGCTCGACGAGCAGCGCGATCTTCTCGGGTGAGTCGAGCGTCCGCTCGCTTCCCTCGGCCAGCACCCACAGCGCGAGCGGTCCGCGCGCCCCCAGGGGCGGCTCAGCACGGGAGCACGCAAAACCGAGAAGCGCGGCAACGAGGACCGGAGTGAGCACGCGCATGGGGCCCGAAGGCTAGCAGAGGCTCGCCGCGTCGCCGTCGGTTAGATTCGCTGCGAGGCATGAGGAAAGGCACGCACATCGCTCGGCGCGCGCTGCGCATCGCTTGTGTCGCCGCGCTTCTGGCGGGAAGCGCGCCCGCGCGCGCGGACGATCCCGACGCGGAGCTCGTCGCGCGCCTGCGCGAAGCGAGCGAGCTGCGCGATCACGGCGACTACAGCGGAGCGGCGAAGAAGCTCAAGAAACTCGAAGCGAGCGACCTCGCCGGGCCCGTCGGCCTGATGCGCACGCGTCTCTTGCGCGCGGACGGCCAGCGCGACGAAGCCGCGCACGTGGCCGAAGCCGTGGCCGGACACATCCCGACGGCGGAGCTGCGCGCGCACCTCTACGCCGAGCTCGCGGCGATCTACCTCGAGCGCGACGACCTCGCGAGCGCCCACCAGGCGCAGCTCGCGGCGTCGGACGCGACGCGCAGCGCGGAGTACGCGGCCAAGCTGACCAGCGATCTGGCGCGCGCCTACGAGGCACACGCACGTCCCGCGGAAGCGCTCGTCCTCTACACCAAAGTGTGGCAGAGCTATCCGCTCTCGGGCGCCGCCGACGGCGCCCTCGCGCGCGCTCAGTCGCTCGCCGCGAGCACCGGCGCGCCGCCGCCCGAGCCCGCAGCGCTCGTCGCGCGTGCCGACCGCCTGCGCGAGGCGTTCCGCTGCGACTCGGCGCTGCCGCTCTACGAGACACTGCTCGCACGCCCCGACACCAGCGCGGTTCAGCGGCCGGGACTCGAGCGGGGCCGCGCCGAGTGTCTGTTCATCGCGCGCCGCTACAGCGACGCGGTGGATGCCTATCGCGCGCTCGCGAAGCGCGACCCGCACGACTTCGAGGCGCGCTTCCAGGAGGCGCGCGCGCTCGCGCGGAGCGGCGGGCGCGAGCCCGCGGTCGCCGCGCTCGAGAAGCTGACCAAGACTCAAGACCCTCTGCAGCGCGCACGTGTGCGCGCGTTGCTCGCGGTGATTCTCGAGGACCAAGAGCCGGCGCGAGCGCGCGCGCAGCTGCGACAGGTCGAGCGCCAGACGGCTGCGCCGAACCTCGCGTCGGATGCGCGCTGGTCACTCGCGTGGACCGATCTGCGCAGCGGCGCCGGGGTCACAGCGCTGCCGCTGCTCGACAAGCTCGCCGCGGGACCGAGCGACGACGTCGAGGTGCAGCGCGCGCGCTACTGGCGCGCGGTCGCGCGCTCGGACGCGCAGGACGAGAACACTCGGGCGGAGGGCATCGCGCAGCTTCGCGAGCTCGTGCGCGACGTGCCGCTCTCGTACTACGGACTGCTGGCCGCTGAGCGCGTCGGCGCAGTTCCGTTCGAGAAGAGTCTCGTGGGTCCGCGCTCCCCTGAGCCCGAAGCGCCGGAGCTGCGGCGCACCCGCCTGTTGCTCGATGGCGGCTTTCCAGACGTCGCCGCCGACGAGATCGAGAGCTACGCCGACGACGCGCACCTGGCGCGAGAAGGGCGCATCGCGACCGCGCGCCTGCTGCACCGCACCGGTGACTCGTACCGCGCGCTCCACATGATCGACGACGCGTTCGGGCCGACGCTCGAGCAGGGCGTCGACCCGGCATGGCGCGAGGCCTGGGAGCTCGCCTGGCCACGCGCGTTCGGCGAGTGGGTCGACGGAGCGACGCGTGAGTTCGCATTCGACCCCGCGCTCGTGTGGGCGATCATGCGCGAGGAGAGCGCGTACCGCGCGCAGGTGAGCTCGCCAGCGGGCGCGCTCGGACTGATGCAGCTCATGCCGCCGACGGCGGGGCGCGTCGCGGGCGAACTCGGACTCACCGGCTTCGTCGCGGAGCGGCTCTACGATCCGGAGACGAACATCCGGCTGGGCACGTACTACCTGCGGTCGCTCTTCGAGCGCTTCGGCGGCTCGCGGCCGCTCGCGATCGCCTCGTACAACGCCGGACCCGAAGCCGTCGGGCGCTGGCTCGAGAAGGACAGCGACGTCAAGCCGGACGCGTTCGTCGAGTCAGTGACTTACGCGGAGACACGCCGCTATCTGCGCCGCGTGCTGCGCTCGTACAGGATGTATCAGGTGCTGTACGGCGACGAGGTGAAGGCCGTGCCGGCGCCCGCGGCCGTCGCTGCTCCGGCACCCGACGCGACCGAGGCCGCCGCTCAACGCGAGGGCGACGCCCGCCGATAGCGCGGCCATGGTCAAGGTACTCCTGCTCCTACTGGTGATCGTCGCGGCCGGCGCGGGCGGCCTCTACTACAACTACAACCGCAACGCCGGGCTAGAGGCCGACCTCCACCAGCCGCGGCCCTACGCGAAGATCCCGACTGCGGACCTCACCAAGTTGATCCAGGCGTATCAGCAGGAGATCAAGCGCAGGAAGGCGGGAATCGCTGCCGCGCCCGCGGGAAGTGACTCGATCGAACGGCGCGACTCGAGCGACCTCGGCGGGCGAGCGGATGCGTTCGCCGGCTTCCAGAAGGAGAACGAGCGCTGGAAGGCGCAGCGCGGCCAGGTCATCGAGCAGGAGGTCCAGCTCAAGGACCTGCTGTTCGAGAAGTCGATCCGCGATCGCCACCTCGACGATCCGAAGTACGTCCTCAAGCAGCGCCTGCTGACGTTCTAGTCGTCCTCGTCGTCCGCGGCCGGCTCTTCCTCGGGCTCCTCGATCTCGGCCGGCTCGGCGGCCACCGCCGCAGGCTCGTCGAGCTCGATGTCCTCGAACTCGAGATCCTCGGGGTCAATCGGAGTGTCGAGATCCTCTCCCTCCTCGATGGGCGGCGGCGGAGCCTTCACCACCTTCTTCGGGGCCGGGGCAGGGGCCGCCTTCTTGGCCCGTGTTCGCTTCGGCTTCTCGAACGCCGGTGACTGGCGCTGATCGGCGCCGCACTTCGGACAACGCGGATCGGGCTTCTGGAGGTCGTAGAACTTGGCCTGGCAGGAGTAGCAAACCCACTTCTGGCCGAGCTTGGTTTTTCGGGCGGCATCCATGGCTGGGCGCTCCTTTGGGGCGGGGGTATACCACGGGAGGCGACAAGAGCAAGCACCGGAAATTCGCCGCCTGGCCAGGCACTTCCAATATTTAACAGAATGCTACTTATCGGAACCTACGGACAGCCCGATCCGGCGGCCGCGCGCCGCGGAGGCTTCCGTCGCGCAAAGCTCGCAAGGGCTCCCCTGCGCACCGAGCTCGGTGACTCGGGCGGCGCCCGAGTGACTCACTCGAGCTAGGGCTTCGCCGCCTCGGGCGGCGGCGCGAGCGGCGGCTGGGCCGCGGCTTCGGGCCTGGGCTGCGCGTCGAGCCGCGCTTGCTGAATGCCGATGCGCTGCACGATCCGCTCCTGTTCCGCGAGCTCCGGCGAGGTCGCGAGCGCCTCGCGGTACGCGGCGATCGCGCGCTCCGGCGCATTCGCGCGCGCGTACGCATCGCCCGCAGAGATCCAGAGCAGCGCGCGCGGCGGATACGATTCGGTCTTGGCGCCTTCCGCGTACGCCTCGGCGGCCGCGAGTGAGTCGCCCTTCTGATCCAGCGCATAGCCGCGCAGTCGCAGCGCGATGGCGCGCCGCGGGTCCGTCGCGGGGAGTGACTCGACGAGCTTGGCCAGCCGCGCTTGGGCGGCGTCGAGCCTGCCGAGATCGACCTCGATCTCCGCGGCCTTGATCGCCGCCACCGCGGAGAGCTCGCTGCCCGCGCGCTTTGCGATGAACGCGTCGAGCTCGGCGAGCGCCGCCTCGCGCGCCGTCGTCGCTTGCTCCGCGTTGGCGGGCTCGGGGACGAAGAATTCCCCGGGGTTCGCACCCATCGCCGCCGTGAACCGCGCGTCGATGCGCGCCAGCTCCGTCTGCTCTTCCGCAGCCGCGCGCCGGCGCCATTCGAAGACGCCTGCCACGAGCGCGCCGACCAGCAGCAGCACGCCCATCCCGACCATGATCTCGCGGCCGTGTGCATTCGCCCAAGCGAACGCATCCTGAAGGCGCGCTTCGAAGCCCGCGAGGCGTGCCTCCGTGTCGCTGTGCTGCCGCGGCGTCATGCCGGTGACTCCCTGATCTTGTGTGCGGCGCGGGTCTCGCGCCTCGTATCCCGCAAGCGCGGGGCGGGATCTTAGCGGGTTTTCGCCTCGGATCCGGCCAAATCTGCAGGCGCCTCGAGCTCGCGCCGACCGCGCAGTCGCACGCGGACAGGCGCCGAGCGGATGCCGAAGCGCTTGCGCATGAACGACTCGAGATAGCGGTGGTAGTTCCGCGCGATCAGCGACGGGTCGTTCATGAACACGAGCACCGTGAACGGCCGGCTGGAGATCTGGGTCGCGTAGAAGAACTTCGCGCGCCGCTTGCCCCGCAGCGGCGGAGTGTTGCGCTCGATCGCGTCCTCGAGGGCTCGGTTCAGCTCGCCGGTCCCGACCTCGAGCGCCTGCTCGTCGAACAGCGCGAGCGCCTCGCGCAGCACCCGCTCGAGCCCCTGGCGAGTGACTGCGCTGGTGCGCAGCAGCACGGGCTCCGGTACGAACGCGAGTCGACGCTCGAGCTGGCGCGCGATCTCGCTTTCGCGCGCCGTGTCTGCGACGACGTCCCATTTGTTCAAGAGAAGCACGAGCGGCCGACCGCGATCGAGCGCCAGGCGCGCGAGCTTGGCGTCTTGCTCGCCGACGCCGACCGCCGCATCGAGCACGAGCAGCGCGACGTCGCAGCGCTCGAGCGAGCGCAGGGCCATGAGTGCGCTGCCGCGCTCGATCCGATCCGAGCGCTTGCCGCCGCGGCGCATGCCGGCCGTGTCGACCAGGATCACCTCGCGGCCGTCGACCGAGAGACTCGAGTCAGTCGCGTCGCGCGTCGTGCCGGGCTCGTCGGCGACGATGTTGCGTTCCTCGCCGAGGAGCGCGTTCAAGAGCGACGACTTCCCCACGTTCGGCCGACCGATGATCGCAAGCCGCGGCGGACCGACGCGCGGGGCTTCGGTGTCCGCGCCGCTCGGCGACGGCAAGTGCTCGCCGATCGCGACCTCGAGATCGGCAATGCCGCGCGCATGCGCCGCGCAGGTCGGCACGACCACGCCGAAGCCGAGCTCGTGGAACTCGCCTGTCTGCGCCTCGATCCGCGGCGTGTCTGCTTTGTTCGCGACCACCACGACCGGCTTGCCGCCGCGCCGGAGCAGCTCCGCGATCTGCCGGTCGAGCGGAAGAAGTCCCGCGCGCGCGTCGACGACGAACGCGATCACCGCGGCCTGCGAGACGACGAGCCCCACCTGGCGGCGGATCGCCGCCGGGATGCCTGCGTCGGCCTCGGGATCGAGGCCGCCCGTGTCGACCAGCAGTGCCGGCTTGCCCTCGATCTCGGTGGTCACCGCCACCCGATCGCGGGTGACTCCCGGGCGATCCTCGACCAGGGAGCGGCCTTCGCGCAGAAGCCGGTTAAACAGGGTCGACTTGCCGACGTTCGCGCGGCCCACGATCGCCACGAGCGGCGGTCCCGGCCTGTCACTTCTCTTCACGTCGGTGCCACTCCTCGGAGTCCCTGTCAGCGAGTGGTTGACACTGCTAGCGGTTTTAGGCGAGGCTCGCCGGGATTCGAGGTCCGGTCGCTTCGGGGAGGGTCCGGCGATGTTTCGTAGGTTCCGAGAGATCACGGTGCGTGCAGCGCTGCTTGCGGTGGTGCTTGCCTCTCTCGCCGGCGCCCTGCCCCGCGAAGCGCGCGCCGATGCGTCTCAGCTCTGCCGGGCCGGCTCGAACATGGTGCTCGCGCCGTTCGACGCCCTCCTCGGTCCCTTCATCGCCGGCAAGGACGAGTACTACGGGATCACCGAGATCGACGACCCGAACTTCCTCAAGGCCATCGGCATCGTTCCCGGCTACATCCTTCTGAACGGCCTACAGCTCGGCGGTTCCATGTTCCGCGAGATCTCCGCGCTGATGGAGCTCCCGATCGGGATGGTCACGCTGTTCCGCGAGGGCGCTCAGCCGCCCCTCTTCCGCTCTCAGCAAGAGGCGTGGGCGCTGTTCAGCGAGGACTACGGCCAGTGCACGGTTCGCTTCGGCACGTCGTACAACACGATCAACGACGGCTGATCTCCGCGAGCACGCGCTCGCGCGCCGAGTCGCGCGCGTCGGCGTCGATCCAATCGAGCTCCGGCTCGGCGCGGAACCAGGTGCGCTGGCGCTTGGCATAGCGGCGGGTGGCAATCCAGATGCGCTCGCGTGCGGTCGGCTCGTCGATCTCACGCGCGAGTAACTCGCCGATCTCGCGATAGCCGATCGACTGCAGCGGCCGCAGCTTCACGCCGTAGCCGGCCGCGTTCAGGGCGCGGACCTCGTCGACCCAACCGGCGTCGAACATTCCCGCGACGCGCGCGCGCAGGCGCTCCGCGAGTGAGTCGCGGTCGAGCGCGAGCCCGATCCAGCGCACGTCGAAGGGGCGATCGCCGAAGCGGTGCTGCGCATGTTGCTCCGAGATCGGTCGCGCGCCGAGGGCGAGCGCCTCGAGGGCGCGCACCGTGCGCACATGATCGCGCTCGGGAATGCGCTCTGCCGCTCGCGGATCGCGGCGCTTGAGCTCGGCGCGCAGGTCGGCCGTGCCTCGCGCCTCCAGCTCGGCGCGCAGCGCCGGGTCCGACCCGGCGCCGCGAATCAGTCCGCCCGCGAAGGCGCGGGCGTAGAGGCCCGTACCGCCGACGAGCAGCACGGGCCGGCCGCGCGCGTGGATCTCGAGCGCAGCCCTGCGCGCGGCGACCGCCCAGCGCCCGGCCGACATCGGCTCGTCCGGTGAGACGAGATCGAGCGCGTGGTGCGGCACTCGCGCGCGCACGGCCGCGCTCGGCTTGGCCGTGCCGATGTCCATTCCGCGGTACACCTGCATCGAGTCCGCGCTGACGATCTCGGCACCCGTGCGCTCCGCGACCGCACACGCGAGGTCCGTCTTGCCGGTGCCCGTCGGTCCGACGATCGCGACCACCCGCGGCCGCGCCCCGCTCATCCGCGTCGCAGGAAGCGCCGCTCGAGCTCGCCCTGATCGAGCGTGACCGCGATCGGCCGACCGTGCGGACAATTCGCGAACCAGACTTCCTCGTCGAGACCCGCGAGCAGCGCGGCGACCGCGCGCGCGTCGAGGCGGTCGCCCTTGCGGACGGCGGCGTGACACGCCGCGGTCGCCGCCAAGTCGTGCAGCGCGCGCTCGAGCCCGTCGCGTGACTCGCGCTCCGGTGGCTCGCGCAGCAGCGCGGCGGTCTCGCGCAGCAGCTCCGGCCAGCGCGTGCCGGCGCGCTCCGCGAGTAGCGTGGGAAGAGCACGTACGCGCACCGGAACTGTGCCGCGCAGGTTCGCGGCGCCGAGCTCGAGCTCGATGCCGGCGCGCGCGAGCAAGGCAGCGTGCCCCGCGAGAGTGTCTCCGTCCGCGCGCTCGAGCTCGAGGTCGATCGGAATCAGCAGCTCCTGGCGCTCGAGTTTCTCGTCGAGGAGGCCGCGGCGCAGCCGCTCGAACAGCACCCGCTCGTGCGCGGCGTGCTGGTCGAGCAGTACGACGGCGCTCTCGGCTTCCAGCACGAGATACAAGCCGAGCGCCTGACCCAGATAGCGCAATCTCGAGAACACGAACGGGGCGCGCGGCGGTTCCGCCGAGGCATACGCGTCGAGTGGCGCGTCGGCCGCCGCGCTCTCGCCGAAGAGGGCCGCAGCCAGCCCGAAGTCGCTCT
>Ga0326730_1000034_pt1 | contig 41840 bp, 38 predicted proteins | sample MHFSIPfraction_3_FD_207740 | JGI IMG/M metagenome (GOLD analysis project Ga0326730, IMG submission 207740) | Lab enriched peat soil microbial communities from Michigan Hollow, Ithaca, NY, United States - MHF7AN SIP fraction | ecosystem: Environmental > Terrestrial > Soil > Wetlands > Peat...
CGCCGCGAGCGAAACCGCTCGGCTACAGGACGTGGGCCAGGCTCGCGCGACAGCGGCGCTCGTGACGTTCGGCGTCGTGGGGATCGGGGCAGTGGGTTGCTGGCTCGGAGGGAAGTACGCCGACCGGATTGGCCGGACGATCGTCACCAGTGTCTCGATGGTCCTCTCCGGAGCCTGCTGCCTGGCGATCGGGGGGCTGTTCGGGAAGCCGCTCATCCTGCTCGTGCCCGCGCTGCTCTTCTGGGGTGTGGCGGTGGTCGCGGACTCGGCTCAGTTCTCGACCGCGGTGAGCGAGCTCGCTCCCCGGGACTACGTCGGGACTGCCCTGACCCTCCAGACGAGTCTCGGGTTCCTGCTGACCACTGTCACGATCTCACTCTTGCCCCTCGCCGCGCGCGCCGCGGGATGGCGCTGGGTGATGAGTCTCCTCGCGATCGGGCCGGCGTTCGGCGTCTGGGCGATGCTCGCGTTGCGGCGGCGGCCCGAAGCGGCCGGCCTTGCCGGCGGACGGCGGTAGCCCGGCCTACGGCACTCGCAGCAGTCCCACGTCGCCGCCGAACTCATCGGCGAGCCGCGACACGCCCAGCGGCACGAAGTAGTCTCCCCCGTCGATGCGGATGTTGAACCGGTACGTACCCCGCGAGAGCCCCAGCACCGTCGTCCACGCCCCGGCCTCCGCCCGCCTGAGGGCGATCGGCTCCCAATTACTGAAGTCTCCCGCTACCTCTACCCGCGCCGCACCCGGCGCGTGCACCACGAACGCGACGCCGTCGCAGCTGCAGGAACGGAGCTCGACGGAGGGGGCCGCCGGGTCCGACGGATCGGGCGACGAGTGGTGGGTGACATGGGACGGCCGGAGCGGCAGGGAGAGGCCCTGGCGGCGGGGCAGGGCGCTCATCCGCAGCGCGAGTCCCAGATAGCGGCCCGAGACGCTCCCGCGAGTGGGATCGGTGGGATACCGCCCTCCGGAGAGGATGACGGAAAGCCACGGGTTGATGGCGACGCCACCACTGACCTCACCGTACACGCCGTGCCCGCCGCCGCGGCTCCAGGCGCGAATGCCCAGCGACCCGTCGAACGTGAATCGGCCGCGCCGTGCGTGTGAGGCGCCCTGGAAGTCGGTGTAGGTCGTGTCGCCCACGTGCGTGTTGGTCGCGCTGATGAGCCAGGTGACCCCGAAGCGACGCGCCCACGCCCCCACTTCCGCGCCGGCGACTGGACGGCTCGCTCCACCGAGCCAATTCGTCCCCGCGGTGCCGCCCATCCAGGCGCCGGTCCGCGCTCCCAGGAGATGGAGGCGTGGGGTAGCGAGGAGGTGGGAGAAACTCGCGAAGTCCTGGTACTGGCTGATCCCGGCGTGCCCGGCAAACTCGGCGCGCAATCCCCTCCAGGCACCGCTGAGCAACGACCCGGCAGTATTGGCCTGGAGGCTGTGACGTCCGCTCTCGAAGTGGAGGTATGTCCCGCGGGCCCACACGAGCAAGTGGGGCCGCTCGAGGCGGAACTCGGGGGAGATGGACGCGCCCGCGCTCGGCAGGAAGCCGTCGTAGCGCACGTCCATGACCCCGAGGTCCATGGTGGCCCCGGTTTGCGCCGTGAGCGTCGAAACGGTGGCGGGGGAGCAGGCGACGACGGCCGTGGCCGCCCACGCGGGGCGACCGAACCTCACGCGCCGGACATCATGCGATCACGGCCTCCTGGGCGTGGCGCCGGACGTCTGTCGCAACGCCGCATCGACGCGAACCGCCGCGGCGACCGCCGGCGGCGCGCCCAGCGCGATATCCCGCTCGACCGCACGGCGGAACTCCGCGATCTGGTCGTCTCCGGCTGAAGCGGCGAGGGCGATCACCGCGGCCGACGCGGAATCGGGCGGCACCCCGCTGGCGACGAGGTCGGCCAGGGTCGCCAATGCGACGGTGAGCGATTGGGTGCGGCGGTGGCGCAGCCGGGTGAGATCGGCAGGGCTCACGCCGGCCCGGAGCGCGCTCGCCGCGGCGTCGAGCTCCATCGGCGAGGAAGCGGACCCGAGCGCCAGCCGGGCCGTCCCGAGCTCCGCGGCCAGCCGGCGGACGGCCGCGACGATCTGGGGGGACGCCGCGTGCTTGGCCGCCCCCTCGAGGGCGCGTTGTACCAGCGACTCGATCGGGAGCCCCTGCAGGCGGGCGGAATCGATTACGGCGCTCACCGACTGCAGGGTAGCGGAATCGAGTCGCCGCTCGAGCCGCGGGTCCTGCGCCGCGCCTGTCGAGGGGCGCAACGCCAGCAGCCCGAGGGCGAGCGGGAATGATGCGAACCAGCGCGAGCGGTGCATGCCGATCACCCTCCTACCGTCACGACGGAGCTCGGTGCGTCGAAGTCATCCTGGACACGTGGCGCCGCCGGATCGGCGAGCCAGCGCGAGCCATTGACGAGAAACGCATACCGATAGCGACCAGGCGTGAGCGGAACCGTCACGCTCCAGAGCGCGCCGTTCCTGGTGGCCTGCATCGGCGTGGCCCCGCCGTCCCAGTCGTTGAAGTCACCGACCAGGGATACGGAGGCCGCGCCGGGAGCGACCACCACGAACTGCACGGTACTCGGACCCGCTGCGGGTGCGGCGATCTGCGGGCTCCGTCCGGCGAGCCAGACGACGATCCCGACCAGGACCGCCGCGAGCCCCAGGCCCGCGAGCGGACTGACCGCGATGTCCCGGGGGCGCGAGACCCAGTCCCATACCGCCGCGAGCCGGCCCAGACGATCCTCGCCCGCCGCCACGCGGCTCATGACGGCGGCGTCGAGCGTCGGGTCCATCTCCACCGGCCGGCGGAGCTGGTCGATCACCCGATCCAGCACGTCCTCTTCGCGATCAAACACGCTCGACCTCGGTCAATAAGGCGCGCAGCTGCTCGCGGGCGCGCATGACGCGCATCTTCAGCGCGGACACTCCGGTGCCGGTCAACCTGGACATCTCCTCGTACTCCATGTCCTCCACATGCTTCAACAAGAACGCCTCCCGCAGTGGCGGGGCCAACCGCTCCATCGCCCAGCGCACCGTGTCGTCCCACTCCGCCCGGTCCGACGTCTCGGGCGCGCTCGCCCGCTCGAGCGATACCTCGTCACGCACGAACATCCGGTGGCGGCGGGCGGCCCGCCGACCGGCGGTGCGGCACCGGTTGACGAGGATCCCGAACAACCAGGGCCCGAATTGTCCGTCCTCCCGGCACCGGGCCAGCGAGCGATAGGCCCGGACGAACGCATCCTGGAGCGCCTCCTCGGCATCACCCCGGTCGCCGAGCATGTGCACGGCGTAGCGGCCGAGCCGGTCGCGGTAACGCGCGACCAGCACGGCGAACGCGGCCGTATCGCCGTCGCGCACCCGGCGTACTATTTCGGCGTCGCTTGTCACCCCTGCATATACCCATGGGCCGGCGCTCGGGTCACCATCGGGGAATTGTGACCCCGGGTGCCGAGCAGGGGTATGCCTCTGCGAACCTCACGAGACCCCGGAGCCTTCATGAAGCGCCTCCTCGCCGCATCCCTGGTCCTCGCCGGATGCATCTCCGTCGCCTGCTATCAGGACGACACCTTGCACCCGCCGGCGATCGCCCCGACGAAGGTCCTGATAACCGACGACCCCTTCCCGTTCGACACCATCGCCAGCGTGAATATCTACGTCAGCCGGATCGAGGCCAGCCTCGGGGAGGACACGACGTCGGCGCCAGGGACGTGGGTGACGATCGCCACGCCCAACAAGGTGTTCGACTTGCTGACCCTCCAGCAGGGGACCACCGCCTTCGTGGGGCAGGGCACAATCGACGCCGGGAAATATTCGGCGATTCGGATGACAATCGACGTAGACAAGTCGTCCATCAAGTACGAGGGCGGTGTGGACGCCGCCGTCCAGTGGCCGTATCCGGGGCACGGCGAGATCGTGCTGTACGCGCTGGTCGAGAAGCCGCTGGCGGTGTCGGCGACCGGAGCCGAGATCGTGATCGACTTCGACGTCGGGCGGAGCTTCCTCTACAACCTGACCGGCAACAAGGACTTCGTCATGCTGCCCGTCCTGCGGGCGGTGAACAGCGCGGCGACCGGCTCGATCAGTGGCGTCGTCACCGTGCCCGACATCGAAGGCAACCCGACGCCGATTCTGAACGCGAACGTCACCGTCTATGGCGGCGATCCGAGTCGGCCGCCCGCCACCTATTCCGTTCTCGCCACCGGCCGAACCGACTTCCAGGGCAAGTACACGGTGGCCTTCCTGCCCGCGGGGACGTGGATCGTGCGGATCGAGCAACCCGATCTCCCGGGGCTCGACCCGGTAACCACGCCGAACGTCGTCGTGACCGCGGGCGCGACGACGCCGCTCTCGGTCTTCCTCCCTCGCGCCGGCGCCGGCGGCACGTTCATCAACATCGCGGGACCGGACACGGTCGCCTATGGCGGTGTGATCTCGCTGGCCGCGGCGGTGGGCGACTCGAACGGCATTCCCGAAGCGAGTCCCCAGGTCACCTGGTCGAGCCGGGACACATCGATCGCACTCGTGCTGCAGGATTCGGGGTTCAGCGCGGACTCAGTGTCGCGCGCGGTGATCCTGGGCCGCGGTGTCGGGCGTACCTGGATAGTGGCCGCGAGCGGCGCCCTCCTGGATTCAGTGTCGATCGAGGTCGTCAATGTCGCGCCATCGAATCCGGTCGCCAGCGTCACCCTCGTTCCGGCGAGCAGGACGATCGCGGTCAATGACAGTGGCGCCTTCACCGCGGAGCTGCGGGACTCCGCGGGTAACCTCCTCACGAACCGGCAAGTCTCGTGGTTCCTCACGGACTCGTCGGGAGTGGCCGATCTGGTCTGGGCGTCGGGCACCTCTGCGCTGGTGTACGGGCGTAATCACGGCACGACGCACCTCCGGGCGGCGAGCGAAAGCAAGTTCAAGGACGCGGCGATCACGGTTCCGTGAGGACGGCATCGCGACGCCCTCCGCAGTAGCTTGTGCTGCGGAGGGCGTTCTGCGCACACACCACCGATCACGCGGCGGCTTCACCAATCCCTGGACCGAGGCGGACTTCGAGGCCCGCCTCAGCGGGCTGCTGCGCTGGTGGTTCATCGAGCGCATGCGCCATCCACCACCACCCGATCCTGATCCGGCGACCTTCCCGCGGGCGACCCCCGCATTCGTCGTGCCGCGCGCCGCCGACGACAGCGTATCGATCACCTGGGTGGGCCACTCGACGTTCCTGCTGCAGATGGGGGGACTGAACATCCTCACCGACCCGATCTGGAGCGACCGTGCGTCACCGGTGCCCGGCGTCGGCCCGAAGCGGCGGACGGCGCCCGGGATCCCGTTCGAATCCCTTCCGCCGATCGACGCGGTCCTGCAATCCCACGACCACTACGATCATCTCGACGACTGGACCGTGTGTCGCCTGGAAGCGCGCGATCCCGGCGCGCGCTGGTTCGTGCCGCTCGGTCTCGGCTCGTTCCTGCAACGACGCGGGGTGCACGAGATCACAGAGCTCGATTGGTGGCAGGAAGCAACGCTCGGCCCGATGTCGATCGGATGTACGCCGGCGCAACACTTCAGCGGCCGCACGCCCTGGACCCGGAACCGGTCGCTCTGGTGCGGCTGGAGCGTCGCGACCGAGCGCCGGCGACTCTTCTTCGCCGGCGATACCGGATACCACCCGGAGTTCGCGCAGGTGGCTGAGCGATTCGGGCCGTTCGACGTGGCCCTCCTGCCCATCGGCGCGTACGAGCCGCGCTGGTTCATGCGCCCGCTCCACATGACTCCCGAAGAGGCCGTGGCGGCGGCGCGGGACCTCGGGGCGCCGCGCTTCGTGCCGATGCACTGGGGCACGTTCAAGCTCACCGATGAGCCGCTGGACGAGCCTCCCGAGCGGGCGTTGGCGAGCTGGTGCGCCGCGGGGCTGCCGGTGGAGCGCTACTGGCAGCTGGCGCACGGCGAGACGCGCGAGCTGACCCCGGCCGAGTCGCGGTGATCGGTCCGATCCTCTATCAACGGCGACGGCGCCCGCCGAGTGAGGTGGCGCGCCCGCCGCACTTCGAGCGCCGGGTGAAGGTGCCGATCGGATGGCTGGTCGAGCGGCTCGCCGCACCCCTGAGTCGCTGGGAGCACGAACAGCTGCTCACACCGGAGGTCGCGGTGCCGATCACGGGACTTCCCCGGGCGTTCGCGGGCTACCGCATCGCCCTGGTCTCGGATCTCCATCATGGTCCGGCGGTGCCGCAGTGGTGGCTGGAGCGAATCGCGGATCGCGTGGCGGCGCTGGCTCCCGATCTCATCGCGTTGGGCGGCGATTTCGTGAGCCACGCGCGCACCGACCTCGACGGTCTCGAGTCGGTGCTCGCCCGATTTCGTGCGCCCGACGGCGTCGTCGCGGTGCTCGGCAATCACGACCACTGGGTCGGTCCGGACCTGGTGGCCGGAGTGGTGCGCGGCGCCGGGATCGAGCTGCTGCTGAACCGGCACCGCCTGATCCGGCGCGGTGCGGCAGGCCTCGCCGTCGCCGGTGTCGACGATCTCACGCACGGCGCTGTGCGGTTCGCCGACGCGCTCGGCGGCGTCCCCGACGGTGCCCCCGTGGTGCTGCTGTCCCACAATCCCGACTTGGTGGAGTATCTCCCGCCGGGCCGGCGTGTCGACCTGATGCTCTCGGGGCACACCCACAACGGCCAGATCCACTGGCCGCTCATCGGTCCGCTCTCGGTGCCCTCGCAGTTCGGCGGGCGCTACCTGCACGGACTGCATCGCGTGGGCGCGACGTGGCTATACGTGTCGGCGGGGGTCGGCTCGGCCGCGATCCCGATCCGGTGGGGGAATCCGCCCGAGCTGCCGGTGCTGCGCCTGGAGCCCGCCTAGAGCGGTACCACGAACCGCACGGTGACGTGCTCGGCCGTTTGCGGCGAGACGGTGCAGTAGCAGTCGCCGCCCAGCGAGCGCTTCACGCCGAGCACCTCCGCCTCGGCGATCCCCGCGACGTCGCGGAACGTGATCTCGAGTGTCTGCCCGTCGATCACGCGATACGTCGTGGGGCGGCCCAGCAGCCGGTGATGCGGGTCGATGCGGGCCAGGCCCTCGGTGAGCTGGCGCTGGATGCCGGCGATGCGGCTTGCCGTCATGCGCGGCGCTCCGCGCCGTTGGCGCGAACCGCCGCCGCGTTGCGGCGCATGCCGGCGAGACCGGGACGGGTGAACGGCGTCGCGCCGTAACGACGGTCGAACGCCGGCGCGTCGATGGTCGCCCACTCCTCGGAATCGACGATCGGCCGGGGAGCAAAGTCCGGATCCGTGGTCGGACGCGCGAAGCGGATGTTCCAGGGACACACGTCCTGACACACATCGCAACCGAACAGCCACTCGCCCACCATCGCTTGCTGCTCGTCGGTGAATTCCCGCCGATGCTCGATAGTGAGGTAGGAGATGCAGCGGCGGGCGTCGAGTATGTGCGCCGCGGTGAACGCGTCGGTCGGACAGGCGTCGAGACAGGCGCGGCAGGAGCCGCAGCGATCGGCTTCGAACGGAGGGTCGGGCGGGAACTCCACGTCGGTGAGCACGGATCCGATGAAGGTGAACGAGCCGATCGCCGGATCGATCAGCATGGTGTTCTTGCCGATCCACCCGAGGCCGGCGCGCTGCGCGAGTTCCCGCTCGGGAACGGGTCCTGCGTCGACGTAGCACCGCGTGTGCGCGCCTGGGCACAGGTCGCGAATCAAGGCCGCGAGCTGCTCCAGTCGATCGCCCAGTACGTCGTGGTAGTCGCGCGACTGGGCGTACTGCGCGACCTTCGCGCTCGCCCCGGGGTCGGCCGAGCCGTGGAAATAGTTCGTCAGCGTGACGACGGCGACGCGCGCCTCGGGCATGATGCGGCGGGGGTCCCGCCGCTTCGCGGCCTGGCGGTGCAGGTAGGTCATCGTGCCCGCGTATCCCGCGTCCAGCCAGGCGTCGAGTGCGGCCGCATGTGGGTTGGGCTCGAGCGCTGCGACGCCGACCGACGTAAACCCGAGTGCCAACGCCTGGCGCTTGAGTTCGGTTACGAGTTTCTCCATACGCCTCTTCCGCGACGCCCTTTCCCTAACGTCTTCGCCGTCATAGGTGCATCGTCTCGCGGCGCCAGCGGGCGAAGCGGACGATGTCGTCGACCGGAGGCACGGCGCCCTCGTCTCCGTACGCGGTGAACATGCGCCAGCGGATGTACTCGCGTGGTGGGAGCGGCAGGAACGGCGGCCGGCGGTACCAGCCGCGCGCCCGGAAACTCCACGTCAGGCGCAACAGGTCGAGCGCGAGGCGCGGCCGCACGACGGCGCGCACGGCCAGGCGGGCGACGAGCGCGGTCCAACTCGCGGGAGTCTGCATGGCTTCTGTATATTCACCCCCTATGACGCTTGCAAGCGGGGTCGCGGGCGGCCCCGCCGGCCCCGTGGCCGGCGCGCATCCCCTGAGCCGCTACCGGAGCGAATTCCCCATCTTTCGCGACCGGGTCTACCTCAATACCTGCTCGCTCGGCGCGTTGGGGGTCCGGGCGCGGCGCAAGGTCACGGAGTTCCTCGACACCTGGCAGGCGCGCGGTGCCGCGGCGTGGTACGACGACTGGTGGGCGGCGTTGTCGGACCTGCGCGTCCGCTACGCGCGGGTCATCGGCGCCGAGGCGCGGAACATCGCGCTCACGCCCAGCGTGTCGGCGGCGGTCGCCGGGGTGGCGAGCGCCCTCGATTACGCCAAGCGCCCCCGGGTGGTCGTCACCTCCCTCGATTTCCCGACGGTGGTTTATCAGTGGCTCGCCAAGCGACCGCACGGGGTCGACGTCGTGGTCGTCGAGAGCCCGGACCAGGTGACCGTGCCGGTCGAGGCGATCGCGCGGGCCGTGGACGAGCGTACGGCGCTGGTCGCGACCTCGCACGTCTACTTCACGAGCGGTGCGATTCAGGATATCGCGGCGGTGGCCGACATCGCGCACCGGCGCGGCGCGTACTGCCTCGTGGACGCCTACCAGGCGGTGGGCCAGATCCCGGTCGACGCGCCGGCCACGGGCGTGGATTTTCTCATCGCCGGCGGACTCAAATGGCTGCTGGGCGGCACCGGGATCGTGTTCTGCTACGTGCGGGACGACCTCGCGCCGACGCTCACACCGACCGTGGCCGGGTGGTTCGGACACCGCGACCAATTCGCCTTCGAGCCGCACGCGCTCGAGTTCCATGACGACGCGCGGCGTTTCGAGCAGGGCACGCCGGCGCTCGCGGCCGTGTACACCCAGCTCGGCGGCCTCGAGTACATCGAGGAGATCGGGGTCCCGGCAATCCGGCAGGTCACGGCGGGCCTCGTCGAGGATCTCGTGGCGCGGGCGCGGTCGGCGGGATTCCGCCCCAAGGTGGCGGCGACGCCGGACGCGCGCTCGGCGATCGTGATGCTGCCGGCCGGGGATCCCGCGGCGGCGGTGCGGCACCTCGCCGAGGCCGGTATCGTCGCCGACGCCCGGCCGGGGCACGTCCGTCTCTCTCCCTTCTTCTACAACCTCCAGGATGACCATGTCGCAGCACTCGAGCGACTCGCCACGCACCGGGATCACTGAAGACGAACGATTGCTCACGACCGTCCCGTCGACGGAGCGTCGGGCGTTCGTGCACACCGATCCGTGGCGCGTGTTGCGCATCATGGGCGAGTTCGTCGAGGGCTTCGACACCCTGTCCGACGTCCGCTACGCCGTCTCCATCTTCGGATCGGCGCGGACCAAGCCGGATGACGCGTACTACGACAAGGCCGTGGAGACCGCCCGCCTGCTCTCCAAGCAGGGATTCCCGATCATTACGGGCGGCGGGCCGGGCATCATGGAAGCCGCCAATCGCGGCGCGCAGGAGGGGAACGGCCTCTCGATCGGGTGCAACATCGAGCTGCCGTTCGAGCAGGGGACCAACCCCTTCGTCGAGCGGTCGATCAACTTCCGCTACTTCTTCGTCCGCAAGATGATGTTCGTGAAGTATTCGACCGCGTTCATCGCGTTTCCCGGCGGGTTCGGGACGATGGACGAGCTGTTCGAAGCGCTCACGCTGATCCAGACGGGGAAGGTGAAGAACTTCCCGGTCGTGCTGTTCGGACAGGACTACTGGAAGGGAATGGTCGACTGGCTGGCGGACCGGGTGGCCGGGGAGGGCAAGATCGACGCCAAGGACTTGAACCTCTTCCATCTGACGGACCACCCGTCGGAAGCGGTGGCGCTGGTGGTCAAAGCGCGCGAGCAACGGGCGCACTCGCGCCCACCGGGAGGCCATGACCGATGACCTCGTCGGGCTTTCTGCGCGGCGCGCGCATCGACCCCCGGGCGATCACCGGCCACGAGACGGTCGCCGATCTCGTCGATCACGCCTTCCTCGCCTACAACGCGGGGCGGCTGGCGGAGGCGTGCCGGCTGTATGCCGAGCGCATGCTGGCCCCCGAGGCGACGGTGGGGATGAGTCTCACCGGGGCGATGACGCCGGCGGGCCTGGGGATGAGCACCATCATCCCGCTCATCGAGGCCGGCTTCATCGACTGGATCGTGTCGACCGGCGCGAACCTGTATCACGACGCCCATTTCGGCCTGGGCCTCGCGATGCACCGGGGCACGCCGTTCGCCGACGACGTGGAGCTGCGCGAATCCGGTGTGGTCCGGATCTACGACATCTTCTTTCACTACGACGTCCTCCTGTCCACCGACGCGTACATCCGCGAGGTGTCGGAGCGGCCGGAGTTTCAGCGCCCCATGAGCACCGCCGAATACCACTACCTCCTCGGAGGCTATGTCGCCGAGCGCGAGAAGGCACTGGGGCTGTCGCGCCGCTCGGTGCTCGCGGTCGCGCACCGGTGCGGTGTCCCGATCTACACCTCTTCGCCCGGGGACTCGTCGATCGGGATGAACGTCGCCGAGCAGGCGCTCGCGGGATCGCAGCTGCGATTCGACGTCAGCGCCGACGTCAACGAGACGGCCGCGATCGTGTTCGACGCGAAGGTGCGGACCGGAGGCGGCAAGAGCGGGGTGCTGCTGATCGGCGGCGGCAGCCCCAAGAACTTCGTGCTGCAGACCGAGCCGCAGATCCAGGAGGTCCTGGGGATCAGCGAGAAGGGCCACGACTACTACCTGCAGATGACCGACGCCCGCCCCGATACCGGCGGCCTCTCGGGCGCGACGCCTGCCGAGGCCGTGAGCTGGGGCAAAGTGGATCCGGAGCAGCTCCCCGGCACGGTGGTGTGCTATCTCGACAATTCGGTCGCGTTCCCGATTCTCGCCGCCTACGCGCTCGCGCGGCATCCGCCCCGGCCGCTCAAGCGGCTCTACGACCGGCGCGAGGCGCTGATGGCGCAGCTCCGGAAGGCGTACCTCGCGGCGAAAGCGGAACGGGACGCGCGGGCGCACGCGGCGAGAGGGAGGCGCGAGCGCTGACGTGACGCGACCGGCCAGCGGCACCCGGGCGTACGCGGTCTACGTTCTGGCGCTGCTCACGCTGATCAACTTCTTCAATTACGCGGACCGCAACGTCGTGTTCGCGGTGTTCGAGCCGCTCAAGCGGGATCTGCAGCTCTCGGACCAGCAGTTGGGCTGGATCGGCTCGGCCTACATCATCGTCCTCTCCCTCGCAGCCCTGCCTCTGGGCGTGCTGGGCGACCTCCGCACCCGGCGCGGAGTCATCGCCTGGGGCGTCGGGCTGTGGAGCCTGTTCACGTCGCTGGGCGGCGCGGTCCGCGGCTTCTGGCAGCTGTTCGTGTGCCGCGCCATGGTCGGCGTCGGCGAGGCGGGGTACGGCCCGGCCTCCCAGGCGCTGATCGCGGAGTACTTCAAGGAAAAGCGCCGCGCGCTCGCCATCGGCATCTACTCCGTGGGAATGGCGCTGGGGGGCGTCCTCGGCATCTGGCTCGGTGGGCTTCTCGCCGAAGCCTACGGTTGGCGCTTGGCGTTCCTGTGGCTCGGCATTCCCGGATTCATGCTCGCCGTGCTCGCCTCGCAGCTGCGCGAGCCCGCCCGCCGGCCCCCGACACCGATCGCGACGACGCTGCGGCGGTTCACCACGACGGGTCTCCGGCGCGCGATGCGCTACGCCGCGCCGCTGATCGGCCTCTCGGCACTGGGTGGTGTGGTGAGCGGCGTGCTGGCCCTGATCCACAGCATGCCGACGGAGATGGACGTCGCGGTGTTCGGGATGTTCGTCGGCGTGGGCGTGGCGTGGACCGTCGCGCGGCTCGTGCCGCTCGCCCTGCGCCAGACCGCGAGCGCCCAGGAAGTGGCGGCCACCGCGTTCGAGGAATTCGTGGAGGCGGCGACTACCGTGCTCCGCGTGCCGACGCTCATCTGGGTGTTCGTGGGCGGGGCCCTGGTCACGTTCGCGGTGAACGGTCTCATCGCCTGGGCCGCGAGCTTCATGCAGCGGGTGCACGGGTTCTCCGTGAGCGACGTGGGTCGCGAGTTCGGTGTCTGGGGGCTGGCCGGCGGCGCTCTCGGCGCCCTGGTGGGTGGCCGCCTCGCCGACAGCCTGTTCGAGCGCTGGAACGGCGCCCGGGTAGCGGTGTCGGGCGCGGGGTTCCTCCTGGGCGCCCCGGTGTGCGTGATCCTCATCCTCTCGAACAACCTCCGCCTGTTCGCGCCGCTGGTGTTCAGCGTCTATTTCTTCTATACCTGGTACAATGGTCCGCTGGCCGCGGTGATTTTCGACGTCGTACCGGCCGCCGTACGGTCCTCGGTGATGGGAGCGTTCCTCCTGTTCTCGCACCTGGCGGGCGACGCGATCGCTCCGCCCCTGATCGGGTACTTGTCCGACCGCCTGCAGATGGTGTGGCATCTGCCGGCCGATGAAGCGTTGCGGCGGGCGATGCTCCTGCTCCCCACGGCGGGCCTCGCCGGCGGGCTCGTGCTCCTCGTCGCCCTCCGCACGGTATCGCGCGACATGGCGCGGCAGCGGGCCGCGTGAAGATCGCGGTCGTGTTCGACACGCCGCACCCCGAGTGGGGTGACGCGGACTACAAGCGGGAAGTCGCCGCGGGAACGGTGGAGGAAGCCGAATACGACGTGGCGCGCGCCCTCATGCAGAACGACCATGAGGTGCTGCTCCTGGGGATCGTGGACGACGTGCGGCCGCTCGTGGACAGCCTGCGCGCCTTCGAGCCGGCGCTCGTGTTCAACTGCTGCGAGGGATTCCGCGGCAGCACGCAGTATGAATACGCGGTCGCGGCCGTCCTGGAGATGCACGGTTGGCGGCACACCGGCTCCACGCCGACCGGCCTGCTCGTGGCGCGTAACAAATCGATGAGCAAGAAGATCCTCAAGCATCACGGGATCCTGGTGCCGGAGTTCGCGACGTTCCACGCGGGCGACCCGTTTCTGCGGCCGTCGACGCTGCGCTTTCCCCTGATCGTGAAGCCGATGCTGGAGGACGCGTCGGTCGGGATCTCGCAGGCGTCCGTGGTGAGCGACGACGAGAGCCTCGCCGAGCGCGTGGCGTTCATTCACGACAAGTTCCACCAGGCGGCGATCGCCGAGGAGCTCGTCGAGGGGCGCGAGCTGTACGTCGGCCTGATCGGCAATGACACGCTCGACATGCTGCCGGTGGTGGAGCTGCACTTCGGCAAACTGCCCAAGGCGGAGCGGCGCATCGTCACCTATAAGGCGAAATGGGACGACGAATACCGTGAGCGCCACCATATCCGCTCGGGGTTCGCGCGCCTCTCCGAGGCCGTGCGCGAGAAGCTCCGCACCGTGTGTGAAACCGCCTTCCATGCGCTGTGGCTGCAGGACTACGGCCGCCTGGATCTGCGGCTGACGCACGACCACGAGGTGTACGTGCTGGAGGCCAATCCGAATCCGTTCATCGCGTACGGCCACGAGCTCGCCAACGCGGCCGAGAAGGCGGGCATGAACTACCGCGCGTTCATCCAGCGGATCGTGGACGAGGCACTGCGGCGATGAGCGGATCGACGGTGTGGTCCACGGTCCGGACGCTCATCAAGCGCCGCGAAGTGCCCCGACCCGAGCTGCGCTGCCCGCGTTGCAGTGCGGAGATCGAGCGCTTCTGGTACCACTGCCCCAATTGCAGCAAGGCGCTCGTGTGGGGCGACTCCCAGATGCAGACCGGGGCCGAGTGCCGCTACTGTCGCTGGGTCGTGTCGGACACCTTCTCGTTCTGTCCCTGGTGCGGGCGCAACATCGCCGACGAGCAATCCAGTCTCGAGCCGCTGAAGAGACCCAAGGGGTTCAAGTACGAGCGCCGCTGCCGCCGCTGCCACGGAGGCCTGCAGTATCCGATGCAGTGGTGCCCGTGGTGCGGCAAGGTCCAGCACTGGAAGTACGAGCGGTTCCAGAACGACTGCCCGCACTGCGATCGCGGTGTGGACGACTGGATGGAGACGTGCCCCTGGTGCGGGGAAGACGCCACGGGACGCGATCTCGTCCGCCAGGCGCTGCGGCGGGTGCGGAGCCTGCTCATCGTGTCGCGCGTCAAGGACTGGGACTACCGCATCCTGTTGCGGCCCGGCGTGTCCGGTGTTTCGCCCTTCGCCCCCAAGGTGATCGAGATCGATCGGCGCTACGTGACGGGGAAGCGCCGTCGCGATGAGATCTCGTGGAACATGCTCACCGGGCTGATCCTCCACGAGCTGGGACACTCGTTCCTCTACCACAACTGGAGCTGGACGCGCTCGGGCCGGTTCCGCCGGACGTTCGGAGAAGTGCGTAAAGCCTACCGCGTGGCGGACGAGCACTGGGTGGACTTCGAGCGCCGCCGGGTGGCCACGACCCTTGTCGACTACGTGAGCCGCTACGCCGGCACGCACCCGCAGGAGGACTTCGCCGAGACGTTCCGATTCTACGTGACTCGGCGCGGTCGGCTGCGGGAGCTGTTCGGCGAGTTCGGACGCAAGCGCAAGGGCGTGATCGTGTTCGAGAAGTTCCTGGTGCTGCACGACTACGTGCGCAGCCTGCGGGGCTGGCGGTGAGCGGACTCCCCGCCAGCCCTCACACGCCGCTCAGAAAAGCGTGAAGTTCAGTCCGGCCGCCAGCTGGAACGACGAGCCGCTGTGATTGAGCACCCGTCCCTCGATGTAGGGGTGGGTGACCCCGCGGCGCGATTCGAGCCCGAACAGCAAGTCCCAGCCGGTGTCCGTGTTGGAGGTCCCGCCGGCCGACGCCCGCAGGACGTTGACGCCGCCGCCGAAATAGAACATCGACGGGCCTCCGGTCGGGAAGCGGAACTTCAGGTCCCCGCTGAACCCGACCAGCGATCCCTGGTCCACGAAGTAGTAATCGAAGGACGGATACAGCTCCACGGACCGCCCCACGGGCAACAGCATCTGTGCGCCGATCAGCGCACGGTCGACGTCGAAATTGTATCCGGCGTGCGGCCCGATGTGCGAACGCTGCGCGTGGGCCGTGGCCGCCGAGGCAGTGAGCAGCACACCCACCGCGAGTGTCATGGCGAAAGCGGATTTCATGATCCCCTCCCATTCCGGTGTGTCCTTCCCTCACGACGAGGATGACCCCCGCCCGGACCGGAGGTTCCGACGGTGTGCGACGGATCACCACCGGCCGACCATCGACTCGGGGTCACCCGTCACCGTTCGTCCGGTCGTCACGCGACGCCCAGGCTATCATTGGACGAGCCCTTCGCTTCAGGAGCTTCTGTATGCGTGATTCCCGTTCGACCATCTGGTTGCTATCGTCGATCGTCGCGCTGTGCGCGCAGCGAGCGGCGGCGCAGACCCCCGTCGATTCGTTCCGCCTCGCCTTCGATCTCGGCTACGTGAATACGGCCGGCAACACGGCCGTCACGACACTCAACTTCGGCGAACACCTCAGCTACCTCACCGGCCGGTGGACCCTGGCGCACGACCTGATCGCCATCGAAGGACGGTCGCAAGGAGTGGAAACGGCGGCGCAGTACAAGACGGACCTCCGGGTGGACCGGTCCCTCGCCGCCAGGCTCGGCGCCTACGCGCTGGGGGGATACGAACGCAACGTCTTCGCCGGAATCTCGCGCCGCTACCAGGAAGGCGCCGGTCTCACGGCCAAGCTCCTGGTGGCGCCGCATGATCTGCTCGATGCGGAAGCCGGCCTCGCGTTCATTCAACAGCGCAGTACGGCGAGCGTGGATGAATCGTTCGGCGCCGCCCGGTCGGCGCTGTCCTACAAACACAGCTTCACCGCAACGGCCGTGTTGCAGCAGGTGCTCGAGCTGTTGTCGAACCTCAAAACGTCCAAGGACCAGCTCCTCAGTTCCGAGACGTCGCTCACTGCCCCGATCTCGAAGCGCATCGCGTTGAAGTCCGCGTACCTGATCCGCTACGACAATCAGCCCGAGCCCGGCTTCAAGAAATCGGATCGCGTCTTCACGACCGGAATTCAGATCGTCTTCTAGAGAGGTCACCCATGCGTCGCCTGCTCGTCGCGCTCCCCCTCGTTCTGGCCGCACCGCTGTCGGGTCAACAACCGAGTCGCCCGCACGTTGCGGTACCCACGATCGCTCCCCGTCCCGAGGACGTTGGGACGCTGGACGGGATCCTCAAGGCGTTCTACGAGGTGATCTCGGGGCCCGCGGGGCAGCCGCGGCAATGGTCCCGCGACCGGTCGCTCTACATCCCCCACATCCAGTTCGTCTCGCTCTCCACCGACTCGGGCGGCGCGATCCGCGCCGGCGTGATGGATCATCAGACCTACGTCGATCTGACCAACGACATGTTCGTGCGGCGCGGCTTCTTCGAGCAGGAGATCCACCGCACCACGCACCGCTTCGGGAACGTGGTGCACGTGTTCAGTACCTACGAGATGCGCGAGAAAGCGGACGGACCGGTGATCGGCCGCGGCATCAACAGCGTGGAGCTGTTCTGGGACGGCCAGCGCTGGTGGATCTCCGCCGCGCAATGGGACGACGAGCGACCCGACAATCCGATTCCGCCGGAGTATCTCCCCGGGTCGTGAGGCCCTCGCTCGCCCAACGGCGGCGTTTCTACGCCGCGGCGCTGCGCTTCGCCCGGCTGGCGCGCCGGGTGAGCCGGCGCCGCGTCGCGGCCGGCTTCCGGACCCGTCTCAAGCGCGACGCCAGCTACGTCACCGACGTCGACCTCGCGGTCGAGCGCGCTCTGCGGGCCGCGATCGCGCGGGCATTCCCCACGCACGGCGTGTTGGGGGAGGAGTTCCCGCCGACGCGCCCCGATGCCGAGTACCAGTGGATCCTCGATCCGATCGACGGCACGACCAGCCTGAAGAACGGCATCCCGTTCTATGGCACGATCATCGCGCTCCATCAGGACGGACGACCGCTCGTCGGGGTGATCGACCTGCCGGCGCTGGATCGCTGCTACAGTGCCGGCGTCGGGCTCGGCGCCTGGCGTGACGGGCGGCGGCTCCGGCTGCGGGATACGGCGCGCACCGACCTGCCCCGCGAAGTGATCTCGGTCGGCGATCGAGCGCGCTTCGTCCAATGCCGCGCGGGGCGCGCATTCGACCGGCTGATGCGGGAGCACGCGCAGGTGCGCGGCTACATCGACTGCATCGCCCACGCGTTCGCCGCCGAAGGACTGATCGGGGCGGCGGTGGATTACGGTGTGAAGCTGTGGGATATCGGGGCGACGCAGGTGCTGGTCGAGGAGGCCGGCGGGCGATATGTCTGCGCGTACCGCTCGCGCGGTGGGGAACCACGGCTCTACGGCATCATCTGCGGCAAGCCATCGGTGGTCCGGTGGCTCGAGCGCCGCTACTTCGGTGGACGTTAGCGCACCACCTGGCTGGCCCGTCCGACTTCCCGCAGGAATTCCCGCGACTTCCGCACTTCCTCCAGATATTCCCCGATCTCATCGTCCTCACGCGTCGAATCCCAGCCGAGCAGCTCGGCCATCTTCCGGGCGACGTTGGCGGCCACACCGGCGCCATGCTGGGGGTCCTCGTAAAAGAGGTGCAGGCGCCGGATCAGGACGTCGGTGAGGCGCAGGGCCATCTCGCGGTCGACGGCGTATACCACCTCCGCCCGGATTTCCGGACGGCCGGCCACGAGGGGGCCGCCCAGGACCTTGTTCTTGGCGACGAGGTTCAGGATGGCGGCCGACTCCGTTCCGTAGCTGTCCACCAGGTGACGCGCGGTGGTCGGCGGCAGCTCCTTCATGCGCGCGGATTGCATCATGACGTCGAGCGCCGCGATCTCGCCGCCCGGCAGCGGCAGAGCCTCCGTCGCCGGCCGGCGGGGCAGGGGACGGCCGTCCTGCTGGCGCAGCCGATGCGCGACGAGGTCGACGACGTCGCGGCCCATGACCTGGAACGTCGTCAGCTTGCCGCCGGCGATGGTGATGAGGCCGCTCGGGCTCTCGATGATGCGATGCTCGCGCGACACCTTTCCGGCCGGCACGTCCTTGTCCGCGGCGAGGAGCGGCCGCAATCCGGCCCAGGTAGCGAGGACGTCGGTGGGCGCGAGGCGCGCACGCGGGAAGACGGCGTTCGCCGAGCGCAAGAGGTAGGTGACGTCGTCCCCGGTAGCCCGGGCCGCCTCCGGCGTCACGTCCTCTTCGGTCTCGGTCGTCCCGATGTAGGCGAGGTCGTTCCAGGGCAGGAGGAACATCACGCGGCCGTCGATCGGCGACGCCAGCGTGACCGCGTCGCGCAGCCCGAGTCGGTCGCGTCGCACGATGGCGTGGGCCCCCTTCGACAATCGCATCATCGGCGCCACGTTGGGATCGTCGAGCCGCCGCACCCGATCCACCCATGGGCCGGTCGCGTTCACGACGCTCAACGCACGCACGATCCGCTCTTCGCCCGAGAGGCTGTCGCGCAGCACCGCTCCGACGATCCGTCCCTCGGCACGCACGAAGCTCGTGACCGACGTGTAGTTGGCGGTGAGCGCGCCGGCCTGGGCGGCGCCGCGCAGCGTCGCCACGACGAGCCGCGCGTCGTCCGTCTGGGCGTCCCAGTACACGGCGGCGCCCAGCAGGTCCCGATCTCGCAGTCCCGGCTCGGCCTCCAGGGCCTTCCGCGGAGGCAGCCAGCGATGCAGGTGGGTGTTGCGGAATCTCGCGAGCACATCGTAGAGCCACATGCCGGCCCGCAGCTTCCAGGGCGGCACGCGCCCGCCGCGAAACAGCGGGAACAAGAAGCGCAGCGGGCGCACCAGATGGGGCGCGATGGAGAGTAACACCCGCCGCTCGCGCGACGCTTCCAGCACCAGTCCGAACTCGAAGTGCTCGAGATACCGCAGACCGCCGTGGATCAGCCGGGAGGAACGCGAGCTCGTGCCCCCACCGAAATCCCCCGCATCCACCAGCGCGGTACGGAAACCGCGCAGGGCCGAGTCGCGCGCGATGCCCCCGCCCGTGATCCCGCCGCCGATCACCAGCAGGTCCACCGGCTGCGACTGCATCGACTCCAGCGCCGCGGCGCGGGTGCGGTGTGAGAATGGCGCTTCGCCCGCCAACGCCCCTCCGGATTCGGCGTGGATACGACCGGGCCGCATGTGTCCCGCGTCACCGGTACCGTGGCGTGAAGAATGTAATCGCCGCGGCGAACTTCGGCGTCGCATTCCGCGCGCGGATTCCCCTTGGGTGTGCCGTCGTGGTAGCTTTCCCACTCTCGGGTGTGGGCATTGGAGGCGGAGTAATGGCGTTTCCCAACGGACGGCGCGTGGCGGTTGTCGCGGGTTGCCGCACGCCGTTCTGCAAGGCGGGCACGGCGCTCAAGGATGTGCGCGCCGTGGACCTGGCCCGGTATGCGGCGCGGGAGCTCATCGAACGCACGAACCTCGACCCGGCGGCCGTCGACGAGGTGATCTTCGGGCAGGTCGTCGCGTCGCCGCTCGTGCCGAACATCGCCCGCGAAGTGAGTCTCCTGCCGCAGTTCCCCAGGGAAATCCCGGCGTACTCGCTCAACCGGGCGTGCGCCTCATCGAATCAGGCGGTCACGGCCGCCCACGACCAGATCGCCCAGGGCAACGCCGACATCATCCTCGCCGGGGGCGCCGAGTCGCTGTCCGACATCCCGATCCTCACCTCGCGGCGGCTCGCCGACATCCTGGTCTCCGCCAGCAAGGCCCGGACGCTCGGGGCGCGCATCGCGACGTTCGCGCGAATCCGTCCCCGGGACCTGATCCCGGTCGCCCCCGCCATCGCCGAGCCGTCGACCGGGGAGTCGATGGGTCAGTCGGCCGAGAAGATGGCCAAGGAAAATCACATCACACGCGAGGCGCAGGATCGCTGGGCGCTGCGCAGCCACCAGCTCGGCGCCCGGGGCACCGCCGACGGGCGGCTGACCGCCGAAATCGCGCCGTGGCTCCCCGAGCGCGCCTCGGGGGAGGTCGTGAAAGCGGACAACGGCATCCGCACCGACTCGACGCTCGAACAGTTGGCGAAGCTGCGGCCCGTGTTCGACCGCAAGTACGGCAGCGTCACCGCGGCGAATGCCTCTCCGCTCACCGATGGCGCCTCGGCCGTACTCCTCATGGCGGAAGAGGTGGCGCGGACCCTGGGATACGAGCCGCTCGCCTTCGTGCGCGCCTACGCGGTCGCCGCCGTGGACCCCGGATGGCAGCTGCTGCAGGCACCGATCCGCGCTGTCCCCAAGGCACTCGAGCGCGCCGGGATCCAGTGGAAGGATCTCGGGTTGATCGAAGTCCACGAAGCGTTCGCCTCGCAAGTGCTCTCCAACCTGCAAGGCTTCGCGGAGAAGGGGTGGGAGATCAACGAGGACATCATCAACGTGATGGGCGGCTCGATCGCGATCGGCCATCCGTTCGGAGCCACCGGCGGCCGGCTCGTCACGACGCTCGCCAACGAAATGAAGCGGCGCGACGTCCAGTTCGGCCTCATCTCTGTGTGCGCGCAGGGCGGCATGGCCTCGGCCGTCGTGCTGGAGCGCCGCTGATGCCCGCGATCACCTGGGAGGTTCGGGACGGGATCGCGCTGGTCACGCTGGACAGTCCCGGCGCCCCGGTCAACGTCATCTCCCAGTCGGTGAAGGACGAGATGTACGGCATGCTCACCGCACTGGAGCGCGACGGGCAGGTGCGGGCCGTGGCATTCTTCTCCGGCAAGGCGGACAATTTCATTGCCGGGGCCGACATCGAGGAGTTCGTCCGGCTGAAGACCGCGGCGGAAGCCGAGCAGCTGTCGCGCGACGGGCAGGCCATGCTGGACCGCGTCGCCGCGTTCTCCAAGCCGATCGCCGTGGGCATTCACGGCGCGTGTCTGGGGGGAGGGCTCGAGTTCGCGCTGGCCTGCCGTTACCGCGTCGCGACCGATCATCCCAAGACCCAGCTCGGCCTTCCGGAAATACAGCTCGGCATCCTCCCCGGCGCCGGCGGCTGCCAGCGGCTCCCGCGGCTGATCGGGGCCCGCGCCGCCCTCGACATCATCCTCGCCGGGAAGAGCGAGCGCGCCGCCAAGGCGTATCGGTTGGGGATGGTGGACGAGCTCGTGCCGCCCGCGATTCTCAAGGACATCACGATCGCGGCCGCGCGGCGGATGGCCGAGCGGGGCGTCATGGCGCGTCGCCGGCCGGGCGGACTCTCCGGCTTCCTGCTCGACGGCAATCCGCTCGGGCGGCTGCTCGTGTTCTACCTGGCCCGCAAGCAGGTCCTCGCGCAGACGAAGGGCAACTACCCGGCGCCGCTCGCTGCGCTCGAGGCCGTCCGCCATGGCCTCAGCCATGGCATGGCGGCCGGATTGCAACGCGAGGCGCAGCTCTTCGGGCAGCTCGCCGTGAGCGACGTCTCGCGCAAACTGGTCCAGATCTTCTTCGCGACGCGAGATCTCAAGAAGGACTTCGGCATCGCCGACGCCCCCAAGCCCGCGGAGGTGCGCCGGCTCGGCATCGTGGGATCCGGGTTCATGGGGGCGGGGATCGCGGGCACGGCGGTGGTCCAGGCGGGCGTGGATGTCCGGCTGAAGGACGCCGATCTGCCGCGCGTCGCCAAGGGCATCGCCACCGCGCGAAGCATCGTGGATGAGCGCCTCACGCGGCGCCGCATCACGAAGTACGAGCGCGCCCGCCTCGTGGCGCTGCTCTCGGGCGGCGACGGCTACGCGGGGTTCGGCGCCGCCGATCTCGTGATCGAAGCGGTGTTCGAGGAGCTCGCGGTGAAGCAGCAGGTGCTGCGCGAGTGCGAAGCGGTCCTGCCGGCGCGCGCCGTGTTCGCCACGAACACGTCGACGATCCCGATTGCGCGCATCGCGGAGGCCGCGCGGCGCCCGGAGCAGGTGATCGGCATGCATTTCTTCTCCCCGGTGGCGCGCATGCCGCTGCTCGAAGTGATCCCCTCGAATCGTACCGCGCCGCAGACGGTGAGCACCGCCGTCGGCTTCGGCCGCCGCATGGGGAAGACGGTGATCGTCGTGCGCGACGCGCCGGGATTCTGGATCAACCGCATCCTCGGGCCCTACATGAACGAGGCCGCGCACCTGCTCCTGACCGGGGTGGGTGCCGAGGACATCGACCGCGCCATGGTCCAGTTCGGCTTCCCGGTGGGTCCGATCACGCTGCTCGACGAAGTCGGCCTGGATGTCGCCCAGCACGCCGGCGAAGTGTTGGAACAGGCCTTCGGCGAGCGGTTGGCGCCGCCCAAGGCGCTGGCCGCGCTCGTCAAGGACGGACGGCTCGGGCGCAAGGCGGGCCGGGGCTTCTACACGTACGCGAGGGGCAAGAAAGGCGGCGTCGATCCGTCGGTGTATCCCCTGCTCGGTGTGCAGCCCAACGGCGGCATCCCGACGTCAGATATCGTCCAGCAGCTGACCTACGCCATGCTCAACGAAGCGGCGCGGGCGGCCGCCGAGGGCGTCGTGCGCAGTCCGCGCGACGGCGACATCGGGGCGATCTACGGGTTCGGCTTCCCGCCGTTTCGGGGTGGGCCGTTGCGCTATCTCGACGACCTGAGCGCGGATCGCGTCTACGCCGACCTCCAGCGCCTCGCCGATCGGCTGGGACCCCGCTTTACCCCGTGTGAGGCCATCGTCGAGCAGGCGCGCGCCCGCCAGCGGTTCTATCCCTGATGCTCCGTGCCGGCCTGCTGTGGCTGAGCGAGCAACCCCGCATCTCCCGTTTCGTCCGCCGGAACCGGCTCGCCGGGAGATACGCCGCGCGCTTCGTGGCCGGTGAGACGGTGGACAGCGCCCTCGCCGCGCTGACCGACCTGAAGGCGGCGCAGATCTCGGCCAGCCTCGACCTGCTGGGGGAATCGGTCTCCCGGCCCGAGGAAGCGCGGGCCGCGCGCGACACCTACCTGCAGCTGCTCGATCGTATCCACGCGGCGTCCGCGGACGCCAACGTCTCGGTGAAGCTCACGCAGATGGGGCTCGACATCGACGAGCGGCTGTGCGTGGAGAACCTGCGCGCGATCCTCCAGCGCGCCAAACAGTACGGCTCGTTCGCGCGGATCGACATGGAAGGCTCGGCGTACACGCAGCGCACGCTGGACCTGTTCACCCGCACACTCTATCCGGAATTCGGCAACACCACCGGCATCGTGCTGCAGTCCTACCTGCGGCGCACCGCGGCGGACGTCGAGGCGATGATCCTGCTGGGCACGCGCGTCCGGTTGTGCAAGGGCGCGTACAAGGAGCCCGCGACCATCGCGTTTCCGGAGAAACGGGATGTGGACGCCAACTACATCGCGTGTCTCGAGCGGTTGCTCGACCGGGGCAACTACCCCGCGATCGCAACTCACGACGAGCGGATCCTCACACACGCCAAAGCCTACGCCCGTGGTCGCGGCATCGACCCGTCCCGCTTTGAATTCCAGATGCTGTACGGCGTGCGACGCGACCTGCAGCACGAGCTCCGGCGCTCGGGGTATCGGGTGCGGGTGTACGTCCCGTTCGGCAGCCACTGGTACGCGTATCTCATGCGGCGTCTCGCCGAGCGCCCAGCCAACATCGGGTTCATCCTGGGCAACGTCCTCCGGGAGTCGCTACGGCGGCGCTAACCGACGACGACGCCACGCTGGGCGGATACCTCAAGGTCCACCAGCGCCCTCCGGCATTCGGCGGCCTCGACGGTGCCGCCTACTCCGTTTCCACGCTGGTGGACGACGACCCCGACCCGACGGGGCGATTCGGCGCGGCGCTGCTCTTCATCCGCTGGTCGACGAGCGGTGAGCGGGCTGTCGGGCACCTGGAGACCGACTACCTGGCGTTCGGCCCGACGCCCGACACCGCGCTCGCCCCGCTGCTGGCCTTGACGCTGCAGGAGGTGAAAGCGCACCTCGATCGCTGCGTCGCCCGGCAGGAGAGCACCGACCAGGGAGTGGTCGGCGAATGACGACCGGGGTCGTCCTGGAGCGCACGGGGAACACGTTCCGCGTGCACACGCCGGAAGGCGAGTGCATCGCGGTGCTGCGCGGTAGACTTAAGCGTGGCGACGACGATCGTCTCGTCGCGGGGGACGTCGTCGACCTCGAGACGCACGGCGACGGTCCGGCGACGGTGGAGCGGGTCCACCCGCGTCGCAGCGTGCTGGCGCGCCGTCGCGCGACCGGCGGGCACGGCGCGCGCCGGGCGCAGCCGATTGCCGCCAACGTTGACCAGGTCGTGGTCGTCGCCGCCGCGCGCGATCCCGAGCCCAGCGCGCGCATGCTGGACCGCTTCCTGGTCATCGCCGAGGCGAATGGCCTTCCCTCGGTGCTGGTGGTGAACAAGGCGGAGCTGGACCGGTCCGCCGTCGCTCTGCTGCAGCAACGGTACGCCCATTCCGGATATCAGGTCCTGCCCACCTCGGTGAAGGCGCCGGAGGGACTGCCCGCGCTGCGCGACCTGTTGCGCGGGCGGGAATCGGTGTTCACCGGCGCATCCGGCGTGGGGAAATCGAGCTTGCTCAACGCGCTCGAGCCGGGCCTCAAGCTGCGCATCGGCGCCATCAGCGAGAAATGGCGCACCGGCACGCACACGACCCGCGCGGCCGAGCTCGTGCCGCTGGCGCTCGGCGGGTACGTGGTGGACACCCCGGGGATGCGGGAGGTGGGGACCTGGGGGATCGCGCCGGACCAGTTGGGAGCGTGTTTCCCCGAGCTCCGCCCGTTCCTGGACGGCTGCCGCTTCGACAACTGCCGGCATCTGACGGAGCCCGGCTGCGCGGTGCGGCAGGCCGCCCTCTCAGGGCTCGTGGACCCCGACCGGCTCGTGTCCTACGAGCGGATCTACGAGGAGATCAGCGTTCCTTCATGGTCCAGCGATCGGCGTCGCGGGTCGTGACCTTTCGCATCACTGCGGCGAACGCGTCGTCCAGGTCGATGCCTTGAGAGTTCGCGAGACAGATCACGACGAACAGGACATCCCCCAGCTCCATCGCGAGATCGCCCGCCGCTTCATCCGCCTTCTTGGACTTCTGCCCGAACTGGTGGTTGATTTCGCGGGCCACCTCGCCCACCTCCTCCGAGAGGCGGGCGAGGTTCGTCAGCGGAGTGAAGTAGCCTTCCTTATATTGACTGACCCAGCGGTCCACAGTTGTCTGGGCTTCGCGAAATGCCACGGGAGTCTCCGTCGCCAGAATGGGTGCTGACACGCCGCTCGTGACGCCGTTCGTAGGGGAGCGCTACGCCGACGCGGCCGCGCTCTCGCGCCTCATCGCGCCTCCCTACGACGTCATTTCTCAGGAAGCGCGGCGGCGCTACGCGGCGGCCGACCCGCACAATATCGTCCATCTGATACTCCCGGAAGTCGCGGGCGACGTGAATCGCTACCGCGCGGCCGCGGAGCATCTATCCGCCTGGCGCACCGAAGGCGTGTTCCGCGCCGATCCCGTGCCGTCCGTGTACGTCGTCGCCCAGACCTTCGCCACCCCCGCGGGGGAGCGGCACACGCGGATCGGCATGTTCGCCGCCGCCTCGGCGGAGCCGTATGAGACCCGCCGCATCCGACCCCACGAGAAGACCCACCGCGGTCCCAAAGTGGACCGTCTCGACCTGCTGCGGGCGACGCACGCCAACCTCGAGTCGATCTTCCTGCTCGCCCCGGACGGCGACGGCACGCTCGCGTCCGGCCTGCGGGCGATCGCCGAAGGGCCCCGCGCCCCGGATGCGTCGGCCGAACTGGAGGGCGTCGAGATCCGCTTGTGGGTGGTCTCCGGCGCGGAAGCCGAGCGACTGGCCGCTGCCGCCGCGGCGCCCTTGTACATCGCCGACGGTCATCATCGCTACGAAACCGCCGTGGCCTACGCCGGTGAGAATCCCGCGGCGCGACGGCTGCTCGCGTTCGTGGTCTCGGCGCGCGACGCCGGCCTCGTGGTGCTGCCGACCCATCGCGTGATCTACGCCGCCGACCGGCTCGTGGCGAACCTCGAGACCGGCTGGCAGCGCTTCTTCGAGATCCGGCCGGTGCCGCCGCCGGCGGACCGCGTGCGGCTGCTCGCGGAGGCCGGTCGCGAGCGCACCGCCTGCATCGTCGCCACCGAGGGCGGCCAGCGGGATCTGCTGCTCACCCTGCGCGACGACGCGCCGTTGGCCGGGATCGCCGAGCTCGGCCGCACGCCGGCCGTGCGCACACTCGATGTGGCCATCGTCGAGCGCCTGGTCGTCGGGGAGATCCTGGCGTCGGGCAAGTCGACGCCGACGCTCACCTACACGCCCGATCCGGCGCCGGCCCTGCAGGTGGCCCACTTGGGCAAGGCGGTGGCGGCCGTTCTGCTCAACCCGACGAAGGTCGAGCAGGTGTTCGCCGTCGCGGACGCCGGCGACGTGATGCCTCCCAAATCCACCTATTTCATTCCCAAGGTGCCGAGCGGCCTGGTGCTGCGCCGGGTCGATGCCTGACGACACGATCCCGGTCCGCCCCGTGGGCCGGGTAGAGAACCAGCGCCATGACCTGAACGACGATCGTTGGAAGGGCGTCGTCTCGGCCATCACTCTCGATCCGCAGCAGTTCACGCCCGCCGCCCTTCAGGGTCTCGAACAATTCTCCCACATCGAAGTGGTTTTTCACCTGGACCGGATCGCGCCCGAGGCGGTCCATCTCGCCGCGCGCCACCCGCGCGGCGATTCCCGCTGGCCCGCCGTCGGCATCTTCGCGCAGCGCGCGGCCGCCCGTCCCAACCGGCTGGCGGTGACGCGCTGCCGGCTGCTGCGGATTGATGGCCTGCGCCTCACCGTCGAGGGGCTCGACGCGCTGGACGGGACGCCCGTGCTGGACGTCAAGCCGTATATGACGGCGTTCGGCCCGCGCGGTCCGGTATCGGAGCCGGCGTGGGCAAAGGAGCTGATGCAAGACTACTACGACTAGTTCGGCGTATATTCCCCATCCATGGCTCGCCCCCGCGACCGCATCCTCGCCAACCTCGAAACCGTCTACCGCGAAGCCTACGACCGCGCCAAGACCGCGGGCGACGAGCGCCGCATGCTCGATCTCGACGCCGCCTATCAGCGCGAGCAGCTGTTGCTCGAGGTGTTGCTCGACATTCGAGACGCCATCCAGGCTGCCCCCGCGCCGCGGGGGGCCGCCTCCGGCATCGATCCGTTGGCGGCGATCGACACGATTCGCCGCGTCACCAAGCTCCGCTGATCGAGAGGGTCCCCGCATGCGCCGTACGCTGCCTGCCGCTGTGTGTCTGCTGCTCGTCGCCGCCTGTGGTCCAAAAGCGGATACCGTCCTGGTGCACGGCATGGTGTGGACCGGTCTGTCGTCGGGGGCGGCGCAACCCGGTGCCGTGGCGATCCGCGCGGGGAAGATCCTCGCCGTCGGCGACTCCGCGGACATCGCGCGGTATGTCGGGTCCGGCACGCAGGTCATCGATGCGCACGGCGGGCTCGTGCTCCCGGGATTCGCCGACGGGCACACCCATTTTGTGGACGGCGGGTTTCAGCTTGCGTCGCTCGATCTGCGCGATGCGGCGACCCCCCAGGAATTCGTCCGCCGCATCGCCGCGTTCGCGAAGACCCGGCAGCCGGGGCAGTGGATTCTCGGCGGCGATTGGGACCACACACTGTGGCCCGGCCAGCCCCTGCCGAGCCGGGAGTGGATCGACTCGGTCACGCCCGACAACCCCGTGTTCCTCTCCCGCGTCGATGGACACGAGGCCCTCGCCAACACAGCGGCTCTCAAGGTCGCCGGGGTGTCAAAAGACACGCCCACACCCTCGGGCGGAGAGATCCTGCACGATGTACGCACCGGGGACCCCACTGGCATCTTCAAAGACCAGGCCCTCGGACTCGTCTACAAAGCCGTGCCCGCCCCGACGCCGGAGGAGAACGATTCCGCCGTCGCCCGCGCGCTCACGTACGCGGCATCGCTCGGTGTCACTGCCACCGCCAACATGTCGGCATCGTGGGCCGACCTCGCCAGTTATCGCCGGATGGAGAAGGCCGGCCGGATGACCCTCCGCGTCTATCTGTATCTGCCCATCGACGAGTGGCGCTCGGTGGCCGACACGGTGCACGCGAGCGGGTCCGGTGACGACTGGGTGCGGATCGGCGGTCTCAAGGGCTTCATGGATGGGTCGGCCGGGTCGCGCACGGCCTACTTCTTCGACGCCTACAACGATTCCGCGGGCTATCGCGGCTTGCTGCAGAACCCGGAAGCCGACATACGCACCTGGATCGGGAACGCCGATTCGGCTGGATTCCAGATCGCAGTGCACGCCATCGGCGACCGGGCCAACGCGATCCTGCTGGCCATCTACGACAGCGTGACCAAGGCGCACGGCACACGTGACCGGCGCTTTCGCGTGGAGCATGCGCAGCACCTCCGGGCCGAGGATATCGCGGCGTTCGGGCGCCTACGCATCGTGCCGTCGATGCAGCCGTATCACGCGATCGACGACGGCCGCTGGGTCGAGCAGCGGATCGGTCCGGAGCGGATCAAGACCACCTACGCCTTCCGTGACCTCCTCGACAGCGGGGCGCCGCTCGCTTTCGGCTCCGACTGGACCGTGGCGACGCTCGATCCGCTCTGGGGCGTGTACGCGGCGGTGACCCGCCGGACGCTGGACGGGAAGAATCCGGGAGGGTGGGTACCGCAACAGAAGATCACGCTGGCCGAAGCGCTGCGCGCCTATACGGCGGGCAACGCCTGGGCGGTGTTCGCGGAGAACCAGTGGGGGACGTTGGCGCCCGGCCGGGATGCGGACGTCGTGGTGCTGGACCACGACCTCTTCACGATGCCTCCCGAGTCGTTGGCGACCGCGCGGGTTACGGTCACGATCGTCGGAGGCAAGATCGTCTATCGCAAGAGCTGATGGCTAGCCGGAATACTCGAACCCCGCCTCGGCGAGCGTCAGCGGCTGCGCCTCGGGGCTCTCCACACCCGCCTCCACTACTTCGCCCAGCACCAGCGTATGATCCCCCGACGGCAGCGAGGCGACCGCCCGGCACTCGACCCAGCCGAACGCCTCGGCCAGCACCGGCGTCTTCGAGACGGGAGCGGGTTTCGTCTTGATCCCCTTCAGCTTCTGCGGCGCCTGCTCCGAGGACCGTCCCAGTTTCCCCGCCAGCTCGCGCTGGCCAGCGGCGAGAAGACTGACCGCGAAGTAGTGCGCGTCGCGGATCATGCCGATGGTCTTCGACGTGTTCTCCACTGCTACCGCGATCATGGGAGGCTCGAACCCCGCCTGCGTCACCCAGTTCGCGGTCATGGCGTGCTCCTCCCCGTTGTGGGCCACGCTCACCACATACAATCCGTAGGGGAAGTGACGAAGGACGGTCTTCTTGGCCTCTGCGTCCATGAAGGCTCCGGACACGGGAAATGTGAAGGAGAACGGCGCAAATATCGCCTGCCCGCAACCTTCATGATATAGGTCACAGACGGCGCCGAAGCCTGTCGCGCCTGCAGCCGTCGCTGTCGCAGGAACGCCCTGTCGCTCTCATCCGGTAGGCCACATGTTGTTCGGACACGATCGCTGTCCCCTCGCGCCCTCGAGGAGAGTCAGGTGCTCCGCCGTCCGGTCGTTGTGCTTGCGCTAGCCGTGCTCTGCCCCATCCTGGCCGCGGGGCAGTCCGAACGGCCGGCCTCCCTTTCTGAGCTGGAATCCGCGGCCCAAGGCGATTCGCTCGACGCGGGAACGCTGTATCGCCTGGCGCTGGGATACGATCTCGCCAAGCGGTACGACGATGCAGAGCGTGTGGCGCGTGTGGCCGTCAGCGTCGATCCGCGCTATGCCCCGGCGTGGCTGCTGCTCGCCTATCTCCCCTACGATCGCCGGCCGAAGCTCTGGGACGAGGTCCGCAAGGGGAAGGTGCCGCCCACCTGGCAGGCGGCCGTCAGCGAATCCGACCGACTCGAGCATCGCGCATTTCTGATCGATCCACTGGTCGATTTCCGCGTGCTGGGGGCGCCGCCACCCAAGCAGGACATCGTCGAGATCCCGGACTACGGTGACAACACCACCATCTATCTGCTCCTGCTCGGCTTGAGCGAGTTCGGTTGGCGCTACGAACTGTCCTACAACGCGTTCGATCTCTATGCCCAGCGACGCTACAAGGACCAGCCGCTCGATTCGATCCCCAGCGGGATCTTCTGGCTCCGCGGCCTCTCGGCCGCACACCTCGGCAGCTATCCGCGGGCGATCGCCGATATCCAGGTGCTGCTCGATCGCTCGCTCAAACACGAAGCCGGCGACTCGCTCATCCAGCTCGACCTCGGGACCAACGACTTCCGCTATCTGCTTGCGCTGTTCAAGCAGCGGTCGCATCGGCCCGCGGATGCCATGGCGCTGTATCAGGAAGCGCTCGCGTCCGATCTCGGGCTCTACATGGCGCACGTGCGGCTGGCGCAGCTCTATGCCGACAATCGCATGTGGCCGCAGGCCATAGAGGAAGCGCGCCGGGCCGTGACGGCGAACCCCGATGACCCGAGCCTGCTCGTGGATCTGGCCGAGATGCTTCGCGACGGCGGACGGCTGGCTGAAGCCGAGGAAACGTTCCGGCAGGCCGCCCAGGCCAACGCCCGCAGCCCGCGGGTGTCGTACGAGCTGGGACTCGTCGAGCAGCGGCTGGGCAAGCCGGCGGAGGCGAAGGCCGCGCTCAACCGGTTCCTCGCGATCGCCCCCAGCCGGATGAGCACGGAGATTGCAGACGCCAAGCAGCGGTTGGCGGCGCTGCCGTAGCGCGTGGTCGAAGACAGGAGCCAGCTCATGCAACGACTCGGAACCGCCGCGGTGTTGCTCGCCGCGCTCACGGTCGCACCGGCGGCGGCGCAACGGATCAGGCTCTCCGCGAGCCTCGGCGACCTCGAGAAGGCTGCGCGCAAGGACTCGAACGACGCCGCCGCCCACTATAACGTCGCCCTCGCCTATTGGAACGCCAAGCGCTGGGACGACACCGATTCCGCGCTGCACCGAGCGATGCGGGTCGATCCGAACTTCGCGGCGTCGTATGTCGCGCTCTCATTCCTTCCGTATGCGCGTCGCTCCACTCTCGCCGACGATATCGACAAGCACCGGGTGCCCGATGAATGGCGACCGATCCTCGATGAATCGGACCGCATGTACCGCCGCGCCTTCATGATCGACCCTTTGGTCGAGCTTCGGCTGGGTGATGCGGTGTTCCCACGGTCGACGGAATACCTCGACGCACTCAAGGAGCTGTTCGGGGAATGGGTCGCGGACTACCAGGACGGTCTCGACCAGTACTTCATGGGAAAGTACGATGAGGCATACGTTCGCTTTCAGCGGGTCTACAACGAGCTGAACGGGGCATCGCACGCCAGGCGCCTCTGGAATACGCTGCTCTTCTGGCACGGGCTGTCGGCGGCCCAGGTCCACAAGGAAGATGAAGCGGTGTGGGACTTCGCGACTATCCTCAATCGCTACTTGGATACTGAGGAGAAGATGAAGGACTCCACCCTGCGCGTTCCGCTCCGGACCAACGAGTTCCGCTACGTCCTCGCGGTCATGAAACAACGGGCAGGGCTGTACAACGAGGCCATCGATCTCTACCGGCAGGCGGTGGAGAATGACATCGGTCTCTATATGGCGCACGTCCACCTGGCCCAGATCTATGAGGACCACGGCATGATGCCGCAAGCGGTCGCGGAGCGCCGTGCGGCCGCCAATGCGAGTCCCGATGATGGCGGCCTGTTGCTCGACCTGGGCAAGACCTTGGCGCACGCCAATCAATGGGTCGACGCCGAGAAAGCGCTCCAGGACGCCGTTACCGCGAACCCCCGAGACCCTAGACCACAGTACTACCTGGGGATCGTCGAGCAGCACCAGAACAAGGTGGCCGAGGCCCGCGCCGCGTTCACCGAGTTCATCGCCCTGGCTCCGAGTCGCTACGCTGCTCAGATCAATGACGCCAAACAGCGGTTGTCGGCGTTGCCCTAGCATGGGTCGCTCGATGCGGCGGTTCCTCACGGTCATCCTGGCGACCGTATGCGGCCCGCACGGGCTCCCGGCCCAGCGCCTGATCGTCAAGACGTCGATCGCCGAGCTCGAAGCGGCGGCGCATCGCGATTCCCTGGACCCGGCCGCGCACTACAATCTGGCGCTCGGGTACTGGAGCAAGCAGCAGTGGGACCGGGTCGAAGTCGAGTTGCACGCTGCGCTCTCTATCGACACGCGTTTCGCTCCCGGCTACCTCGCCTTGGCCTTCCTCCCTCAGGCGGACGGCAAGGCGTGGAGGGAAGAGGTCCTCGTACTTCCCGGGGGGCGGCAGCTCGTTCGGTACATCGCGGTCGACACTGTCGTGCAGCAGTTTGAGCGTCTCTATCGCCGGGCGTTCTTGATCGACCCCCTCGTGGATATCCGTATCGTGGTCGCCACCGAATGGCGCGGTGGTACCATCGGTCGCCTCGATCGTGCCTTGTACGCCTACGACGATGGCAAGTGGGACGAGGCCTTCCGGCGGTTCGGGGACATGCTCGCCGACAGCGCCGACTATCGGGGGGAGAAGAGTCGCCTGTACGAGGAGATCATCTGGTACCATGCGCTTGCCGGAGCGCGTCTCGGTCGGTACGAGCCCGCCATCCGGGATTTGAGTGACCTCATCGATCGATCGCAGCGACGTGAGGCCAGTGACACGATCAGTCGATGGCCCCTCCGCACGAACGAGTACCGGTACACCCTCGCGTTCTTGAAGCAGCGAGCGAGCGACCCGCAGGGCGCTCTGCAGATGTATCGCGAAGCGCTCGCGAGCGACCTGGGGCTGTACATGGCGCACGTTCACATGGCGGAGATCTACGAAGCCGCCGGGATGTGGGTCGATGCCGTCGCCGCACGGCGCGGCGCGGTAGCGGCGAATCCAGATGATCCGTCGTTGTTGCTCGACCTCGGGAAGACGCTCGCCAACGCCGGGCACTGGACGGAAGCCGAAGGATCGCTGCAGGAGGCGGCAGACGCCAACCCGCGCGACGTGCGTGTCTACTTCTATCTCGGCGCAGTTGAGCAGCAGTTGGGGAAAGCCGAATCGGCCCGTGCCGCCTTCTCCAGATTCATCTCTCTCGCACCGACCAGGTATGGTCCGCAGGTCACCAATGCCAAGCAGCGCATCGCCGGCCTTCAATAGCCGCTCGCCCCGGTGGGCGGTCCTCCTGGCGCTGACAGCGGTCAGCGGCTGGGCGCCCGCACTCCACGCCCAGCAGACGTCCGCCTACGAGGAGTTGCAGGCGTTCAGCGGCGTGCTGAACTATATCCGCCTCAACTACCCCGATACCGTGGCGTACTCGAAGCTCGTGCACGCGGCCATCGATGGCGTGCTGCACGCGCTCGACCCGCACAGCGCGTTTTACTCGCGCGTCGAGTTCGAGCGCCGCACCGCCCTCGAGCGCGGCGAGCTGGCCGTGACCGGCCTCGCGCTGGAGGAGGTGGACAGTGCGATCACCGTCCTCGCGGTGGCGGCCCGCGGACCGGCGGCGAAGGCAGGGGTGCAGCCCGGGGATCGCCTCGTGTCGGTCAATGACACCTCCGTCGCCGGATTGGAAGTCCGCAGCGTCGAGCTGCGGCTGGCCGGCGACAAGGGATCGAAGGTCCGCCTGCAGTTCGAACGGGGCCCCCGGCTCGAGCCGGACACGTTCCGCGTGACGATCAAGCGGAACTTCATCGAATTCCACTCGGTCTCGCTCGTCCGCATGGTGGATTCCGTCACTGGCTATGTCCGCCTGGAGGAGTTCGGGGCCGAGGCCGCCAAGGAGGTCCACGACGCCCTGGATCGGCTGAAGGGCCAGCACATGCGCCGCGCGATTCTCGATTTGCGCGCGAATCCCGGAGGCTACGTGGTGTCGGCGGTCGAGCTGGCGTCCGAATTCTTTCCCCGCGGCACCGTCGTGTTCCGGACGCGCGGCCGGAAGCGGGATGTGGACACCACCTACACCACCAAGCGCGACGGTGCTTACGCGACGTTGCCGCTCGTTGTGCTGATCGACGAGAACACCGCCAGTGCCGCGGAAGCGTTGTCCGCCTCACTCCAGGATCACGACCGCGCCCTGCTGCTCGGCCGCCGCAGCTTCGGAAAGGCGCTGATGCAGATGGACTTCGTCGTGATGCCGATGGAGGACGATCTGCATCTGACGATCGGTTACGTCCTCTCCCCCAGCGGCCGCTTCATCCAGCGCCGCTACCGCGGGCTCGCCGTCGAGCAGTACTACGCCTTCGCCGGCAAGTCCGGTGCGGAATCGGATACCCTCAAGCAATACCACACCGACACCGGCCGCCTGGTTCGGGGCGGTGGCGGCATCGAACCCGATATCGATCTGCCCAAACCGCCTCCCTTGCCGGTGTGGTGGAGTGTGGCCGCCGATTCCGGCTTCGACGATGCCGTCTCCGACAGCGTCGCCCAGACCCTCCCGGCGACGCCCGCGGCCCGGGCAGCGTGGCTCGAAGCGCCCGATCGGTGGCGCGCCACGCTCGTGCCCCCGTTCCTGGCTCGTGTGCGCTACCGGCTGCACGTGGCGGCGCAGACCGACAGTGCCCTGGACGGGCGCCTGGCCCGGATCCTCGCCACACGGGTGGCCGAGGTGCGCTGGGGCCCAGACGCCGTGCAGGAATTCCTCGTGCGGACGAGCCCGGACGTGCGGGCCGCCACGGGCTACTTCGCTCGGCTCCCGGAGCTTTTGGCAGCGCCGCATCCCTAGGCTATGTTTTGACGCATGACAACGCCCCGCACTCGCCCGCGCGGTGAAGCGCAGTCCGCCCCCACCCGTCCGGCCCGGCCACCGCTCGCCAAGGCCGAGCTGCTCGACATGTACCGACTCATGCTGCTGTCGCGCCGCCTGGACGACCGGGAGCTCGTGCTCAAACGCCAGAACAAGATCTTCTTCCAGATCTCGGGCGCCGGTCACGAAGCGGTCCTCGTGGCCGCCGGGAAGGTCCTGAAGCCGGCCTACGACTGGTTCTATCCGTACTATCGCGATCGCGGCCTGTGTCTCACGCTCGGCATGACCCCCACCGAGATGCTGCTGTCCGCCGTGGGCGCGGCCGACGACCCGAATTCGGGTGGTCGGCAGATGCCGTCCCATTGGGGTCACAAGGCGCTCAACATCGTCAGTCAGTCGAGCCCCACCGGAACCCAGTTCCTTCAGGCTGTGGGCTGCGCCGAAGCCTGGCTGCGCTACTCCCGGCTCGAGGGTCTTTCCGAGAAGCCGATCCAGGGCGACGAAATTGCTTACTGCTCGGCCGGCGAGGGGACGACGAGCGAAGGGGAATTCTGGGAAGCGCTCAACACGGCCAGCAACCTCAAGCTGCCGGTGCTCTTCCTGATCGAGGACAACGGGTACGCCATCTCGGTGCCGGTTGAGGTGCAAACCGCCGGCGGCTCGGTGTCCGCTTTGGTCGCGAACTTCCCCGATCTCCATCTCGAGGAAGTGGACGGGTGCGACCCGATCGCTTCGTACGAGGCGATCGCACGGGCCGCCGCTCACTGTCGTGCCCGCCGCGGACCAGCGCTCGTGCATGCGCACGTGACCCGGCCCTACTCGCATTCCCAGTCCGACGATGAGGTGCTCTACCGGCCTCCGTCCGAACGCGAAGAAGACTCGAAGCGCGATTGCGTCGTGACCTTCCCGCAGCGGCTGCAGGCCGAAGGGATCGCGACGGCGGCTGAGCTGGAGGCGATCCGGCAGCAGGTCGAGGAAGAGGTTCAGGTCGCCGCTGACGTCGCTCTTGCCTCGCCCCAGCCGGCGCCCGAGAGCGCCTTGCGGTTCGTCTATTCGCCGGACGTGGACCCGACGTCCGAGCAGTTCGATACCGAAGATGATCCGCACTTCAGCGGAGAGCCCACCACCATGGTGGATCTGCTGAACGCGTGCATGAAGGACGAAATGGCGCGCGACCCGCGGATTTTGGTGTTTGGCGAGGATGTCGCCGATGTCAGCCGCGAGCGCTTCCTGAAAGACGTGAAGGGGAAGGGCGGGGTGTTCAAGGTCACCTGGGGTCTGCAGCGCCAGTTCGGCGGCAACCGGGTGTACAACTCTCCGCTCGCCGAGGCGAACATCGCGGGTCGTGCCGTCGGGCTCGCCACGCGGGGCCTGAAACCGGTGGTCGAGATTCAGTTCTTCGACTACATCTGGCCCGCCTACCACCAGCTGCGCAACGAGCTGGCGACCATGCGGTGGCGGTCCAACAACGCCTTCAGCTGCCCGGTCGTCGTGCGGGTCACCTACGGCGGCTACCTGAAAGGCGGGTCGGTCTATCACTCGCAGACCGGTGCCGTGATCTTCACGGCGGTTCCCGGACTGCGGGTCGTGTGCCCCTCCACCGCCCTCGACGCCAACGGCCTGCTGCGCACGGCCATCCGCTGCGACGATCCGGTGCTGTTCCTCGAGCACAAGCACCTGTATCGCCAGACGTACAACAAAGCCCCGAACCCGGGCCCGAACTTCATGATTCCGTTCGGCAAGGCCCGGGTTGCGCGCGCCGGTACCGACCTCACCGTCATCACCTACGGCGCCGTGGTTCAGCGCGCGCTCGTCGCGGCAAAGGAGCTCGAGGAGAAGGACGGGGTCAGCGTGGAGGTCATTGATCTCCGCAGCCTGTCGCCCGTCGATTGGCCCACAATCGCAGCGTCGGTGCAGAAGACGAACAAGGTCATCGTCGCCTACGAGGACTCGCTCTCGTGGGGCTACGGCGCGGAGCTCGCCGCGCGCATCGCTGACGAGTGCTTCCCCTGGCTCGACGCGCCGGTGAAGCGCGTCGCCTCGACCGACACGTTCGTCGCCTACGCCCCCGATCTCGAGGACTTCATTCTTCCGCAGGTGGAGGATCTCGCGCAGTCCATGCGCGAGCTGCATGCGTTCTAGGCCGGTCATCGGCTACAGTCTGCTGTTCTTTTTGTCCGGTGCCACAGGGCTCGTCTACGAGCTCCTGTGGGTGCGCCTGCTGTACCAGTCCTTCGGCTCCACGATTCAGTCGGTCACCACGGTGGTCGCCGCCTACATGGGCGGTCTGGGCCTCGGGGCCTGGCTGCTCGGGAAGCGGGCCGACCGGCATCCGCATCCGGCGGCTCTGTACGGCCGTCTCGAGATCCTGATCGGCGTGTTCGGCCTGGTCTCACCCCTGGTCCTGAGCCTCGCGCAGGTGACCTACGTGGCCATCGCGCGCGGCCTTCCCCCAGGGTCAGGAGTGAGCGTCGCCTTGCGCTTCGGTCTCGCTGGCCTCGTGCTGCTCGTCCCCACGACGCTGATGGGCGGTACCCTCCCCGTGCTGACCCGCGCGTTCACCGGTGTCGACCGCACCCGGCTCCGGGCGTCCCTCGGCCGGCTCTACGGTATCAATACGCTGGGTGCCGTGTTCGGCACGGCGCTCGCCGGGTTCTTCCTGATCGAGCATGTTGGAATCCGCGTCAGCCTCATTGGCACGGCGCTCGTCAACCTGGGGATCGGGCTCACCGCGATGCGACTGGCATCGCCCTTCGAGCGCGCAGCCCCCGCGCCCGAGCCCAGCCCTCCCCCCGACCGCCCCGCGCTCGCGTTGTATCGGACGGCGGTCGCGCTGCTGGCGCTCACCGCGTTCGTCGCTCTCGCCGACGAGATCGCCTGGACGCGGGTGCTGGTGATGGTCGTGGGCGGCTCGACGTACGCCTTCACGCTCGTGTTGCTCTGCTTCCTGCTCGGCATCGGCATCGGCAGCGCGCTGGTGGCGCGGCGCAGCGCGCCCCCGGCGGACACCGCCGCCGCGGCCGCGTTCGCGCAGGGACTGACCGCGGTAGGGGCGGCGCTGATTCTGGTCTTCTTCGCGGCGCTCCCGGCCTACATCCTCACCGTATTCCAGATCCCGGGGCTCAACGCCGGTCCGCGGCTCGCCCTGATGGGAGGGGCGGTCGCCGCTGTGGTCCTCATTCCGGCCATTGGTATGGGGATGACTTTCCCCCTCCTCACCGATCTCGTCGCCCGGCCCAGCGAGGCCCGCGGCGGCGACGTCGGCCGGGCCTACCTGCTGAATACGATCGGCAGCATCGCCGGCGCCGCGCTTACGGGGTTCGTGCTGGTGACGCTCCTCGGGAGCGACTTCACGCTGCGAGCCGGAATCGTCGTCAACGGCGTCGCCGCGCTGGGACTCGCGCTGCTCGCCGCTCGCGGCGTCGCCGAACATTCCGCCGAGCACGTCCGACTGCGCACCCGGGTCGTCGGCGGCGCCCTCCTGGCCTGCGCCGGTCTGGCGGCGGTGGTCGCGGCACCCCAGTGGAGCGCCCGCCTGCTCGATCTTGGGCCGACGATCTACGGTCGCAATGCGATGTCGCCAGCGGAACGCCGCGGCTTCTTGAACCATGCGGGCGCCCGGCCCCTCGCTTTCGTCGAAGGGCGCAACACCACGGTTTCGGTGTGGGAGTCGAGCACCGGCCGAACGCTGCGGGTCACCGGGAAGGTGGATGCGTCCGACTACGGCGACATGGACACGCAGATCATGCTCGGCCTCGCCCCTGTCGCTGCGTTTCCCCATGCGCGCTCGGCGCTCGCCATCGGTTTCGGGAGCGGGGTGACTACGGCGGTCCTCGCCGCCGTTCCGGGCATGGATCGCGTCCGCGTGGTGGAGCTCGAGCCGGCGGTGCTCGGCCTGGCGCCCTGGTTCAGCTCCGTCAACGGCAACGTCCTCCAACGCCTCAACGTCCGCGCGATCGCCGACGATGCCCGCAGCGCACTGCAGCTCTCTTCGGAGCGATTCGACGTGATCGTCTCCGAACCGAGCAACCCCTGGGTGGCGGGTGTGGCGACCCTCTACACGCCGGACTTCTTTCGCATCGCCCGCCGCCGCCTCGCCGACGATGGGGTGTTCTGCCAGTGGGTCCAGCTCTATCAGCTGCCGCTGCCTGTGGTGGCGGGGATCGTGCGCAACCTCCAGCAGGTGTTTCCGCACGTCGCCGTATGGGCCGCGGGTGACTACGACCTCATGGTCCTGGGGTCGGCGCGTCCGATCGTGCCCGATACGGCATGGGTCACGTCATTGCTCGGGAGGGGGGGACCCCTGGCATGGGCCGCGCGTGAGTACCTGTTGCTCGGGGCGCCCGCGGACTACTACGACCGCCAGGTACTGGGAGAAGCCGGTGTCGCCCGGCTGGTGGCCCGGTCCACGCTGACCCATACCGACGATCGGCCCCAGCTCGAGTACGTGGCCGCCCGGCGCTTTCTGGATGCCGGCTCCGCCGGCAGCATCCTGGACTCGCTGGCCGCCATCGAGCGCCCCGTGGAGTCGGTGGACCGTTTGTCGCCGGTGCGTCTCGCACGGGCGCTCTCGGCCCGTCTCGGTGACCCGGCCGGAACGACCTTCCTGTTCGACGCGCGCCGCTCGGCCCCGTCGGACCCGACCTGGGACGTGGCCCTGGCGGCGATCGGTCTCTACCAGGGGGATTCGTCCCTCGCCGATGCGGTATTACCGAAGGTCCTGGTTCGCGGAACAGACCCAAACGTGTTGTTGCTGGGGGGGCTCCTCGCGACGGCGCGCAACCAGCCCGACCAGGCTCGGGTGCTGCTCGGGCGAGCGCTCGCCGCGGGGTCCGATACGGGTCGGGTCTATGCCGCACTCGCCCGGCTGCACGCACGCGACAGTCTCTGGAGCCAGACGATCGCCGACGTGCGGGCGTCCCTGCACGGCGTTCACAACACGTTCCGGTCGCCCTTCCCGCGGGATCTGCTGCTCCCGACGTTGTCCGACCTCGCCCTGCGCGGTCCGCCTGCCGCTGTCGACAGCCTGCTGGCGGAGGTTGTCGCGGCGCGCCCCGGTTGGGCGAGGCTCTACGAGCTGCGGGCCGTGGCGTCGCTTCGGGCGGGTGCGTGTGATGCGGCTGCGGATCAGTTCCTGACGCTGCTGCAATTCGGACTGGAGCGGGAGGACGGGCCCGGACTGGTCCAGCAGTGCCGCCGGGATCGGCTCTGAGCCGGGATCAGGGAGGAGGACTCTCCCCCAGCGCCTGGCGGACCTCCGCGGCCGCCTCGATGGCGTGATCGACGTCGCGTGACAGCGCGCGGGCCTGCTGCGTGGCCTGCGTCAGATCTCCGAGCACCGCCGCCACACCCGCCGACTTCAACCGGAGCAGATCGAAGCGCATCGTCTGCATCGCGAGGACGCACGATTCCAGCTGCTCTTCGATGATCTGGCGCCGGCGGAGCAGGTCGCCCAGCGTCTGGTGTTGCCGTTCCAGCAGCACGACCTGGCGATCCCGCTCGGGGGACTCCGGTTGCTGGCGCAGAGCGGCCAGACGGGCGTCGAGCCGGTCGAGCGCTCCGGCCTCGACGCCCGCGCTCAGGGTGTGCAGGGTCCGCGCCAGCTCCTCCGCGCGCTTCAGCAGGGCGTTCGCCGTCGCCGAGACGTCCGGAAGCAGCTTCTGCTCGGATTTCGGCAACCGATCCACCACGCGCATGATCGCCTGGTAGTCTCCTTGAACCTGCTGAATCTGCTCGGAGGCGCGGCCGAACTCTCCGGTGGTCGGGGCGGTCAACGCGCCCGGCCTCCCCGGTGCGGCGAAGCCCAGCCGCACATCGGCCGCGTCGGCGGCAATGGGTCGGTGCAGCACGTCCCGCCAGGAGTAGCCCGCATGCCACATCCGCATGAAGGCCGGAAACAGCGAGAACGCCCCCCAGGCGACCGCCCCGACCGTCAGGCCGCCGAAGCCGCCTCCCGTGATGAGGTCCAGAACGATGAGAGCGCCTCCGATCCCCGCCCAGTTCACCATCCGGTTGCGAAACTGAGTTACCACAACCGGCTCGCCTGGTACGGCCGCGGGCACGACCTTCCCTCGAGGGCGCTGACGGCGGGGAATCGTCGGGCTGCGCGGGATCGCCGGTGAGGGAAGGGGTGGCAGTGGAGCGAGTCCCCCGATGCTGCGCCGGGCCGCGCCGGGTGTGGTGCGGCGGGCCCGATAGGGGGAGGAGCTGCGCGATTCGAGCGCGCGGCGCAGCCCCTCCGCCGTCGGCCAGCGGCTCTCCGGCTCCTTCTCGAGACAGCGCATCACGCACGCCGCCAGATCATCCGGGAGGTCGGGAACCCGGTCGCCGATGTACGGCGCCGCCTCGGTGATCTGCTTGATGAGAATGCCGGGCACCGTGGGCGCCTGGAACGGCAGCTCGCCGGCCAGCATTTGATACCCGACGACGCCCAGGCTGTACAGGTCGGAGCGCCCGTCGATCTCACGGTCACCGGCGGCCTGCTCGGGGCTCATGTAGTGCGGCGTGCCGATGGCTACGCCGGTCCCGGTCAGCCCCCCACCCGTGGTCGAGGACAAGGCCTTCGCGATGCCGAAGTCGGTCACCATGACACGCCCGCGACTTCCTTCGAGCATGATGTTGTCCGGCTTGACGTCGCGGTGGATGATCCCGAGCGAATGCGCGGCGCCCAGCGCGTCGGCGGTCTCCATGAGGATACGCCGGACCTCTTCGGCCGGCAGCCGACCCCGCCGCTTCAGGCGCGCTGATAGCGGCTCGCCATCGATGAACGCCATTACGAAGTAGACGAGTCCTTCTGGACCCTCGCCGACGCTGTGGATCGGGACGATGTGGGGATGGGTCAGGCGGGCGGCGGTCTC
>Ga0326730_1000035_pt1 | contig 41035 bp, 42 predicted proteins | sample MHFSIPfraction_3_FD_207740 | JGI IMG/M metagenome (GOLD analysis project Ga0326730, IMG submission 207740) | Lab enriched peat soil microbial communities from Michigan Hollow, Ithaca, NY, United States - MHF7AN SIP fraction | ecosystem: Environmental > Terrestrial > Soil > Wetlands > Peat...
TGGGGACGAAGCTCCGGCCGCCGATCCGCTCGATGCGGATGGCACCAACGACTACAACGACATCGCCGGCATCCGGGTGCGTGCCGTACTGCAGGCCGACCGGGTCGATCCCCGGGTCAACGGGGGTCTCCCCCTGACCCGCTCCTACGAGTGGTTCGTGGCCCCCCGGAACCTGATTTACGAGCGCAACCGGGCGACCGGGCCGTAATACGACGATACACCGGCCTGCCGCCCGGCAGGCCGGGGCTGCTGGGCCTGCAACGGGACCGCGAAGTGCGAGAATCCCCGGGCAGGCCTACCTGCATCACAATCAGTAAACAACTGCTGTATAACAACTTATAACACCAAGCATCCACGGCATGGGTCTCGCTAATGGAGCAGGCTTGGTCGCAGGGACTGGTTGTGGCTCACAGCGCCGTCCTGCCGATACTGTAGAGGTTCTATGCAGAAGGAAATGGCGCTGCGGAACCCCCGGAACCTGAAGCAGGAGTGACACGATGACTGCACACATGTCCCGCCGCGCGGGCTTCACCCTGATCGAGGTGCTGGCCTCGCTGATCATTGTCGGCATCCTGTCGGCGCTGGCCCTGCCCCGGCTGGACCTCGAGTCCTACAAGGTGAACTCGGCGGTGCGCACGATGACCAGCACGCTGACCTACGCCCAGCGGCTGGCGGTGACCCTGCAGCACGATGTCAGGGTCTCCTTCGACTCCACCAACGCGCGTATCCGGATCCATGAGGACGCCAACAACAACGGCATCATGGACGGGGTGGAACGGGTGACCTCGAGGCCGCTGGAGGACGGCGTCACGCTGGGGCGAGGCACGGCACCCGCGGCACCGTTCGGCAGCGCCGCGGTCAACTTCACCCAGATGCAGGGTGGGCTGCCCGTGGTGGTGTTCCGCCGGGACGGGTCCGCCAGTGAGAACGGCGGCTTCTACCTGACTACCAAGAGAAGCGCGGTCCAGGCGAATCCCTACCGCTCGCGCGCGGGGCAGATCATCCGCGGCAGCGGCCGGGTCATCTGGCAGCGCTATACGAACTCCGGCTGGCAGCGAGGCAACTGATGCGGAAGACCCGCGGTTTCACCCTGATTGAAGTCATGGTCGCCATGGTCATCCTGTCGATCGTGGCCCTGGGGCTGGGCAGGTTCGTCAGCTCGTTCCTCCACGTGGTCAGCACCTCGAGCTCCCGGACGGTGGCCTCGAGCATCGCGCGCGAGCAGATGGAGGGGATGCTGTCGGACCCCGCGTATCCGCTTCCCACTTCATGGAACGGCACCGTGGTCGGCTTCCCGGGCTACCCCGCGATGCGGCGCACCACGTCCGTCACCCGGGTCACCGGAGCCAGCCCGGCCAGGGACTACACCATCATCACGGTGAAGGTCACCGAGCCGACCATGCGTCGCATCGGGGCAACCGCCCCGGACACCATCAACCTTACCGCCGCGGTGGCCAAGCCATGACGCACACCCTGCTGCGCCGGGCTCCCCGAGCCGGCTTCTCGCTGATCGAGCTCATGATCGCGCTGGTGATGATGTCGCTGATCATGGGATCGACCATTGCCGTCTTCCGGTCGCAGAGCCGCAACTTCCGCATCGGCGGCCAGCGGCTCGAGCTGTCCCAGAACGGCCGCTACGTGCTGGCCACGGTCGACCGGATGTTGCGGACCGCCGGGGCCGGGGTGGCCACCCAGCAGCCGATGTTCATCTATGGCAATGACAGCGTGGTGGCGTTCAACGCCAACTACGACGCGCGCGTGGCGGACAACTGCGCAGTGAACACCAACCCGGATGCGCCGGTCGCCTCGGTCGACATCATGACCACGGCGTCGGCCGCGCCGATCCCCAACTCCCAGCCGGCGTTCGTCTATCCGTCGACCAACTACGTCTCGGGGGCCTGCCGGGCCGAGACCATCGTGTTCTACTTCCGGCCCGACTCCACCACGCCGGTGGCGGGCGACTACCAGCTGCTGATGAAGGTCAACGGCATGGCCCCGGAGATGGTGGCGAGCAACGTCGAACCGTATCCCGGGCGCGCGTTCTTCGAGTACTACGTCCACCCGCGGACCCTGGTCTCCCCCGCGCCCCGGGATTCGCTGGTGCGCGCCAATGCGGCGGGCAGCGGGATCACTCTGCCGCTCGTGCACACCCTTGCGATCCATGGCAGCGCCGGAGATACCGCCGGCAGCACCACCGCCCTGGCCGACAGCGTGAAGGCGGTCCGGCTCAGCATCCGGGTCACCAACGGCCTGACCGGGGTCGACCGGCGCAGCAGCGACATGTCCACCACGATCAAGCTGCCCAACAACGGACTGGTCCAGCTGCAGAGCTGCGGTGACCCACCGCTGTTCCTCGGCGGCGGTGGGCTGGTCGCAACACCGAACCTGATCGGGACACCTCCCGCGGCGACGATCACCTGGCCGGCCTCGGTGGACGAGGCCGGCGGCCAGCAGGACGTGACTCAGTACAACGTCTACCGGAAGCTGCAGACCGATCCGGCATTCGGCAGCGCCCTGACCACCGTTCCCGCGGGTGGCGTTGCGACCTACACGTTCGTGGATGGAGGAGTGATCGCCGGCACCCGGTACGTATACGGCGTTACCGCCCAGGATTGCAGTCCGGCGGAGTCCACCATGCTGGTGAGCGGCATGGTTCAACCCAATTGAAGCATTTGACCCGGAGGCTTGACGGTATGGCACGAACGACTCAGAGCGACCAGCGGGGCTTTGCCCTGCTCATGGCCCTGCTCCTGGCCCTGGCGGTGACCGCCATGGCCATCGGTGCCATCCTGATGTCTTCCAATGCGACCCTGATCTCCCGGTTCCACGCCAAGGAACTGGAGATGCAGTCGGCGTCGGACATGGGACTCGAGGTGGCCCGGGACACCCTGAACGGTGGCCTGACGCTTCCCGTGACCGGGTTCGACACCCTGGAGCTCAACCGCACCGTCCGCGACGCAACCGGCGCGGTGATCCCGGGCTTCACCCGCTCGGTGTACGTGGGCAAGACCGGCTCGACCACCGGGCAGTTCGGCGTCTACGCCAGCGTGCTCTCGGTGATCAGCGACACCCGCGGCGCGGTTGTGGTGCGGCGGGCCGAGTTGAGCCAGGAATCCTTCTCCAAGTTCGCCCGGTTCGACGACCGGACCACCTCGAGCGTGGTCTTCGCCAACGGCATCCAGGTGTTCGGACCGCTGCACACCAACGGCACCCTGTACGTCTCCAACTCCGGCGCCACCCCGACCTTCTGGGGCCCGGTGACCACCGCGTCGACAATCAATTCGGCCGCCAACGGGACGTTCCGCCAGGGTTACAAGGAGAACCAGCCGGTCATCCCAATGCCGACGCCGGCGAACCTTGCGACGCTCGCGACCTATGCCACCGCCGGCAACACCAGTGTACCCGGTGGCGCGGTCGGTACCTCGGTCTATGACCCGAGCGTGCGGATCGAGTTCATCCCGGTGGATATCAACGGCGACGGCCAGTTCACCGGCCCCGACGAGGGCTTCATGCGGGTCTACCAGGCCATCGGTGTGACCCCGACCGCCGCGGCGAAGGCCTACGTCACCGCCCGGGAATGGAACACGGGCAGCGCCAGCGACCCCAACGCCCAGTCGCCCAACTGCGGTACCATGGTGGGTACCTCGTTCCGGACCGCGATGGACACCAACGCGGCCGGCACCAGGCTGGCCGCCGCGCAGAGCATGCTCACCAGCGCCGGCCGCCGCTGCTACCTCGGCGGCGACCCCAGGCTGACCGTGACCGCGGCCAACCCCACGGGGTTCAACGCCATAACCCCGGCCCCGGCCAACTACGGCCAGTGGCTGCCCTGGCCGGGCTACGGCGCGGGCGCCGCGCCGGTGGCGATCGCCAACGGCCGCTTGCCCGGTGGTAACGTGGTCGGTGCGGTCCAGGCCCGTTATCTCTGGCCAGTCAACCGTCCCTTCAATCCGAACTTCAAGGGCGTGGTGTACGTCAACGGCAGTGTGGGGGTGAGCGGCCAGGTGCGTGGCCAGATTACCGTCGCGAGCACCGGCAACATCATGCATGCCGACGACATCACCTACGTGACGGCGCCCGGCAGCAGCCCCGACTGCAACGCCGACATCCTGGGGCTGCTGACGCCGCAGTACTTCATGATCGAAGACAACAACGTCAACTCGCCCTTCAAGGTGAACAACGTCTACAAGACGGGGTACGACGACACCGCCGACGAGTTCCTGCACGCGGCTGTGCTGACCCTGAACTCGATCCAGAGCGAGGACGTGTCCAGCGGGTCCACCAACTCCGAGGTCTGCGTGGGCACCTCGGTCGGGCGGGGTTGCTTCAACATGGTGGGCGCGGCCATCCAGGGCATCAACGGCTCCCGAATGACCAGCTCGGGCACCGGCTGGAATCCGCAGTGGAGCTACGACCGCTGCGACGGCATCAAGCCCCCGCCGTACTTCCCGACCACGGGACGGTACTACAAGAACCGCTACTACGAGATTGACCCGGTCGGGTTCAACGTGACCGCCTGGTTCAACGCCAACGCCGCGTAACAGGCGGGATGGCGGGAAGGCGGAAAGGCGGTCAGTGATTGGCGAACAAGAGAACCCTCCGGCTCGCACCGGAGGGTTCTTCCTTTCTGGGATCGCTAGCTCCTTTGTGCGTCCCCGACTCGGCGCCTACCGCTTTCCCGCCTTCCGCGACCGAGCCCCCTTGGGAGCGCGTCAGCGCGACCCGGGGCGAGGGAGTCCTTTAGGGCCCTCCCGCCGTCGCAGGGCGTCCCGAACGATCAACTCGCCATGGCCCCGGGCGTTCTCGATGAACAGCCGGTTGGCGTCCTTCCCGCTGGCGATTACCCCGGCCAGGTAGCACCCCGGGAGCGTGGTCATCATGGTGGCTTCGTCGTGCCGGGGGATACCGGTTTCCTGGTCCACCGGTACGCCCAGGCGCTCGAGCAGGGTGGTGTCCGCATGGTAGCCGGTCATCGCCAGCACCGAGTCGGCCGGCAGCCGGCCTCCCCGCCTCGAGTCGAGCGATTCCACTTCCACCGCGTCCGGGGTGATATGCACCACCCGGTGGCGCCACCAGGCCTTGACGCTCCCTTCCTTCACCCGATTGGTGATGTCGGGAAGCACCCAGGGCTTCACCACCTTGTCGAACCCCTCCGCGAAGTGCACCAGTGACACTCGCGCGCCGGCACGCCAGCACTCGAGGGCGGCGTCCACCGCACTGTTCCCCGCCCCGATTACCACCACGTCCTGGTGCCAATGGCGGTGGCCCTCGGTGAAGTAGTGGGCTACGTGGGGCAGACTCTCTCCGGGCACGCCGAGCGGATTGGGCCAGTCGTAGTATCCGGTGGCGAACACCACCGCACCGGCGAGGTACGTGGTCGCGTCGTGTCGGCGGCGGACCTGTACCCGGAACCGGCCATCCGGCTCCCGGGCCACCTCGGTCACCTCCTGGCCCGGGCGCGCGTCCAGCTGGAAGTGCTCCGCCACCCGGCGGTAGTACAGCAGTCCGTCGCGCCGGGTGGGCTTCTCGCCGCTGGCGATGAAGGGGACTCCCCCGATCTCGATCTTTTCGGGTGTGGAGAAGAAGGTCATGCCGAGGGGATACCGCTCGATGGTCGACACCACAGTGCGCCGGTCCAGCAGGACGCAGCCGAGCCCGGCCTCCCTGGCGGCCACCCCAACGGCCAGGCCGCACGGGCCGGCACCAATGACGAGGATCTCAGTGGATTCCATGGGCATTCACCCTGGCGGGCGTGGCGGAAGGGGCGGAAGGGGCGGGCGGTTTCTTCCGCCTTGCCCGCCCCGCCCGCCTCGCCCGCCTAAACCTCAATTATCTGGTCCCGCCGCGTACCCACGCTGACGTACCGTATGGGCGCCCCGGAGAGATCCTCCAGCCGGTCGAGATAGGCCCGGGCTTCGGGGGGGAGGTCCGCCATGCGCCTGGCGCCGGTCGTCGGCCGGCGCCAGCCGGGCAGGACCTCATAGCGGGGTTTTACCCGCTCCAGCGCCTGGACGTCCGAAGGCAGCTCGTCGCAAGGCTGCCCATCGACCAGGTAGTCGGTCCCGACCGGTACCTCGGCGAAAGTGTCGAGCACGTCGAGCTTGGTTACGGCGAGTCCGGTGAGTCCGTTGACCCGCACTGAGTACCGCACCACCGTGGCATCGAACCAGCCGCAGCGCCGGGGCCGGCCGGTCACGGCGCCGAACTCTCCGCCGAGCTGCCGCAGCTGCTCTTCGGTCGGGGGCTCCGCCTGCGTGGGGAGCGGTCCGTTCCCTACCCTCGTGGTGTAGGCCTTGACCACGCCGAGGACCTCGTCGATCGCGGTCGGACCGATGCCCGCGCCGGTGGCCGCTCCGCCTGCCGTCGTGTTGGACGAGGTCACGAAGGGATAGGTCCCGTGGTCTACGTCGAGCATGGCACCCTGGGCCCCCTCCAGCAGCACCCGCCGGCCTTCCTGCAGCGCCTGGTGCACCTGCCGCCCGGTGTCGAAGGCGAGAGGCAGAAGCCTGGGTGCGAGCCGCTCGAGCAGCGCATGGTGCTGTGCCTCGGAGGCCACCTCGGTGCCCCCCATCATGGCCAGCAGTTGATTGGCGCGGGCCACCCGTTCCGATAGCACCGCCTTGGTGGAATCGAGGTTCCGGAGGTCTCCGACCCGCACCCCGCGCCGGCCGAACTTGTCCTCGTAGGTCGGCCCGATCCCCCGTCCGGTGGTGCCGATGTTCTGGCTCTTCTCGTGCGCCTTATCCAGCAGCTTGTGGTACGGCAGCACCAGGTGCGCCCGGTCGGAGACGAAGATCCGGCCCGCGGTCTTGACCCCTTTGGATGCCAGGCCGTCCAGCTCCAGAAAGAAGGTCTCCGGGTCGAGCACCACGCCGTTTCCCACCACGCAGGTACAGCGATCGTGGAGGATCCCGGATGGGATCTGCTGCAGGATGAACTGGGCGTCGCCAATGCAGACCGTGTGACCGGCGTTCGCGCCGCCTTGATAGCGAACCACGTAGTCCGCCTGCTCGGCCAGCACATCGACCAGCTTGCCCTTGCCCTCGTCGCCCCACTGGGCGCCGACGACCACGATGCAATGCGTCTTGGGTCCGAACATATTCTCCTGAGTCTCCCCGGAATCGCCCGGCACCGGTCCGGCCGGCGCCCGGGAAGAGGCGTCGTGGGAGCGACGGAAACGGCAGCAACGAAACAAGAAAAAAGGCCCCGGCTGGGGCCCTGGAGTATCCTCTGGGGAAAGCTAGGCGGCCCGTTGGCCGGGGTCAACGTCAGTCCCAGTGCGGGTTTCCGGCCCCTGCAACCGGTCGCTGACCCACCCTCTGTACCGGCTCGATCCCAGCCAGCAGCCGGCCGACCGACTCGGCAGTGGTCAGATCGAGGTCGTCGGGGAGGTCGCGGGGGGTGTGCATGCGCTTGAGAGTGCCCCAATCGAGCCGGCTCACCGTGACCGCCGCCGCCCCTGCCCCGGCGAGAGGCAAGCTGTCCGTCAGGATGCCGAGGGGGAGTCGCCTGGTAACGAGGCGAGGCACAAGCCCCTCGAGCCCTGGCCGCAGGCTCCGCGCCAGGCCGGCCCCGCGTCCATCGTGGTAGACCAGGTAGAGGGCCCCCTGCTGGTCGAGGGTGTCGAGGTTGATGACCTCTACCCCGTCGAGCGGAATGCCGGCGTTCCGCGCCGCTCTCGCGCCCACCAGTCCGAACTCTTCCGCGCCGGTGAACAGGAAGCCGACTCCCGGGTCGAAGCTGATGCTCGCGGTGGTGAGGGCGGCGAGGAGGCCTGTGCCGTTGTCGCGGGCGCCGGACGAGGTGCCCCGAAGTCGGCCCCGCCCGGCCAGGGCGCCCGCGGCAACGGCCGCGCCAGCGGCTGCGGCCACGGGAACAGCCGGCAGAGGGTGCGCCTGGGTGGCTCTCAGAATGGCGAGAAGGGTCAGGCCGGCACAGGACGCGAGCAGCAGCCACACCGCGACCAGCCGGCCGGCCATCGAGTGGCCTTGGGACTTGGTGTCCACGTGGGCCACGATCCAGCGGCGAATCGGACCGCTCCCCCGGGTGGCGATGAGGTTGGCGTCTTCCCGACGTTCCGCTCCGGGCACTTCCACCCCCGTGCCGATCCCCCAGGCGAGCACACCGAGGGCGGCTGCCCCGGCCAGCCAGATGCCAATGGCAGCGAAGCGCGGCGCACCGGGCCACAGCAGGAGGGGAAGTTCCAGCAGAGTGAGCCAGCCGAGGCCGGCACCGACCAGCGGGAGAGCGTTGAGCGCGGTGGGAAGGAAGGTGAACCGCTGTTGCCGCACAGCGTAGCCGCTGGCCTCGAGAAACCGGGTGATCAGGCGACGGGCTTCCTCGGCCGCCGGGGTGCCGGCTTCCCGTGGGAGAGCGGCCAGGGAGTAGAACAGTTCCCGGGGGTTCAGGCTACTTCCGCGGCGCGCCGCCGGTGACCCCGAGAGCGACTGCGGCCTCCTGGGTGATTGCCCCCTGCTCCAGCAACCTGGAGGCGTGCTGTTCGAACGCCTGCATCCCCTCTTCCGCTCCCTCCATCATGACCACCCGGAGTGCGCCGAGCCGCTCGGGGTCGCGCAGGATGGCCCGGACGGGAGAGGAGGTGGTCAGGATCTCCACCGCGACCACCCGCCCGCCCTCGTCCCTCCGGGGAAGCAGCCGCTGCGAGATGATGCCGCGCAGGACTTCGGAAAGCCGGATGGTCCCGATCTCCCGCTCTACCGGCGGGAACATCGAGTGGATCCGGCTTACGGTGCTGACCACATCGGGGGTCGGCAGCGTCGAGATCACCAGGTGCCCGCGCTCCGCGGCCTTGATGGCGGTGTCGAGCGTCTCGCTGTCGGCGATCTCGCCGATGACGATCACGTCGGGATCCTGCCGCAGGGCGGACTGGAGCCCCACAGCGAAGCTGTCGGTGTCGACGCCCACCTCGCGCTGGGTAACCGAGCACTTCACATCGCGGTGCAGGAACTCAATCGGATTCTCCACCGTCACGATGTGCCGGTGGAGGTTCTGGTTGATGTGGTTGAGCATCGCCGCCACGGTTGAGCTCTTGCCGCTGCCGGAAACGCCGGTGACCAGCAGGAGCCCCTGATCGAGCTCCGCCAGCTTGGCGGTGATGGGGGGCAGGCCGAGCTCCTCAATCGTCGGGACCGCGAACGGGATGACCCGCATCACGATCATGAACGACGAGCGCTGCCGGAGCACGTTGACCCGGAACCGGCCGACTCCGGGCATACCCCACGAGCAGTCGAAGTCCTTCAGCTGATCCAGCCGGGAACGATCGTCCTCATTGGGCAGCAGCTTGAGCGCGATGGCCCGGGTCTGGTCCGGCGTGAGCCGCTGCTTGGTAAGGGGAACCAGCTTGCCGTTGATCCGAGCGCGAAACACGTCTCCGGCCTTGATGTGCAGGTCGGATGCGCCTCGCTCGACGGCGGCCTTGATGATTTTTTCCATGAGCCGTTGGCCGTTCTGGCCGTTAGACCTTAGCCGTTGGCGGTTGGCCGTTGGCCGTTGGCCGTTAGCCGCCTGATGAGTTGTCTCCTACTCCTCACTCCTTGCGTCTTACTTCTCACTTCTTGCTGCTCACCGCTCACCGCTCACTGCTCACCCTCCCTGCCCTCCCTGTTCCGCAGCCGCCAGAAACCCCATCCGCTCCCGAACCTCGCGCATCGTCTCCCGCGCCACCCGCCTGGCGCGGTGTGCGCCCTGGGCCAGGATCTCTATCACCCGCTCGGGATGGGCCTGGAGGTCGGTGGCGCGTTCCCGGATCGGAGCCAGCGCCGCGATCATGTTATCGGCCAGGACCCGCTTGCACTCAATGCACCCCCAGCGTGCGCCACGGCAGTTCACCGCCACCGTCTCTACCGTTGCTGCCGGCGAGAAATGCTTGTGCAGTGAGTAGATGTTGCACACGTCGGGGTTCCCCGGATCTTTCCTGGTCACCCGGGCCGGATCGGTCTTGGCCGGACGCAGCTTGGCCCAGATCTCCTCCGGAGTCTCCATGATCCCGATCGTGTTGCCAAGGCTCTTGGACATCTTGGCCTCGCCGTCGAGCCCCATGATCCGCTTCGCCTCGGTCAGGAGCGGTTGAGGCTCGGCGAAGTAGTCCTCGCCGCCGCCGAACTGGGCGTTCCATTTGCGGCAGATCTCCCGGGTCAGCTCGAGGTGCTGCACCTGGTCCTCACCCACGGGCACCAGGTCCGCATGGTACAGCAGGATATCGGCGGCCATCAGCACCGGATAGTTGAGCAGTCCGGCCGGGACACTCTCGAATCGGCTAGACTTATCTTTGAACTGCGTCATCCGCTCCAGCTCGCCGATCGGCGTCACGGCGTTGAAGAGCCACTGCAGCTCGGCATGTTCCGGCACGTGTGACTGGACGAACAGGATCGCCCGCTCCGGGTCGATTCCGGCGGCGAGCAGCCCTATGGCCATCTCCCAGGTCCGCTGGGCCAGCGTCGCCGCCTCGTACTTGCCGGTGATGGCATGGAGATCGACGATGCAGATGTAGCACTCATAGGATTCCTGCAGTCGGACCCAGTTCTGGACCGCGCCGAGCCAATTGCCGATGTGCAGCTCGCCGGAGGGTTGGATCCCGGAGAAGATTCGGGGCATTTGGGCAAGGTACCGAGCCTGGAGGAGCCACGCAAGATGCCATCGGCCAACGACTTACTCCATCTGGCCTCGACCGCTGCCAGGCAGGCCGGACTTTACCTCCGGACCGCCGAACGGCCCCGGGACCCGGCCGGGTGGACATCCAAGGGCCGGGCCGACTGGGCCACCGATGTAGACCGGACGGCCGAGACGATAATCACGGAGATCCTGCTCGGCGCGTTCCCGGGATCACGCATCATAGGCGAGGAGCTGAGTCCTGAGGTGGTGACCGATGGACTGGTCTGGGTGGTCGACCCGCTCGACGGGACCACCAACTTCCTGCACGGCTTTCCGGCGTTCGCGGTCTCGATCGCGGCCGCGGTCGACGGGGTGCTGGAGGCCGCGGCGGTGCTGCACGTTCCCCTCGACCGCATGACCACTGCAGAGCGCGGGCGAGGCACCTGGGAGGATGGGGTCCGGGTCACGGTGTCGCCGATTACCGATCCGGCCCATTCCCTGGTCGGCACCGGACTCCCGTATCGCGATTTCGGGCGGATCGACGAGTACCTCGGCCAGCTCGGCCGGGTGATTCAGGGAGCCACCGGAGTAAGACGGCCCGGATCGGCCGCCATCGACCTGGCGGATGTCGCCGCGGGACGGTTTGACGGATTCTGGGAGCAGCGGCTCTCGGCGTGGGATATTGCCGGGGGGACCCTGCTGGTCCGGGAAGCGGGTGGGAAAGTGACTGACTCCACCGGGCGGGATCTCGGAGTGGAGCATTCGAGTGTGGTCGCGGGCAACCCTGCGATTCACGGGTGGCTGCTCGCCGTGCTCAACGGCAGATCCGAGGGCCGAGTTCCGAGTTCCGAGTGATTACCGGCCAGGTTCAGCCCAGGTGCATACCCCCTCAGAGCGATGACGAACCCCATTCAGGAATTCAGCAGGCAGGTTGCGGCTCCGACGCCTACTCCGGCGGGAGGCGCGGTGGCGGCGGTCACCGCGAGTCTCGCAGCCGCACTGGTCGAGATGGTCGGCCGGATCGGGCAGGCCAGGCAGCGGGACGGCTCGGAGAGCCTGACCCAGCTGGTGGAGGCGGCGGAGCGGCTCGGTGGAAGGCTGCTGGAGCTCGCAGAGGAGGACTCGAAGGCCTTCGCTGCCGTGCTGGAGGCGAAGCGGTCCACGGCGGGCGGAGAGGCGGAGCGGGAGACCCGAATCCGGCGCGCGTGGCGCCATGCTGCGCAGGTTCCGGCCGACGTGATCCGGTTGTGCCGGGAGATCGTCCAGCTGGCGAGAAGGGCCGCCACGGACGGGCCGCCCAGCACCCTTGGCGACGCGGTCATGGCGGCGCTCCTGGCGGCCGCGGCGGCCGCCGGGTCCCACCTGAACCTGCGTTTCAATCTCCAGGCCGCAGGCCGCCCAGAGGACATGCGGGTCCTGGCCAACGACAGCGAGGTCCTGCTGCGAGACACGCAGAGGGCCGCCTCGGAGACGCGGCTGATCGCCGAGGAGCGGCTCACAGGCGGAAAGGCCGGAAGGCGGGAAGGCGGGAGTTGAGTCCGCCCCCGCCCGCCCCGGCCGTCCTCACACCGTCAGCAGCCTCGGCCCGTTTCCGGTAATGGCCACGGTGTGCTCGAAGTGAGCCGCAAGACTCCCGTCGGCGGTCACCACGGTCCATTTGTCGGGGAGGGTCCGGGTGGTATAGTGCCCGGCGGTGATCATCGGCTCAATGGCGATGGTCATTCCCTCCAGCAACCGGGGACCGCGCTTGGGCTGGCCGTGATTCGGGACCTGGGGCTCCTCGTGGAACTGGGTACCGATGCCGTGGCCCACCAGCTCGCGCACCACGCCGAACCCCGCGGCTTCCGCCAGCTCCTGAATGGCGTGGCCGATGTCACCGACGTGGTTGCCCACCCGCGCCTGTTCGATACCCGCCGCGAGACACTTCTGGGTCACCGCCAGCAGCCGGGTCGCCTCGGGCGAGACCTCGCCTACCGCTACCGTGGTAGCCGAGTCGGCATGCAGCCCCTCGAGATGCACCCCGACGTCGATGCTCACGATGTTGCCGTCCCGGAGGACCCGGCGGGCGTTCGGGATCCCGTGCACGATCTCTTCGTTGATCGAGGTGCAGAGGGTCTTGGGGAACCCGTACAGACCCTTGAAAGACGGGGTCGCGCCGGGGTGGCTCCGGATGAACTGCTCGGCCAGCGTATCCAGCTCGAGGGTGCTGACCCCCGGCCGGACGGAGCGCCGCATCAGGGCAAGGGTCTCGGCGACGATGTGGCCGGCTCGGGCCATCGTCTCGATTTCGCGGGGGGATTTGATGGTGATCATGGTGGGGCAGCCGTTAGCCGTTAGCCGTCAGCTGTCCCGGCACAGGGCCGGACCGGGCACACCGTGGTATCGGCAATCTCGCGCATTGGTGAAAGCTAACGGCTAAAGGCTAACGGCCCAGCCTGGTCGCTACCGTCCAATGATGCTCTGCACCCGCCCAGCGATCTCCTCGATTCCTCCGACCGCCGGGATGACGTGCACGGCCCCGCGCGTCTTGAACCACTCGAGCACGGGGGTCGTCAGGTCGCGATAGGCCTTGAGCCGGGTGGCCACGGCCACGGGATCGTCGTCCACCCGCCCCTCGATGGTGCGCCGCCGGTCGATCCGGGCGATGATCTCACTGTCCGGCACTTCGAAGAACAGCACGCAGTCCATCTTCCGGCCCCGCTCCCCCAGCAGACGGGTCACCCCCTCCGCCTGCGGTACCGTACGCACCACCCCGTCGAAGATCACGCCCTGGGCGGCCTCGGGCTTGGCGAGCTCGTCCCGCACGACACCCATGATGATATCATCGCTCACCAGCTGGCCGGATTCCATCACCGCCTTGGCACGGAGCCCGACCGGCGTCGCCCGCTTCACCGCGTCGCGCAGCAGGTCGCCGGTGGCGAACTTCGGCAGACCCAGCCGCTCGGCGAGCAGCGCGCCCTGGGTGCCCTTGCCGGCACCGGGCGGGCCCAGCAGCAGAATGTTCATGAGGGAGAGGCGTCCTTTCGAGCGGTCGGAAAGTGAGAAGTGAGAAGTGAGAAGTGAAAACCATCATCACTCCGACTTCTCACTTCTCACTCCTCACTTCTCACTGCCGGTCACATGAATCGCTGCTGCCGCCCGCGGAACTTGATTCGTCCGGTCTTCATGAAGCTGTCGTACTTCCGGAGCGTCAGGTGCTGCTGCACCTGGGCGATCGTGTCGAGCAGCACGCCCACCACGATCAGCACCGAGGTTCCGCCGAACTGCTGCTGGAAGCCGAGCTGCTTCGTCATGGTGACCGGGATGATGGCGATCAGGGCCAGGAACAGGGCGCCCGGGAGGGTCACCCGGGCCAGCACGTTGTCGATGTAGTCCGCGGTACTGGCGCCGGGCTTCACTCCGGGGATGAATCCGCCCTGCTTCTTCAGGTTCTCCGCGAGATCCACCGAGTTGAAGATGATGGAGGTGTAGAAATAGCTGAACAGCAGGATCAGGATCGCGAAGCTCACGTCGTAGGGCAGCTCGCCGGGCGTGAAGAAGTCGGCGAACGCCCGGAGGATGCTGTTCTGAGTGAAGCTCGCCAGCGTGCCCGGCACGATGATGATCGTCTGGGCGAAGACGATCGGCATGACGCCCGCGGTGATGAGCCGGATGGGGATGAAGGTCTTCTGCCCCTGGGTCATCCGTCCCCGCCCCATCACCTTCCGGGGGATCTGGACCGGGATCCGGCGGGCCGCCAGGGACATCGCCGTCACCGCCGTGACCACCCCGACGAGAATCGCGCCGAACAGGATGACCTTGGGGAACGACAGCGCCCCTTCCTTCCAGAAGCCCGCCATCTGCACCAGCCCGGGCCACAGCCGGTCGAGGATCGAGAAGGTGATGAGCAGGCTCATCCCGTTCCCGATGCCGCGCTCGGTGATCTGCTCGCCCAGCCACATGACGAAGATCGCGCCGGTAGTGAGGACCACCATCATCGAGAGCCGGGTCCAGAAGGTCGGCACCGGGACCGCCCCCGGGATGCTCTCGGTGAACACCGCGAAGGCGTAGGCCTGGGTCAGCGCGATGGCGACGGTGGCGTAGCGGGTCCACTGGGTGAGCTTCTTCTTGCCTTCCTCGTCCTTCTGCATCTTGCCGATGGAGGGGACGATGCCGCCCGCCAGCTGGAAGATGATCGAGGCCGAGATGTAGGGCATGATGCCCAGCGCGAACACCGTGGCGCGGGAGAGCCCGCCGCCCAGCGTGTCGTACAGCCCGAAGAAGCCGGCGGCCGCCGAGTTCCGGATGAAATCGGTGACCGCCTGGACATTCACGCCGGGCGCGAAGATGTGCGCCCCGATCCGGTAGATGACCAGGGCGAGGAGGGTGAACCCGATCTTTCGCTGCAGCTCGGGATCGATCCCGCCGAAGGTGGGCCGGGCAGCGGCGGTCATTCGACGGCGATCTTCCCGCCGGCCTGTTCGATCTTGGTGCGCGCCGAGGCGGAGAGCTTCACGCCGTGCACGGCGTACGCCCGCGCCACCTCCCCGCCCCCCAGCAGTTTCACGGGGACGTCGCGCTTGGAGATCAGACCGGCGGCGAACAGGGTATCCGGGTTGACCTCGGTGGCACTCAGGCCGGCGAGGTCCTTCAGGTTCACCGGCTGGGCGGTCACCTTGAACGGATTGGTGAAGCCCCGCTTGGGCAGCCGCCGGTACATCGGCATCTGCCCGCCTTCGAAGCCGGGATTCGTCTCACCCGCCTGCCGGGCCTTGTGACCCTTGTTGCCGCGGCCGGAGGTCTTGCCCTTGCCGGAACCGGGACCGCGACCGACCCGCTTGCTGGTCTTGGACGCGCCGCGGGCCGGCCGCAGTGTCGACAACGTAACCGGACTCGTCTTGTCCGCCATTTACTTCTCCTGGGCCGGCGCCACCTCGACGAGGTGGCGCACCTTGAACAGCATCCCGCGGACGGAGGCGTTGTTGGGCAGCTCCGAAACCGCCTGGTGGCGCTTGAGGCCCAGCGCCTTGAGCGTCTTGCGCATGCTATCGGAATGACCGATCCCCGAGCGGATCTGTTTCACCCACAGCCGCTTGGCCTGCGCCTCGGCGGGGATGGTGGCCGCGTGGTAGGCCGGCCCCTGCCGGCCGACGACGGGGTTGCGTCCCATGGCTCAGACCTCCTGCGGGGCGTGGTAGGCGATCTGATCCATCTCGACCCCGCGCTCACGCGCCACCTGCCGCGCCGTCACCAGCTGCGACAGCCCGTCCAGCGTGGCCCGCACCATGTTGTGCGGGTTGTTGGACCCCAGGCTCTTGGTGAGAATGTCGGTTATGCCGGCGCACTCGAGCACCGACCGCACCGGGCCGCCTGCGATGACCCCGGTCCCGCTGGCGGCCGGCTTGAGCAGCACCCGGCCTGCGCCATGCTGGCCGATGACTTCGTGTGGAATGGTCGCCCCGACGCGCGGCAGATCCACCATGCTGCGCTTGGCGGCATCGACCGCCTTGCGCACCGCCTCGGAGACCTCATTGGCCTTGCCGGTGGCGATGCCGACCCGTCCCTTGCCGTCTCCCACAGCCACGAGCGCGTTGAACGAGAACCGCCGGCCGCCCTTCACCACCTTGGCGACGCGGTTGATCGCGACCACGTTCTCGATGAACTCGCTCTTCTCCCGATCGCGGTCCCGGTCGCCGCGGCCACCCCGCCCGCCACGGTCTCCCCGGCCACCCCGCCCGCCGCCCTGACCACCCCGCCCCCCACGGCCACGCCCACGATCACCTGGGGGGGTGCCGCTGGGCGGCGCGGTTTCGGTCACGGGGACTTCCTGTTCGTCTGCCATGTCAGAACTCCAGTCCGCCTGCACGCGCGCCGTCGGCCACAGCCTTGACGCGTCCATGATACCGGTAGCCCGCCCGGTCGAACACTACCCGGGTGAAGCCGGCGGCCTTGGCCTTCGCCGCGATCGCCTTGCCCACACCCTTGGCCTTCCCGATCTTGCCCGCCCCATCCGCCGACACGCCCTCGGAGGTATCCCCCAGGCCCAGCAGGCACACGCCCTTGTCGTCGTCCACCAGCTGGGCGTAGATGTGCTTGAGCGAGCGGAACACCGCCAGCCGCGGCCGCTCCGCGGTCCCCGAGACCGTCTTGCGCACCCGCAGGTGCCGGCGGTAGCGAAGCTCCAGCCGCGAGGAGGGAGACTTGATGGCACGCATGGGTTACTTGGCTCCTGTCTTGCCGGCCTTGCGGCGGACCGTTTCGCCCTGATACCGCACGCCCTTGCCCTTGTACGGCTCGGGCTTCCGGAGGCTCCGGATCTCGGCGGCCACCTGGCCGACCAGCTCCTTGTCCGGGCCTTCGATCTTGACGATGGTGTTGTTGTCCACCGTGAACTTGATTCCCGGAGGCGCGGGATAGTGCACCGGGTGGGAGAACCCCAGCGCCAGCTGCAGTCCGGTGGACTTGGACTCGGCCTTGTAGCCCACGCCCTGGATCTCCAGGGTGCGGGAGAAGCCCTTGTTCACCCCGTCCACCATGTTCTGGATCAGGGTCCGGGTGAGGCCGTGGAGCGCCTTGTGCCGGGCCTCGTCCGATGGCCGGCTCACCGTCACCAGCTCACCGGCGAGGGCGATCTGCATCTCGGGGTGGAAGGTGCGCTTGAGCTCGCCCTTGGGGCCCTTCACGGACAGCTGCTGCCCGTTCACGGCCACCGAGACGCCCTTGGGCACCGCCACCGGCTTCCTGCCGATACGCGACATGGTTGTTCCTACCAGACGACGGCGACGAGCTCGCCGCCCAGGTTGGCCGACCGCGCGTCGCGGTCGGACATGAGCCCCTTCGGGGTGGAGACGATCGCCATCCCGAGGCCGTTCTTGACCCGTGGGATCTCGCGGATCTTCACGTAGCGGCGGAGTCCGGGCGTGGACACCCGGCGCAGCTCGCGGATGACCGGCTGGTCCCCGTGGTACTTGAGATACAGCCGGAGCACCCCGCGGGCACCGTCATCGAGGATCTTGTAGTCCGCGATGTAGTGGTTGTCGCGGAGCAGCCGGGCGAGCTCGCTCTTGAGCTTGCTCACCGGGATGTCCACCCGCTTGTGTCCGGCGGCGCACGCGTTGCGGATGCGTGTCAGCATGTCCGCGACGGGATCTGTCATGCTCATCGTGTCACTCCCCTACCAGCTGGCCTTGCGGACACCCGGGATCTCGCCCTTGAGGGCCATCTCGCGGAAGCAGATACGGCACAGACCGAACTTGCGCAGCACGGCGCGGCTCCGGCCGCAGCGCTGGCATCGCCGCACCGTCCGGACCTTGAACTTCGGCGTGCGCTTGGCCCGCTCGATCCAACAGGTCTTTGCCATCCCTATCTCCTCAACCGTGTTTGGAGTGAGAAGTGAGAAGTAAGAAGTGAGAAGGGGCTTCGTCAGCACCACTCCGCACCGGCTCGCTTCTCCCGCTCACTTCTTACTTCTTACTTCTCACTTCTTACTTCTCACTTCACGCCACCCCCGCCAGCGGCGTCTCGCCCCGGAACGGCCACCCGAACTCGCGCAGCAGCGCCATCGCCAGGTCGTCCCGGCCGGCCGTGGTCACCAGTGTGATGTCCATCCCGTGGATCTTCTCGACCTTGTCGAAGTCGATCTCGGGGAAGATCATCTGCTCCTTGATGCCGAGGGTGTAGTTGCCCCGTCCGTCGAAGCTCTTGTTCGGCAACCCGCGGAAGTCGCGTACCCGCGGCACCGCCAGGCTGATGAACCGGTCCAGGAACTCGTACATCCGGGCGTTCCGCAGGGTGACCGACACCCCGATCGGCAGTCCCTGCCGCAGGCCGAAGTTGGCGATCGCCTTCTTGGCCCGCCGGACCACCGGCTTCTGCCCGGTGATGATCGAGAGCTCCTCGGCGACGGCGTCGATCACCTTGGGGTTCTTCGCCCCTTCGCCCATGCCGACGTTCAGCACGATCTTCACCAGCCGCGGCACCTGGTGCGGATTGGTGAGCCCGAACTGCTTGGTCAGGTTCGCCCGGATGACGGTGTCGTAAAAGGTCTTGAGCCGGGGGACCCCGTCCACCGACTTGGGGTTGGCATCGACCGCCAGCCCCGCGCCGCCCTTCTCCTTGCCGCTCTTGCCGCCGGCAGGCTTCTTCTCGGCGGGCTTCTTGTCGGCGCCCTTGTCCCCGCCCTTGGGCGCCTTGTCCTTGGTCTCGGCCATCGTCAGCGGTTCCTCGGTATGGACTGCCCCGACTTCACCGCGATCCGCTCCAGCGTGCCGTCGGCGTCCTTCTGCCGGCGGATCCGGGTCGGCTCGCCCGTCTTGAGATCGATCAACATCACCTTCGAGTGGTGCAGCGGCGCCTCGCGCGTGACGATCTGCCCCGGCGCGTTCTGGGTGGGGCGCTGGTGCTTCTTGATGATGTTCACCCCCTGCACCGTCACCCGCCCGGTCTTGGGAGACACCCGCAGCACCTTGCCCCGCTTGCCCTTGTCGTCGCCCGAAATCACCTGCACGGTATCCCCGGATGCGATGTGCAGCACCTGGCGCTCCACCGGCTTGTGCCGCACCCGCTTCGCCTTCTTGTAGACCAGCGGCTTCATGTCAGAGGACCTCCGGTGCGAGCGAGACGATCTTCATGTACCGCTTCTCGCGCAGCTCACGCGCCACGGGGCCGAAGATGCGGGTCGCGCGGGGCTCGTTCTGGTCGGTGATCAGGACTACCGCGTTCTCGTCGAAGCGGATGTAGGAGCCGTCCTTGCGCCGGGTCTCCTTCACCGTCCGCACGATCACCGCCTTGACCACGTCGCCCTTCTTCACCTGACCGGTGGGGATCGCGTCCTTGATGGTGACCACCACCTTGTCGCCCACGCCGGCGTAACGGCGTTTGCTTCCCCCCAGGACCCGGATCACCAGCGCCTTCCTGGCACCCGAGTTGTCGGCGACCTTCACGATCGATTCTTGCTGGATCATTGGATCCTCATCATCCAGTACGCGCGCACAGCTGTGCGCGCACTACTTGGCCCGCTCCACGATCTCGATCACCCGCCAGCAGACCGTCTTCGCAATCGGCCGGGTCTCCATGATGCGCACGGTGTCGCCCACCTTGGCGCCGTGCTCGTCCCGGGCCTTGATCCCCTTGCTGCGGGTGACCTGCTTGCCGTACGCCGCATGCGCGAACCGGCGGGTCAGGGTGACCGTGACCGTCTTGGTCATCTTGTCACTGGTCACCACTCCGGTGCGGATCTTCCGCTGAGCCCGGGCCTTCAGAGTCGCTTCGGTCATGGTCTCTCTCTCAACCGTTCAGCCATCAGCCGTCAGCCATCAGCCATCAGCCGTCGGCAGCCCGTGCCGCGCCTTTCAACTGCTTGCCGTCCTCCGCTGACGGCTCACGGCTGAAGGCTGACGGCTCTAGCGCCCCAGTTCCTTTGCGCGCAGCAGCGTCTTGACCCGGGCGATGTCCCGCCGCAGGTGGCGGAACCGCATCGGGTTCTCGATCGACTCCGTGGCCGACCGGAACCGGAGCCGGAATCGCTCCTCGGTCAGTTCGGCCAGCTTCGCCTTGAGATCGTCCACCGACAGCTCGTGCAGGTTGGTCTCGGCCATCGCCTAGTCCTCCGTCCGCTTCACGAACCGGGTACGCACCGGCAGCTTGGCCGCGGCCAGCCCCAGCGACAGTTTCGCCAGGTCCACCGCCACGCCCTCCACCTCGAACAGCATCCGGCCCGGCTTGACCACGGCCACCCAGCCCTCCGGGTTGCCCTTGCCCTTCCCCATCCGGGTCTCGGCCGGCTTCTTGGTGATCGGCTTGTCCGGGAAGATCCGGATCCACACTTTGCCGCCCCGCTTCATCTCGCGGGTCATCGCCACACGGGCGGCCTCGATCTGCCGGTTGCTGACCCAGCCCGGTTCCAGGCTCATCAGGCCGTACTCGCCGAAGGCCACCGAGTTGCCCCGGGTGGCGATTCCCTTGGTCCGGCCCTTGAAGGTCTTCCGGAACTTGACGCGCTTCGGTGCCAGCATCGGTCAGTTCCCCGTGCTGTAGGTGCGGCCCGACAGGTCTTCGATCACTTCACCCTTGAAGATCCAGACCTTGATACCGATCGTGCCGTAAGTCGTCTTGGCGGTGCCGTGCGCGTAGTCCACGTCGGCCCGCAGGGTATGAAGCGGCACCCGTCCCTCGCGATAGCCCTCGGTCCGCGCGATCTCGGCGCCGCCCAGGCGGCCGCCGGCCCTGACCTTGATGCCCTGGGCGCCCATCCGCATGGCGCTCTGCACCGCCCGCTTCATGGCCCGGCGGAACGAGATCCGCTGCTCCAGCTGGTGGGCGATGTTGTCCGCCACCAGCTGCGCGCTCAGCTCGGGCCGCTTGATCTCTTCCACGTTGATCGCGGCTTCCTTGCCGGTGAGCTGCGCCAGCTCGTCCCGCAGCTTGTCCACCTCGGCGCCGCGCTTGCCGATCACCACCCCCGGCCGCCCGGTGTGCACCGTGACGGTGACCTTCCCCGGCCGTCGCTCGATGTCGATCTGCGCGATCGCGGCATGCCCCAGCCGCGCCTTGAGGTACTTCCGGATCAGCTCGTCCTCTTTGAGGAGGGCCGGCATCTCCTTGGTGGCGTACCACCGGGACGTCCACTGCTTGACGATCCCGAGGCGGAAGCCGATCGGATGGGTCTTCTGCCCCATTATTCGCTCTCCTTGGTGGCCACATGGATCTCCACGTGGCTCGTGGGCTTCCGAATCGGAACCCCGCGGCCCTGGGCCGCCGCATGGAACCGCTTGAGCGGCCGGCCCATGTCGATGACCGCCTTGGTCACCACCAGCTCGTCCACGTCCAGCGCGGCGTTGGTCTTGAGCGCCGCCTGCTCGGCATTGGCCACGGCGGAGCGCAGCGTCTTCTCGATCTGCTTCGCCGCCAGCTTCTTGCTGAACTTGAGGATGGCGTACGCCTCGTTCACGTTCTTGCCGCGGATCAGGTCCACCACCAGCCGCATCTTCCTGGGCGACTGGCGCACCCACCGCTGGATCGCATGGGCTTCCATTAGATCATTCCTTCACGCTCAAGAGATCCCTCGCTCCGCTCGGGATGACCGGCCTTGCCGGTCACTCCGCCTTGGCCTTCTTGTCCGCCACCAGCTTGCCGCTGTGGCCCCGGAACAGCCGGGTCGGGGCGAATTCACCCAGCTTGTGGCCCACCATGTTCTCGGTCACGTACACCGGGACGAACTTGTTCCCGTTGTGCACCGCGAAGGTGTGGCCCACGAACTCGGGGATGATGGTGCTCGCCCGGCTCCAGGTCTTCACCACCCGCTTCTCGTTCTTGCTGTTGAGCGCCTGGACCTTGTCCAGCAGCGCCGCCTGCACGAACGGCCCCTTCTTGATGCTTCGCGACATGATCTGATCCTGTCGTTTATCGACTTACGCCGCCTGCGCACCGTTGGCGCGCACAGCTGTGCGCGCCTACCGCGCCTACTGCGTCGCCTTGCCGCGCTTGCGGCCGCGCACGATGTACTGGTTCGAGCCCTTCTTCGGGTGCCGGGTCTTCCTGCCCTCCGGCTTGCCCCACGGGCTCACCGGCGGACGGCCGCCCGAGGTCTTGCCCTCGCCGCCACCCAGCGGGTGATCTACCGGATTCTTGGCCACTCCGCGCACCCGGGACCGCTTGCCCAGCCAGCGGGTCTTGCCCGCCTTGCCCATCGAGAGCAGCTCGTGCTCGGCATTTCCCACTTCGCCGATCGTGGCCAGGCACTTGGCGTGCACCCGGCGCATCTCGCTCGAGCGGAGCCGCACCGTGACGTACTCCCCTTCCTTCGCCACCACCTGGACCCCCGCCCCGGCCGAACGCGCCAGCTGGCCGCCCTTGCCGATCTTGAGCTCGACGCAGTGTACCGTCTCGCCCAGCGGCACCTCGCCCAGCGGGATGGCGTTGCCTACCCGCGGATCGACCCCCGGCCCGGACAGCACCGTGTCGCCCACGTTCAGACCCTTGGCGTGCAGGATGTAGCGCTTTTCGCCGTCGGCGTACACCACCAGCGCGATCCGGGCGCTCCGGTTCGGATCGTACTCGACGGTCGCGATCTTCCCGGGCACGCCGAACTTGTTCCGCTTCCAGTCGATCTTGCGGTACATCTGCTTGTGACCGCCGCCGATGTACCGCATCGTGACGTGGCCCTGGTTGTTGCGCCCGCCGGTCTTGCGCAGCGGCTCGAGCAGGCTCTTTTCGGGCTTGTCGGTCGTGATCTCGGAGAAATCGGCGACCGATCGGAACCGGGTGCCGGGAGTCACCGGCCGGAATTCACGGATGCCCATGTCAGCCCTCGAATACGGGGAGTGTCTCCCCGTCCTTCAGAGTCACGATGGCCTTCTTCCACCGCGGAGTCAGACCCTTGGTCTTCCCCCGCACCACCGCGTTACGCCGCATCTGCATGGTACGGACCTTGGTCGCGGTCACCCCGAAGAGCTGCTTGAGCGCGTCGCGGATCTCGAACTTGCTCGCTTCCGGATGCACCTCGAAGGTGTACTCCTTGCGCAGCTGGTAGGCGGCCGAGCTCTTCTCGGTCACCACCGGGCGCACGATGGTCTCGTGCAGCGCAGGCATTTACTTGCCCCCCTTCTTCTTGGGCGCGGACTTCTTGGCCGCCTTTGCCTTGGGCGCGGCCTTCTGCGCCTTGGGCTTGGCCGCCTTCTCCGCCTTCGGCTTGGCGGCCTTGGCGGCCTTGGCCCGCGTGGCGGTCCGCTCCGCCCTGGCCGGCTTCCCCGCCTTCGCGGCCTTCTCCGCCTTGGGCTTTTCGGCCTTCGGCTTGGCCGGCCGGGCGGCACGCGGCGCCGGCGCCTCCTTGGGGCTCGGGGTAAAGGTCCGCACGAAGGGCACCGCGGGCTCGCCCGCCAGCGCCGGCTCCTCGACCACCACCACCTCGGCCCAGATCACGTCGTAGGCCGAGGCCTCGTTGAACGGCAGCACATCCACCCGGGGCAGATTGCGGGCGCTCAGGTACAGCGCCTCGCTCACTCCGTGGGTGAGCACCAGCACCTTTCGCCCGGCCACGTCCAGCTTCTCCAGCAAGGCAACCAGGTCGCGGGTCTTCGGGCTCTGCTGCTCGAACCGCTCCACCACGTACAGGTTGCCCTCGGCCGCGCGGGCGTTGAGGGCGCTCTTGCGGGCGAGCTGCTTCACCTTGCGGGGGATGTCCAGCCGGTAGTCGCGCGGCTGGGGCCCGAACACCTTGCCGCCGCCGGGCCACAGCGGGGACCGGATCGAGCCCTGCCGGGCGCGGCCGGTGCCCTTCTGCTTCCACGGCTTCTGGTTGCCACCGGACACGAAGCTCCGGGTCTTGGTGGCATGGGTGCCCTGGCGCTGGTTGGCCAGGTAGACCTTGACCGCCTCGTGCATGACCGGCCCATTCACGGTGCCGTCAAAGAAGCTCTCCGGCAGCGCAAAGGCGGCGCTCTTCCGGGCGCCGGCCGGCGAGAAGTGCGGGGCCTCAATCATGGCGGCTCCTGCCGTGCTGCTTGTTGACGAGCAGGATGCCGTGCTTTGCGCCGGGGACCGCGCCCCGCACGAACAGCAGGTTCCGCTCGGCGTCCACCTTCACCACCCGGAGCCCGAGCTCGGTGTGCCGCTCGGCGCCCATGTGGCCCGGCATCCGCTTCCCCTTGATGACTCGGGAGGGGTCGGTGCCGGGGGAAATCGAGCCCGGCTTCCGGTGCCGGGTGTTGCCGTGCGACGCGGGCCCGCCGCCGGCGCCGTAGCGGTGCACCATGCCCTGGAACCCACGGCCCTTGGTGGTGCCGGTCACCTTCACCAGCTCGCCCGCCGCAAAGATGCCCACGGTCACTGTATCGCCCGGCTTGTAGCTGGCCTCGCCGGCGCCGAACTCCTTGAGGATCTTCGGCGCCGCATCCACGGTGGCGGCCTTGGCGTGACCCAGCTCCGCCTTGCTGCTTCGCTGCGCCATCTTGGCGCCGAAGCCCAGCTGTACCGCGCCCGACTTCACCTGCAGCACGCGGCAGGGGCCGGCCTCGATCACCGTCACCGGGACCGAGGTGCCGTCCTCCGCGAACACGCGGGTCATGCCGAGCTTCTTCCCGATCAGTCCGTTGGCCATGGCTATTCGACCTTGATCTCCACGTCCACCCCGGCCGGCAGGTCGAGCTTGGTCAGCGCGTCCATCGTCTGCGGCCGGGAGTCGTTGATGTCGAGGAGCCGCTTATGAGTCCGGAGCTCGAACTGCTCCCGGCTCTTCTTGTCGATGTGCGGGCTGCGGAGCACGGTCCACCGCTCGATCTTCACCGGCAGCGGGATCGGCCCGGACACCTGCGCCCCGGTCTTCTCGGCAGTGCGCACGATGTCCGCCGCGGCCTGATCCAGCACGCCGTGGTCGAATGCCTTGAGTCGAATGCGGATTCGCTGTGCCATCTGGTTCTCGCTGCTGGGAGACGGTCGGGACGGTCGGGACGGCCGGGACGGACCAATGCGCCGGTCCGTCGCGTCCGTCTCAGCCGTCTTGTCCGTCTCGTCCCCTACTTCAGGATCTTCGTCACCACACCCGCACCGACCGTCCGGCCGCCCTCGCGGATCGCGAACCGGAGACCCTCCTCCATCGCGATCGGGATGATCAGGGTGATGCGCATCTGGATGTTGTCACCCGGCATCACCATCTCCACGCCCTCGGGCAGCTCCACCGAGCCGGTCACGTCGGTGGTGCGGAAGTAGAACTGCGGCCGGTAGCCCTTGAAGAAGGGGGTGTGACGGCCGCCCTCTTCCTTGGTCAGGACGTACACCTCGGCGTTGAACTCGGTGTGCGGGGTAATGCTGCCCGGCTTGGCCAGCACCATGCCGCGCTCGATCTCGTGCTTTTCCGTGCCGCGGAGCAGCAGGCCCACGTTGTCGCCCGCCTGGCCGTCATCCAGCAGCTTGCGGAACATCTCGACGCCGGTGACCGTCGTCTTCTTCTCGCTGTTGAACCCGACCAGCTGGACCTCTTCGCCCACCTTGATCTTGCCCCGCTCGATACGGCCGGTGGCCACCGTGCCGCGGCCGGTGATCGAGAACACGTCCTCGACCGGCATCAGGAACGGCTTGTCCACCTCGCGCTTGGGCTCCGGAACCGAGGTGTCGAGCGCGTTGAGCAGGTCCCACATCCGCTCGACCCACTGGGGATCGCCCTTGATGGCGCCCGTGGCCGAGCCGCGGATCACCGGCAGGTCGTCCCCGGGGTACTCGTACTTGCTGAGCAGCTCGCGGACCTCCAGCTCCACCAGGTCCAGCAGCTCCGGGTCGTCCACCAGGTCGCACTTGTTCAGGAAGGCGACGATGTACGGCACGTTCACCTGGCGGGCCAGCAGGATGTGCTCCCGGGTCTGCGGCATGGGGCCGTCCACCGCGCTCACCACCAGGATCGCCCCGTCCATCTGGGCGGCGCCGGTGATCATGTTCTTCACATAGTCCGCGTGGCCCGGGCAGTCCACGTGGGCGTAGTGCCGCTTGGTGGTGCTGTACTCCACGTGGCTGGTCGCGATCGTCAGGATCTTGGTCGCGTCGCGCCGGCCCTGGGACTCGGAGGCCTTCGCCACCGTGTCGTACGGCACGTAGCTGGCCAGCCCCTTGTCCGCCGAGACCTTGGTGAGGGCCGCGGTAACAGTAGTCTTGCCATGGTCCACGTGACCGATGGTGCCGACGTTCACGTGGGGCTTGGTGCGCTCGAATTTGGCCTTGGCCATACGATCCTCGGGGTTGCTTGCTGGTGGCTATCAGCTATCAGCTATCAGCTCTCAGTCGACTGCGCTCTCGACCACCTGCCTTCGCCACCGCCATCGTCCGGTCTGATGGCTGACGGCTGAGAGCCGATGGCTCCTACGACTTCTTCTTTGCGATGATCGCTTCCGCGATCGTCTTGGGAACTTCCTCGTAGTGCTCGAACTCCATGGTGTACACCGCCCGCCCCTGGGTCATGCTGCGGAGCTGGGTGGAGTACCCGAACATCTCCTTGAGGGGCACGTGCGCCGCGACCACCTGCGCCTCGCCCCGCTGGGTCATCCCGCCCACCCGGCCGCGCCGGCCGGACAGGTCGCCCACGACGTTGCCCAGGAAGTCGGCCGGGGTCACCACTTCGACCTCCATCACCGGCTCCAGGATGATCGGCTTGGCCTGCTGGGCCGCCTGCTTGAAGGCCATCGACCCGGCGATCTTGAAGGCCATTTCCGAGCTGTCCACGTCGTGGTAGCTGCCGTAGACCAGCGTCGCCTTCACGTCCACCACCGGGTACCCGGCCTGGATGCCGTTCTCCAGCGCCTCGCGGATCCCCGCCTCCACCGGCTTGATGAACTCCCGGGGGATTACGCCGCCCACGATCTTGTCCTCGAACACGAAGCCCTCGCCGGGCTTGGTCGGCTCGAGGTGGATGACCACATGACCGTACTGGCCCTTGCCGCCCGACTGGCGGATGAACTTGCCCTCGACGTCGGTCACCTTCCGGGTGATCGTCTCGCGGAAGGCCACCTGCGGCGCGCCGACGTTGGCCTCCACCTTGAACTCCCGCTTCATCCGGTCGACCAGGATCTCGAGGTGCAGCTCACCCATGCCGGCGATGATCGTCTGCGAGGTCTCGGAATCGGTCCGCACCCGGAAGGTGGGATCTTCCTCCTGCAGCTTCTGCAGGGCGATGGCCAGCTTGTCCTGGTCCGCCTTGGTCTTCGGCTCGATGGCGACGTCGATCACCGGATTGGGGAACTTCATCGCCTCCAGGATGATCGGCTTGTCCTCGTCGCACAGGGTGTCGCCCGTGCGGGTGTCCTTGAGGCCGATCGCGGCGGCGATATCGCCCGCCAGCACTTCCTGGATCTCCTCCCGCTTGTTCGCATGCATCTGCAGCAGCCGCGCGACCCGCTCCTTCTTGTCCTTGGTCGCGTTGTACACGTAGCTGCCGGCGTGGAGCTTACCGGAGTACACCCGGAAGTAAGTCAGCCGCCCCACGAACGGGTCGGTCATGATCTTGAACGCCAGCGCCGCGAACGGCTCATCGTCCTTCGGGATCCGGGAGATGTGCTCGGTATCGTGCAGCGGCACGTGCCCCACGATCGCCTGCACATCGGTGGGACACGGCATGTAGTCGATCACCGAGTCCAGCAGGTCCTGGACACCCTTGTTCTTGAACGACGCGCCGCACAGCACCGGGACGAAGCCGTGTCGGATGGTGGCATTCCGGATCGCGCTCCGGATCTCCGCCTCGGTCAGGTCCTCGCCCCCCAGGTACTTCTCCAGCAGCGCGTCCTCGTGCTCGATCGCGGCCTCGATCAGCTCGTGCCGGTACTTGGCCGCCTTCTCCTTGTACGCATCGGGGATCGGCATCTCCGAGAAGGTCTTCCCCAGCGTCTCGTCGTGGAAGATGATCTCCACCTGCCGGATCAGGTCGATGTGCCCGGTGAAGGTGTCCGAGGAGCCGACCGGCAGCTGCAGCGGATGGGCCTTGCGGGTCAGCCGGTCCCGGATCATGTCCAGACAGCGGAAGAAATCCGCGCCGATGCGGTCCATCTTGTTGGCGAAGATCAGCCGCGGAACCTCGTAGCGGTCCGCCTGGCGCCACACCGTCTCGGTCTGCGGCTCCACCCCCGCCACCGAGTCCAGCAGCGTCACCGCCCCGTCCAGCACCCGCAGCGACCGCTCCACCTCGGCCGTGAAATCGACGTGGCCGGGCGTGTCGATGATGTTGATGCGGTACAGGATACCGAACCGGTTCCAGAAACAGGTGGTCGCCGCCGACGTGATCGTGATGCCGCGCTCCTGCTCCTGCTCCATCCAGTCCATCGTGGCGGCACCCTCGTGGACCTCACCGATCTTGTAGTTCTTGCCGGTGTAGTAGAGGATGCGCTCGGTGGTGGTGGTCTTACCGGCATCGATATGCGCCATGATGCCGATATTCCGGTACCGCTCGAGCGGAGTTTCGCGCGCCATCTAGATCTCTGAAATCCCTTGACTCGTTGGCGCGCACAGCTGTGCGCGCTTACCCAACCGTTACCAGCGAAAAAGCGGGGCGACCGACCCGGGAAAACCCGGTGGTTTCGCTCCGCGCCCGTCCGGGTCGAGACCCGGGACGAGGACCATTGCAGGTCCCTGCGTTTCGTTTGGGCCTTCCAGCCGGCCCTTCAGAAGGATCGGAGGTGGCTGGCGGGGCCCGCTTGATCGAGGCCGGCCGGTCACGCGATCCGGATGTCGCCTGGTTTGGTGCAGACGAGGAGGGCCGATTCGGCCACCGCGAAGCACGCGGGAAATCCCCCAGAGCCCTGCAAAGGTAACCCGTTACGGATCAATGTCAACGGGGCCTCGGCGGACGGCCGGACGGGCGGAGAATCGAAAACGGGTGAGTTCCACAGGGAACCCACCCGTCTGCTGCACCACTGACCGCCGGTCCGCTGGTCCGCCCGTCCGCTACCAGCGGTAGTGCGCGAACGCCCGGTTGGCCTCGGCCATCCGGTGCGTGTCTTCCTTCTTCTTGATGGTGTTGCCCTCGCCCTTCGACGCGAGGATCAGCTCGGCCGCCAGGCGCTCCTGCATGGTCTTTTCGGACCGGGCACGGGAGAACTCGATGATCCAGCGCATGGCCAGGGCGGCGCGCCGCTCGGGGCGGACTTCCACCGGCACCTGCAGCGAGGCGCCGCCTACCCGGCGGCTCTTCACCTCGAGCGCGGGTTTGGCGTTGTTGACCGCCTGCTTGAACACGGTGACCCCGGGCTGGCCGGTGCGCTCCTCGATCATGTCCATCGCGGAGTAGAAGATCCGCTCGGCGGTGCTTTTCTTCCCCTCGAACATGAGCGAGTTGATGAACTTGGAGACGGTCTGGCTGTCGTAGCGCGGATCAGGCGGGACCGGACGACGGACGGACTTGGTGCGCCGACTCACTTCTTACCTCCCGCGCCGGCCGCCTTGGGCCGCTTGGCGCCGTACTTGGACCGGCTGCGGCGACGATCGTTCACGCCCGCCGCGTCCAGCGCCCCCCGGACGATGTGGTAGCGCACGCCCGGCAGGTCCTTCACCCGGCCGCCCCGCACCAGCACGATCGAGTGCTCCTGCAGGTTGTGCCCCTCGCCCGGGATGTAGGCGATGATCTCGAACCCGTTCGTGAGCCGGACCTTGGCCACCTTGCGGAGGGCCGAGTTCGGCTTCTTCGGCGTGGTGGTGTACACCCGGGTGCAGACACCCCGGCGGAAAGGGTTCTGGCGCAGCGCGGGCGACTTGTCCTTGTAGACCGGATCTTTGCGGCCGTGACGGACGAGCTGGTTGATGGTCGGCATAACCCTGCTTTGGAGCCTGTGGCCAGATCCCGGCGGTTCCGGGAAAGACTGGCAAAAGTAGCCGGGGGAACGGGTTGGGTCAAGGATACCAGCTCACAGAGGAAGCCCGTCAGCCTTCTGGCTCCCCTGTGAGGCCTCGACCCCTGCCAATGCGGGAGGATTTCTAGGGCCCGGTCCGGGCCTGCAGGATGTACCGCCCTGTACTTCCGTTGTCCCGGGTGATCAGCAGGTAGTAGGTCCCGGCTGTCAGACTCTGCGAGATCCGCGAGCAGAAGTTCCGCCCGTTCGCATCGATGTCGATCGAGGTACCAAGGCTGTTCTGGGCCTGATCCCTGAGTTCGAGGATCATGTCCAGGTCCAGCGCAAACCCGCAGAAGGCGCCAAACCAGCCCGAGGTCTCGAAGGTGTAGGTCCCGGTGGCGGGAATCTGGATCTGGTACACGTCACTCTGGTCGGTGCCGGTCAGGCTCCCCTGCACCGCACCATCGACGGCCAGCCGGTTGGCCGTGGCGGCCACATCGTTGGGTTCCTCCTCCGACGGGAAACCGGCAGTGAAGGCGGCGAACCCTCCCGCCGTGGTTGACACCGCCACCGCGGTCGGGGAGGAGATCCCGCCGAACGCGCCGAACCGTCTGCCGGGGACCCCGATCTGACCGTCGCCAGCCTCATCCTCTCCCGCCACCACATAGTAGCTGCCGTCCGCCAGGGGGCCCAGCGTGAAACTGCCCCCGCTCGCCGCCACCGTCGCCGCAACGGCTCCGGTCGCGGCGTTGATTGCACGCACGAACAGCTGCCGGCTCGGTGCCGCCGTCTGGGTCAGGGCATTCCGGGCGTTGACGATGCCGGGTCCGATCTGTTCGCCGGGATCGATCGGAGCGGCGAAGGTGATCAGCCGGGTCCTGAGCTGGGCCGGGGTGAGGCTCGGATCCTGCGCCAGCAGGAGGGCCGCCACCCCCGAGACGTGCGGGGCCGCCATCGAGGTCCCGGTGTAGAACGCGTGATTGGGCGTGCAGGCTGCCGGGAACGGGGTGAAATTGCAGGTGGAGGAAGCTATCCCGGACGTGGCGAGCTGCGGCGATCCGAAGTCTCCGCCCGGCGCGGCCAGGTCGACGTAGCTGCCGAAGTTGGAGTAGGAAGCACGGTGTCCCGTGGGACCAACCGCGCCGACGGCGAGCACTTCCGGATACGCCGCGGGACACGGCGCGGTGGACGAAGCCTCGTTGCCCGCGGAGACCACCACCAGCACGCCGCCGTTGGGGAGCCCCGGATCGGTCACGGTCTGAACCGCCGTGTGCAGCGGGTCAGTGCCGGTGATGCAGGCGCCACCCAGACTCATGTTGATGATCCTGGCCGGCTGTGCCGGCCCCGGAAGCACTCCGCCGGAGCCGTCGTCCGAGGGCATGCCGGCCGCGTACAGCACCCCCTGGGCGATGTCGAAGTAGCTCCCGCCGTCGATGCCGAGCACCCGGACCGGCCGGATGCCCACCGTCCAGTTCACCCCGAGCACCGCGGTCCCGTCATTGCCCTTGGCCCCGATGGTGCCTGAGACGTGGGTGCCATGGCTGCCGAGAGTACTCCGGGCGCAGGGTGCGCCGGTGCTCGGGTCGGCGTCGCGGTCGTCCGGCGTACTGGGGTCGGCATCGTAGCCGTCACCATCACCGGAATTGTTGATCGTGCCGCCGCCCTCTGTGGCGCAGAGAGTCACATTGCTGCTACTTACGAAATCGCGGCCATCGTTGCGGAAGTTCCCTCCACCCGTGGCGCTCGTTGCACCGGCAGCGCCGACCGACGGGTGGTGGAACACCACCCCGTTGTCCAGCACCGCCACAATGACGCTTGCCGAGCCGGTGGTGATGGACCACGCCCGTGGCAGGTCGATCATCGAGTAGTGCCACGACTGGATCGGGAAGAAGGGGTCGTTGGGAATAGTCCCCGGCCGCACCGGGCCGGCATCCGATCGGAGCCACCCGTTGCGCCCGACCGATTCCACCGCCGGGTCCAGCGCCAGGGCCTGCGCCACCGAGTCCATCCGGGCCGGGTCGGCAACCTTGATCTTGGCGGTTCGGATCACCGGCGACACGCCGGCGATCGTCACCTTGCCCGACAGCGCGTGGGTCGCGAGTTGCTGCCGGATCGCCTGGGCCACCACCTGCGCGGTCGAGAGCGTGGCCATCGCCCGGACTCCTGCGGGGGCGCTGATCGCGCTGCGCTTCATCACAACCAGTAGCTCGTCTGGCACGTAACTGGGTTGCAGACCGGACCGCCGCACACCCGACAACGCCGGCAACACCGCCTCGGCTCTCTGCCGGGTAGTTGCCCGAACACCGGCGGTGCTCCGCATCGCTCCCGCCCGCGCGATCCTGATGCTGCTTAGGACCGAGTCCGACAGCGCCGCCGTACCGATGATCGTCGAAGGTGGCACCGCCACGGCGGTCGCGGAGAGCGTCACGCTGGTCGGAGTGGTACCCGCGTTCGAGGCCGTCACACTCTGGCCCCCCGCTCCGCCCCCGAGAGTCCAGCCGGTGGTGGCCAGGCCGTTTGCGTCGGTGAGACTGGCCGTCTGGGTGAGGCTCCCTCCGCCGGTGGCCACCGCCCAGGTCACGGGCACCTTGGAGATGTTCTGTGCGGCGGCGGTGCGAACCCGGACGCTGAGCGCGGTAGCGAGGGCGGCTCCAGCCGGCGCGGTCTGTCCATCACCCCCGGCCACGGCGAGAGTCACCCCCGCGCCCAGGGTCGCCTGGGCTGTCGCGGTCGCAGTGACGCCCACGGCGGTAGCAGTGACGGAATGCCCGTTGCCGAACTCGAGCCCGAGGGTCCAGGTTGCCGCGGCCTGCCCCTGCGCGTCGGTCGTTGCCTGAGCACCCGCCAGCGAACCGCCGCCTCCGGTGACCGTCCAGGTCACCGCGGCACCACTCACGACGTTGTTGAACGCGTCGCGGAATTCGGCCACCACGGTCTGGGCCAGTGCTGTGCCGACCGCCCCGGACTGGGCACTCCCCTGCACCACGGTGCCGCTCGCCACGGGGGCGGCGGTCACGCTGGCCGAAAATGTCGCCGGAGTGGTCACACCGGAGACGCTGGCGGTCGCGGTGTTGGCCGCCCCCACCGCGGTCCCCACGGTCCAGCTCGTGGCGGCCTGGCCCTGGGCGTTGGTACTTACCGTGGCGGCCTGGAGGGTCCCGCCACCGGCGGTCACCGCGAAAGTCACGGCGATGCCTTGCAGCCCGTCGCCCTGCTTGTCGTTGACCTGGACGGTCAGCGGCTGGGCCAGCGCGGCGCCGGCGGCGCCCGTCTGGTTGTTGCCTGTGATGATGACGACGGCGGTGGGAGTACGACTGGGTTCGTTGCTGCTGCCGCAGGCGGCCAGGATCACGCCGGCGGCAAGGAGGCCCAACCAATTGTGGATTCGCATGCCCAATCTTGCCACCGAAATGGCCCCTCGGCTAGTCCACCCCCGGGCGCTCCATAGGTCCCGGACGACCCTCTGGCCGACCGCGGCCACGACGGGGCATATTCAGCGTCAATTCACCATCATGGGGAGGGCCGCATGCGGTGGAACCGTGGTCCGATGAGCGACAACGTCGAGGACATGCGGGGCCAGGGCGGCGGGCGGCGTCCGGGCGGCTTGAAGCTCGGCCTGGGTGGAATGCTGCTGCTGCTGATCCTGAGCATCATCTTCAAACGGGACTTCTTCTCGCTGATCGGCGGAGCCGATGGAATGCAGGCCGGCGCGCCCGCGGGCGCCGCCCTTTCCCCCGAAGCGCAGGCTCATGAGGACTCGCTCGCGTCGCTGGTCTCCGCGGTGCTCGACAGCGCCCAGGGCGAGTGGGCCGTCATCCTCCCCAGACTGGGCGTGCAGTACCGGCCAGCCAAGCTGGTCCTGTTTCGCGACGCGATCCAGTCGGCCTGTGGCTTCGCCGAAACGGCGACCGGTCCGTTCTACTGCCCCGGCGACGAGAAGGTGTACATCGATCTCGGGTTCTACGACGAGCTGACCAGTCGATTCGGCGCCTCAGGAGATTTTGCCGAGGCCTACGTCCTGGCGCATGAGCTCGGCCACCATGTGCAGAACCTGCTCGGCATCGAGCAACAGGTGCGCCAGGCGCAAGAGCGCCAGCCGGCGGCCAGGAACGACCTATCGGTTCGCATGGAGCTGCAGGCAGACTGCTTCGCCGGAGTGTGGGGCGCCGATTACCAGGCCAAGGGCGGGCTGGAGGCGGGGGACCTCGAGGAGGGCATGCGGGCGGCGGCGGCGGTGGGCGACGACCGGATCCAGAAGATGGCCCAGGGTTACGTGAACCCCGAGGGATTCACCCACGGGAGCTCGGCCCAGCGGGAGCACTGGTTCCACCAGGGGTTCGAGACCCGCGATCCGAAGCAGTGCGATACCTTCGGAGCGGGGAAACTGTAGGCGGGCGGGGCGGGCGGAGCGGACAGGGCGGAATAGGCGGACGCTGGAACGGCAAAGGACGGGAGACGCCAGTGTCTCCCGCCCTTTGATTAGTTGCCCGCCTTGTCCGCCTCGTCCGCCTTGTCCGCCCGTCTTACTCGTCGTCCTCCGCCAGCGCGGCCACCGGCACGGGGGCGGCGACCTCCGGCGGAACTTCAGACGGAGGCGGCGGCTCGTAACCCTCGGGCGGCTCGATGTCGATCTCGGCGTAGCGGTAGATACCCGATCCGGCCGGGATGAGGTGCCCGATGATGATGTTCTCCTTGAGGCCCAGGAGGTCGTCCTTGGCCCCGCGGATCGCCGCGTCGGTCAGCACCCGGGTGGTCTCCTGGAAGGAGGCCGCCGAGATGAATGACTGGGTGGTGAGCGACGCCTTGGTGATGCCGAGCAGCACCGGCTCCGACTGGGCCGGCTTGCCCTTCCGCTTGATCACCCGCTCATTCTCGTCGCGGAACATCACCTTGTCGACCGTCTCGCCCTCGAGGAAGTCGGTGTCGCCCGGATCGGTCACCCGGACCTTCTGCAGCATCTGGCGGACGATCGTGCCGATGTGCTTATCGCTGATCCGTACGCCCTGCAGCCGGTAGACCTCCTGCACCTCGTTGAGCAGGTACTCCTGGACCGCGCGCGGGCCCTTGATCCGCAGGATGTCGTGCGGATTCACCGGGCCCTCGGTGAGGCGGTCGCCCGCCCGCACCCGGTCGCCCTCGTGCACCCGAAGGTGCTTGCCCGAGCCTACCTCATACAGCTGGGGCGGCTCCGGCTCACCCTTCTTGCCCGGCTCGCCCAGCGGGTAGACGTAGATCTCGCGCTTGCCGCGCTTGATCTCGCCGAACTTCACGATCCCGTCGATCTCCGAGATCGTGGCGGGATCCTTCGGCCGGCGGGCCTCGAACAGCTCAGCCACGCGGGGCAGACCACCAGTGATGTCGCGGGTCTTGTAGGCCTGCCGCGGCATCTTCACGACCGTCACGCCCTTGCTCACCTTCACCGGGGGCGAGAGATAGACCGTCTTGTCCTTGCTCTCCTTCTTGCTCTTGCTCGGCCAGGCCACGTTGATCGGATACTCCTCGACCTTGAACCTGGAGGACCACGGGTTGGCTTCATCCGGCAGGTCCATGGCGCGGGTCACCTGGTCGGTGTCCGAGCCCAGGATGATCCGCGACCCCTCCGCCAGGATGTACTCCTGGGGATCCTTCCGGTTGGCGGCGTAGACCAGCACCGACGGATGCAGCTCGCGGTCCGGGTCGGCCATCACCACCAGCGAGCGGAGGCCGGTGGACTCGTCCAGCTCCTCGCGCAGGGTCGAGCCCGGAACCAGATCCTTCCAGCGCAGCTCGCCGTCCAGCTTGAGGATGCTGGGGTCGTTGTACGGGTCCCAGGTGTAGAGAATCGACATCTTCCCCTGCGCCGTGTCGCCCTCCTTGACCTGGATCAGCGCGCCCTCCGGCACCGGGTAGCGGTTGAGCACCCGCTTGGGATCGGCGGGATCCACCACCAGGATGCCTTCCTTCGACTCCTCGTCGGCGTTCTCGTCGTCGCGGGTGAGCGCGATGCGGACCACCGCCTTGGTGCCGTCCTCGTACTCGACCGGGACGTCGGCGTATTCCAGACCGGCGGTGTACTTCACCAGGCCGCTGGCGCGGGCCCGGCGCTCCGCCTCCTCGGCGATGCGCGACGAGGCGCCGCCGATATGGAACGTCCGCAGGGTCAGCTGCGTGCCCGGCTCACCGATCGACTGGGCCGCCAGGATGCCGATGGCCTCGCCCATGTCCACCATATCCATGGTGGCCAAGTTCCGGCCGTAGCACATCCGGCAGCAGCCGCGGCGCGACTCGCAGGTCAGCACCGACCGGATCTTGACCTTCTCGATCCCGGCCTCGTCGATCTGGGAGGAGATCTCCTCATCGATCAGCTTGCCCGACTGCACCAGCAGCTTCGGATCGCCGTGCTCATCCAGCTCATGCGGATCGAACACGTCTTCCGAGGCCACGCTGCCCAGAATCCGCTCCTTGAGCGGCTCGATGATATCCTCGCCTTCCTTCAGCGCGGAGATCTCGAGGCCCTGGATGGTGCCGCAATCCTCCTCGGTGATGGTCACGTCCTGCGCCACGTCCACCAGGCGGCGGGTCAGGTAGCCGGCATCCGCCGTCTTCAGCGCGGTGTCAGCCAGACCCTTCCGGGCGCCGTGGGTGGAGATGAAGTACTCCAGGCCGGTCAGCCCCTCGCGGAAGTTCGACTTGATCGGGCTCTCGATGATCTCGCCGATACCGCCGGTCAGCTTCTTCTGCGGCTTGGCCATCAGGCCGCGCATGCCGGCCAGCTGGCGGATCTGGTCGCGTGAGCCGCGGGAGCCGGAGTCGAACATCATGAACACCGGGTTGAACCCGCCGCGGCTCTGGCGCATGTTGTTCACCATCGCCTCGGCCACGTCGTTGTTGGCGTGGGTCCAGGCGTCGATCACCTTGTTGTAGCGCTCGCCGAAGGTGATCTGACCGGTGTTGTACGCCCGCTGGAACCGCTGGACGCGCTTGTCCGCCTCCTCCAGCAGCTTGACCTTCTCGCTCGGGATCTCGAGGTCCTCGACCCCGATGGAGATTCCGCCCTGAGTCGCATAGCGGAAGCCGAACTCCTTGAGCCGGTCGAGGAACACCACCGTGTCCGCCAGCCCCGCCTCGCGGTAGCTCTGCAGCACCAGCTCCGACAGCGCCTTCTTCCGCATCAGGTCGTTCTTGAAGCCATGGTTGGCCACGACCTGCCGCGGCAGGATGCTGTTGAACAGCACCCGGCCCGCGGTGGACCGTACCCAGCGCGGCTTCGGATCGGCCGCCTCACGCGGAGGCTGGTACCAGAAGTGGATGGCCGTGTGATAGTCGATGTTCCGGTGCAGCAGGGCCATCTCAATCTCCGCCAGCGACCCGTAATGCTTGGCCTTCTCCCACGCGGCGCCCGGCTTGCCCTCCTTCGGCTCATCCGCGCCCCGCGGCAGCTTGGTCAGGAAGTAGCTTCCCAGCACCATGTCCTGGGACGGCTCGGCCACCGGCCGGCCGTCGGACGGCTTGAGGATGTTGTTCGACGAGATCATCAGCAGCCGGGCCTCGAGCTGCGCCTCGAACGAGAGCGGCACGTGCACGGCCATCTGGTCGCCGTCGAAGTCGGCGTTGAACGCGGCGCAGACCAGCGGGTGGATCCGGATCGCCTTGCCTTCCACCAGCACCGGCTCGAACGCCTGGATGCCCAGGCGGTGCAGGGTCGGGGCGCGGTTGAGCAGCACCGGGTGGTCCTGGATGATCTCTTCCAGGATCTCGTAGACCTCCGGGCTTTCCTTCTCCACGATCTTCTTGGCCCGCTTCACCGTCTCGGCAATGCCCTTCTCCACCAGCTTGTGGATGATGAAGGGCTTGAACAGCTCCACCGCCATGGCCTTGGGCAGACCGCACTGGTGCAGGCGCAGCTCCGGGCCGACCACGATGACCGAACGGCCCGAGTAGTCCACCCGCTTGCCCAGCAGATTCTGCCGGAACCGGCCCTGCTTGCCCTTGAGCATGTCGCTCAGCGACTTGAGCGGACGCTTGCCCCGGCCGCGAATCGCCTTGGAGCGGCGGCCGTTGTCGAACAGGGCGTCCACCGCCTCCTGCAGCATCCGCTTCTCGTTGCGGAGGATGACCTCCGGCGCCTTGTGCTGAATCAGCTTCTGCAGCCGGTTGTTGCGGTTGATCACCCGGCGGTACAGGTCGTTCAGGTCGCTGGTGGCGAAACGGCCGCCGTCCAGCGGCACCAGCGGACGGAGATCGGGCGGGATCACCGGGATCACGTCCAGGATCATCCACGCCGGGTTGTTCGGCACGTCGCCGTTCTCGCCCGAGGTGAGGAATGCGTCCACGATCTTGAGCCGCTTGAGCATCTGCTTCTTGCGATGCTGGCTGGTCTCCGTGGCGACGCTGCCGCGCAGCTCCTCGGCCAGCTTCTTGACGTCGATCCGGTTGAGCAGCTCCCGCACCGCCGGGGCGCCGATATCGGCCCGGAACGCGCTGTCACCCTCCTCCCGCGCCTTGGCCCGGAGGGAGAGGTACTCGTCCTCGTCGAGCAGCTGATTGGCGTCCACGTCCTGGTCGCCCGGCTCGATGACGATGTAGCTCGAGTAGTAGATCACCCGCTCCAGGTCACGCAGCGTGACGTTGAGCAGGTTGCCCATGGGCGAGGGCAGCGTCTTGAAGAACCAGATGTGGGCCACCGGCACCGACAACTCGATGTGCCCCATCCGCTCGCGCCGCACCTTGCTGAGCGTCACCTCAACGCCGCAGCGGTCGCAGATCACGCCGCGGTAGCGGATCCGCTTGTACTTGCCGCAGTGACACTCCCAGTCCTTGACCGGGCCGAAGATCCGCTCGCAGAACAGGCCGTCCTTCTCCGGCTTGAACGAGCGGTAGTTGATGGTCTCGGGCTTGGTCACCTCGCCCCAGGACCACCAGTACCGCTGCCCCTGCAGTTCCAGCCGCTCGCGCTCTTTCTGATCGCGGGGGCCGCGGATCTCCTCGGGGGAGGCGATGCGGATGCTGATGTAGTCGAAGCTCGAGCTCTTGGGCTCGCGTCCGCTGCGGAAATCGATCATTGGTCCCTCTGTCTGGGCGGGCAGGCGGGCAGGCGGTCGGGCGGTCAGTGGTTCCGCCGCTCGCTGTCTGCCCCTCTCCACCCTATCCGTTTCGTTCGTCTTCCGTTTCGTCTATCTCAATCGGTCGAACCGGCCAGGTGGAAGAAGAGCGTCGTTGCTGACCGCCCGTCCGCCTGACCGCCTGACCGCCTTACTCGTCGCCGTCCGCCGTGGTCCCCAGCGTCACCTTGAGCCCCAGCGCCTGCAGCTCCTTCACCAGCACGTTGAACGATTCGGGGATGCCCGGCTCGGGCAGGTTCTGTCCCTTGACGATCGCCTCGTACACCTTGCTGCGGCCGTTGACGTCGTCCGACTTGACCGTCAGCATCTCCTGCAGCACGTGGGCCGCGCCGTACGCCTCCAGCGCCCACACTTCCATTTCGCCGAACCGCTGGCCGCCGAACTGGGCCTTGCCCGCCAGCGGCTGCTGGGTGACCAGAGAGTACGGGCCGATCGAGCGGGCGTGGATCTTGTCGTCCACCAGGTGCGACAGCTTCAGCATGTAGATCGCGCCGACCGTCACATCCCCCTCGAACTCCTGCCCGCTGCGCCCGTCGCGGAGCCGGGCCTTGCCCGTCGGGGTCAGCCCCGCCGCCCGGATCAGCTCCTCGGCCGCCTTGGCGACTTCCTCCGGCTCGCCCTTGCCGCCGGCCAGCACCGCCAGCGCCGGCCGTCCGGTGGTCTCCAGCACCTCGGCCGCGCCGAGATCCGCCGCCTTCTCCAAGTCCTTCACCAGCTTCTGCAGCGTCTTCTGCTCCGGACCCTCCGCCGTGCTCAGCCGGTACTGGTGATACGCCAGCTCCTGCTTCCGCTGGGCCAGTTCCCGGACCGCCAGCTCCTTCGCCGCCGCGGTGAGGAAGCCTTTGATCCCCTGGTACAGCTCCCGGGTCGGGGCCTGGGCGCCGCGGTGGGCCAGGTCGTCGAGCCCGGCATCGGTCAGCATGTGGGTGGCCTGGTGCAGGTCCGACGCGATCGCCGTGATGGTCGCGGCGTCCGGCTCCGGCGCCTGCTGCCTCAGCCCCAGCGCCTCTCCCGCCCAGCGGATGCCGGCGATCCGGAGCAGCACCCCGATCTCGCCCTCGTCCGCCCCGCGGAACACCGGGGTCTTGGCCTTGAACCCCAGGATCGAGGCGCACCAGCCCAGATGGGTCTCCAGGATCTGGCCCACGTTCATGCGGCTCGGCACGCCCAGCGGGTTGAGCACGATGTCCACCGGAGAGCCGTCCGGCAGGAAGGGCATGTCCTCCTCCGGCACGATCCGGGCGACGATGCCCTTGTTGCCGTGGCGGCCCGCCATCTTGTCGCCCACCGAGACCTTGCGCTTCTCGGCGATATACACCTTCACCAGCTGGATGACGCCCGGAGGCAGCTCATCCGGCTGGAGGATCTTGTCGATCTGGTCCTCCGCCTTCTCCTCCACCTTGGCACGTTCCCGGGTGGCGGTGTCGATGGTCAGGCGGATGCGCTCGTTGGATGTCTTGTTCGCCACCCGGAGCGTCTTCAGGTCGATCTCGCCCAGGTCGAGCTCGGACAGCAGCGTCCGGCTCAGCTTGGTCGCCGCGGGGACGGCCTCCTCGACGGTGCCGGCCTTGAGCATCAGCGCCACCTCCTGGCCTTCGAGCAGGAAGCGCAGCTCCTCCAGCATCACGCTGCTGATGCGGGCCTTCTCGTCGGTCTCCACCCGGCGCACTTCGCCGATCCGCTCGCCCCGGTCCTTCTCCACCACCTGGTCTTCCACCCGGCTGAAGATCTTGACGTCGATGACGACGCCCTTCATCCCCGGCGGCACCTTGAGCGAGCTGTCCTTCACGTCCTTGGCCTTTTCGCCGAAGATCGCGGTCAGCAGCTTCTCTTCCGGCGACAGCTCGGTCTCGCCCTTGGGCGTGATCTTGCCGACCAGGATGTCGCCCGGCTTCACGTGGGCGCCGATCCGGACGATGCCGCGCTCGTCCAGGTCCACCAGCGCCTCGTCGGAGACGTTGGGGATTTCCCGGGTGATTTCCTCCTGGCCGCGCTTGGTGTCGCGGACGTGGAGCTCCAGCTCCTGGATGTGGATCGACGAATAGA
>Ga0326730_1000036_pt1 | contig 40954 bp, 31 predicted proteins | sample MHFSIPfraction_3_FD_207740 | JGI IMG/M metagenome (GOLD analysis project Ga0326730, IMG submission 207740) | Lab enriched peat soil microbial communities from Michigan Hollow, Ithaca, NY, United States - MHF7AN SIP fraction | ecosystem: Environmental > Terrestrial > Soil > Wetlands > Peat...
ACGAGGTCGCTGAGCAGCGCCGCCTCGTCCCGCCGCTCCACCACCGGCACCCGCAGGATCAGGTGCTGAGGGCCCCGGACCACCTCGAGGGTCACCGGTTGGCCGATGGCCTTGCGGTACAGGTTCACATCGAACTGACGACCGTTCTCCATCGGCTTGCCATCGAGCGAGTAGATCATGTCGCCCTGGCGGAGTCCGGCACGGTCGGCGGGGCCGCCGGGGTACACATCACCGAGCACCACGCCCCACTCGCGGGGGAGCGGCAGCCCGGCGGCGAGTGCGGGAGTGACGGTCTGGGCGAAGACCCCGATCTCCCCCCGGCGGACCCGGTGCCATTGCCGGAGCTGTTCATACACATGGCGCACGATGTTGCTCGGCGCCGCGAAGCCGATCCCCTCGCTTCCGCCCGACTGGCTCGCGATCAGCGTGTTGATCCCCACCACCACCCCGTTGAGATCCACCAGCGGTCCACCGCTGTTGCCGGGATTGATGGGCGTGTCGGTCTGGATGTAAAGCATCCGGTCTTCATCGCGAAGCTGGCGGCCCAGGGCGCTCACCACCCCCATGGTGACCGAGTTGCTGAGTCCGAGCGGGCTGCCGAAGGCGAGGACCAGGCGGCCCGGGACCAGCGAGTCGGAGTCGCCCAGAGTGGCGAAGGGAAGGTCGCTGAGGTCCACCTTGAGCACCGCGAGATCGGTCTCGCGGTCGCTGCCGACTAGCTGGGCGGTGACCTCCTGCGGCACCGGCGGCACCGCGGAGTGGCCCGGGTTGCCTGAGACGGCGGGACGGTCGAGCACCACCACGAAGCGGCGCCCGCCCTCCACGACGTGCGCGTTGGTGATGATGTACCCGTCAGCGCTCAGGATCACACCGGAGCCGGTGCTGCGCGCGGTCCCAAGGAGCGACGCGGCGCTGCCGGCCGCCCCGGCCGTCACGGGTGCGTAGGAAGTGACCAGGATCTGGACGACGGTGGGAGAGACCCGCGCGGCCACCCCTTCGAGAGCGGCGTTCAGCGCGCGGGGACCGGCCGGCGTCTGCGCCCGGGCGGCGCCGGGGGCCGCGACGGTCACCGCGAGCAGGAGCCCGGCGATCGCCCGACCGCTCATGGGATCCTCGCATAGGCGGCCGCGGGCCCCTGCTCTCCCGCGAGGTCCGGTATGGCCCAAGCCTCGGCGTGCGTCTTGCTCAGGTACAGGTCGCACGCGGTAGGCGTAGGATTAGTCGTCGCGGGGTGGTGCCTGCGCCACCACCGCTCGGCCCGCTCCGCGGTCCACGAGTGGCCCGCCGGCACCGTGGCGCGGAGGCGGCGCGCCAAGTCCAGGGCGGACTGGGGCCGCTGGTCGGGATGCTTGGCCAGGCACTCCAGGACGAGCTGGTCGAGCGCGGGAGCAATCGGCAGCTCGGTCCGGCGCGAGGGTGGCACCGGCGCATCGTGTGCGTGGCGGAACATGAGCCGCAGCGGGTTGGGGGCTTCGAACACCAGCTGGCCCGTCAGCAGCCAGTAGGCGACGCAGCCCAGGGCGTAGATGTCGGCGCGGTGATCGAGAGGGATGGTCCCGAGGACGGCCTCCGGCGCCATGTACGCCGGGGTGCCGGCGGTCTGATCCGGCGCGGTGAGCCGCACGTCGGCGCTGAAGGATTCTCCCTCATGCTTCACCAGCCCGTAGTCGAGCACCTTCACGAAATCCACGGCGAGCCCCATACGGCAGGTGAAGATGTTGGAGGGCTTCACGTCGCGGTGGATCAGGCCGCGCTGGTGAGCTTCCTCCAGTGATTCGCACGCCTGTGCCAGCAGGTGCACGGCCCGGGCAGGATCAACCGGGCCGAAGCGCTGGACCAGACTCTCGAGGTCGAGGCCGTCGAGCAGCTCCATCACGAAGAAGAACGTGCCGTCCTGGGCCACCCCGAAGTCGTACAGCGAGATGCTGTGGGGCGAACGGAGCGAGGCAGCGGCTTCCGCCTCGCGACGGAACCGCTCCAGGATGATCCGGGCCCGCCCCGCGTCGATGGCGCCGAGCACTTCAGGACGGATCAGCTTCACGGCGGCAGGGCGCGCCAGCAGCTGGTGGGAGGCCTTGTACACCTCGCCCATGCCGCCTCTGCCCAGGATCTCTTCCAGCCGGTAGCTCCCCAGCTCCCGCGCCTTTTTCACCTGCTTCCCCAGCTGCCGTATGATCCCGGCGGGGATGACCGCAAGAAAGGCGCAGAGGTAGTTGGGAAGGAACGCGACCAAGTACTGGAACCAGTTGGCTTCCACCCGCACGCCGCGGAGCGGGGCTGCCATGAGCGCCAGCGGGGCCATGCTGGCCGCCAGGAGGCCGACCGCCAGGGTACGCCCCGGTGTGTTGGGCACGATGGAGGAGTAGGCCAGGATCGCCACCCCGATGAAGGTCGCCTGTGGGTGGTCGAATTCCGGAACCCAGTGCTGCAGGAGGCCGAACAGAAACGCTGTGACCACCAGGAACGCCGAGCTAAGGAAGAGGTGGACCTTCGGCTGGGCGCTGAGCCTGGGTGAGAGGATCACCAGCAGGAGGGAGACCCCCAGCCCCGTGCCGGCGATGGCGGCTCCCGGCATCGGCCACAGTTGCTCCGCCAGCATCGGCATACTGGGGACGTACGGGGCCACCAGCAGGAAGAGCACCAGGGGGACCGACCAGAGCACCGCGAAGGCCACGCCCACGTAGAGGATCCGGCGGCCGATCTGGGCCAGCACCTCGCCCGGGAGACTGAACTCGCTCGAGCGCGCCCCCCCGGCGGCGAGGGTGGAGGCACTGCGGTGCTGGAGGAAGTTGGGCGTGGTCATGGTCTCTCTGAGAAGCCGTCATCCCCAGCGCCGCGCCCCGCGTCGCCCACTGGCACGTTCGGCATTGCCGCGGGGTGCAACTCGAGCGCGCGCCGCGCGAAGACCTGTTGGGCGGTGATCACGCGCTGTGGGCGGCCGCGCCCGAGGAAGGCAATCGTCCAGTTGAAGAGCGCCGCGACACGGTTCTTGAACCCGGTGAGCCCGACGACGTGCACGACCAGCCAGAGCAGCCAGGCGCCGAAGCCGGCCACGTGGATTCGGCCGACCGTGGCGAGGGCACGGAAGCGCGCGATCGTCGCCATCGTCCCGAGGTCGCGGTACCGGAATGGTCGGCGCGCCGTGTCTCCAGCAACCCGGCGCGTGATGGTCTGTGCGGCGTGGCGACCCGACTGCATGGCGACCTGCGCCACGCCGGGCAACCCGTCGAGGCTCATCAGGTCGCCGACGACGAAGACTTCGGGATGCCCGGGAATCGTGAGGTCCGGCTCGACCTTCACCCGTCCCGCGCGATCCACCTCGGCGCCGGTACGCTCGGCGAGGAGACGGCCCAGCGGCGAGGCCTCCACCCCGGCGGCCCAGATCTTGGTCGCCGCCTCGATCCGGCGCAGTGCCGGGTCCGCCGAGCTCGTCTCGAGACCACGGTGGTCCACGTGGGTGACTGCTGTGCCCACGTGGATCTCGATGCCCAGGGCGTGCAGGTCGCGCCTCGCGCGCTCCCGCAGCGCCTCCGGGAACGCGGGCAGGATGGTCGGCCCGGCGTCCAGCACCAGCACCCGCGCCTCCGTCGGGTCGACGGTGCGGAAGTTCCGCCGCAGCGAGCGGCGGGACAGCTCCGCGAGCTGCCCGGCGAGCTCCACGCCCGTCGCTCCCGCGCCGACCACGACGAATGTGAGCCAGCGGCGCCGCTCGACCGGGTCGCTCTCGTGCTCCGCCAGCTCGAACGCGCCGAAGATCCGTCCGCGCAGCTCCAGCGCGTGATCGATGGTCTTCATCCCGGGTGCTTCGACGGCGAACTCGGGATGGCCGAAATACGACTGGCTCGCCCCCGACGCGACGATCAGACTGTCGTATGGGATGGCGGTGCGACGGTCGAGCGCGTCTACGACGAGCCGGCGCGCGCCGACGTCGATGTCCACCACCTCACCCAGGAGGACTCTGGCGTTCGGCTGGCGCCGGAGAATGTCGCGAATCGGCGGCGCGATCTCGCCCTCGGACAGAATGCCGGTCGCGACCTGGTAGAGCAGCGGCTGGAAGAGATGATGGTTGGTCCGGTCGATGACCGTGACCTCCACATCCGCCCGCCGCAGGGCTCGGGCGGCGAACAGGCCCCCGAAGCCGGCCCCGACGATCGCGACCCGATGCCGGCGGCCATGCGTGCCGTTGGGATGAGCCATGTTCACGCCTCCCACCGCACGACCTTGAGATCCTTCACCGCGATCGCGTAGAACACCGGGACCAGCAGCAGCGTGATCACGGTCGCGATCGCGAGGCCGCCGATCTGCGCGTAGCACAGCGGCTCCCACAGCGGGCCGCCATGCAGCGCCAGCGGCACCAGGGCGAACAGGGTCGCGCCGACCGTGATCATCACCGGCCGGAGCCGCTGGATGCCGGCGTCGAGCAGCGCCTCCTCGAGTCCTTCGCCCTTTTCCCGCGCCTCCTCGATGAAGTCGAACAGCACGATCACGTGACTCACGATCACGCCCACCAGGCTCGCGATCCCGAGGAATCCCATGAATCCGAACGGGGAGCCCATCACCCAAAGCCCCGCCACCGCGCCGACGAACCCGTAGGGAATCGCCCCGAAGACGATGAACGGCTTGATCGCGTTCTGGAACTGCACCGCGAGGGCGATGAAGATCAGCGCCACGCTGATGGCGAGCACGAGGGTCATCTCGCCGAAGCCGTCTGTCTGCTTCTCGTACTCTCCCGCGATCTGGAGCCTGAAACCGGGGGGCAGGCCCGCCGCGAAGCGGTCGATGTCCTTCTGCGAGTACGCCAGCACCTCGGACGGCAGCGCGCCGCCCCTGGGAAACGTCTGCACCGTGATGGTGCGGAACCGGTTGCGGCGCTTGATCTGTTCCTGCCGCATCTCGGTGGAGAGCGAGGCGATCTGCGGCAGGGACACCTTCTGTCCGCCCGCCGAGCTGTAGACATACAGATTGCGCAGGTCGCCCAGCCGGGCGCGCTCCTCCATGCGGAGCCGGGCGACCACCGGCACGATCTGGTCGCCCCGGTACATCGAGGTGAGGTCCAGCCCGTTCAGTCCGACCGCCGTACTGACTGCGACGTCGGCGTTGGTGAGGCCGGCCCGGTTGGCGCGGTCGGGATCGATGGCGACGTTCAGGGCGAAGCTCTCCGCGCCCCAGTCCTGGTGGACCCGCTCGGCGTACGGATTCCGGCGGAGAATCGCCATCAGATCGGCCGAAAGCGCGCGGAGCGTCGGCATGTCCTCCCCGCTGAGCCGGATCGCGACCGGCACGCCGACCGGGGGCCCCATTTCCAGCTGGCGCACGTCCACCCGGGCCCCGGGCACCTCACGCGAGATCTCATCCTGCAGCGCCTGCGTGAGATGCGGGGTGTCCCACTTGCTCCGCCCCTGCATCACGATCGAGGCGTAGTTGGTCTGGCGCGGCTCGGGGCTGAAGGAGAACCAGAACCGGGGGCCGCCCCCGCCGATGAACGTGGTGAGCGAGACCAGCCCGCCTTCGCCATGCTCGCTGGCGTGCTGGGCGAAGTACTCCTTGGCGTGCTGCTGGATCAGGGTCTCCACCCGGTCGGTGACCGCGCGGGTCGCGCTAAGCGGGGCATCCTCCGGCAGCCAGACCTCGGCATAGGAGAGATACTGCAGGTCCTTGGGGAAGAACTGGGGCTTGAGCCGGCTCATGATCCAGCCACCCAGCAGCAGCACGCCCAGCGAAGCGAAGGCCACCCGCCAGCGGTGCCGGATGGCCGAGCGGCCCACCCGGAAATACCAGCCGGTGAAACCGGCCCGGCGGCGCTCCTCGATCGGCGGGGGCAACTTCCGGTCCGGCCGCAGGAGATAGTAGCTCACCAGCGGGATGAACGTCCTCGAGACGATCAGGGCCGACACCAGGGAGCAGGTGAGTACGACCGGCATGCTGTACAGGAAAAGTCCGGTATTCCCCGTGAGCAGCAGCAGCGGCAGATACGCCACGATGTTGGTGAGGGTCGCGTAGAGCATCGCCCGGCCCAGCTTGGTGGGGCCGAGCCAGCTGGCGATGGACCGCGGCTTTCCCCCGTCGAGCTCGCGCTTGATGGCATCGCCCGCCACGACCGGGACGTCCACCAGCAGTCCCAGCGCGATGATGAGCGACGCGATCGAGACCTGCTGCAGGTCGATCTTGAGCGCCGACGCCATGCCGAACGTCATCGCCAGGGTGAGCGGAATGCTGAGCGCGAGCAGCAGGGCCGAGCGCCACTCCCAGAACCCGATGAGCGCAATCAGCACCACCAGGAACACCGCCTCCCACAGACTGCTCATCAGCAGGTGGATGTTTTCTTCAACCTGCTTGGGCTGATCCGAGGTGCGGGCCAGGATGAGGTCGGACGGGAGCCGGTTCCGCAGGACGGACAACGCCGAGTCCACCGCGTGGCCGAACTCGCCGATCTTCTCCCCGGGCCGCATCTGGAGTGCGAGCGTGATGGCCCGCCCCCGGTGCCAGTGCCCCGCCGAGTCAGGCGAGCTGTACTGGTTGAGGTAGCGCGGCGGGTTCTGGTACTCCCGGTCCACGTCCACCAGGTCGCGCAGGTAGAGCGGCACGCCGGCGCTCGAGTTGCCGACGATGACCCCGCCGATCTCGCGCTCGTCGCGGAACTCGCCGCTCGGGTTGAGGGCGACCGTCCGGTCGCCCACCTCCATCAGCCCGCCGCTGAGCGCGGTGTTGCGGGCCCGCAGGACGTCGCGCAGCCGGCCCAGGGTGATCCCGTAGGAGGCCAGCCGCTCCTGGGAGAAGCTGAGCGTCACCTGCTCGTCCAGCACCCCCGCTCGGTCCACCTTGGTCACCTGCGGGATGGTCTGGAACGTTCGCTTCATGAGGTCGGTGTACTGCTCCAGCTCCTGATAGCTGTACTTGTCGCCGGCGACGGCCAGCAGGCTGGTCCGCGTCGCCGCCGGGTCGCGCACGATGGCCGGCTGCCAGGCGTCCGGGTGGAACTCGGCCACCCGGAGCCGCGCCTGAACGAAGCCCCGCAGGTGCGCGAGGATCGCGGAATCACCGAGCTCGGTGATCCCGTCCACCCCGACGAACTGGGGCCCCTCGAGCAGGCGGGCGTCGCGCAGGATGCCGTCCTGCTCCGCCTGGGCCAGGTATAGCCGCGCCGGCCGGAGCGCGCTCTGGGCCGACATCGACGGCGGAAAGTTGTACACCACCGTCACCCGCTTCCCCGCCGGCGCCCCCGCGCGCAGGCGCTCGATCGCGGCGCGCACCTGCTCGGCCCGCAGCGAGACCTGCACCTCTTCCAGCCGCGGGCTCGCCACCGTGAGCATCAGCGCCGCGGTGCTGCCGAAGTCCTTGATGAACTGGATCGGTCCGGCGCCCTCGGGCAGATCCCGGATCCCCTGGAGCCTGAGCGCGATATCGTCGAAGATCTCGCTGGTCTCGGTCATCCCCTCCTTGAGCTCCACGTACACGTAGGAGACGTTCGTCCGGCTGACCGACCGGACCGTCTCCACATTCTTGTTCTCGGACACCACGGCCTCGATGCGCCGGGTGACCCGGTCCTCGATCCGCTGGGCATCCATGCCGGGCCAGGGGGTGATCACCAGCGCGGTGACCACCGGGATGTCGGGATCCTTGCGCTGGGGCATCTTGAGGTACCCGACGACCCCCCAGAGAATCGTGCCCACGAGCGCGACCCAGGCCACCTGGCGCTGCTCGGTGAAGTAGCGGGCGAAATTGCGCGTCTTCGCGATCAGGGTCGCGTCGTCGATGTGGGCCACGGTTGCTCCGCTAGTGAATGATCTGGACGGCCTGGCCGTCGGTGACGATCGTGGCTCCCCGCACGATGACCCGCTCGCCCGCGTGGAGCCCCTCGCGCACGGCGATGAGGTTGCCGCTTACCTCGCCGAGCCGCACCCGGCGGAGTCCCGCCGTCGTGGCCGACGAACCCACGACCACGTAGACGGCATAGTTCGCCGTGTCGCCGGCCGGCCGCACGATGGCGGCGAGTGGCACGACGAGCGTCGGATCCGCGGTCTCGTTCCCCAGCCGCAGGGTGGCGAGCATGCCCACCTTGAGCCGGCCCTGGGGATTGGGTAGCGCGGCCTCGACCTCGAACACCCGGCTGTTGGGATCGGCCGAAGGTGAGATCCGGGTGATGCGTCCCTGGAGCGAGACGCCCGGCAACGCCTCGGCCTGGAGCGGAACTGTCTGGCCGAGCTTGAGCCCCGCGATGACCACGTCCGACACGCCGAAGACCACCTTCACCACTCGCGTGGCCGCGATGCTGAACGCCGGTGCCGACGGCCCCGCCAGCGAGCCGACTTCCGCCGAGCGGCGCAGGATCACCCCGTCGAGCGGCGCCCGCAGCGTGGCGTCGCCCAGCGCGACCGCCGCCTGGCTCCGCCGGGCCTGGGCCGCGGTGTAGCGGGCGTAGGCGGCGTCGTACTCCGCCTTACTGTTCGAGCGGTTCTCATACAACTGCGAAGCGCGCTCGTAGTCCGCCCGGGCCTGGCGCAAGGCGGCGTCGGCATCGGCCACCTGGTCGAGGTATTCAACCTCCCGCAGACGGGCGAGCACCTGCCCCTTCCGGACCTGGTCGCCGTCCTGGATCGCGCGGAGGCGGCCATCGGCCCCGCGCACCTGGGTAATCGCCTCCACGATGCCGCTCACCCGGAACGCCAAGTCCACCGATTCGTCGGCCTTGATCGCGCCGCTGTAGCGCGCCGCGCCGGGGTCGTCAGGGGTCCCGCCGACCTGCGCCACGGTCACCGGCAGGGGTGGTACAGGTGGGGGCGGCTCGCCCCCGCAGGCCGCCGCGGCACACGCCGCGGCGACGATCCAATGCGTCCGGCTCATCGCTGCTCCTCGAGAATGTGAAGGCGTTGCAGGAAGGCCTGCTGCTGCTCAGCCGAGCGGAGGACGCCGAAGTCGCCCATGGCGCGCTCGACCCGCATGAGGTCCAGCAGGAAGTCATGTACTGCGTTGGCCGCCCCTTCGGCCGAGCTCTCGGCCGCGTTCTGGGCGTCGATCAGTGCGGTGATGGAGGCGGTGCCGCGCGCGTAGGCGTCGCTCACCAGCTCGTAGTTGCGGCTCGCGGCATCGGATGCCTCGCGGGTCAGCGCGATCGCCGCGTAGCTGCTGGCGGCCGTCTCCAGCGCCGCCCGAACCCGCTGCTCCACCCCCTGGGCCGCCCGGGCGCGCTCCACCTTGAGCTGCTCGAGATCGATGCCGGCCTGCTCCCGCCGGGCGGTGCGCTTGAACCCGGTGAACAGCGGCAGCGACGCCTCGGCCCGGAACTGCCACCGCAGGTCGGGGCCGGTCCCCAGGGTGACCCCGCCCGGGAGGGTCGGCGCGGTGCTGCCGGCGCCGTCCCGGCTGAAGACATTGTCGAGGCCGCCCTGGAGCGAGATCGTCGGCATCCAGAAGGCGCGTCCCGCGGCGGTGAGCTGCCGCTCCTGGGCGGCGATCACCGCATCGGCCCGCGCCAGCTCGGGCGCGACTCGGAGTGCCTCGCCCACCAGGAACCGGGTGAGCGCCGCATAGCGGGACGGCTCGCCGAACCAGGTGAGCACCGTCGAGTCCTGCGCCAGGAGCGCGGGGTCGCCGAGCGCCACCGGCCGCTGGGCCAGCGGCCGGTCGAGCGGCCGGTCGAGCACGCGCCTCAGCTCCAGCGTGGCGACCTGCACCTGGCTCTCGGCCGCGATCACGTCCCGCCGCGTGTTGGCCACCTCGCCCTGCCACCGGTAGAGGTCGGCCCGGCTGGTGCTCCCTACACTCTCGCGGACCCGCGCCGTCTCGAGATTGGAGCGGGTGCGGTAGAGGTTCGACCGCCGCACATCGGCCAGGGTGCGGGCCTGCAGCACGTTGATGTAGGCCCGGGCCGCATCGAGGACCACGTCGAGCCGGGCCTGCTCGCGCTGGGCTTCGCGGCCCTGCTGCAGCCGCCGCTCCGCGCTGTAGCCGGCCCAGGCCTGTTCCGAGTACAACGGCACGGAGAAGGAGAGCCCGCCGTCGAGCACCCGCTCGGGTTGCTGGCCCAGGCTCGCCGCCGCGGTCTTCTCGCGGGTCACCGTGCCGCCGAAGCGGCTCTCGATGTCCGGGAGCAGGCTGGAGCGGGAGAGCCGTACGTTCTGGGCGCCCGACTCCACCGCGAGGCCGGCGGCCTTGAGTTCGAGATTGGCCGCGACCGCGCTCCGCATCGCCTCCGCCAGCGAAAGGGTGTCGGCCGGACCCAGTGAGTCGGTGCGGACCAGCTCCGCTTCCGTCAGGACGCTGTACCCGGGCGAGAAGCCGATCGCCCGGGCAGTGGCGAGGTTGAGGGTGAGCCGCGGCGCACCGACCAGTCGCACCTGCAGCGTGCCGGCGTCCTCACCGGCGAGGATGCGCTGCAGGTCCACCGCCACCCGGCGGGCGCGCCGCAGCCAGTGTTCGGGCGGCTCGTAGGACGCCAGGGCACCCGCGGGAACGTCATCCGCCAGGTGGCTGAGCGTGGGGAGCCGCCGTGCGTTGAGCCCGGCGATCAGGCGCGCCGTTTCGGGCTCGCTCAGCCCCGGAAAGACGGTGAGGTACACCGCATCCGTGCCGGCCGGCAGCGCGGCCAGGATCTGATCGGCCGTCGCCGGAACCGGCAGGACCGCCGCGTCCGCGCCGGCCGAGCGCACCAGTTCTCGGGCGTTGGCCTCAAGCTGTGGTACGGCATGGAGCAGCTCGGGATCGAGCAGGATCGCCATTTTCCGGAACGGGATCAGCCGGTGGAACTCGGCGATCGTGCCGCTCAGGGCGTACGCCTCGTCCACGTACGCCAGGTTGCGGACGCCGCTGGCCCCGTCCTTCTGGGGAATCCCCTGCCAGCTCGCATCCACGATCGTCGCCGCGATCACCGGCTTGCTCGGCCCGCCCGCGTGCGCGACCAGGTGTGAGCCAATCGGACCCAGCGTCACGACGACCGAGACGGTGCTGTCGCGGAGCGCCCGGTCGAGCACCCGCGTCACCCCGGCCAGGGTGCCGTCCCCGGCTACCGGCGGGAGAAGGGTGATCTCGCCGGGGCGGAAGAAGCCCTGGATCTCCCGCTGGAACGCCGCGATCTGCGGCTGGAGGCGGGGAGCCTGCTGGTCCAGCACCAGGGCGACCCGGGGGGCCGCGGACTGCGCCGGGAGCGAGGTGGCCAGGCCACACGCCAGGACGCTGCAGCAGAGCAGCAGGCGCCGCGACGAGCGTCCGGCGTGCCGCAGCGCACGGCCGGCGGGTGAGATCATCGGGCGCCCCCTTGATTGTCCGTCAATGATTCGAGTGCTGTCCACCCGGCCTCCGAATGCGTCGCTCGGGTTATGATGTCGCCGGTCATTCGCCGGAGACTCGCGGATCGTCTGCGGGATGGAGAAGGCAACCGCGAGGCCAGATCGAGTGGCGGGCTTCGCTCGGGGCACTAAGTGCTTGGGTGATGTGGGGTTGGAAGCAGAAGCGCCGCCCGGAATCGGACGGCGCTGGGGGCGAGACCATCACGACATGTCGCGGCCCCGTGAGATCTCGCGGTGACTACGCGCACTGCCTCGTGATCCGAGCCGCCCGTGCTAGGCCGCGCTCGGCCTGGCTGCCCACTGCTCTTTCTTGCCTCGCATCCCAACGGGTAACGCCAATCCAACCCGATGGCGAGACATTTCCCCACCGGGACTGAGGTTGGCGAGGATCAGCGTCGCAGCATCGGCATAGGAGACGATCATCTCGGGGACACGCCGGACGAAGAACGGCAATACCAGGGCTCCGGGCAGAGACCGCGTAAACGAGGGGACTCGTACGGGCACTCGGTCGAGCGCTATCCGCATCCGAGCGAGACCCAGTGGCTGCTGATGAACCATTGGCCCCGGACACAGGACTCGCCAGTCGAGTGCACTCTGGCGAATGCGGTCGAAATTGGCGCGATGCGGCCAGTAGGTCGAGGCGACCCCGGGGAGATCGACCCCCCTTCGACCTCGGTCGTCAAGGTCGAGCAAGGCTGCGCCGCCGAGAAACCAGCAGACGGGCCGATCGTCTTCAGGCAAGGACTCCAGGCCGTCCACGACGCGCTCGACCAAATCCACGAAGGTTTGCCCTCCAGTGACGAGGCCGGCCGTATTGATGACGGCATCGTGGTTCTGGAAGGTCGTCGTCAGCGCTGAAACAGACGCTGTTGCCAGGTCAGCCTGATGCACCACGACCGTATCTCGAACTTCGGCCGGCAGCTTCGAGGGGGTCCGTACCAGGACGGATACTTCGTGGTTCGCCGCCATTGCCTGCTGGGTCACATATGTGCCCAAGGAGCCCGTCGCCCCGAGAATCAGCACTTTGGACATCAACAACCTCCGGATTCAGACCCGTGTTGGTTCGCCGCGTTCCTGCCAGCGAGCGGTGGCAACCAGCATGAGGTCCGGTGCTGCCGCTCGAGCTCCGGGCGCGCGCCTGATTACGCGCCCAGGTGTTCCGCTTGCCCGCTCAGGGGCAAGCCGAGTTCGATAGCCGCCCGGACCGCGGCGTAGACCAGAACCTCGGCGTAGGTCGGGAAGGAGACCGCAACCCGCGCCAGTTCGTCCACCGGCATGTGCGCCGTCATCGCGATCGCCGCGAGCTGCACGATCTCCACGGCTCGCTCCCCGACCACGTGGCACCCCAGAATCCGGCTGCTCGCGCGGTCGGTGACCAGCTTGCAAAAGCCGAAGGTCCGCCCCTCGATGATCGCGCGCACCGCAGAATCGAACGGCAGCACGGTGGTCATGACGTCGTGGGACTCGCGCGCCTTGGCTTCGGTGAGCCCAACCTGGGCGTACTCCGGGTGGGTGAAGCTCCCGGAGGGGCTGACCCGGCGGGGCAGTGGAAGCGTCGGGCCCTGGACGGCGTTGGTGGCCGCCACGAAGCCATCTTCGACGGCTCCGGGCACCAGCATCAGGCGTCCGGTCACGTCGCCCGCGGCAAAGATGTGGGGCGCGGATGTGCGGAGAAACTGATCCACCTTGATGTTCCCGCGCGGGTCCACGATGACACCAGCCGCCGCCAGGTTCAGCTGGGCGGTATCCGCTACCCACCCCGCGGCCACGACCACCACGGCCGCCTCCGCGCTGGCATCGTGGTCACCGTCCCGGAAGTTCATGCGCACCCCGGCCGGGGTCTTCTCGAACGAGGTGATGACGCCGAACCGCTCGTGGACCCCGACGCCCGACGAGCGCAGCTCGCCAGCCACCTCGGCGGCGACGGCCTCATCCTCTGCGGGCAGGATGCGCGGCCCCGCCTCGAAGAGCTGTACCCGCGTGCCGAAGGCATGGAACATGGAGGCGACTTGCACCCCGCTGCTCCCGGCGCCGACGACCAGCATCGACGCAGGGACCGCAGGCAGCCGCAAGGCATCGCTGTGGGTACTGGTGAACTCGATGCCGGAAATGGCGAGCCGGCGGCTCACGCCCCCGGTGCAGATGATGAACTTCTCCGCCCGCAGCCGCAGTCCGCGCTCGGTCTCGATCGTTTCCGGGTCGGCGAACCGTGCCGCGCCGACCTGCTCGTAGACCGTCACGCCGAGCGTGTCGATCCGCTCGCGCAGCGCCGAGCGTGCGCGGACGTCCTGGACGACCTCGCGTACCCGCGCCAACAGTCGGTCGTACCGCAGCTCGGGCTCACTGGCGGTGATGCCGTAGCGAGGCAGCTGATGCGCCTCGCGCATCAGCTGCGCGGCATAGGCCAGCGTTCTGATCGGCACCGGGCCGTCGTTGGCGGCCATGCCGCCGAACTCCGCGCTGCTCACGAGCGTGGTCCGGGCGCCCAGGTCCGCCGCGCGGATGGCGGCGAGCACGCCCGCCGGTCCTGCGCCGAGCACCACGACGTCGGTCACCGGTGCCTCCTCACCACCAGGTCTCGATCTGTACGCCGGCCGCGAATCCGCGACTCTCGGCACCGTACTGCACGGGTGCGACCAGGCCCACGAAGTCGTCGCTCCAGCGGGCCCAGGTAACGTAGGCGCGGAGCGACGGCCGGCTGAGCGCGGCGAGACCGGGGGTGATCTGCGGGGCGAGCGTGATCTTCGTGAGCGAGCCCGAAACACCGTCGGTCTGCCTGGTATGGTCGAAGCCGGTTTCGAGCTCGAGCGAGAAGTAGCGACTGAAGTGGTACGCCGGTCTCGCCCCGACTGAGAGCCAGGTGAGTCGGTTGCCCTGCGGCAACCCGTTGTCCAGCTCCTGCCACACCCCTCCAAGCTGCAGCGAGAAGGGGCCGAGCCGGTCGAGCACCAGGTCCTCCACCGCGCGGAACTGCCACACTTCCTGGTAGTTCACCCGGTCGCCCGCACTGAAGGGCCGCCCCGGGATCTCGGTGAGCACGGCCCGGAAGTCGTGGGCGACACCGGTGCCGTACTGGAGGGACAGCTTGTTGTGTCCGGACGCGAGCCGCCGTTCGTGGACGGCCGAGAGGGCCCAGCCGGTGTTTCCCCGCACCACGATGTCGCCGCCTGCGAACGGCAGGGAGTCGCCGCTCAGCACAGCCAGGTCGAAGGCCGCCCCCAGGGTTCCCCCGACGAGCGGCAGTCCGTAGAGCCGGAGGTCGAAGGTGTTCTTGCTGAGTTGAAACGACCCCGACGGCCGCACGTTGCCGTTCGATTCCAGCTTGTTGACCGACCCGCCCAGCCACGCGACGCCCGCTCGCACGGGCCCCCTACCCAGGCGAACATCGTCGAGCCCCCCACCGAAACCGGACAGGTCGCGATAGAAGAAGTCGTTCATATTCACGTTGTGGCGGTCGAAGAATCGCTGGCCGGCCCAGAAGCTGGCATCCTTCTGCGCCTTCCACACGCCGGTCGCGACTACGAAGGCTTCCCGGAGCGCCGTAGTGGTCTCGAAGCTGTTCGTGTTGGACGTCGGAGTCACGTAGGACACGTTGATCCGGGTGTCGAAGAACGCCGTCGGGTCGTCTTTCGGCCTCAGCCCATAGCTGAAGATGGTTTCGAGGTAGGCCTCGGTCTCGTTCCCGAGGCGGTACTTTGCCCCGGCGTTCGGGGCGCGGAAGGCCTCCTGAGGGTCACCGGTCCCCGCGACGCCGAAGCCGGAACGGAAGTAGCCCTGGAAGTGGAAGCCCTCCTCCTGACCGTGTGCGACGGCCGTGAGGAGGGCGGTCGACGCCAGGGCCATCACGAGCGCGCGCGATGGGGAGGGATGTCGGTAACGTGCCACACGTGCCTTGTCGGCGAGGGCGGATCCGACCGGATGCTGTGGAGTCATGGTGAGGTTCCCTGGCAAGAGTTCGTCACCGCCGCGGCCCGCTAGCGCAGCGACCACGAAGAGAGTGTACCCGGGAGGCTCGAAACCAACCACAAGCCGCCGAGCAGCACGGCGAACCCGGAGCACACTCCGAGCAGAACGCGCTGCACGTTGGGCCCGCTGGTGACGCGCCGGCCCGCGACCCAACCAATGCACGAGGCGAAGGTCCCCATGGCCGCGACGCTGCCCGTGGCGAAGCAGAGCAGGTAGGCGCTCGCAGCGGCGTCCGAGGGCAGGGCAAGTGCCGGCAGGATCCCCAGCAGATGGGAGCTGCCGGCCAGCCCGTGGAGCGTTCCCACTGCCAGGGCCGCATGTCCATGGTCGTGTCGCTGGCGGCTGTGATCATGCCGATGGGAATGGCCGGGGCCCCGCAGCGCGGCCCGCACCCCCCAGGCTCCGATCCCGACCAAGGCGAAGCCCACGCCCAGCTCACCGTGAGCCGAGAGGGCCTCGATGGGCACGGCATGGCGGGCCACCAGCATCAGGAGCCCGACGGCAAGGACACCGGCGCTGTGGCCCAGTCCCCAGCGGACTCCCGTCCTCCAGCTACGAGCCCTGTCGGCGACGGCATAGGGCGCGATCGCGGCCAGATGATCGGGGCCCGACAGCACGTGGACCAAGCCGGCCACCGCTCCGGCAATTGCGACGGTCATGCGATCTTCTCAAGTGCGCCACGCCGCGGGCTGCCGCCATGGCTCAGGTCCGGCGTCCGGCCCTCCGCCCGGCGCGCCCGGGCCAGCAGACGGCGCGAGCGGGGCGTGTCGCGGAGTTTCCAATTGAGCAAGGCAAGCTCCACGGCACGCCGCGGCCGGTTGCCGATGCCCATGAAGAACGCCGCGGCGTGGTCGGCGTACGCTTCCGGCCGCCGCGCGAGCAACAGCTCATAGGCCGCCGCCGCGCGTTCCGCCTGGCTCGCGGCCGACTGACGCTCGCCCCGAGCAGCCAGGATCTCCGCATACGTGGCGCGGTACTCTGGGTCGTCGGAGGATTCGATCAGCGGCGTGATGAGCCCCAGTGCGACCTCCACCTGTCCACGCGCGAGGGCCACCTCGGCGCGATGCCCTCTTCCCGGCACATGCGCCGGCAGCATCGCGTCCAGCTCGCCGAAGAGCGCCTCCGCCCGGTCGAGCTCGCTGCGGCGCATGGCGCTCACGCCCCACTCGAAGAGCAGTTGACCGCACGGCAGGGGCGAGACGCCGGTATCCGCGTCGAGCGCGGCCGCATAGGCGGCCTCGGCCGCCGACCAGCTGCCCATTTCCGCCAGCAGCGACGCGAGCGCCCCCACGGTGTGAATCCCGGGGTGCTCTTTTGCCAACCGTGAGCGGCGCGAGAGCGCCTCGAGGTATCGGCCGGTTGCCTGCAGCAGCGCCGCCCGTTCGATATCGACCTCTCGATCCGGATATCCGGCTGCGAGCGCGCGATCGAGCAGCGCGTCTGCCTCGCTGAAGCGGTGAAAGCGCCCCGCGAGCCGCGCCCGGATGTAGAGCGCGCCCGCGGCATCGGGCGACGACGCCACAGCCTCGCTGGCGACCACCTCCGCCCGGTCGTAGTCGGCTATACAACCAAGCAGGTCGCCGTGGACGCAGAGGAGCTTCGACAACGCGAGCAGGTCTTCGACACTCGCACCTTCGACGCGACGACGCTCCAGGCTCTCGATCGACGCCGACAGATTGGCGACCGCGATCCGGCCGCTCGTATACCGCCCGGGCTCGATCATGACGCCTTTCTCAGTCCGGTCAGGAGTGCCGGATAGCCGCGGGTCAACGAGCCGCCGTCGATAGCGATCGTCTCGCCGTTGATGGACCTGGCGTTGTCGGACGCCAGAAACACCGCGGCCGCAGCGATTTCCTCCGCTGCAACCGCCCGCTTCATCGGAATGGCACCGAGGAAGAGCTCGCGCATGGCGGGATTCTCCAGCTCGTGCCGGGTCAACGGCGTCTCGACCAGACCAGGCGCGATGCCGACGACCCGGATACCGCGGCTGCCAAGTTCCAGCGCGCCACAGCGAGTGAGCATGTCCACCCCGGCCTTGGCCGCGCAGTAAGCCGACTGCCCCTCCCCGGCCTGGCGTCCGTTCACCGACGAGATGTTGATGATGACCCCGGCGCTGCCCTGCTCGAGCATCTGCCGCGCGCCGTGCTTGAGGCCGTAGAAGACGCCACCAAGGGTCACGGCCTGGACCGACTTCCACTTCTCGTCGGAGAGCTCGATCAACGGCATGATGGCGCCGAAGCCCGCGCAGTTGACCACGATATCCAGCGACCCGAAGGCCTCGCGCGCCCCGCGCACCGCGCCCGCGACCTGACTCTCGTCCGACACGTCGGTGACGCAGCCGACCGCGCGCTCGCCAAGCTCGCGGGCGACGGCCTCGAGCGCGACAGCGTTGCGATCGCAGAGCAGCACCCTCGCGCCTGCTTCGATAAATGCGGCGGCGATCGCCTTGCCAATCCCGGAAGCCGCGCCGGTCACTACGGCCGATTTGCCTTCTAACACATTCATGTTCAATTCTCCAGTAATGGGCGGCGGAGCGAGCTCCACTCGCACAGGTAGTCTTCGTGAGCGAACGCTACTTGCCTTCGGCTTCCAGGTAGTCGTGCACCACCTGACCATCGCTGAGCGTCATGTCCCAGAGGTGCTGTCGGCCCTCGAGTACGCGCACCACAGGAAGCGCCGCGACCGGGCAGCCGACGTGCGGTATCATGAACAGCTCCGCGGGCCCCCCCCACGCGCCCCGCAACCGGACATCGTAGAGATTCACCCGGACAAGCTGGGCGACCTTCGGCGTGTAGTTGTCGACGTCCGGAAGCAGCTTGAGCACGACCTGGGTCGTCTGGAGTTCCTGCTCGATCTCAGCCAGGCGATCCGACAGATCGACCGCGCGATACGGCATGGTCGCAAGAGCGACCTGCGCACCGCCATACGCCAAGGTGCCCGTCAGCACCTCTCGCACGATCTTCAGCTCGGGCTCGGCGTGTCGCTTGGGGAAGCCGAGGATCTCCCGGCCGGCGAGCGTCGGCGATTCGCTGTCGAGGAAGGCCTGGAAGACGTAGATGACCGGCTTCCCCTCCAGAGTACAAGCCACCGAATGGCCAACCTCGGTGTACGGCCCGAATCCGCTCACCTCGCTCATCCGCCGCCACTCGATGGTGACCCGGTTGCCCTCGGCGGGGAGGAGCGGTCTTGGGACCACCGCGCGCACAGCCTCGGCCGTGCTCTCGTAGGTGACGATGAGTTGGTGCATGTCCTTGTAGTGCCAGGGCCCGCGCGGGTAGCTGGGCCTGAGCGTCGACATCACCGGGTACTGCAGGAACCAGTCTGGGGCGTGATTTGCGCCGTTCGCAGGTGTGCCGGTCATGACCGCGCCTTTGCCCTTCAGTGTGTCCATGGTGTTCAACTCCTGAGAAATGCCGGAAGTGGCAGATCCGGCCGATTGTTGGGCTCACGCACGTACGGGAAGGTCAGGCTGGCCGGCCTGGTCGGAGCGTCGACCCCGTCGCCGAACTGCTCGCCCCGCCCGCCATTCACCATCCACGTGAGCAGCTCGTCGAGGATGTCGTCCTCGAGCCAGCGGCCGCCCGCGGTGGTGTGCGGCCGGTTGTCCATCAAGGCACGTTCGATCTCGAGGAACCCGCCCGGTGCGAAGCCGCGCGCGAGATCCAGAATCAGGAAGTCGCCGAGAAGGAGATCGCGCAACGGATGGCGCCCGTCGGCCCTGATCGGCCACGCCGTCGCGCCGTCCAGGCCATCGAAAAAGGCCAGGTTGGCGTCGAGGCGCGACTCGTAGAGTGGTCGATACACTGGGGAGAGCGCGAAGGCGTCTTCGCGGTTGTAGAGGTCGCGAAGCTCGACGCCCGTCGCACGCGGATCGCGCATCGGGTTGGCCATGATGACGTTCTTGATCTCCGGCCGCCCGACGCGTTCGAGCCGGATCGGTCTGCCGCGGCGCGTGACCAGGGTCTCCGAGACCGCGGCGATAAGCGACACGCCGTTGAACCGCTCGACGATCGACGCCGACGGCAGCTCGACGACGATCGCCAGGACGTCGCGATGCTGAACAGTGTTCACGGCCGTGTCGAAGGACAGTTTGCCCGAGAGGTCAGTGCGGATCGCGGCCTCGACGTCCATGAAGAACGGGTCGCTCGAAAGCCCGGCGAAGACGCGAATGCCGCCCTGCTCGAACGGCTTGCCGGCGACGAAGCGCACGTCCTGCCCATCCGAGGTGACCAGGCGTCCCTGCTGCACCGTCCCCGCCGCCGCGTCATCGAAGGTGACGTCGATGGTGTATTCGGCTGCGCCGGGGGTGACGCCGCCGCCCGACCGGGTCAGCGGCCGCAGCCGGAACCGGTGGGTCAGCACATCGCTGAACAGCGCCTGCGATGTCGCCATGGGAAACACATCCATGACCAGGACGAGATTCCCGGGGCGTTCGGGGCTGGGGAACGCGTAGAAATCGGTGATGTCCACGGACGGGTCGCCCAGCACCGCCGGCCCGCTGAAATGGTCTGACATGATCGGTGGTCTCCTTTGCTTAGAACTTTCGCTCGATCAGTCCCTCGAGCGCCTTGAGCCCGGGAACGAACAGGTATTCGCCGCCCTTGACGAGAACGAACGTCGGCAGGTCGAACAGGAATGGACGCTTGGCGCCTGGTACGGAAAGCTGCGACCCTTCGCCGCCTTGGCCGTTGATCGGGTCCTGCTCGTTGGGATCGAGTCCGAGGAACTCGCCGCCCTTCATCCATTCCTTCTGCACGAACTCGAACTGCCGCTCGATGTCGGCCTGGATGAACAGATTGATCAGGCCGCGATCGACGCCGTCATCCTCCAGCGCGCCGTCCGCCAGGTGCGGGCCGTACTCGACCCCGCGCCGGATCAGCCGGTGCCGCCGCACCGCCGTCGCGCGCTTGAGCTGCGTCGCCCGCGGGTTGCTGCGCCTAAGGTGCGAACCGAGCGGGCAGCGGAGGCCCTGGTCGTCGCCGGCGTAGGTGAAGTTGTTCCGGCGGTGCGGGTCGGCCGCGATGGCGGGATCGTCCTTCTCGGGCGAGAGATCCACCGGGCAGCCGCTCCGCCAGCGACCCATCATCTTGGCCGCGACCAGCTCCTGGTGGTGCGGGTCGTCGGAGCCGTAGAGCGCCTTCGCGGCCGTTACCAGGTAGCGGCGAAACGCCGCCACGTCCTGGTAGAGTTTGCGGAAGACCATGTAAGTGCCGTTCAGCCGCAGCTCCCGCGGTTCGGGCGCCTGGGTACCCGCGGCGCCGGCCTCATCCTCGTAGCCCAGCAGGAACTCGCCGGGCTTGAGCGGCCGCCAGCTGCCGTCCGCCTCGAGGACGCCGTCGCCTGGGTACGCGGGCGCGTCGGCGCCCTCGATCGGGGGCTGCGAGATGGGATCGGCAAAGCCGAAGTGCTCACCTTCCGAGCCGATCCCGTTTTCATGCGCGAGCGCCTTCGTGTCCTGAACGAACCGGATTTCGACCCCGCCGGTCGCGGCCATCTCGGCGCGAAGGATCCCCGTCGCGAGTTCGCGCCCCTCCTCGGAGTCGGTGCGGATCCACCCCATCGCGTGAATGTCAGGACCGCCGAGCCCGCCCTCCCAGTGCTCCGGCGCGTGGGGTCCGACGTCACCCACCTCCGGGGCACGGCCCCGCGCCCCGACCTGGAACGCCGGGGGAAAGCTGTCCAGCGCGCGCTGCGAGAGCCCCAGCGCCTTGAGCCCCTGGTGCGTGAAGCCGATGTTCACGGTGAACCGGGTGCCGTGCTCTTCCCGCCGGGCATTGACGTACTCCAAGATGTTGCGCAGCCAGGTCCGCGCCCTGACGCCATCGGTGAACCTGAAGAAGATGTGCCGCCCGTACCGCAGCAGAACGGGCGCCACGACATTGTCCTGAATGTCGTGCAGGTTGTCCTTCAGATCCCCCCCTGTGAGGCTCGGCAGAATCGTCAGCGTTTGCATGGTCCTCGTCCTTTGCTGCAAGCGAACTCACCAGGTCGGCCTCGGTGTTGACTCGGGCTACGCCCAGGCAACACCGAGGTCATGCCAAGGGCCGACGGAAGTGTCGGCCGTTGCTCCTACGCCGGCTGCCCCACCTTCTCCTTGACACCCAACCGCTCGGGGACATCGGTGTACTGCCACTCCCTGGCGACGTCGGTATCGATGGCGGCGGCGCTCCGCACGAACTCGTACGGCTTGCCCAGCTCGCTCAGGAAGGCGTTGACCTTGTCCTCGAGGTTGCCGCCGTCAGCCATGACCGCGCGCTGGAACTTCTGCGTCTTCTGGTACCAGTCGGCCTGCTTCTGGATCTGGCTGTTGCTGAGGCTCGGAAAGGCTTCGTAACAGGCCAGGGTCTTGATCTGACCGCGCGCGATGTACTGCACGACGTCGCGTGCCGTCGCGTCCGGGCCGCTCGGACAGCCGATGCACTGGCCCCAGATCGCCAGGAGGTTCGCCTTCCCGTTGAGCACGAAGTCGTCGAAGTACTTCTCAAGGCTGCTGTCGAACTGCGAGATGAAGTAGAGGGTGGGACCGCCGAACTCGGTGCTCGTGCCGACGAACCAGCGCGCCCCCCGGATCAGGCCGAGCGCAGTGGTTGCCTCCGAGAACGTGGTTAAGGGCCCGCCCCAGAACTCGGGGAACGCCAGCGTATTCAGGGGCAACACGAGGTCGGCATCGGGCTTGAGGGGCCACATGCCCGTGAACTCGTGCACCTCGCCGTCGCCGTCCTTCATGATGAGGCCCGGGTGACGCAGGTCCCACGCTGCGGCGCTCGTCACGGGTCTCGACTGGGCGGTTGCTGCACTCTGAGCCATCTTGGTACCTCCCTTAAAGTGTGTGAGTCTCTGGTTCACGCCGTGGTGCCCCACCACCATCAGAGCACGCACTTGTCAGCGCCGCACAATGGGAAAGCAACCGCGGGGCCACACCGAGCGGTAATGACGTGCATTGACGTAAGCGCTTGGGGGGTACGGGATTGAAAACAGAAGCGCCGCCCGGAATCGGGCGGCGCGGGCGGCGGGGTCACCACGACATCTCACGGAGTCGCGAGATGTCGCGGTGATCAGGCGCGCGGTTTCGTGCTGCGGAGCCTGCTCGTGGTGCGTTCGACCTGCCCTGGCGCGCGGCCGCCGATCCCAGCACGCGGCCGACCTTGCTCTTGAACGCGGCCAGCCGGGACGCGCCGATCATGAGCAGGACGCCGCCCGCCGATCGCGAACCCCGCCATGAGCCCCATGAGGGCCGCCAGGGTAGCGGGCGGCGTCAGGATTGCCAGCTCCCCACAGATCACCGCCAGCACTCCGAAGGCGGCGGTCCATCCCCATGAGGCGCCGATCCGGTGCTCCGCCACGGCGCCGTAGATCGCGAGCGCACCGGTGAACAGGAGCCACCATGCCTCCCAGGCCACCGCAAATGCCAGCGACAGCGTGGGATAGTAGTACAGGGTGGCCACGCCGAACCCCACACTCCTGAGGCCGCTGACGAGCGGCGCCCACCAGCCATCGAACAGTGGCCGCAGCTCGAAGGCGTGCACCATTTGAGCGGTGCCGCTGAACATCGCCCAGAGCGCAATGAGCAGGGCAAGTGACGACGCGACGGTACCACGCCGGTTCGGAAACGGCCATGAATGTTTTGCTCACGACCGTCAAAGGACCTTCTGCCTGCTCAACCTCACCGCGCGGTCATGATTGCGCCGGTCTCACTGTGGCCGTAGAGCGCTGCACTGTGCGGGGATGCAGGCAGCGGCGCCGCCCGAGGCGGGCGGCGCCGGATCCGAGACCATCACAACATCTCGCGGTCCTCGAGATCACGTTGGGCTTACGCGCACTGCTTCGTGATGCCGAGCTTCTTCATGCGGGAGCGTAGGGTGCTCGGGTTGACCCCGAGCAGTGCGGCGGCCCCGTCGCTCCCGTAAAGCCGGCCGCCGGTCGCGGCGAGTGCCTGCCGGATGTGGATCCGCTCGTTTTCCTCGAGCGTCACGATAACGTCGTGACGAGCGATCACGCCCGCGGACCCGGACTTCGGTGCACTGCTGGATCGGAGCTCCTCGAGGATCTCCACCACTGGGCCCGGGCTCAGCACACAGGCCCGCTCGAGCACGTTCTGCAGCTCGCGGATATTGCCCGGCCAGGGGTACCGCTCCAGCCGCGCCAGGCTCTCCGGCGTCACGCCCTTGAGCGGCTTGGCCAGCTTGCGCTGGAACTGCGCCAGGAAGTGCCGCACCAAGAGCGCGATGTCGCTCGGCCGCTCCCTAAGCGGCGGCACCCGGATCGGAAACACGTTGAGCCGGTAGTACAGGTCGGCCCGGAACCGCTGCTGGGCCACCTCCTGCTCCAGGTCGCGGTTGGTCGCCGCCACCAGCCGCACGTCCACCCGCTGCGTGTGATGGCTCCCCACCCGCTCGAACTCCTGCTCCTGCAGCACCCGCAGCAGCTTCACCTGCACGTCAAGCGGCAGCTCACCCACCTCGTCCATGAACAGCGTGCCCTGGTGGGCCAGCTCGAAGCGCCCGATCCGGCGCTGCAAGGCCCCGGTAAAGGCGCCCTTCTCGTGCCCGAACAGCTCGCTCTCCACCACCCCCTGCGGAATGGCCCCGCAGTTCACCTTGATGAGCGGCCGGTCGCGCCGGGGGCTCCCCTGGTGGAGGGCGCGCGCGATGAGCTCCTTGCCGGTGCCGGTCTCGCCGGTGAGCAGGACGGTGGTCTCGACCGGGGCCACTTGCTGCACCTTGCGCAGGACGGCCCGGAGCGCGGGGCTTTCGCCCACGATGCCTTCGAACCCGTGCGCCTCGGCGATCGCCTCCTGCAGGTAGGCATTCTCCCGCTCCAGCCGGTCGCGGTACCGCTCGACCTCCCGGTAGAGCTGGGCATTCCGGGCGGCCGGAGCCATCCGGTCAACGAGTGACCGGCCCTCGAGCGGGGCGAGCGCGAGCGGCGTGGACCCCTGGGGTCCGGAAAGGATGACCGATCGTCCAGGCATCTCGCTCAGCATGTGTCCTCTCCCGGGGTAGTGAGCGGCGGCCGAACGTCACCCTCGCAACTGTCGCACGACTCGTCGGGCGCCGCGCCATGTGCCCTCTACAGTACGCATCGGCCTCAGGAGCACCATTCGGCAATCGGCTAGAAGTGTCTACGACTTTCGTAGGGTCGCTGCTCGCCCGAACGGAGCCTCGATGTGACCGCTTCGCACACGGCGCTTCGGCGTTGCTGAGCGAGACCCCCATTACGGTGCATCACGGCCATCACGCCTGCCGAGCCGGACGAGCCGCTTCCACAGCGCCGGCCAGCCGGAGCGTTCAGGCAGGACGAGGACCACCTCGGTGCCGGCGCCCGGCGCGCTCGTGACGGTCAGCTTGGCGCCGATCCCCGAGGCCCGCTCCCGCATGCCGAGCAGACCCCAGTGTCCCACGGGGCTCGGCAGTGAGGGGTCGAACCCACACCCGTCGTCACGTACGCCCACGCGCAGCTCGCTGGGGTCGTACGCTAAGGCGACCCACACGGTCCGGCAGCCGGAGTGGCGCCGCGCATTCGTCATCGCCTCACCGGCGATGCTGACAATCTCCGCCTCGGCCGTCGGCGGGTAGGGGCGTGCCGTGCCCGTCTGCGTCAGGTGGACCATGATCTCCGTCTCGGCAAACGTCCGCTGCGCCGCGCCGGCCACTTGATCGTGGAGCAGGCGGGAGTCCGTGAGGGTGCGCATGGCGAGCACGAATTGCCTGGTCTCGGCCAGCGCGTGCCGGGCTTGGGAGCCCAGGGTCGAGAGAAGGGTGGCCGCGGCCGCGGCGCTGCTGTCGCCGGCGGCCAGGCGGCCGGCGCCCGCCTCGAGTTGCAGCGCGACGCCCGCTAGGCCGCCGAGCAGCGTGTCGTGCAGCTCGCGGGCGACGCGGTTGCGCTCCGCGAGAATCGCCTCGAAGCGCGCCCGAGTGCGCTCCGCTGCTAGCCGGGCGCGGCGGCGCTGCCACCCGACCGCGGCAACGGCAGGGGTCGCCACGAGCGTGAGGACGACGAGCCCCAAGAACCACCAGGTCTGGTTCCACGCCGGGGCGATGGTAAAGGCCAGCGACGCACCCGCGGTGTTCCAGACGCCGTCGTCATTGGAGGCGATGACGCGGAACCGGTAGCGGCCGGGCGCCAGGTTGGTGAAGAACGCCTCGCGGCGGCTGCCGGCATCCTGCCAGGAGTCTTCGAGACCTTCAAGTCGGTACTTGAATCGTACCCGGTCGGGGATGGCCAGGCTGTAGGCCGTGTACGCCACGCTGAGCGCGGTGGTGCGCGGCGGCAGCCGCACCGTGTCGACGGCCGGCTGACCGGTGAAGTAGCGCTGCCGTCCGGCGGTGAGCGCGCGCACCTGCACCGGCGGCGGCACCGGATTGCGCCGCACCCGGTGCGGATCGACCCAGGCGACGCCCCCCGCGGAGGCGAACCAGATGCGGCCGTCCGTGCCGGCCGCGGCCGAGGGCAGCGGACGGACTTGCTGCGCCGGGGGCTCAATGCCGTCGCGGTAATCGAGCCGCTCGTACCGGACCTGGTACCCGGGCTCGGCGAGCGCCCGGCGAACCTCCACCGCCGGAATCCGGGTGACGCCGTCGGCGCCGTTGAGCCAGAGCTCCCCATCCGCCGTCTCGACCACGCCCGACACGCCGCGCAGCGGCTCGCCGGCCGTGAGCAACGGGACGAAGAGCCGGTGGCCACGCCCCTCGGCCTCGTGCACGTCGAATGCGGCCACGCCGGACTGGCCGCCGATCCACACTCGGTCGCCGTACACGGAGATGGCGAGCACGCGTCCCACGTCGAGTCCCTGTTCCACCGCGAACACGCGGACCGAGTCGCCCACCACCAGCACCAGCTCGCCCCTCTGGTACCCCAGCCACGTCCGGCCGCTGCTGTCCGTGGTGATGACGTTGGCAGGACTGCCCTCGAACCCTTGCCGCGCCCCAAACTGCTCCCAGCCGCGCCCCGGCCGCCGGCGGAAGACGCCGGCGTTGAACGCGATCGCCACCCACAGCCCACCGTCCCGCTCACGCGCCACCGCCTGGATCTCGCGCCCTTCGGCAGATCCTCCGGGCGGCACCGGTGGCAGGGGCACGGGAGCGAACGCGTCACCGTTCCGCTCCCAGAGTCCGACACCGCCAATCCAGAGGCCGCCGCGGAGATCGCGGTAGATGGACGTCAGCATCGGAGGGGCGCCGAGCCGCGGGACGATGCGGTCACCGACGCTGAGCAGAGCCGCCGGCGTACCGCGTCTCGCGGCGACCCACACCACCCCGTTCGTATCCGGCGCGACGGCCGCCGCTTCCAGGTACCCCGGCGGTGCGATGGGCGTGAGCTTGGTCTCGCGGAACCGGTCGATGCCGGTCGGGGTCCCGACCCAGAGGCTCCCCTCACGATCGTACCGCGCGACCACGACGAGATTCCCACTCATGCCCGTTGAGCGGGAGAAGGGGGTGGTGAGCGCCCTGGGCGGAACGGCCTCCATCTTCCCGACCTCGCCGCCCCCGAGAGGAGAGAACCACAGACGGACGAGCCGGCCCGAGGTGCCGATGGCCACCACGGGATGGTCGCGGGACCAGGTCAGGGCGTAGATGCCGGTATCGGCGTACGCGAAGCGGCGGGGTGGTGGCGGACCTCCGCGGCCGTCGGCCACGGGGAACACGCCGTACGACTGGTAAACGGCCCAGACCGAGCCGTCCGGCGCCCCCACCAGCATGTCCACCTCGGCATTACGGTGGCCTGCCCCGGTCAACTCGCGCTTCTGGAAGCGCGCCGCGCCTCTCGGGAGAACGTAGACGTTGGGTCCCGCCACAGCCCAGACCGCCCCGCTCCCGTCGACGAGGACCGGCTCGGTGTAGCCTCCGGGATACCCGGCGGCGGTGTCCATCGCCTCCCACCGCCCGCCGACGAGCCGGGCGAGCCCACGCGACGTCGCGGCCCACATGGTGCCGCCCGAGTCCCGCGCGATCGCGGTCACGGCGCCGCCAGGCAGGCCGTCCTGGGTGCCGTAAGTGACGATCCTGCCCCGGTGGAACACGCTCACGCCGGCGGTGAAGTGGCCGATCCACAGCGAGGTGTCCGGCAGAGCGAGCAGGATGTGGGGCGCGTACGACGGGAGAGTCTGGCCCGGCGGGGGCTCGAATCGCTCGAAGCGCACGCCGTCGAACCGGAAGAGGCCGCGCTCCGAGGCGATCCAGAGCACGCCATCGGCCCCTTGCGCCAGATCCCTGACCGCGCCGGGCGCCCCGTCCTGCACCCGCCACGCGGTGTGGGCGTACTGGGCGAGGTCGAGCGACTGAGCCGACAGAGCGGCACAGGGGCAGCACACGACGGTGAAGGCGATCCGGACGACCGCCCTCGACGCGGAGGCCGCACGCGGCGCGTGCCCCCGATTCGCATACGTACGCCGGCTCATGGCTCGAAGCATGTTCTTCAGGCTACTGCGAAGGGCGGCAACGTGCCAGAGCCTCAGGAACACTCCCGACGCGTCTCACTGCGACCAGCTGACCACTACCTCCGTTCCGGCGCCCGGCTCGGTGACGAACGTGAGGGCGACGCCGGTCCGGGCCGCGCGGTCCTGCATGCTGGTGAGCCCAGAGGCGTCGGCACGCACGTTCTCGAGGTCGAAGCCGACTCCGTCATCGGCCACCGCGAGCCGGACTGCCCCTCCGTCCCCGAACGCGAGCTCCACATCGACTCGCGCCGCACGGCTGTGACGGGCCGCATTGGTCAGCGCTTCGCGGGCGATCTCGGCCAGGGCCGACTCGACCGACGTGGGAAGCAGCACGGCGCTACCGGTGACGGCAAAGTTCAGCGTGACCCCGAAGCGCTGGCGCAGGCTGTCGACCTCGTCGCGAATGGCCCGGGTCAGGCCGGCGGCCGGCGTACTGGGCTGCAGCATGGTCACCGAGCGCCTGGCGTAGGCCAGACTCTGGACGGCCAGCTCGCGGACCAATCCGAGTGGCTTCTCCGCCTTGGCCCAGGCCGGCCCCAGCTTGGCCTCCGCATCGGCGAGCTGCATCACGATCATGGCCAGTCCCTGCGCCAGGGCATCGTGGATCTCTTCCGCCAGCCGGGCCCGCTCGGCCGCGAAGGCGGATTGCGCGGCGCGCAGCTCTTCTTCGGTCCGCCTGCGCTCGGTAATGTCGCGCACCAACGAGAGGCGGAAGCGCCGATCGGCCTGCTGGAACTGGCCGGCGCGGATCTCGACGGGAAACACCGTTCCGTCCTTCCGGCGATGGAGGCTCTCGAAGGTGACGGTTTCGCCTGCGCCGACCCGATCCGCGAGCCGCCCGAGCGTCGCCTCGTCGAGCCCGACGTCGAAGTCGCGCGGGTGCATGCCGATCAACTCGTCGCGGGGATAGCCCAGGCTGGTGCAGGCCTGCCGGTTCACGTCGATCACGAGCAGTTCGTCGTCGTGCAGGAAGAACGCGTCCGTCGCGTGGTCCACGAAGGCGCGGAAGCGGGCCTCGCTCTCGCGGAGATCCGGAGGCTCTGCTCGATCAGGATGGACTGGCACGTCCCAATGTGCTCCCGGGAGGGGGCGGGCCCAGCGGAAGGCCCCCGACTTCACCCCATGCGGATGAGGCCCCGCTCCACCGCCTTGGCGACCGCGTCGGTCCGGCTGCTCGCGCCGAGCTTCTCGAAGAGGTGACTGAGATGGATCTTGACGGTGGCCTCGCTGATGAAGAGGGTCTCGCCGATCTCCCGGTTGGACTTCCCATCGGCCACCTGGCGCAGCACGCGCATTTCCTGCGGGGTGATCTGCACCCGGGTCATCCGCGCCACCAGCTTCGACGCGACCGTGGGTGAAACCCAGGTGCTGCCGCTATGCACCGTGCGCACGCACGCCACCAGATCTCCCGGGCCCACATCCTTCAGCAGGTAGCCCTTGGCTCCCGCCAGCAGCGCACGATCGATATCCTCGTCGGTGTCGAACGTGGTCAGGACCACCAGCACCGCCTCCGGGAATTCCCGCCGGATGCGCTCGACGACCTGGATTCCCTCCAGCTTCGGCATCCGGAGATCCAGGAGCGCCAGGTCCGGGCGCTCCTGGCGATACAGTGCAATGGCGGCTTCACCGTCCTCGGCCTCCGCGACGACCCGAATGTCGGGCTGCCCGTTCAGGATCTGAGCCACGCCGTTGCGGACGATGGCGTGGTCGTCGGCCAGGAGCACTCGGATGGGCACGCTCGCCAAGATCTCACCTCAGGAATTTCTCGCCGGCCGACCAATACACGCGGGACCTGGAGCCAACCTATCGCCGTCTGGGAGCCCCGTCCATCAGCCGAAGGACAGGTCGCGCCTACGACTTTCGCACTATGCCACCACCGGCCCGACCTTTTGCCGAGGGATGCGCCGACGAAAGTCATATCCACTTCTAGCCGTTTGCTGAATTGTCTCGCCTTGCCCTCCGTCGCACGTTGTGCTCGAGTAACGGCAGCTGACTCCAGACGGTGACGGGAAGTCGGGAGATAGAACAATGAAGGCCGGCCATGCCGGCCAGGAGGGTCACGATGGGAAAGCATTACGAGGGTCTACCGGCGGCCGCAAACGTGGAACAGTCTATCATCCTGGCGCAGCTCCAGATTCTGAGACACCTGGAGCGGACCCGCGCCGGCATCGCGCGTACCTTCGTCACCGAGCCTGGGGCAGGCACCGAGGTGATCGCGAGCTGGAGCCCGGCGGAGGAGTGACGGGCCGCTTCAGCTGTTTCGGCGCGGTCAGCGTCACGATCTGCTCGCCCCGCAACACCCGGACGGCGATCGGCTGCCCCGGCGGCAGCGTGCGGAGGTACTGGTCGGTCCGGACTACGCGCGCTGTTTCGTGATGCCGAGCTTCTTCATCCTGGACCGGAGGGTGCTCGGGTTGATGCCGAGCAGCGCGGCCGCACCGTCGGATCCGTGGATCCGCCCGGCCGTCGCGGCGAGCGCCTGCCGAATGTGCATCCGCTCGCTCTCCTCGAGCGTCACGATCGCGTCCTGCGGGACGGCCGGCGCGGTCGGCGCCGTGCCGGTCGCGCTCATCGGACGCAGGTCGTCGAGGATTTCCACGACGGGGCCCGGGCTCAAGACGCAGGCGCGCTCCAGCACGTTCTGCAGCTCGCGGATATTGCCCGGCCAGGGGTACCGCTCCAGCCGTGCCAGGCTCTCCGGCGTCACCGCCCGGAGCGGCTTGGCCAGCTTGCGCTGGAACTGCGCCAGAAAGTGCTGGACGAGCAGCGGGATATCACTGGGGCGCTCCCGCAGCGGCGGGACCCGGATCGGGAACACGTTGAGCCGATAGAACAGGTCGGCCCGGAACCGCTGCTCGGCCACCTCCTGGCCTAGGTCGCGGTTGGTCGCCGCCACCAGCCGCACGTCCACCCGCTGCGTGTGATGGCTCCCCACCCGCTCGAACTCCTGCTCCTGCAGCACGCGCAAGAGCTTCACCTGGGTGTCGAGCGGCAGCTCGCCCACCTCGTCCATGAACAAGGTGCCCTTGTCGGCCAGCTCGAACCGCCCGGTCCGGCGCTGCAGCGCGCCGGTGAACGCGCCCTTCTCGTGGCCGAAGAGTTCGCTCTCGACCAAGCCCTGCGGGATGGCACCACAGTTGACCTTGATGAGCGGCCGGTCGCGGCGGGGGCTGCCCTGGTGCAGCGCGCGCGCGACGAGCTCCTTGCCGGTACCGGTCTCGCCCGTGAGCAGCACGGTGGTCTCGACCGCGGCCACCTGCTGCACCTTCCGCAGGACGGCCCGGAGGGCCGGGCTTTCGCCCACGATCCCCTCGAACCCCCGCTCCTCGGCGATCGCCTCCTGGAGATAGGCGTTCTCCACCTCCAGGCGGTCGCGATAGCGTTGGATTTCCTGGTAGAGCTGCGCGTTCCTGATCGCCAGCGCGGCCTGGTCGGCAAAAATGCCCAGGAGGGCGAACTCTTCAGTCGAGATCCGGCGACGGGCGAGAAAGCCGATCGTGCCCAGCTGCTCGCCCCGGAAATCGAGCTGATACCCCGCCGCACTATTGATGCCCATCTCGCGCCAGACCTGCAACGTGCCCGGATCGACTCCGAGGAGCTCGAACTGACGCCAGTCGTCGATCAGGACGGGATCGCGCAGGCGCCATTGGATCGCGGGAGGGAGCGAGGAATCGAACGGAATGCGGTGAGGAATTCGTTCCTGGTCCGTCAGGCCGGCGCTCGCGACGCAGTGCAGGGCCCGCTCATACGGCGGCGGCCCAGCTATCCCAGGTTCCCGGGAACGGCAGACCGGACACTCGCCGTCGGTCAGGGCGAGGAAGATGCGAGCGTTGGTGGCGTCCGCCTGCTCGACCAGCGCCGCCGCGATCGACTGCAGCACGACCTCGAGATTCTCGGCGGTGGCGACGTGGCGGGTGACGCCCCGCAGCATCTCGAGCGGCGTGCGAGCCGAGCCGCTCGTGGCGTTCTCAGGCACCGCGACTCCTGGCTGGAGCGACAGCGACATCTCGCGAGACTGTGGAATATCGCGGCCGGGCGGCGGGGCACAAGATCCCGACCCGATGCTCCAGATGGCTGTCACGCTTGGAGTTGGGTGAGCCGGCGCGGCGGCGGGAACGGAGTGGTCCCCGGGTTGCCTCTCTGGGGGGCATGACAGAGACCGTTCGTAGCACTCGCTACCCGATCGACGCACGCGCCCAGCGGATCATTGCGGCTGCCTTCACCGAGTTCAGCCGGCGCGGGGTCCGCGCCGCGCGGATGAGCGTCATCGCGCGGCGGGCGGGCGTCTCGTTGGCCACCCTGCGACAGTATTTCCCGACCAGGGAGGAGCTGTTCCGTGAGGTGATCCGCTCCACGATCGTGCGCCTGATCCAGCACCCTCACGACCCCGGCACGCGCACCCCGGGTCAGCCCATCGTCAGTCGGATCCGGGATTTCATGCGGCAGTTCTGGCGGACGATGGAGGAGCCGGACCAGGCGGCCCTGCTGCGCCTGGCACTCGGCGAGCTGTCCGTGTTCCCCGAGCTGGCGGTATTCCACACCACCGAGGTGATCGGCCGGGCGGTCGGTCGCCTCGAGGCCATGCTGAGCGAGGGAGTCAGGCGCGGCGAGATCCCCCTCCTCGACGTTCGCACCGTCGCGCGCGTGATCGTCTCGGCACTGATCACGTACGGCCTGTGGCTGGCCTCGCCCAGTGTCTACGGCGACCTGACCGGGCCGGACCGCGAGCGGGCCGAGGAGTCGGCGATCGAGGTTCTGGTCGGAATGCTGGGCGGAGCGGCCACACCAGAATCTCTGAAACCCCAACGGGAGCCGTGGCACGTGAGAGGAGCCCGCAGTGATAGCTGAGCCCATGCCTCGAAGGAGCCGCGTGATGCCGAGCCTGCGACACATAGGCCTGGTCGGCCTGACAATACTGACTCACGGCGCCGCAACCCCTCAGCCGGAGTTCGGCCTGCCCAACCTGGTGATGGAGCTGGCCGACGATTCGCTCAAGGATGTGGCCGTGGCCGTGTACACGCCAAACCGCGGGATCATCTATTACAATCCCGACCGGGCGCGTCAGCTCGGCCCCGACCTCAGCGCCTTCTTCCGGGCCCACGAGTTCGGCCATCTGTACTACCATCACACCCGCGCCAGTGCCCTCGCCGGTGGAACGGATGCAACCATCGAGTCCCTGGTCCAGACTCGCGAACTCGAGGCTGATTGCTATGCGGCGAGAACACTGCGCTCGTCCCAGCCGAGCGCGGTGGAGGCGGCCATCCGGTTCTTCCGACTGATGGGCCCGGTCCGGCTCGACGCCGAGCATCCGGACGGCGCCACCCGGGCTGGGCACATCCTGACCTGCAGCACCCTTCCTCCCCCAACTCCCCGCTGACGCCCACCCTGGCGCAGGCCCCGGTGTAACAATCACACCGGGGCACTGCCAACTTCGTGGTGCCGCCGACACCATCGTGCAATGGAGTAGCCATGAGGGTCGGTAGTCGGCAGCTTCGACCAAGCCCTGATGGTGGCAAGCAGCAAGCCCCGGCCCCAACGGGGGGCCCAACAACCAGCCACGCTCACTATCCTGCTCGCGGTGTCTCTTCCGACTGGAGCCGCTGGCTTGAGAGACAGGGTCGCCAGCGTTCACCCTGCCAGGTGCCCGCAGCTGGCTGGAGAGACAGGGTCGCCAGACAGTCGATTTACCAAGCGCCAGCAGCGTCCGAACACCGCAGGTGCGGGCTATCAGCCGTCAGTGATTCCATGCCTGATCTGGCACCAGAGTCGACATCGAAGACATCGACGCGACCAGTTGCTCTGCGGTCACGATGGTTTCCGCGGCAGCGTCCGTGGGAGATCAGGCTACGCCCGCGACGGTTCCGGTAGTGAGCACGGTGGTCACCACATCGACGTTGCCGTGGGTGGCTTTCGAGTAGGGACACTCCAGGTGGGCGCTGGCGCTGCTGGACCTCGCCCGCCCCGATCAATGCCTGTTGCGCGGCGATATGTGGGTCTTCGGGCCGGAGGCGCCGTACGAACGCGAGGGCGACGTCGGCAACGTCGCCTTTCCGTGTGGCTACACCATCGGGGCCGACGGGGACACCCTCTTCCTTATTATGGTGCGGCCGACACCAGTCTGGCCCTCGCCACGGGGAGCATCAGGCAGCTGCTCCGCTGGCTGGACGAGCACGGCAGTCCCCTGGGTCTCCCGGAGCCCCTCGCGGCACGGCTGGGGCCGGGGTTTCCGCTGCGCGAAGGAGATCCGATGATCCCGCGGCCGATGCCGCAGGTAGCCGCGAGGGTGGAGCTCCCGGGCGGGTGAGGACCAATGAGTGGATTGGTTGCCTGCGGGCCCTCGGTCAGCAGGAAGGCGTATCCGGAGAGCCAAGGGGGGAGAGCCCAAGTCGCTGCATTAATGCCTTGAATCCGGCGGTCTCACGCAGGGTCCTGCCCCCGAAGATGAGGGGAGCGAATGGCACAAACCCGGATCGCAGCCGGGCTGCTTCCTCCAGGCAGCGCATGGCGCTGTCCTCCTCGCCGAGCAGTGCGTAGATGCTGGCGCGGTGGACGGGGGTGACATAGCGCACCGTGGCGAGCTGCTCCAGCTCGGCGATGAGATTTCGAGCCTCGCTACCGCGGCCCAGCAGTGCGAGGCACCCGCCTTTCACCTCGAGTAACAGCGGGTGCCGACCATGCCGGGTCAGCGCGGCCTCGACAGTGGCGAGCCCGATGTCGGCTTGCCCGGTCAGGGCAGAGACCCGCGCCAGCCATGCAGGTGCCAGGCTGTTCGGGTCCATACCCAGGACCGTCTCAAACCTCCGCATCGCTTCCTCGAACCGATCGGCCCAGAAGTAGCATCGCCCCACGAGGAACTGCACCCGGATCGCGACCGGGTCGGTCCGCTCGGCCTGCAGCACTTCGGCAATGGCTTCCTCGTGGCGTCCCGCCACACTCCGCAGGAGGCCGCGCCACAGGCGGGCCAGCAGGCTGGAAGGCTGGAGCTGGATGGCTCTGCTGAACCGAGCCTCTGCCTCGGCTGGGTCGTAGTCAAACAGGAGGGCGATGACTCCGCGCAACGCATGCCCTTCGGCGAGCTGCGGATCGATCGCCAGCGCACGGTCCGCGGCCGCCTTGGCCCGGGGCATCGATTCCAGCGGCGGAAGGTCGCCGAATTCCTCGAACCCGCGCATGGCCCAGCATTGGGCGACTCCGGCGTGGGCCAGAGCATAGTTGGGATCGAGTTCGACGGCCTGATCGAAATACTCCAGGCCTACCCGCAGGGATTCGGCGTCGCCCTTGAGCACGAAGTACCGCCCCCGGAGATACAGCGTGTACGCCTCGATCACTTCCGTCGGCGGTCGGACTCGGGGTGGCAGCCCCAGCCCGTGGCCCTGCAGCGAGAGGGCGGCCACGACCGCCTGCGCGATTTCCTCCTGCAGCGCGAACACATCCGTCAGGATGCGGTCGTAGGCCTGAGACCAGCGATGGTAGCCGTCGGCCGCGCTCACGATCTGGGCCGTGACCCGAATCCTGTTTCCGATCTTGCGGACGCTCCCCTCGACCAGCAGGCTGACGCCCAGCCGGGAGCCGATCTCCCGGGCATCCACCTCTCTTCCTTTGAACGCGTAGGCCGATGTGCGGGAGACCACCCTGAGCCCGGCCACCTGGTCGAGGGCGTTGGTGAGTTCTTCGGTGAGACCATCGCTGAAATACTCGTTCTCCCGATCGGGGCTCATGTTGACGAACGGGAGCACGGCGATGGATGGAATCCCCGCGACCCTGGGTTCAGTCGGCCGAAGGGCTACGGTAGCAGCAGGGGTGGGCTCGGGGACTGGAGACGGATGGTCCACTCGCGGCAGGTGCGGGTTCGAGCGCCGTGCCCGCGGGGGCAGCTCCCCCCGGCGGATCCTCTCGGCCAGCGCCAGGACGTCGGGATCGGCGGGTAGCTCGAACTCCTGTTGCCGGAGGGCCGTGAAGACTTCCGCGTGGCGCACCGCGCCCGGAACGTCTCCAGCCGCGGCCAGTGCCCGCATCAGGCTCTGGGCGACCTCGGCGTTGGTGCTGTCGAGGGCGGCGAGACGGCGCCACCACAACACCGCTCCGCCCCAGTCGCCGCGTTCCGCGGCCGCCCTCGCCACGGCCTCGAGTGTCCGCCGGTAGTCCCCGCTGAGGGCTTCGCGCTCCTCCTCCGCCCAGCGGCTGAACTCGGGCGCGCCGGGAAGGGTGAAGTCTCCCAGAAACGCGCCCCCGTAGAGCCGCGCGGCCTCCTCCAGCGCCCCCGAGGCCACCGCCGCCTCGAACTCGCCGAGGTCGGTCTGCACCAGCTCCGGGTTCAGCCGGAGCTCGCGCGTGCCCAGGATCGTGTCTTCCGATCCGAGCTGCTGCCGCAGGGCATACAGGGCCTGGTTCAGGCTCCGCCGCGCGCGGCCATCATCGGCGTCAGGCCAGAGCAGCGCCGCCAGCCTGTCGCGGCTCACACCCCGGGTTCCACCCCGCGCCAGCACCGCCAGCACCGCCAGAGGTCTTGGCTGCTGGGTCGATCCGGCAAGTGGCCGACGTCCATCGAACACGGCGAGCCCGCCCAGAGTCTGGATCCGCTTCATCGCCTGATGCCGTTCCGGGGGCCAGGACAATGATCCGTCCCGGGACCCTGCCTCACAAGGGCGGCCGATCGTAGGCAGCCGCCTTTGATAATCCTCTGATCAGCCCATGACCGGTCATCCGTAGCTTGGGAACCGTCAGCGCGGCAGATGCCGCAAGCCAGCATCCACGGTCCACCTGGAGGTTCCCATGTTCGCCCATCGCCAGATTGCAGCCCGTCGTCCGCTGAACGGTACCGCGTCTCACACGATCCGTTCCCTCACCATTCGCCTGCTGACGGGTCCGGCGCTGCTGGCCGCGGCGTCCCTGCTCGTACCGCAGGCGGCTCAGGCACAGGTCAGTCAGGCCGAGCAGGCGCTTCTCAATCGAGTGGTCGACTTCCCCCACGGCGTGATCGCCGGTAACTCGGCGCCCGCCGCGACGGTGGACGGCGCCTGGGCACTGCTTGGCCGGCCTTCTGCGAGTGGCTCGGTGCAGGCTCAGTCGGCTCTCGACCGAGGAGATGCAGACTACCCGATCGATGGGGAGCGTGCGCTGCTGGGCCGGGTCGCCGTTCCCGGCGCCCGTCGCCCCTCCCTGCAGTAGCCTACAGTGAAGTGGAAAAGCGTCCCCCTGTCTCTTACCCCGTTTCCTGACGGGATGAGAGACAGAGGGTCTGCGCGAAGTTCACTGCACACCTTCGCCCGAACCTGCTCCCAAGCCGGTCCCCATTGCAGCGGCCCGGGCGTGTCGCTGGCGAGCCACCACGGGGGTGGCCGCGTTTTCCTGAGGACTCGAAGCGAGAGTCGGGTGCCTGCAGACACCTCCTTTCCACCCACCGTGGGAGATGCCGAGTTGCCTCTCCTGCCACAGGTGGTCCAGATTATGGCCATGGCCCTCACCGTCCCCCGCTACACCGTGGCCGACCTCGAGCGCTTCCCGGACGATGGGCAGCGCTACGAGCTGCTGGACGGGCTGCTGCTGGTGACCCCGTCGCCCGGAGTGGACCACCAGTTGGTGGCCTTTCGGCTCGCGGCTGCGCTTGCACGCGCCCTCGAGAGCCGGCCCGGGATCCAGGTCGTGGGTCCCGGCGTGGTGGTCCGGGAGCCCGGCACCCAACTGCAGCCCGATGTAATGGTGTTCCGGGCGGCTGGCCCGTTTGCCGCATCCTGGAAGGAGATCCGGGAGGTGTGGCTGGCGGTGGAGGTACTGAGCCCCGGTTCGAGAGTCTACGATCGCGAGTTCAAGCGGGACGCCTATCTGGCGCTGGGGGTGGCGGAGGTATGGCTGGTGGAGCTGCGGGAGCGGGTGGTCCTGGTCTCCCGGGCCGAGCGTCCGCGGGACGAGCGGGTCACCGGTGTCCTCCGATGGGAGCCACCGCACCTTGACTTGGCTATCGAGCTCGATCTGGCCCGGCTTTTCGCCGACCTCGCCTGAGGCCCACCGCCTTCACCGCCGAGCCCGCTGCGTCTGAACGGCCATCCCCGTCGCCGCGGGTGCGTGGCCCCTGGACGGCAGGCCACGCGCTCGACCTCACCGCACCGATTCGACCCAGATCCCGCCTTTGGCACCGCTTGCGATCACGGCCTGCCGCGTCACCGCGCATCCGGCCGTGTCACCGAGCCCCGCCCGCAACGTCGCTATCTGTCGATGATCGAGATGCAGCTGGGACGGAATCAGCTCGATCACGGCGGGGTAGATCACGCCCGCTGTGCGGACCACGCCCGGCGCCGCGTGTTCGTGACCCGCCATGGCGTCTGGAGCCGGGCCGTTTCGGCGCTCCCGCAACCCGATCAGCCCCCGCACCACGACAGTTCCGGAGTCTCGGGCCAGCAGCTCGCGCCGGGGAGCCACCTCGACCACGGCGAATTCTGCGAGCGAATCACTCCGCTGGCGAAGCCGGACCCAGGCCGGCCGTGATCGCGGCCAGCGGAAGGTCGAGTCGCGTTCCCTGCCGACGGCGGCGATCACCGCCTCGGGATAGCCCAGGGCCCGGAGGCCGGGCGCGTCGAGCCCCGGTGGAATGGAGAGGGAGTCCGGCGCGACCCTCAGCCGGAGCGCGGGGGCCTCGTCGGAGGTTTCTCCGCCGACGAGGTGCCCGCTGCAGACCTCGATCGTGGTGAGAGTGGCAGGCGCCGCGCGTTCGCGCCCCGCCGATACCAGTACGACGCCGTTCGCCACGACGACCAGCGCCATGGCGGCGATGGCCCACCTCATGCCGGCACCGCCCGGGCGCGGCGCAGGCGCCGGAGCACCAGGAGAACGCTGAGCGCAAACGCACCGACCAGCAGGAAGAAGAGCCACTTGGGCAGCAGGTCCCAGAACCAGTCCACCAAACGCATGAACAGATAGAGCACCGCTCCCACCGATCCGATCTGTGTGACCAGCCGCTGGTCGCGCCGGATCCCCCAGACCACGAGGCCGGTGAGCGCCACGGCGCCGAGCAGCTTGTAGCCGGTCTCGATCGTATGTCGGCCGGTGGTCGCGAACGCGCTGAGGCCGCCGTTACTCTCCACCAGCAGCAGCCCCAAGACGAGTGCGCTCGCGCCCATCCCACGCCACCACGGCGCGAACTTGGCCGGGCCGCGAATCCAGGTTGGCGCCGCCAGCGCCAGCAGCCCCACCAGCAGCAACGGCTCGATCACGCCGAACCCGTCCCGCCACCAGAGGCCGAGCGGGATGGCCCCTAGGGTCCAGAGCCAGCCGCCGAGGCCACCGATCCCCACGATGAGCGGAAGGGTCAGGCCGTAGCCGTAGGCGAGCAGCATGGCAAAAGCGCCCACGGCGAGGAGTGCGACACGGGAATCAGGGAGATTGTAGAGCTGGCCCAGGGTACCGAGGTTGACGGCAAAGGCGATCGCCGCCACCGTCGCGATCAGTGAGGCGACGTAGCCCGATCGCTCCCGCACCACGGCGACGTGGGTGAGTACGACCAGCAGAACCGGAGGGAAGCCGACGAGCGCCAGTTGCGGCGCCAGGGCGAGGGTGCCCCAGTGCGCGCTGACGAACAGGCCGTACGCCGCCGAGAGCGCGATCGTCCCGAGCAGCGTCGCGATCCGCATCCCCGTGGAGAGTCGGGCCGCCGCGGCAGTGAGATCCACGTCGCCGCGCGCTGCCAGGGCTGCGAGCGTCGCGTCGTGGTGGGCGCGGATTCGTCGACGCGTCGCCGGATCGAGGGCAACCACGCCTTCCGCCTCGAGCCGCGCGAGCTCCTCGCGGAAGGCGATGATGGCCGACGCCCGCAACTGCTCGGTGGAGGGCATGCCCCAAGGTAGGGGTGAGGAAGCAGGCGAGAAAGAGGCACGCTCCCGGGTAAATACGATCGTTCGTCCGTATGGCCAGGAGTCCTTTTCTACCGCTAAGGCGCAAAGAGCGCCAAGGCTCCTTCGCGCTCTTTGCGTCTTTGCGGTGATTTCCCTTGAACTCGCCCAACCAACCGACCTCGAGGTCGTCGGTGCTCAGCAGCCGCAGCTGGTCACACAACGAAGCCGGCACCACCCTCCTTGCGCGATATACAGAGGGCCAGGAGGACACATTGTCACGAGTTCTTTTCTACCGCCAAGGCGCGGCGGTCGCCGCCCGCTCGGGGAGGGGTTTAGCTTGCAGCCAGGAGCTGCAACCTGCCTACCGCGACCATCCCGGACCGTCGACATGCCAAGACACTTCCTTGCCGCCTCCGCTTTTCTCCTTGCGACCGCACTAACCCTGCCCAGTATCGGCCAGGCACAGGCCTTCAAGGTCGACACGTTCAACATCGGTGGCGACGGAGGCACCGATTACCTGACGGCGGAACCAGGGACCGGCCGCGTGTTCGTGTCGCGCGGTACCCACGTCATGGTGGTCGACGGGTCCACCGGCAAGGTGCTCGGCGACATCCCCGATACCCCTCGGACTCACGGTATCGCCCTGGTCCCGAAGTCGGATCACGGGTTCACCACCAACGGTGGCGACTCCACCGTGACGATGTTCGACCTGAAGAGCCTGGCGGTGCTCAAGAAGATCCCGGTGCGGTCGGGCGGCCTCGACGGCATCATGTACGACGACTTCTCCAACCGGATCATTCTCACCAGCCACAGCCGCCCGATCGGCACGGTCACCGCGATCGACCCCGGCACCGGGGAGATCACCGGCTCGGCGGAGCTCGAGGACAATTCGCCGGAAGGCGCGGCCAGCGACGGCAAGGGGAAGATCTTCGTCAACAACGAGGGCACCAGCACCATGCAGGTGCTCGACGTCGCCACGATGAAGGTGCTCGCGTCGTGGCCGCTCGCGCCCTGCGAGGGACCCACCGGCATCGCCTACGATCGGAACACCAATCGGATCTTCTCCGGGTGCAGCCGGACCTCGGTGGTGGTCGATCCGGCATCCGGCAAGGTCGTGGCGACGATCGCCAATGGCGACGGGGTGGACGCGCTGGGCTGGGACGCTCCGGAGAAGCTGATCTACATCCCGGCCGGGCGTGACGGCACGGTGACCGTGGCGCATGAGGATACCCCGGACAAGTACACCGTCGTGGCGACAGTCCGCACCAGACCCGGTGCCAAGACCGTTTCGGTCGACCCCACCCGCCATGTGGCGTACCTGTTCCAGCCCGAGTACGGCCCCGCGCCCGCCCCGGCCCCGGGCACGCCGCCGCCGCAGCCGGGCGGACGCGGCCCGCGGGGGCCCGTGATCGCGGCCTGGTTCGTCGCCGTCAGCCACTGATCGG